>Ga0351885_10080_pt2 | contig 47592 bp, 40 predicted proteins | sample TotcelFGM3001L13_FD_206771 | JGI IMG/M metagenome (GOLD analysis project Ga0351885, IMG submission 206771) | Enriched cells from coal bed in the Powder River Basin, Montana, United States - Total cells FGM rep3 HSBNCT.FGM.300.1.L13 ... | reverse complement strand
GATCGTTTTGAGCCATTAATCTTAATTTTTGATATTTAATAAACTACTTTTGCTGCTTCTTTTCATTTTGCAAAAATACGATATTCAATGGAACTTGAATTACCGATAGATTCAACCTCGAAAACAAGGAAAGACCTAGCTTTTAAGCAGCGTTTAGTAAATTATTGCATTGAACATCAATTACAATCGTTGGAAACCATTCAACTTGCCATGCACGATGCTGAGCAGGAAGCAGCAGCCTATGGATGCCCCAAAGATAGGTATGATGGATTTCGAAATCAGCAGATTCGCAAGCGAAATATGCTTTCAAAACAACTTGAACAAACAGAAGTTAATCTCCGAATTCTTCGAAGCATTGATTACCATCGAACATCAAAAAGTGTATCACATGGCACATTGGTTGTAACAGATCAAAGTTTTTTTTTCGTAGCGGTTGGGATTGGTATGATTCGCTTCGAGGAACTGGATGTTGCTGTTTTCTCCACACAGGTTCCTGTTTACCTGGCTTTGAAAGAAAAGAAAGACGGAGAAATATTTTCGTTAAATGGGAAGAATTATACGATTCTTCAGCTTATTTGAGTGATGTTCTTATGACTAAAGTATAGATAATGAATGTTTTAACCAAGGATAGACTTTTAATTGATTTAAACCTTTTTGCAAATTTCTGGTTGCTGATGGAAGAAGCATTTCCGTTGGATGAACGACGTGATGAGCAGAGTTTTAAGTTGCAGTTATTGGAATCAGACTTTTTTATTAATCTATATGTCAATCATAATAACGAACCTTTAGCTTTTATCAGCTGGTGGAATTTAACTTCTATTCGTTATGTTGAGCACTTTATGGTATCTTCTACTTTACGGGGTGAAGGTGTTGGTTCAGAATTGTTTAATGACTTTTTGAAGAAAGATGATTCCTTTGATTACTGAGCGTAGAATAAATTTTTATATCCGTTTGGGTTTATTATTATTGGATTTTGATTATCAACAGCCGCCATATCATCAAAATTTTCCTTTTAAACCGATGTTGTTGATGTCAAACATACCAGATTTAGATAACCATCATTTAATTAATCTGGTGCATACCATTCGTGACAACGTTTACAGGAACTTTAATTCTTATCCTCAATATTGAAAAGACAGAAGCAAACACAATAGTAAATTACAAAAAAACACCAGTTCGAATAATGAACTGGTGTTTTATTTTTGTTTTTTAGTTGAATTACAACCATTTAACCATCGGAAAATCCTGACGGTGAGGTAAATTAGGGTGAACTGGGAAAATACGGAAAGTGAAGTCGTAAACACCAGCCCTGTAAACAGGGACATTAATGTGATATTGAACCCAGCCATCGCCTGAGCCAACAATATTCATTTTTTCAACAAAAACAATCTCATCAATTTTATCATGCAGCTTACGCCCAAAAAGTAATTCAATGCCAATTTCACCACTATCAAGTCCCGGAGTTTGCAAAGTGATTTCGGCGACAAAATTCTCTCCAAAATCGAGTGGTCTGACAGTTGGATCAGGAGCTTTTATGGTTTGAACCTGAATGTTATCCCAAGCATTTTTCACTTTCTGTTTCCATAACGCCATTGCTGTTGCCGGGGCAAAGTTTTCATTGATATTTTTGCGTGAGGCCTCAATTAGTTTATTGTAGTAGCGATCAAAATAATCATTAAGCATGCGCTTCATTGTGAAATGAGGTGCAATCCCTGAGATGTTATTTTTGATAAATTGAATCCATCTTTCCGGAACATTAGATTCATTTCTGTCATAATATGCAGGAACTATTTCGGTTTCGAGTAAACTGTAGATAGTTTCAGCATCAAGTTCATCCTGAAATTGTTGATTGGCATACGTTCTTTTTTCCTGAATTGCCCAACCTGCATTTGGCTTATAACCTTCAGCCCACCAACCATCAAGAACAGAAAAGTTTAAAACTCCGTTCATAACGGCTTTTTCGCCACTGGTTCCTGATGCCTCCAAAGGACGGGTAGGGGTGTTGAGCCAAATGTCACAGCTGCTTGTAAGTTTTTTACCCAAGTCCATATCATAGTTTTCTACGAAAATGACTTTACCAATAAACTCTGTCATTTTGGAAACATCAATGATTCTTTTGATTAAATCCTGACCAGCTTTATCGTTGGGATGAGCTTTACCGGCGAATACAAACAGCACCTGTTTATCGGGATTGTTTACAATTTTTGCAAGACGTTCGAGGATTTGCACCTCTTTTATATTTGCGGGGAAGTTTGATAAGAGCAATTGAACCAGAGTTTCCGGAGGCAAACGAACGCTTTGTGACTGAAGAACAATGGGATGGCATTTTCACCGGATTGCGTGAGTTATTGGGTAATCAGGATGAATTTCTTTATATGGGTTATTCAGAATTTGGGGAACAAACCACGCTCACCGGGAGCCTTTCTGAACACCTTGCTGATGTTTATCAAGATATGAAAGATTTTATAATTCTCTTTAAACGACCTTCCCTCGCTTCACGAGAAAATGCTATTTATGAATGTGCTCATCTTTTTCAAGATCGTTGGGGCGCTAGGTTATCTGTGATTTTGCCTGTCATTCATCAACTTACAGTATCGAATCAAACTGATACCAGAAATAACTCTGATGATTTTCCTGGGATTTATTAAATAAGATCCCGGTATTCAAGCCTTTCTGCTCGAATGCATGTTTTAATTGTTGCGTTCGATCTTCTCTTTTTTAAGTTTGGCAGCTCGATCTGCTAACTCACGTTGAAATTGCTCTTCAGCGCGGAAGAAAGCTAAAACCTTTTTTGCAGGCAATTCTTTTCTAATAGCTTGAATAAATAATTTTCTTGCATTTAATGCATTTTCTGCCTGTTTTAATCGTGCATCAATTATTTCGTTTACTTGTTCATCACTCATTTTTTCCAATCCTTCACGTATTTCTTCTAACTGATGACGACGATCTCGTTTTTGGGCATCTATCGTGATTTGATATTCATCATACAATGGCCAAAAAACTTTGGCTTCTTCAGGAGTAAGATGCATTTGTCTGCTGAAGAATGCTATTTTAGCTGTCTCAATTTTTTGTTTTTGAGGTCCTCCTAACATGCGTTCCTGTGCAAAAAGGGTCATATTGCCGGTCGTTAAAACGAAGCCAATCAATACTAAAATCAATTTATTTTTCATATAATTTAAAATTCAAATTCTTCTTTTTCAATAAGATATAACATTATTTCATCTATTTGCAACTCATCGAGCAATAGTTGAAGTGAGTCGCTTTCAATCATTGTATTTGTTCTATTTTCCATCTCAACACTATTTAGCTGTGAATCCTGAGGCATCATAACAGCTTTGTTGTCAACTACTATTGGTTGTTTGATTGAATCCTCATAATGAGTCAATTCAGCAGTTTGTAACGGCTTATTTTTGAACTCATGAATAAAAAAGATTGCCCCTGAGGCTAATAAAAGCACCAATGAAGCTGCAATGCCAACTGCCAGTCTGAAATGCTTAACAGGTCTTGAATCAATAGCTTCAATCCTTTTATCAATGGATTTCTGCAAATTATCAAAATAACCCGGTGGTAAATCGGCAAAGGCCTCTGCTTTTTTACCTTTTAAATCATGGATTTTACTTCTCATTATCGGACATTTTTAATTAATTGATCTTCAATCTTTTTTACACATTGATGGTAAGTAGATTTAACAGTTCCCTCTGCTAAACCGAGTACTTTAGCAATCTCCGCAAAGGGCGTATCATTAAAGTAACGCATTCCAAATATTTTACGTTGGTGAATTGTTAAATGTTTTATTGCTTGTTCTAATTCCTTAACTGGATCTGACTCATACTGAAATACTTTGCGTTCGTCAAGTATGTCTTCTTTTTTAATAAAGAAAAACTTCTTCCATTTTTGTTTTCGCAAATACTGAAGTGCTTCATTCGTTGCAACACGATATAGCCATGTTGAAATTGTTGATTCAGAACGAAAAGCAGGCAATGCAAACCACACTTTTATCCAGGTTTCCTGTAACACATCATCAGCTTGATCATGCTGAATAACTATTGTACGGATGTGTGCATAAAGCATTGGACTATATTCACTTACGATGCTTTCAAAGAACTTTTTCAGGTCTCTACCATCCTTTTGATGCGCAATTGAATCGTTCTTCATAAGTTTTGAAAACGTGCTCTCCGAAAATTACGGAGAGCACATTTTTTGTTATCTAAGAATGACTGTTGTTGTTCGATCACCTATTGTAAGAGTTGCCAGATTATCGCAGGTACCATCCCCAAAATCGAGTAATCGTTCAGGACGAACAGCAGGAGTTGTAAGTACCGTTCCACTAACGAACCATTTGCAATTGAGCTCTCTGCGGAGCGGGCTAGTGATTTCACGAACGTGACTACCTCCTGTAGTTGAAGATGCTGTTGATCCACCTTCAATCAAAAAGACATCATCTCTCCAACGTGGGGTTTCTCTTCCTTCAATCCAGGTACGTGTTTTAATTGAAGTCCAGCTAAGGACTTTCCCATCAGCAATAAATGTGATGCTTCCAGTTACCTCGTGCTTAAATTGTAAGAAACCGTTTTCATTTAGGCCAAGATTAGTCATCACTTTTGTACCTTCAACATGGTTATCATTTACAAAATAGTTGTTGAATGTATGCGTTATTACAGCTCCTACCCTTCTGTAACGCCCTGTAAACGTAACAATTATCTGACCGCGTCTGTACTTTCCATCGTTGCATAGGCAATTTATATCACCAAAATCAATTGTCATTATGCGCGGATTCACAGTAGTATCAACAGTAATAGTCACACAATCACCCAAATGTGGTCGGTCAGCATCAACTTCTTTCAAACCAATAGTGCATTTTTCCCAAGCTTGATCAGCTATTTCTTCTACCTCATCGAACAGATCGTCGGCAGTTGCCATATTTACTGATTCTTCAACGTCAACTGTTTCTACAGTATCTTGTTTACTTTTCTCGCAAGATGGAAATGCCAACCAACCAACGATTAGAAATCCTAAAAAAAGTGTCTTTTTCATTTTAATTATTTTTTTATTAAACGCTGATCATTGGATGCAAATTAACAGTAAAAGTTTAGTCAAAGACAAAAAAAAATTCTTTTTGAATTGACATCATGCGTATTCAAACCAAAAAAACCTGACAGAAAGTTCCTGTCAGGTTTTATAAAGGTTTATTTTTTTTGAATGATTATTTCATCAATGTAATTGCTTCATCTGAAGATAATTTACGTCCAAGTATTTCTTCTGTACGCTTTAAAACATAACGGTGCGTTTTCTTATCGGCTACTTCATTGTCAATTACCAATTGCTTTTTACTAATTAGAACAGAAGCATTTGACCGGAAATATGAATCTCGAGTAAGCTCTTTTCGCAATAACTTATGGTATTGTCTTTCATTGTTTTCATCGCTATTGAAAAAATAAACATCTTGTTCATTCCATGAAGGCATTTCAGGATGTTTCGGAAATGCAATTTTGGGAGCCCTTGTCAAATCAGCAGCAACTTTTTGAATATTAGCAGCCTCTTTCTCAATGGCTGCTGCTTCTGCTTTCATTGACTCAGCTGCAATTTGATCATTTTCAGCAAGTTTAGAAGCTTCCTGACGCAAAAGCTCAGCCTGCTCCTTCATCTGCTGAGCTTGCATTTTCAATTGCTCACGTTCCATATTCATATCAGCACCTCTGATAACGATAGTTCTTTTTCCTTCATGCTCCATTTCATTCAACATTTCATCATCCAGCTCAATGTCGAATTCAAATTCATTCATTTCTTCATTATCATTTTTATAAAAATAAGCATTCCCCTCAGGAAGTTTAATCATTCGAATCTTACCTCCTTCGAGTTCCATTGTAGAATCATCTATGATTATGATGTCTTCTAGCTCCATTTTAATGGAATCATTTTCGGTTTCACCATCAATAACAATAGTTTTTACTTTCATTTTCTGTCCCGGATAGGCATCTGCCTGTACAACCCTGTGCCGAATTGTTTTTCCATTATTGTCAACCCACACATTGCCTGAAGCATCAACATCAACAGTAGTTGAACCATCGTTATTACTTTTGATAATAACTTTCTTTGCAATTCCATCTTCATCCTCTGTCCATACAAACCCCTCTTTTTCAAGGTCCTCCGGTGGAACTTCTTTTCCATCAATCAGCATTTTGACAATTTTACCGTCTTTCTTTTCGATTTCAATGGTTTTCGATTTTTCAACAATTGTATCTGGAGCAGAATTCCAAGCATCAGTTTGTTGGCTTTGTGAGAAGATATTTTCGACAAAATCTTGCTGAACTATTTGTTCAGGATTTTCAGTACTGTTTGAACCTGTTAGCATTCCGCTTGCCGTAACAAGCAGAACGAAGAGAAATGAAAAAACAATAACTCCTATTCGTTCGGAAGTTGAAGGTTTAAGTTTGGGTTTTCTGATAAGTCTTTGGATACGTTTCATAGTATTTAACTGATTAAATGTGATCAATGAATCTGATAAGGGTATAGGCTGCAAAGCAGCTGATAAATTTGCCAAAGCTTTGGCAAGGGAAAGGTAGCCTCCAGTGGTTTGAAGGGCCATGTCGTCACAAATGTTCTCCCTCTCCTGGCGAATTACTGCAGATATCCACCAGACAAATGGATTAAAAAACAAAATTGTTTCGATAAGTGACTGAATAAAATTTATCGCAAAATCGGCTCTTTTGATGTGAGCCAGTTCATGTGCAAGTATCATTTCAACCTGATCAAATGGCAAGCGTGAAAGTGTTCCAACCGGTATTATGATACATGGGCGAAGTATGCCAACAACCATTGGAACCATTACACGTTGTGATTCAAGTAATTGTACTGTATACTTTACCTTAAGTGACTGACCAATTTGTTTAACACGTTGCTGCCAAATAGCAGATGCAGGAACAACTCCATGACTTCGGTAGCGGTAAGCAAGAAAATAACCTCCACTCATCCGAATTGCCATAAAAACCATCCCAACAATCCAAAACCAAAAAAACAATGGTGCAAGACTCATTATAAAGAGCTCAGCCTTATCAATCCAGGATTCGATGTCCAATTGTGAATCGGCTAAAGTGTAAGCAATCTCCATAATTCCAGCCTGTTCTTCAGCAATAACTGATTTAATGGTATCTGGTTCATATATTTTGTAAAAGGTAATGACAGGAACAATCAGTGTTGCAACCAATCCGATTGAAGCAACAATATACCTGCTGTTAGCAGTAGCCTTCTTAAGTGATTGAAGTAAAATAAAAACAATCAAAGCAATGACAGCCACTTGCCATATCGAATGTAATAAACTCAAACCAGCTGCCTGCAACAATGATTCTGATAACAAAATTCCAAAAAAGCTCATTCTGCCCCCCTTTCCAATTGCTTAATCAGCATCTTAATTTCATCAAGCTCCGATTGACTTGTCTTTCCATTTCCAAGAGCCTGCATCACAAGTTTCTTTGCTGATCCACCAAAAGCTGCCTGCAGCAACTGATCCATCAAATGAAGCTGTGTTTCTTCTTCTTTTAAGAGGGAAGTGTAAACATGACTACGATCGCTTTTATCTGCTCTGACAATCTCTTTCTGTGTCATGATTTGCAACAACTTCAGAGTGGTTGTGTAGCCAACAGTCTTTTTCTCATTGAGGATGTCGTTGATTTGTCTTACAGTTGAAGGACCATGTTGCCAAATCACCCTGAGAATCTCGAGTTCGGCATCGGTAGGTTTAAGAGGTATTTGCATGATATACGAATAATTTCGTAGCAAAAATAGCTTGCTGGTTTCTTCATGTCAAGAAAAATATACGAAACTTTTCGTAATAAAAGTTAAATATTCATATAGCATTGATATACAATAATATATAAGTTAATATTTTGAGAATCACGGATCTTGTCAATTGCATAAATCGCTATTATAAAGGGTTTTTGATCTGCCAATAAATCAAAAAGGTGTGGTATCTCAGTTGAGACCCACACCCCGAATGTGAAAATATCCCCCCTTGAGGAACTTTCACGCACAGAGAATTTTATTCTCCGGTTAACTTATTATATTTCGTTTCACAGAACTCGTCATTCAAACCAAATAATTATTTACTTACTTAACTCACAAATAACAGCTTATATTCATTTTATTCCCAGGCTTTCAAACGAGCTTTATTCGATTTTATTTGAATCTAAACGGCAATTTTAATAATTTCGTGTTTCAAAAATACATAAAGATGGAATTTTTACTACTTGCTCTTGCATTTTTATTTTTACTTGGTGGATTACTTGGTGCAATCATTCCGGGAATTCCGGGACCACCCTTAAGCTTTATTGGAATTCTTCTTGTTGGTTCCATCGATGCAATTGCATTTAAATCATCATTTTACATTACGATTGCAATTGTTGCCATCGTGATTATTCTCATCGATTATTACTTTCCCATCTATGGTACAAAACTTATGGGAGGAACTAAAGCAGGAATCAGAGGCAGTACTATCGGACTTGTTGTTGCGCTTTTTGTTCTTCCTTTTATTGGAATAGTGCTAGGACCTTTCGGAATAACAGGTATCATCATCGGACCTTTTGCAGGCGCTTATGTCGGTGAAAAGTTAGCAGGCACACCTGACGAAAAGGCATGGAAATCAGCATTTGGATCCTTTATGGGATTTGTTGCCGGAACGTTTATTAAAATTGCTTATGCAGTAATATTGATAATAATCGCTATCAAAGAGCTGATTACATGGATGTTAAACTAAGTTGTTAGGTGGGGATATCATTTCATTATTTGATATACTGCAAATAATAGTATGTATATTAACAAGTAAAAACGGTAAAAATTCCTGAATCGAACATAATCCTCTGAATCAGGATAGATGTTTCCAAATAATGCTTTAAGCTCTTTCCTGAAAAAAGGCATGATGTTAATCTTCCAACTATCTGTCTGGTAGACAATTTTCCGGAACTTACTTCTGTAATAAGACAAAGGTATTCCCCAAAAGAAAAATACTATTAACCAGATATTCTGTTGGATAAATTGATAAACTGACGCAATTACTTCCTTGGAAACCATGGGAAAAATGAATTGGTTTTTTCGATATAATCTTTATAAGCTGGCTTTGTTTCTTTTAGTGTCCGCTCAAGCATTGCAACGCCAGATACCTTAATTATTAGTCCGATCATAAGCAAAGAACCCAGCACTGGCAAGTAACTTCCGGAAGCCACGCTAAAAAGTGCATAAGCAACCCACACCGTAGCATCACCAAAATAGTTTGGATGGCGGGTGTAATGCCAGAAACCCGTATTCAGCACTTTTCCTTTGTTTTCCGGTTTTGCTTTAAAATTTGCAAGTTGCCAGTCTCCACCAGCTTCGAAAACAAAACCTATTAGCCAAACAATCAAAGCAATCAAATCAATTAAGTTGAGTGAATTAGGCTGGGAATAAAAATGAGTTGCCAGCAAAGGCGCGGAAATTAGCCACATTAGCAAGCCTTGAAGTAAGAAAACCTGAAAGTAGCTTACCCACCAATAGCGATGCGCACCATAATCTTCACGGAACTTTTGATAACGAAAGTCCTCTTCTTTCCCATAATTACGCCAACCTATATAACCAGATAAACGAATGCCCCAAACACTCACGAGTATCACAAGTAACCATTGTCTTGGGTTAGTTACATCATTCATTATCAAATAGATAAAATTTGTAACAACAAACCCGAAACCCCAAAAAACATCTACTATACTTGCGTTTTTTATGATAACACTATAAATCCATAGTAAAGTTACCATTGCTACAATTAAAGCTAATCCTACTAAATAAACATTTAAAAAAGTCATGATGTGTTTTCTTAAGTTGATCAATCCTTAATGGTACAAACTTTTTATACCAATAAAGGATCGTAACTTAAATCATAACAAATTCGTTATCAATTTGTTTGCGAGGAGCGAAAAAGTTACTCAAAGCTGTTGTTAAGCAAATTCATAAACTTACGAAACAGAGGTATGTAAAAAAGTCCTTTTCCTCAGGAAACTGAGCAAAAGGACTTTAGTTATTCCGAAAATTGAAGCTAAAATTGCTACTTTGTATAAATCGGACTACGTTTCAATAGGTATTGGATTGCATCCATCCAGCTATCCTTCATTGTAAAAAATGGTTGACGGGTATGCGTATAAATCTTTTCCTTATTGCGATACATATCAAAATAAACGTTGTATTTATACTGTTGTTGAGTTTGGTCATTAGTCGACGAATAATTCTGATTTTTTGTTTTATCATTAGAATATTTGGTTTCTCCTGATTTATAAGTATTTGAGGTGTGATTCTCTACCATTGTGTAGGAAACCTTCGCAGCAATGATGTTATCAACCCCAAGGATTTCTTCTAATTCTTCAATCGGTATTTCATCAATATTTTTATAATCGATACCTGCTTTTCGCAATAAACCATTTGTAGTTCTGAGATCCTGAACTGTTAGAGGGAAGATATTGGATGATTTGTCGATTAGCTTACTATAAATATCATTTTGTGCAAATTTTGCCATCTCTTCCGAACTTGCAAGTGTTTCAGAATTCACATATGGAATTGGCAGCACCGCTATCATATTTGTATTCATTTTTGCGCTTCCCTTAGTTTGAATTGTTTCTTCAACAACTTCACTTGCCTGATTTGCAGCAGGTTCAGCAGCTTCAAATAGTTGTGTTCTACCACTTGCAAATTCAATTCGTGCAATTTTTGCTACATCAAGTGATATTGTCATTGTTTCATTCGGCAGACTGTATTCAACAGCAGCATCCGACATTTTGGAAATTGTGCAATCAATAATTTGATAATCTTTCCTAATGATTCTATCAAGCTTTTTAACGTCGTTATTTTGAGCGTAACTTGTTAAAGAAAACAAGCCAATCAGGAGCATTGTAAAAAGATGTTTTGTGTTCATGGTACTTAAATGTTTTTTTGTCCTACTCTTTTGTGGCTTTTCGGGGACGCCATTTCTACCTGTAATTAGAGCAAAAATATGTATTATTCATCAAAAACTCAGCTCTAATTTTTATCTGTCCTAATTTTAACAAAATTTATAAAGAAGCTAGTTGATGCCTCACGCAAGTAAACCTAATTAATTCACCTTATTTTTAAATTTAGCTTTAAAATAAAAGCTACATTTTTTGATTCCGATAAATAAACATTTCTACCTTTGAAGGTAAATTAATGGTAAATCTATTATCATATTCAATATCAGTTAATTGATTTAATAATTTCAGAATCTATTCTGTTAAAATTACCTTTATGAAGAACAAACTACTCGGATTTCTGCTGATTGCAACTCAGCTTCTTTTGAGTTGTAGCCAAAAAAAAACTGAAATCAAAAGTCTTTCTCAACTCGAAGGAGGAAAAGTATTTGCTGTGCCAACAGGCACTGTAGCTGATAAATTTGTCCTTCAACGTTTTCCTGACGCCAAATTTGCTTATTTCAACAGTGTTTATGATTGCGCATTAGCAGTTACGCAAAATAAAGCCGATGCTGCTGTTTATGACCTACCGGTTTTAAAAAATATTGCAGGAAAAAACGAAGGCATGCTGGTTCTTGATGAAGTATTAGTGCCCGATAACTATGGTTTTGCTGTCGCGATGGAAAACACAAAACTCAAAGTTGCCATTGATCAAACCTTACATCAGCTCAAACAAGATGGAACTTATGAAGATATGATGCGCCGATGGTTTCCTAACTATGGACTTCCTGCTCCCATGCCAAAAGTTGAAGATTTAGGTACCAATGGTGTACTTCTTTTCGGCACAGCTGCAGTAACAGAACCGATGTCATTTGTGGATCAAAATCAAGAGATTGTAGGCTTTGATGTTGAGTTTGCTCGCTTTGTTGCTGCAACTTTAAATAAAAAACTTGAAGTTGTAAACATGGATTTTGGCGCCATGCTTCCTGCGCTGATGTCGGGTAAGGTTGATTTTGTCGGAGCAGGCATGTCAATCACCGAAGAAAGAGCCAAACATGTACTTTTTTCTGAGAGTTATTACAAAAGTGGACTCGCTGCACTGGTAAAGTCAAGCAATCAAATACCAATTAAAAAAGAAGAAAAGACCGAAACAACTGCAAAACACTATAATGGTGTAGGAGTTTTAATGGGTTCAATCCACGAGACCTACGCATTGAAGCAATATCCAAAATCTGAAATTCAGTCATATAACACTGTGGCTGACATGTTGATGGCACTCGATGGAGAAAAAATAGAAGGAGCGTTTATGGACCACACCTCTGTTAAAGAAATTTTGAATACCAACCCAAATTTTGAAGTTGAAGAAGCTAATCTATTTACTGTTGATATTGCTGCTGGATTTCCAAAAACTACTCCTGAGCTGCGGACATCCTTCAATACATTTTTGGATGAAATTAGAGAAAATGGCATTTATCAGGAAATGGTAAAAAGATGGCATGATGAATTAAACTCTGAAATGCCTTCTCTCGTTTTTCCCTCAACTAATGAAGTTATTCAATTTGGAGTTGTAAGTGACATAGGACTGCCGTTTGCAACTAAAAACAGCAACAACTGGAAAGGTTTTGATATTGAATTGGCAAGTCGTTTCGCCATTTGGATGGGTAAAAAACCTGTGTGGGTCGATATGCCATTTGGAAGTCTTTTGCCAGCAATGGTTTCCGGAAAGATTGATATCATCACAGCTTCAATGATGATAACTGAAGAGCGAAGCAAGCAAATTGATTTCTCAAATCCTTATTATGCCAGTGGAGTATCAATTATTGGCAAAAATGTTCATTCAAATGAAACAACCAAAAAAAAGGCTGATGGGTTTATAAGTAAAGGAACCAAAGTTGGTGTTTTGATGGGATCGATACATGAAACTTATGTTCTAAAGCATTATCCAGAAGCAGAAGTATCTATGTATAATTCGGTACCCGATATGCTAATGGCTCTCGAGTCGAAGAAAACAGATGTATGTTTTATGGGACAAAGTGGAGTCCCTGAAGCACTTGCTGCTCAGCCTAACTTTACTGTATTGGTAGAAAATCTTTATTTAGTGGATGTTGGAGCTGGCTTTCACAAACAGTCTGACCAGCTTCGCGAAGATTTCAATCGTTTTTTGGCTGCCATTCGATCTGATGGAACACTCGATAAAATGGCAAATCGCTGGTTAAAATCGCAAAACAAAGAGATTCCTGAAATTAAAGGAACAGCTGAAGCGGGTGTCATTCGTGTAGGAATTTCAAGTGAAAATGGTTTGCCTTTTGCTGGACGAGTCGGAGACAAAATCGTAGGTTTTGACATTGAGTTATCGCAACGGTTTGGTGCCTGGTCGCATAAAAAAGTTGAATGGGTTGACATGCCTTTCGGTAGTTTATTGCCATCTCTCAACGGAGGGAAAATTGACTTCATTACCGCAACTTTGGCAATCACCGAAGAACGAACAAAAGAGATTGATTTTTCCGATCCATACTACTCTTCAGGCGTGACCATAATTGGAAGAAAAGGCGCTGAGACAGCTTCTCAAACGGGTAAAATGACTGTTTTAGATGATATTAGCGATAAAAGAGTTGGGATTTTTACCGGAACAGTTCATGATGCTTATATGGCTGCTACTTATCCTAAAGCACAGGTTTTTAGATACGAAAGCAGTGCTGATATGATGATGTCGCTTAAAAGTGGCAAAATTGATGTGGCGATGTTTGACAGAATAACTGCTGGCCTGGTTTTAAAAAGAAATCCTGATCTTGGATTACTTACTGATGAAGTTCTGGATATGTCATTGGGAGTAGGTTTTAATAAGAAAAACACCGATTTATTATATGAATTCAATAGTTTCTTAAAAGAAATCAGAGCTGATGGAACTTATGATCAAATGCATAAACGCTGGTTTGTTGAAGACGCTGAAACAGCAGTAATGCCGACTTTTGAATCAAGACCGACAGGCAAGAAGCTTGTTGTTGGAGTTTCGGTTGAAGATTTACCATATGTTGCTATCATGAATGGCGAATATGTTGGATTTGATATCGAACTTATGCAGACATTCACCAGCCGGAGAGGCTACCAATTAGAACTTGTAACCATTGAATTTCCAGCACTAGTTGCTGCGCTTTCCTCAGGAAAAGTCGATATGATTACTGATGGTATAGCCATTAGTGAAGAACGGGCGAAACAAATAAATTTCTCAGATGAATATGCTGTTTTTCGAACCTCTGTAATTGCACCAAAGAAAAATCTAGCCGCCTATAAATCAAATGAGAATATTGAAGTAAAGAAATCATTTTTTACACGTTTGAGTGAGAGTTTTTATAACAACATCATACACGAAAAACGTTATATGATGATTATTAGCGGATTACTTGTTACTATTGTCATATCAATTTTTGCAGCAATCGTTGGAACCTTACTCGGAGGATTGGTTTGCATGATGCGTATGTCGAAAAATAAACTATTGTACCATATCGCCTCATTGTATATTTCGCTCATTCGTGGCACGCCGGTTCTGGTGTTGTTGATGATTATATATTATGTTGTTTTTGCATCGGTCAACTTGAATCCGGTAATTGTAGCCGTTCTGGCTTTTGGGATTAATTTTGCTGCTTATGTATCTGAAATGTTTCGAACAGGAATCGAAAGTGTTGACAAAGGACAGAAAGAAGCAGGAATTGCATCAGGCTTTACCAGCATTCAAACATTTATCTATATTATTATGCCTCAAGCACTTCGACAAGTTTTACCTGTATATAAAGGTGAATTTGTTTCACTTGTAAAAATGACTTCCATTGTAGGGTATATCGCAGTTGAAGATCTCACTAAGGCAAGCGACATTATTAGAAGCAGGACTTTTGACGCATTTTTCCCACTAATTATGGCAGCAGTGATTTACATCTTTATTGCCTGGTTGCTTACATTGGTACTCGACTATGTTGAAATCAATGTTGACCCAAAGAAGCGTCGTTCACAACAAAGAAAGGAGTCAAAACTATGATTACAATAAACCATCTTTCTAAGCATTTTGGCTCGCTTGTCGTGCTGAAAGATATCAATGCTGAAATCCATAAAGGAGAAATAATCAGCATTATAGGTCCATCAGGAACAGGAAAAAGCACCTTACTGCGTTGTTTAAACCTTCTTGAATTGCCAACAGGAGGAAGTATTACTATTGATGGGATCAACCTACTCAGCAAACACACCAATGTGCCTCAAATTCGACAACGCATGGGAATGGTTTTTCAATCATTTAACCTATATGCTCATTTAAGTGTGATGGAAAATCTGACAATAGGCCCTGTTAAGCTTTTAGGAAAAACAAAAAAGGAAGCAGCAACAAGAGCCATCGATCTCTTAAAACTTGTAGGTCTTGCAGAGAAAGCCCACAGTTTGCCTGAGGAACTTTCAGGAGGACAAAAACAACGTGTTGCTATTGCGCGCTGTATGGCCATGGAACCCGAAATTCTTTTATTCGATGAGCCAACATCAGCCTTGGATCCAACAATGGTTAGCGAAGTACTGGCTGTAATCCGACGCTTATCCAAGGAAGGAATGACAATGATGATCGTTACCCATGAAATGGAGTTTGCCCGAAATATTTCAACCAGAGTTTTCTACATGGATGAAGGTGTCATATATGAAGAAGGACCTCCTGAACAAATTTTTGAACACCCTTTGCGTGAAAAAACAAAAGCCTTTATCCATAGAATAAGAAGTCTTGAAATTCCGGTACACTCTGCTGATTATGATCTTTATGCGATTCAAGCTGCACTTCATTCATTCTGTGAGAAGCATCTTTTACCTTCAAGAGTGAATGATTTTATTGCACTTGTGACAGAAGAACTTTTACTGCTACAGAAAGATTTTACCAAAGTAATGATCCAACTTTCCTTCTCGGAAAAAGATGGGACAGTTAATATGTTGCTCGAAAGCGAAGGAGCATTCTATAACCTTCTCGACGACAAAGACTTGATGGATGATATTGGAATGAAACTAATTTTAGGTCGCTGTCAAAGTGCTAATCATGCATATGGTAATGGACGTAATAGTCTTCTTTTAAAGATTAAAAACACCTAGCCGTAAACTGAAAGTCATTTCCTTAAATAAAAAATTACAATCTATTACTTCTAAACATCAAGGCAATTAAAAATATCAATTATGGACATCAATGATTACATCATATATATCATGTTGTTTTTCATGGTATTAGCCGCGTTTGATAAAATTATTGGAAACAAATTTAAACTGGGAGATAAATTCGACGAAGGTTTTATGGCAATGGGACCTTTGGCAATTGCAATGATTGGCATTGTTTCGATTGCTCCGGTTTTGGCCAAAGTTTTGGGATTCATAGTTGTTCCTGCTTATGAGTTTCTGGGAGCTGACCCCTCAATGTTTGCTACAAGCTTATTAGCCAACGACATGGGAGGATATCCTTTGGCTATGGCAATGGCAAAAACTCAAGAGGCAGGTCTTTTTGCAGGGTTGATTCTTGGTTCGATGATGGGCCCAACCATCGTTTTTACCATCCCTGTTGCGCTAGGTATTTTAGAAAAAAAAGATCATCAATTCTTGGCAGCGGGTGTAATGATTGGCGTTGTCACAATTCCTTTGGGTTGCCTGGTTGGAGGTCTTGTGGCAGGGTTTGAGCTTCAGATGATTCTTGTAAACCTGCTACCTATCGTACTGTTTTCCATAATAATAGCTGGAGGATTATGGTTGAAACCTAGTTTAATGATTCGGCTTTTTGATTTATTTGGAAAGGGTCTCATTGCTTTCGTTACTCTTTGTACTGTAGTTAGTGTTATCGAAGCATTAACAGGATTTGTCATTATTCCGGGAATGACTCCCATAAGCGAAGGTATTACAATTGTTGGATCGATTGCAATTGTATTAATTGGCGCATTTCCAATGGTATATGTAATTTCTTATGTATTGAAGAAACCATTGATGAAATTTGGCAATCTACTCGGAATGAATAGTGAAGCAGCAACAGGAATGATAGCAACTCTTGCAAACGTTATTCCAATGCTACATATTCTTAAAGATATGAATCCAAAAGGCAAATTGCTCAATCTCGCATTTGCTGTAAGTGCAGCATTTGCATTTGGCGACCATTTGGGATTTACAGCAGGTGTTGAAAAAAGCATGATTTTCCCAATGATTGCAGGTAAACTTACTGGTGGAATAACTGCAATTGCACTTGCTTATTTTTTATCTGATAAGCTGATCAAAAAAAAATACCTAATAAAATGAGCATCAATTACATAAAACGTATCTTTGTTCAAGCAAATGAGTTCAAAGAAGGCGATTTAGCTGTTGGCGGAACGCAAGATGATCTTATTCGATCCGTTGCCAGGCATGAATTGTCAGAGCTCAAAATAAGTGAAATAGTTCGACATCATTTTGTTGAAGATGAGCTGTCAGAAATGCTTGCTAGAAGTGTGGACAGAAAAAAACTTCGTGAAATTGATCACTTCACTATTGGTAATTTAAAAAATATCCTTCTGAGCAATAATGCAGTAGCCTGGATTGAAAACTATTCAAAAGGACTTTCAAGTGAGTGTATCGCAGCTGTTGTAAAAATCATGTCCAATGATGAATTATCATTAGTGGCAAAAAAGTTATTCAATCCATTGTCAACCAGTAATTTAAATGGAATAATTGAAATTGGTTCCCAAAATCATTTTGGTAGCCGTATTCAGCCCAACAGTCCCGGAGACGATGAAGATGAGATTCTCATGTCAACACTCGAAGCGCTTTGTTATGGCTGTGGTGATGTGGTTATTGGTCTGAACCCCGCTGGAGATGAGCTTGAAACCATAATACGAATGGAACAGCTGCTTCAAAAAATAGTTAAACAACTGGAATTACCCACAAGGTATTGTGTGCTTTCAGATATGAAAAAACAACAACAGGCTGCTAAATTCACAACAGTTGATATTGGTTTTCAGAGCCTTGCGGGAACATCAACTGCCCTGTCAGGAATGTTAGGCAGTGATGTAAATGAACTTCTTGAAATGTGTAAAAGCTTCAGTGGCCTGTATTTTGAAACCGGACAAGGTTCTGAAATAACAAATGGAGCAGCTGATGGGGTGGATATGGTTACGCTTGAATCGCGTTGTTACGGATTGGCACGACATATACAAAACTCAACAGGCAAATGGATGATTGTGAATGATGTCGCCGGATTTATTGGACCTGAGGTTTTCAAATCAGGTGAGCAACTCAAAAGAGCTTGCCTGGAGGATGTTTTAATGGCAAAATTGCATGGTATTACAATGGGACTTGATGTATGTTCAACCTTTCATATGGGAATCCATCCTGTTGAACTTGAACAGCTTACACTTGAAATAACTCAACTTACTTCGCCTGCTTACCTTATGGCAGTAGCTGGAAAAGCAGATCCAATGCTGGGTTATCTTACAACTTCATTTCGTCAGCATCCCCGTTTGCGAAAACATAACAGCAAACAAATCAGCTCTTTAATGCAACAACGACTTATAGATTTGGGTGCTTTAACACCAGAAGGGAATACTGACCCCACTGCCAAAAGACTTGCATTATTATATGCAAAGTTTCAAAAATCAGGAGGAGATAAGCGATTAATGGAAACGATAATTCAAGAGGGTTTGAAAAAAATTAATTCATTACAGGAGCGTGGATGTGACATAGGATTTGGCTCAGATACAAATGTAATTGATCCAGAATTTGTCAACAAACGGCTCGAAGTGTTATTTTTTAATGCAAGGCAAGCTCTTTACTCGAGACTAACACATTCAATTTTGACTGATTGTTGCAATAGTCCTGTCCATGTGTCAACTATTTCAGCACATCGCGATGATTACCTGGCAAACCCTTCAGGAGGAGGAAAAATTTGCAATGAGCACGTGATTCTTCTTCAAAATCTGTGTCAACAACTAACAAATTCACCGGTAATTCAGTTTGTTATTTCAGATGGTCTCAATGCTGATGCAATAAATGAAAACATTCGGCAGGTGCTTCCTGCTCTTAAATGGAACCTAAAAGAAAACGGAATAAGTGTCAGTCCAAACGATGTAATTGTAACAAACGGAAGAGTAAGGGCCGGTTATCATATCGGTCAAATAGTTCAGCCTGAAATCCTTATTCACTTTATAGGTGAACGTCCCGGAACAGGACTTAATCAAATGTCAGTATATTTGACCTATGGATTTGATATCCAAGGCAACCTTTTATTTCATTCCGAAATGGATCACTCTTTAACAACAGCAGTATGCGGCATCCATCCACAAGGAAAAACACCGAAAGAGGCTCTAGATGAACTAATGAGACTCATTCTCAAAATTCGTGAAAGAAGGCGATCAGGAGTGTTATTGCACAATTAATATATTGAATAACATTTTACTCAAAAGTACATATCTAAAAAGTGGAAATGCAAAAATCTTTCTTTTTTCTCATCTCAATTCTGCTTTGATGTATACCCTGCGCATTACTCTGCCAAATAAAAGTGCATCGTACCACATATAATAAAAGCGCTCAGCATTAAACCAACTAAGTCCATCATTATGGTCGTCATGATGATCGTAAGGATCAGCAAAAATGATAACATCATCCGACATCGAAGGGGTATTACGTGTGTCATAACCAACAACCAAGACCCAATGTCCTCCCCAATCACTCCATTCAACCAAAGTTGGAATGTTTTTCGTTAAATTATTTCGAAGAGTATCAAGATCGGCATTTTCATGCCAAGAGGCGTTAAAACCATTGTTATTCAACCAAGTAGCCATTTGTTCAGGAGTGGTGCCGCAGGTTGTGCTTGTCCCCATTTCTTCGGCAATGCGCAGTTCATCACCCGACTTCCCGTAATGCCGTAATAAGCTGATAACTGATGCCGGACCACAAGTGTATTCAGTGGTTTGTTGATAAGAATCCAAATAAATGAATGATAGACCATTTCGAGGCATAGCATTCTTAATATCAAGCACATAGAAATTACTACGATCAGTTGAAAGGTTTTCATTCATTGGAGTCGAATCTTTTCGACAAGTAATCAAACCGAAAATAACAATAAAAAGGAGTATTTTGAGAGTAAACCTTCTGAATTTGTAAATTTTATTAGTGTTTTGCATCGCTTTTGGGATTAAATCTACTAAAAAAGTAACAATTAATTTGATCGAAATCTCAAAGTTACCTAACTAAATAAAAATTAGAGAAAAAATCATTTACAATAACTATTCAATGTCGTTTAGTTAGCAGAATCCTGTGAAATACTTGATTTCACTGGTATTTTGGCAGAAAATAGTTCCGAGAATCGCTTGTCGATAGCCGAACTTTTCTTATCTTGCAGGTGTATATAGGGGGTAACCCAAGTATCAACAAAATAGCCTGTTATAGAGAGAAATTATCAATAAAAATATCAAATGAGCTTGAAAATGAGAAGTTTAGAGGCCGTGCAAAAGACGGCCATGCAGGTGTATTCACTCGAGAGAGAAAACTTACGCTTAAGAATCTGATTGTCATTATCATGATCTTCAAAAGTTCGATTCAACGTGAGCTTGATAGTTTTTTCAAAGCGATCTCCAACAGTGATTTCAAGATAAGGGAAGTGACTAAGGGGGCCTTTACACAAGCACGTGCTAAGTTAGACCCTTGGGCATTTGAGCGGTTGAATGAAGTGGCCTCAGAAACATTTTATGAAGAAGCGGAGTATTATGTTTGGAACGGGATGCGTACTTTGGCAGTGGACGGCACCAGGCTGATCTTACCCAATCATCCGAGCATTATCAAAGAATTTGGTCAGCATCAATTTGGTCCCAACGCTGACAGCCCGCGCTGCTTGGCCATGGGCTCGATGCTTTACGATGTTCTGAACCAAATAACACTCGACAGCAAACTTGCACCTTATGCATTCAGCGAACGCGACTTACTGTTGCAACACCTGGATAAAATCAAGGCAGGAGATATGCTACTGCTTGACAGGGGCTACCCTTGCTTCTGGCTGCTGTTTTTGCTCAAAGCTAAAGGGATAGAATTTTGCGTGCGATTGAAGGAAGATTGGTGGCTACAGGTGAAGGACTTTACCCAAAGTGATGAAAAAGAGCGAATAGTTTCCTTTACTTTACCCAAAAAAGACCAGAAGCATCTGAAAGATTTTCCAGAAATAATGCACACCTTAATCCAATGCAGGTTGATAAAGGTAGAATTGGAAAATGGAGAAAAGGAGATACTTTGCACTTCGCTCACAGATACAGAAAAATATTCTTATAAAGATTTTGAGCAACTTTACCACTTCCGCTGGAACGAAGAAGAGGCCTATAAACTGTTGAAAAGCAGGGTTGAGATAGAAAATTTCTCAGGCAAAACAGCACGGGCGGTAAAACAAGATTTCTTCTCGAAAGTTTTTTTAATGACCCTTTGCGCGGCCTACGCCCATCCTATTGAGGAAAAAGTTGTTGCAGAATATCTCGAGGATGAAAACCGCAAACACGCACAAAAAATTAATCGTACAAACGCCTTATCAATGACTCAGGATATTATGATTGGGTTGTTGATAAAACAAAAGTACAAACAGGCTTTGGAAGCTTTTGATAAAATCGTGGCCAGTACCCGCGAAATCGTCAGGCCTGGACGAAGTTTTGAACGAAAAAAACGACCAAACAAAACTTACTCCATGAACTACAAACGATTATGACCTGAGCTTAACTAAACGACATTGAATAACTATTAATCAAATTTTATCGAAGTTATTTTGTTCAATTTAGCGCATTTTCTGTTTTCAAAACAGGAAATCAAGCATTTCAATTTTATCAGAGGGAAGAAATAATATAGTTGAATTAATTGACTCCCCTTTATTTAAAAATTGAAGTAAAGATACATCCTAATTATTTCATTCAAAACAAAAACCTCAGAAATTGGTTAAAATATTAAAGAGAAAACTTACAGAGATTAGGTTCATTTCCGTAATATATATATTCATGATTTTAAAGTGATTACGAAAATTGCTTCTGATAGTAAAAGATTATTTTTTTTATAGTTAATTATAATTTTTAATGTAAATTTGAGTGCTAAAATTATCCTATTGGATAATGATCCGAACCATTTTTTAAAAACTAAATGCGGAAGGAAGACATGCAAGAAAAACAGACAAACAAAACTGAGAGAGGCAATTATCCCTTATTGAGAAAAATGGCTTTTCATAAAGCATTTAAATCCATTTTCTTAATAAAGCAGCAACTACATCTTGATTTTTAATCAAATTCCCATGAAAAAACAACCAAAACAATCATGCGATGATGTTGAATCAATGAAATTAAATCATCTGATAATAAGTGAGTTAGAGGATATTTTAGCAACAGCTAATGATTTTAAATCTCAACTTATGCTCCTCAAAAATAAAGTAGCTATATTTTTCAAAAACTCCACTTTTCTAGTGCTTTTTATCGATAAGAAGCATCAGTTACTTCACAATGATTTTTTTGGTTTGAGAAATGAAGATCAGCCAAGATATGAGATTTCCTTAAATGAGATCAACAGTATAGAAATATGGTGTATACAGCATGCTGAAAATATTTTCAGTAACAATTTTGCAATAGATATCAAAGGAAATGATTTATTTGCTGAATTACATCATCTTTCAACAGAAGCTGCTTCCATAATGTGTATTCCACTTATTTTTCAAGGAACAACCATTGGAATTGCTTGTGTTAAAAACAATGAAGCCAACGCGTTCACTACTTGTGAGTTCGAGCTATTTATCCATATTACTTTTATGGTTTCCATCCTAAGTTCATTGTGTTTTAAGGAGGAATCCAGTAAGCTTATTGAAGATGAGCTTGTTGCTTCAAGAAAACAATTGCTCGAGTCGGAAAAGATGGCTTCCCTTGGTCAATTGAGTGCAGGTATAGCTCATGAAATAAAGAATCCGCTTAATTTTATTAACAATTTCGCAATGCTTTCAGTCGATTTGAGTGCTGAATTATCTGAAGAATTTGATAAGCTCTCATCCGAGATGAATCAAAATGACAAAGAATATCTTGCCGAGATTATTCAGGATTTGCAATCGAATATGCTGAAAATAAAGGAGCATGGCCAACGAGCGGAAAGTATAATAAAAGGTATGCTTTTGCATTCACGAGGGAAAAGTGGTGAATTTATTCCGACTGATATCAATGCACTACTGGCTGAATATGTTAATTTGGGTTATCATGGGATGCGTGCTCAGGATGTGAGTTTTAACATCAAAATTGAATCTGCTTATGATCAAACAATTGGGCGAATTCAGGTTGTTCCTCAAAACCTCAGTCGTGTTTTCCTTAATATCATTAACAACGCATGCTATGCCACAAACGAAAAGAAAACAAAGCTAAAGGACGCATATTTCCCCACACTGAGTGTTCAAACAAAGAATAGTGAAAATGAAATAGAAATTCGCATTCGGGACAACGGACCTGGAATTCCACAGGGAGTAATCGATAAGGTTTTCAACCCGTTTTTTACCACAAAACCTCCAGGACAAGGTACAGGGCTTGGACTTTCTTTGAGTTATGAAATAATTGTTAAAGAGCATCATGGGCAGATGCAGGTTGAATCACAAGAAGGTGAATATGCCGAATTTGTTATAAAAATACCTAAAAACTTGACTTAAGGCACATTAACAAAAAATAATATCATGGATGAAGAAATTAAAGTAAAAATTATGGTTGTTGATGATGAAGTGGATCTTGAACCGCTTATCAGGCAACGTTTTCGTCGTCAAATCAGAAGTGGAGAATACGATTTTATATTCGCTCATAATGGATTGGAAGCTCTGGCAAAACTGATCGAAAATCCTGATATTGGTGTCATTCTTTCCGACATTAATATGCCTGAGATGGATGGTCTTACGCTCCTGTTGAAGTTAAAAGAACTCAAGAATCCCTCTTTGAAAACAGTGGTTGTGTCAGCCTACGGCGATATGGAAAATATTCGTATGGCAATGAACAGAGGTGCTTTTGATTTCTTAACAAAACCAATCAGTTTTGAAGATTTAGAAATAACGATCAATAAAACGCTGGAAGAAATATTTCTACAGCGAAAAGCAATTTTGGAACATGATCAGTTAATTTCGATTCAGCGGGACTTGAATGTAGCACGTGAAATTCAACAGGGCATTCTGCCTCAAGTATTTCCACCTTTCCCTGATCGAAAAGATTTCGAGATATTTGCTTCGATGGTTGCGGCAAAAGAAGTTGGTGGTGACTTTTATGATTTTTTCATGATTGACAATGAAAGGCTCGGATTTGTTATTGGCGATGTATCAGGAAAAGGGATTCCAGCAGCAATATTTATGGCAGTTAGTCGTACATTAATTCGTGCAACAGGTCTTAAGGGAATGCCAACTGGAGAATGCCTGCACTATGTAAACAACTTGCTTTGTAACGAGAGCATTTCTTGTATGTTTGTGACTGTTTTCTACAGTATTATCAATCTTAAAACAGGTTTAGTAGAATATACAAATGCAGGTCACAACCCACCTTATATTTTAAATGAAAAAGGTGAAGTAAAAGAAATTGCCACAACTGGTGACATAATCCTTGGTGTTTTCGAAGATCAAAAATATTCAACGCATCAAGTTCAATTACAGCCGGGCGAAGGCATTTTGCTATTCACTGATGGTGTTACGGAAGCTTTCAATGTTCAGGCTGAAGCTTATGCTGAAACCAGATTGATTAATCAACTTCAAAACATTAAAAATTGTAATCCTAATCAAGTTGTAAATACAATTATTGAGGATGTGAATCTATTTGCGAAAGGTGTTCCACAATCTGATGATATTACACTGTTGTTCATGAAATATGTTGGCGAATAAATTAAAACCTTAAACCATGTTGCAGCAAAAAATTACAATTCTTAATCAGCTCACTGAACTGGAAAGAATCGCTACGACCCTGGAAACAATCGGTGAAAACTGGGATCTCCAAATGAGTTTGACTTTGAATTTAAATCTTGTTCTTGAAGAGCTCATCACCAATATCATCTTCTATGGCTTTACAGATAAGGATGAACATCTAATCGAAATCAATATCTGTTTTGAGGATCACAAAATCTTCTTAACCGTTGAGGATGATGGAATTGCATTCAATCCTTTACTTAAAGAAGATGCCGACATTTCGCTACCTGCTGAAGAAAGAGCAATTGGGGGTTTGGGAATTCACTTTGTGCGTAAGTTGATGGATACGATAAGATACGAACGCAAAAATGAAAAAAACATATTAACAATGATGAAAATGGTTAAATAATTCAATATCAAGGTATAACAATTGACTTTTTTCATTTCATATTAAGTATTTGTGAAACTCAATGATTCAAAACATTTTTTAAAAGAAATAATTCAAATAATAACAAATTTAAAAACATTTCAAATGGAAGCAAAAATCAGTAAATCAGACAATTACACTTTAGTAGCTATTAATGGCAGGATCGACACAGTAACTGCAGTCGAATTCGAACGTGTTGTTACACAAGTGCTTGAAGACGAAAGCAGTGCTGTAGTTATGGATTGCGCAGGACTGGATTACATCAGTAGTTCGGGCCTTAGGGTTTTTCTAATGATGCAAAAACGCATGATGTCAAAGAAAGGGAAACTTCATATTTGTTGTCTTCGCTCAAATATTCAGGAAATTTTTGACATTTCGGGCTTCTCCACAATTTTTCAGATTTTTCCCAATGAACAATCAGCAAAACCATAACCTTCCGTAATAAAGATTTCTCTTTTCTATTTTGAGGTAAAAAGTAACAATTGAATTATTGTAAATAAATCTATGATACCACGTAAACTACTTCAGGGTGAATATATTGCCAAATTAACATTGTTTTCTGATAAGTTATACATACGTCAGGCGCAGGAGTTTGTGATGTATTACGCCCATTTGTTCAAATTTGGTCAAAAAGACCTAACAAAGCTTGAACTTGCTACCGAAGAAGCTGTTTTGAATACGATTGAAAATTCTTTCGAGAAAGGTGAGTTTGGTCGTTTTGAGGTTAAGGTTGGCTACCGACCTGGTGCATTCATAATATCAGTTGAGGATCAGGGAATTCCAGCAGATGCTGAACGCCTCGAACGTCAGGAAAACTCTGCTTTAGGAATATTACTAATGCGTAATCTGGTTGATGAGTTTAATATCATCAACTTAGGTCGTGACGGTAAAAAAATGGAGCTAATCAAATATTTACCAGAAACAAGCATCGCCGATCTGTTAAGTGCCGAAGAGCTTGAAAGTAAAGGGCTAAACGATGAAGCACCTGCAACCGATACACCAACAATTCGACTGATAAAACCCGAAGATGCTCCAATGCTTTCGCGGCTTGCCTATAGGGTGTATGGATATACCTATGCTTCGGTTTTTTACTTCCCAGAGAAAATAAAGGAACTGATCGAAAATGGGCTGCTTAATTCAGTTGTTTCTGTGAATAAAGATGGTGAAATCATTGGCAACTTAAGTTTGTTCTTTGAACATAAGGATGCCAAAGTTGCCGATTCGGGGGCCGCCATGATCGATCCTCGTTACAGAGGTCATAGTTTATTTAAAGAGTCGAAAAAATTCCTTCAACGGCATGCCGAAGCAAATGGTATGTACGGAATATTTAGTGAAGCAGTTACCATTCACTCGTTTACTCAGCAAGGAAACCTCAGCCTAGGAGCCAAAGAAACCGGTATTATGCTCGCTTATGCAAGTGAAAATCTGACATTTAAAAAAATTAATAATGACAAAAAAAGTGAGCAACGACAAGCTGTCGCGCTGTTTTACCTTAAAACTAATAAGGAGCCTCATCGAAAGGTGTATCTAAACGAAAAGTTTTATCCTTTACTGAAGATGCTATGCGAACATAACGACCTCGATAGAGAAATTATCATGATTTCTGATCAGGAAACAGCTGAGCCTCAACGTGAACAATCAGTAATTAGCACAACTGTTAAACCTGATTTAAACATAGCAGTTATAATCGTTCATGAAGCCGGATCAGATGCTGTTCCGCTTATCTCTCAGCAATTAAGGGAGTTGTGTCTTAAGAAAATTGAAACAATTTATCTTGAATTACCTGTAAATGAACCTTATACAGCAGTACTTGCACGTGAAATGAATCAAAAAGGATTCATGCTAAGCGGAATAATCCCTGAGCTACGAGAAGGTGACATTCTTAAAATGCAGTATCTCAACAATGTATATGTCGATCCGGCAAAAATTGTGATTGCCTCTCCCCTCACCCGTGAACTTCTGAATGTTATTATGAAAGATTATAAGTAACAGCTCCTATCTGCTACCTTTTAGTTGCAGAAAAAATAAGTTGTGTTGGGAATGTTATCTTTGTTTACAAACTTACGTGTGAATCAAATGGAAATTATTACAGATCAACAAAATAGAATCATTCAACCGATAGGTAGGATTGATGCAAACACCAGTTCAGCCCTTGAAACTGTACTCACTAGCTTTAGCAATGAGGGCAAAGATATGATACTGGATCTTTCGCAATGCAACTATATATCAAGTGCAGGGATTCGTATTTTATTGAAAACAAAAAAAATGCTGCTTCAAAGTCGAAATGAACTTTATATAGTTTCTCCAACTGTTGAAGTATTTCAAGTGTTTGAAACAGCTGGATTGCACAAATTATTCCATTTTGAAAACAATGTGGAAGTTGCCAGAAAAAAAATAAGCATTGCTAAAAAGCCTCATCAACAGACCATTGATTTCCAACTCTCAGGGAAAACTTTTGTTTACACTTCAACTGGACTTGAAAATAGTGGTACTTTTTGGAAAGGTCCAGATATAGTTAGTTTTAAAGAACTTGGCCTTTCAATTGGCATAGGACATGTTAGTAGTTTTCCGGGTTCATTAAATGATTCATTAGATTTTTTTATGACAACGGGTAGCTGTGTCGGATTCTACAACATTGACAATGAACATGAAGCTGATTTCAGGATTTCATCCAACCCGGCAAAAAATGGGCTACCGGTACACGAAGCTGTCTCATTCGGTTCACAGCCTGCAGGGTTACTAAGATTAGCCACGCCATCAACGGTGACTTTTGATGAGGTACAGCATGCTGTGAAGCTTATGCAGAAACTCACAAAAGTGGAAAATTGCATGACACTTGTCATTGTTGCTTCTATGAGCAGAGAAACTCCTGCTATTAAAATGTATGCACTTATTAAGGATAGCAACCTTGAAAAAAACACAGTGAATTGTCCATCTTCATCAGAAAGTATTTTTTATTCAAAATTCAATGGAGCAAAGCATGGAATTCAATTTGAGTTGGACGATATCGAAGACTTCCTTTTAGAAACTGATCTTCACGACTTTTTGCAATCGAATCTGAGTTTTGAAAATATCTCTGAAATAGCCATCTTGAACGAATCGCAAACCATCGAGAACCCTTTCATTTGGCTTTTTACAGTTAACCAACTCGTTGACGGAAGTTTGCAGCGCATTCAAATTGAGACAGCTTTGGATTTCACTTTTGAACCTCACAAATCATTTTTAACCCGACAATTGTTTACGGATGCCTCCAAACTTAAAGTAGAACCACTTCATGGAGGATTTTCAGCTCAAACATTTCATGTCACATCTTTTGATCATGATGGTAGAAAAATGCGGCCAACAGTAATGAAAGTTGCTCATCGTGATTTAATTGAGCGAGAGTCTGATCGCTGTTCGCGTTATGCATTGCCTTACATTTTCAATAACAGTGCGGTTGTGCTCGGAGCTGAATTTTATGGCGAAACAGGTGCGCTGCGTTATAATTTTGTTGGAATTGGAGGCGAATCAAGTCAGTTGAAATGGCTGACCCATTACTACCATCAAAAAGATTTAGTTTTTTTAGAGCCATTGTTCGACAAAATTTTCCTTCAAATTCTAAAACCCTGGTATGGTCAACCCGTAGTAAAAACCATACAACCTTTTGAGGAACACGATCCTACATATACATTTTTCCCTCACATTTATGATACTGTAAAAGAAGTGTTTTCGATTTCATCGGATGAGCAAGAAATTTTTGTTGCTGAAACAGGACGTAAAATGTTGAACCCTTATTGGTTTTTGAAACATGAATATCCAAAAAGACGCGAAAAAAGTATAAAGTATCCAACTGGAATCTGTCATGGTGATCTGAATATGCAAAATATCCTTCTTGATGAATCGATGAATGTTTACCTTATTGACTTTTCTGAAACAAAACCACGCTCAGTCGTTTCAGATTTTGCACGTTTGGAAGCAATCTTTTTGGTTGATAATGCACCTTTAGAAACTGAAGATGACATGAAAACTTATCTTGATTTTATCGAATCATTTTATGATGTTACTGATCTTCAAAGTATTTCTCCTAATAATTATAAAGGTGTCCATCACGAAAAGGTTGCTAAAAATCATGCCTTATCTTTAAAAATGCGTAACTACGCCTATGAGAGTTCACTTCAAAACGCTGATCCCATACCTTATTATATTGCCTTGTTAGAATGGGTACTGCCAATTGTTTGTTATGGAATACCAATTCCACAACGAAGACTTTCAATGATTGTCGCATCGATCTTATGTGAAAAAATAATGAAAGTTGATTTTTAATACTTTAGCACTGTATAAAAAAAGAATTATTTTAATATACTTATAATCAGCATGTTAAAATGAAACCAATGCAATTTAATATTAACGAATTAAAATTTGAGAAACTCGACCTGCAAGGAGTTGAAACACTCGTGGAATGGGCACGACAAGAAGGCTGGAATCCCGGATTGAATGATGCCCAAATCTTCTATCAAACTGATAATGAAGGCCATTATGGTTTCTTTCTTCACGATAAGTTGATTGCGGGAGGTTCAATTGTTTCATACAACGGAGAATTCGGTTTTATGGGGCTTTTTATTGTTCAGCCTGCCTTTAGATCAGTAGGTCTGGGAAAGGAGTTATGGTTTAAACGAAGGGATATGTTAATTTCACGACTCCAGCCTGGAGCTTCAATTGGCATGGATGGTGTTGTTTCAATGCAACCTTTTTATCAAAAAGGTGGTTTTGTGCCAGCATTTCGTGATGAACGTTATATGAAACATGGAGAATATTTTCCGCCAGATCCCACTATTTCATCTATCGGTGCAAATGACTTTGAAATGATAGCTGAGTTTGATAAAAGCTGTTTTGGCTTTGGTCGTAAGTTATTTCTCACTGCATGGTTAAACAACCCTAACAGTAAATCGTTTAAATTGATGATTAATAATCATTTGCAAGGATATGCCATTCTTAGAAAAACATACAATGGTTATAAAATTGGCCCTTTATTTGCGAATAACGAAACCGTCGCTGAAAGTCTTTATAAAGCATGTCTGAGCAATGCTCAGGGCGAAGAAGTTTTTTTGGATATTCCTGTTAATAATCCTGCAGCCGTTGAATTGATAAAGAAATTTGATGCTGCATATATTTTTGAATGCGCCCGGATGTATTATGGTCACACCCCGAAAGTTGACTTAAATAAAGTCTTTGGTATCACTACCTTTGAATTAGGTTAATATAATAATTGATGAATAAAATATTGCATGTCAATAGTTTAATAATAATATTAACACTTATTATGTGCGCATGTCAATCCAAGGAAGAAGCTATAAAGCTTCCGGCAGGAGAAGGTTTCTTAAATGTTACAGGCGGAAAGATATGGTACAAAGTTGTTGGCGCTGATAAAACAGGTATTCCTTTACTTGTAGTTCATGGCGGACCTGGAGCACCTCATGATTACCTTTCTAATCTGGAAATATTAGCGAATGAACGACCTGTAATTTTTTACGATCAACTCGGTTGTGGTAATTCTGATCTTCCATCCGACACTTCTCTTTGGACGATAGCACGCTTCACTGATGAGTTGGAACAATTGCGTGTAGCATTAAACCTCAATGAATTTCATCTGCTTGGACAATCATGGGGAGGTTATCTTACTACAAATTATTTATTTAAGTACGGAACAGAACATATTAAATCACTGACCTTGTCAGCTCCACTTCTCAACTCTGTTCGCTGGGCGAATGATCAGCGTATTTGGATTAGTCAATTACCTCAAAACGTTCAGGATACTATTTTTAAATATGAAGCTTCCGGAGATTTTTCTTCTGCTTCCTATCAGGAAGCTGTTATGATTTTCTATCAGAAACATGTCTGTCGTCTTGATCCCTGGCCTGACGCACTAAACCTTACTTTTCAAAAAATGGGATTGGAAGTATATAGCCATATGTGGGGTCCAAGCGAATTTACTTTAACAGGATGTTTGCAAAGTGCTGATTTAACACCGGTGTTGAGCACTATTGACATCCCCTGTTTGCTTACATGCGGTGAGTTTGACGAAGCAAGGCCTGAAACAATGGAGAGCTATATAGCACTAATTCCAAACGCCCGACTGAAAATCTTTGAGGGGGCATCTCATTCACATCATCTTGAAAAGCAAGATGAGTATTTGCAAATCCTCAGGTCATTTTTGATTGATTCAGAGTAAACCACAAATTAAAACGAAACACAATTTCATTATCTGACGCCCTGATAAAACAACAGGGCATTATTTAAATTTATCTTCTGCTTTTACACTTATCATTTTGTTGGGTCTTATAAACTGAATTAGTTTAAAAAATTAGTTCGGCCACCAAATAATTTTAATCTATTGATTCACATTATATTATGAAATTAAAACAAAATTATTAACATTTTTTGTTTAACTTTAGATAGCAATCGTTGAACAAAATATATGAATCTAAGGTTTAGATGTGGTAATTAATATTAAAACTAACATTAACTCTATTAAACTCTACAGTCATGCAAAAATTAAAATCTAAACTTCAGTACTTTTTAGTTGCACTCTTAATGGTGGGTGTTTTCACCTCATGTTCGAAAGATGATGACCCTGTTGTTGAGTCTAAAAACATCGTACAAACAGCAGTTTCTGATCCACAGTTCTCTATTCTGGTTTCAGCCCTGCAAAAGGCCAACTTAGTTACAGCTTTGGAAGGTACTGGTCCTTTCACAGTATTTGCTCCAACCAACGCGGCATTTAATGCTCTTTTCACGCAATTGGGAGTATCTGGTATTAATGATTTGAGTGCAGAAATACTCACGCCGATTCTCTTAAATCATGTCGTAAGTGGGAGCGTAAAATCTATGGACATTGCAACCGGCTATGCTAACACCTTAAATAACAGTGGTCCTGGTCAAAACTTCATTAAGGTTTTCATCGAAAAAACAACTTCAGTTAAAGTTGATGGCAGTAATGTAACAACAGCTGATGTTATGGCATCAAACGGTGTCATTCATGTAATTGATAAAGTGATTATTCCAGCCTCTGTTGTAAATCACGCAATTAACAATGCAGGGTTTAGCACCCTTGTTCAGGCTGTTTTAAAAGCTGATCTAGCGTCTGCATTATCTGCTACAGGACCTTTTACTGTTTTTGCTCCTACCAATGAGGCATTTGCAAAGTTATTTACTGCATTAGGTGTATCGGGAATTGCTGACCTCACAGCTGAACAACTCACTCCAATTTTGCTTTACCATGTTGTGTCAGGTAATGTAACAGCCTCACAAGTGATGTCAGGAAGTGTCCCAACATTGAAATCCGGAAGCAATATTGATGTAGTCGTAACTGGAGGAAGTGTAAAACTGAATGGCAACTCAAATGTCGTAGCTACTGACGTTCAAGGTACGAATGGTGTGATTCATGCAATTGACACTGTTCTACTTCCTGAATAATTTTCTCAACCTATTTCATTAAAAAAACCGGTAGAATCTGCCGGTTTTTTTGTTTTCATACCTTTTAAAAGCTGAACCAAAATAAGAACATTTGAGTTTTTATTGAGCCATTCATTCAATTCTTGTCCATTCACCAGAAAGTGCATTCATCCTTGGAATACAGGGCTCTCGATCTGCCATCAAAGTCAGCTTTTCCTCAGTTACAGTATAGAGGTATGTTGCCTCTGAGTTGCAATCGGTATCATCAAATACCCTTAACTGAATATCATCCACAATCACATAACTAACTGTTGATGAAGTATGTCCTGGGATTAGCATTACAGGAATCCAATGCAAAAGACTATCATTGGTTAATTCAAGTTGAACATTATAATCAATTCCATCCACATTATACTTGTGTTGATAAATGCCTGTAATACTTACAGTTTTATCTTTCCCACATGATATGGAAAGAAAACAACTACTGAAGAAAAGAATTAAAATGAGACGAAAGTGATTCATTGTGGTTTGTTTTTTGTTTTTAAAAAGCTTAAAAACAGGCTTTTCATGGCCGTTTTGGAGCGAAAAATATAACAAAATAGATTGGCTTAAAGTCTGATTTGATATCAGGCTTTCAGGCACAAATTTAACATTAACAACCCATTAAGTCAAGTGATTTTTAAGAATTTCCTCTTTAAAAATAACTTTCAGTTAATAGCGCAGCAACTGATTCATCAAACAACTCACGTTTTTGTACTCGGTCAAACGTATCAAGAAGGTCGGGGATTCGGATACGTTTTTTATTCTCTTTTTGATAGTCCTCCACAATCTGCCCCCGATGCATCATCACGATACGGTCAGGAAGATCAACTGCTTGCTGCATCGAATGGGTAACCATCATTGCTGTAAGTTTTTCGCTTTCAATAATTTGCTTTGTTAACTCTGCAACTTTTGCGGCACTTTTCGGATCGAGTGCAGCAGTGTGCTCATCCAGCAAAAGGAGTTTAGGTTTCAGCCAGGTTGCCATCAATAAAGTCAATGCCTGCCTTTGTCCGCCCGAGAGTGTACCAATCGCATTGTCCAACCGATCTTCAAGACCCATATTGAGCATCCTTACACGATCGGCAATTTCTGATTTCGCTTTTTGTGTAACAGCTCTGGTTAAAGGTCGGCTCTGACCACGTCGCATCGCCATAACAATATTCTCAGCAATGCTCATGTCGGCTGCTGTACCCGCAAAAGGATTTTGAAACACCCTTCCAATCAGCTGAGCACGTTTATATTCAGACCATTCCGTTATATTTTTTCCATCGACACGAATTATCCCGGCATCAGGTATGAAAGTGCCTGCAATAGCGTTTAGCAGGGTGCTTTTCCCCGACCCATTTGTTCCGATAATTGCTGTGAAGCTACCTTCCTCAATTCGTAGGTCAACCTGACGCAAAGCTTTAACTTCATTTACCGTCTGCGGAAAAAACGTTTTACTTATTCCACTGATTTCAAGCATGGTGAGAATTTTTAGAAAGTTTCTTATGCAACGACTTAAACCATTGAGGGGCAACTAAAGCAGCAAAAACAAACAATGCAGTGACAAGTTTGAGGTCATTAGGGTTCAATCCCCAGCGCAGGGCGATAGCAATAAGTAAGCGGAACAAAATGGTGCCTAAGATCGTACCGGCAATTGCAATACCTATGCTTGTTTTACCAACAAGTGCTTCGCCTATAATGATACTCGCCAGCCCCCATACCATCATTCCAATACCCATTTGAACATCAGCAAATCCTTGATATTGAGCCAGTAATGCTCCTGACAAAGCAACTAATCCATTCGATAAGGCTAAACTGAAGATGATCATTTTATTGTTATTTACACCTTGTGCACGAACCATCTGAACATTATTTCCAGTTGCCCGAAGAACAGTTCCAAAGTGTGTCAACAGAAACTTATTAAGCAGCCAACCTATTAAAGCACAAAGTATTAAACTGCTAATAAACACAGCCAGATCGATCAATGATACCTGCCAACCGAAAAATAGCAGATTCTTATTTCCATCAGTAAAGTCGAGTAACAACTTCTCAGGAATCTCAGAAACGGTTTTGGTGTCAAGCAAAGGGATGTTACTTCGTCCCATGATACGCAGGTTAACAGAGTAAAGTGCTGTCATCATAAGTATTCCCGCCAATATTTCCTGAATTTTGAATTTTGTATATAATACTCCGGTAATAGATCCAGCTGCCATTCCTGCAATGAAAGCTAAAAATGTTGCAATCCATGGCGACCATCCCGAACTTATCAATACTGCTGTTAGGGCTGCTCCTAAAGTAAGTGATCCATCAACAGTTATATCCGTAAACTTTATCATTCTGAAGCTGATAAGCATTCCAAGCGACAGCAATGAAAGTATCAAACCTATTGTAAAAGCTCCTATAATTAGATTCATTGTTTAGCCTCCTCTGGTTTTACAGATGCAAACCAAATTGCACCTCTGATGAATGAACTTTCTCCCAATCCATTTCCAGGCCTGTTATCTTCAATAAGATGTAGTAAAGCCTTGGGAGGAGGTCCGTTTAAAAACTTTTGCACTTGCTCCTCCAGATTGATTTGGCCGTTTTGTAGTGGCTGGTATGGAAAAACAGCAGCATGTGCATGAATGGCTAAACCAGGTAAGGAAGATGGCGATTGATTTGATCTGGAATTATTGATATCGAATGAATTAGAAGCAATTCCAACAACAAGTGCTTGTTCTTTTGCATGTATTCTTTCGCCGCTAAACGACAGCCAGTCACGCATTTTTAATCCTGATGGCGGTTCGCTATCTCCAATTTTTGTTGGTGATTGGATAAGATGTGCCCCTACCAAACCATCAATTTCAGCCAAAATAACAAACACAGTTTGACTTGCTGATTTAACAGCAAAAGTTTGCTTCACCAGATCTGACAGCGTAAGCGGTATACCATCTTCATTGGGTGTAAATCGCAATAAATGAGACATTTCTCCTTCGGCATACCACGATTGAATAGCATATAAATCAGGAACATAATTTTCAAGCTTGAGTAGGTAATCCGGTTTACTTTTCTCCTCCGGGCGCTGATACACTACATTACCACATGCAGCAAGAAAATCTCCAAAAAGTAAGTTTTCAAAGGCTTCTGTTGAAACCGGGCTACCAATTCCAAGGCCGAACGTATTCGATGGAAAATGTAAATGTGTAATGTGGTCGGAATCAACCTTTTTCCATGGAATCCAATTCTCATTCTTCTTTATTGTCATTGGCTTGGTTACCGGGAGCGCATAACAGTTCTCAGGCAACTTTTCAACTTCATCTATTTCTGATGAAAATTCTTCATCAGGCTGCACTACGCTGGTTGTCAACCACATTCCAAAGCCAGTCATTTGCAAAGTACTAACTACAAATTCATTGGCATTGGTGATCTGAAATCGTCCGTTAAGCTTCATCAATTCTTTGTGAATACGAACAAGCGATCGTATTCCGGCTGAGCTTAGGAAGTGTATTTCGGCTGCGTTGATAACCAATTCATGATCTCCATTGCGTATATAGCCAAGAAACGTATCAGTGAAATAATCGCTCCAGGAAGCATCAAGGCGTCCAACAGCGTCTATATGAAGTATTTTTCCCTTTTTTAATGCGTTAAGTTCCATTGTGATTCCTTTTATTTTTGAGTAAAAACGACGGCTTTACTTCGTAGTGATTCAGACAATTTAATACCATAAGTCTGAATCTTTTCAGGGTTATACATAAATTTTTCTGATTGGGTATTGCTGAAAGGTATGTCATTTGGTGAAGTGCCCCGAAGTATCTGAACTGCTTTCTCAGCTGCTTCTAATCCGGCATCATAATAATCGCGTGCCAGGCAAATTGTACCCCCATCCCTCATTTGATCACTGTCGAATACATAAACCGGCATCCCATTATCAGCAGCTTTTCTGGCAATGAGTGCAAAACCTGGTCGTGTCATGTTATCAACTATCTGACAGACAAGCTGAATATCCTTACGGCAAAGTTCAATAGCAGCCTGAGAAACATCAGCACTTGATGTAACCGGTACCGCAACAAGAGTTATTCCATATGATGCTAATGCATCCTTGAACCAATCTTTGTACAAAACGCTATTGATCTCAGCAGGGGTAAATAATGTTCCAACACTTTTACAATCAGGCATGGTTTCATTAATAATACGTGCCATTCCATCGAAAGGTGAACGTGTTGTTATACCTGTTACATTTGGTAAATGATCCGTCTCTGATTTCCCTGCGCCGGCTTTAACAGCATCGCCTACTCCAGTAAAAACAATTTTTGTGTCAGCACCAGCTTGTCTTAATGCTGCCTGAAGACTCGGTGTTGAAATAACCATAAGCAAATCAACCTGATCTGCTTTTACTGTTGTCATAATGCTTGATAATGTGGACATATCACCTTGTGCATTTAAAGTTCTAACCACATAATCAACTCCTTCTTTCATTCCTGAACGTGCAATTCCGTCGATCAAACCTTCATGGCATCGTTCAGAAAACTCTGTTTCACTGTATTGTACTATACTAAGTTTTAAAGGCTTAGCTTGTTGTGTATTTGATTTCAACTTTTTAGGATCAATCCTTGTGTGCGTTTCTGTTTCTGAAAGTGGCAGCAGTTTAGGAGGTACTCCTGCAAGTACTTTCGCAACAAGTTTACCTGATTGCATACCCCAATCAGTGAAGCTATCGCCTAATGCACCTGTCGCACCTTGTTCAACAAGCTGAGGTTCTGTAGCAAATATGGGGATTCCAGCGGGCTCTGCTACTCTGTGAATTGCAGCAAAACCTGTGTTTACCAAATTATCAGCCGAAACAATAATGGCTTTCGCACCGCGCTGCAGAATTGCTTGTGTTGCTAATCCTAGTTCAGTAACATTTGAGGCTGTAGCTTCGACCAGTTTCAGTTTCTTTGATTTAATAACTTCCCGTAATGTTTCTACCGAGAGTACCGAATTCATTTGTGAAGCATCATAAACTATTCCAAATGTTTTCAAACCTGGATCGTACTTAAGTGCCATCTCAACCAGATCATTCAATGGGGGGTTGTCATGAACACCACAAATATTATCGGGTCGGCCATTAGCAAATACCCTCAACCTTGTTGGATTGCTTGTAACTGTAAGAACAACAGGTATTTCTTTGACTTTGCTTGCAATAGCCATCATTGCTGGAGTTGTAACCGAAACGATGACATCAGGTTTTTCACGCATTACAGCTTCAATAATTTGAGGAAGTTGCGCAATTTCTCCCTGAGCACTATAGCTTTTCATCTGGTAATCAACTCCTTCAACCAAGCCACTCCATTGCATTCCAGCTTCAACACCTTTTACCGCTTCTTCGAGTAAACGATTTTCAACCAGGGTAATAACTGCAACTTTAGCAGGTCGTCCATTCTTTACACTAATATGTTGATAAGAATCTGCTTTCAAAAGCATTTCGGGAGTTACCGTAATACCTTTGCTGGCTATTGATTCAAAATCGAGAATGACGCGCTCTTTCTCAGCAGTAGCTGTAACTTTTGGCAGCAAGGCACTAATAGAATCAGTAATTTTCCATTTGCTTCCAAGTTGAGACAACAATGATTTATTAATTTCAAGTTGCTCAGGGATAATGTTTTCAATGCGAAACTCAGAAGGTTTCTTTCCATTCAAAATAGCTATGACGATATCTGCCGTATATTTTCCGACTGTATAATAATCGGCTCCGAGACCGAATAAGGCACCTGATTTGGCGTCGGTTGGATCATTGGTAAAGACAGGTATTCCATTCTGTTTTGCCAGATTTATAATCATTAAAGAGGAAGCATTTGCCACTGTGTCGCCTCCTATCCAAATGGCTTCCACACCTTTGGAAAAGAGTGAGCGAGCTGCCTCTGACACTTCGGAGGTATTGGTTGCAACAGCCTCAATAAGTGTTATTCCTAACTCCTTGCAGGCCAGACGGGCTTCCAATATACAGGCTTCTGAGCATTGTTCACCGGGATTCCAAACCACACCAACTTTTTTTATAGAAGGATTTAGTTCTTTTAAAATTCTGAATGCTTTTTGGACAGGCTGAAAGGTCCCAACGCCTGCCAAATAAGGAGGATGCATGGAAGGCTCTTTGCCAAAAATACCTACTCCAGCTCCAAAAGGGTCGGTGACAGCACCAAAAACATGTGTTTTTTGCGTATGTTGGTTGGCTTTGGCAAAAGTTTGTAAGGCAATTGTACTGGAAGTTATGACGATGTCGCTGGAACCATTTGTAAGTTCTTTAGCAATGGTGTTAGCTGTTGTGAGGTCGCCAAGTGCATTGTACAGCTTTATGTTCTGTCGGTTTTCAGCTAAAAAACCTGCTGCCTGCAAACCATCCAAAATTCCTTCTACATGCCTGTCTAGCAGTGGTGTTGATGAAATCTGCATGATAGCAAGCTGAGGAAGCTTTTTTGATTCGTCTGATTTTCCAACCTTCCGCTGCTCAAGATCTGAGAGCAATAGAATAGCAGATGCGCCGGTAATTAATACTATTGCTAACCATAAGTCTTTGATAATGTTTTTCATAACACGACATTAAGTATAACAAATACTTCACTTAATTAAAATAGTGACCATGACAATTAATTCCCCAGAAGCTTCACAGAAAACATCCACTGATCCTGAGGTAAATATGACTTTTCATATTTCTGAGCATAACCTACCGACCAGGTTGTTTTCAAATATGAAAACAGAACCAATTCAAGATCAACCTGTATCCCTGCATTGAATCTGTTTCTGGTTAAATCTGAATCAGAAAAATCAGAGATTAGATGTGTCCCAAAGAGCGATGACTTGATATAAGTAGGATATAGCCATGTGGTTCCAACGTTTCTAAGCCGAATGGGTTTCAGGTTTAATTCTGCCATTGTTTTAACAAAATTATGTGCGCTAATATCATCAATATCAACACCTGGAAATGCCAGAATCTTACGATACTGATCAGCAGGTTGCCAATCAACATAGTTATTTCTAAATCCACCAAAGTAAAAAGTTGAAAAAGAAGAGCCTTTTTTACCAAATGATTGTCCAACGCTATTACGTATCCAAAAGCTGGTGTTGCGGATAGCTGGTATCAGCCACCCGATATGCTGTTCCGAAATTAGTGATGGATACACACTTCCGTTGGCTATATAGCTGTATCCTGTCAAGTCCCATTTATAACCTTTTTCGTCTTCAACACCTCCCAGGCTTCGGCGCAATTTTGATACTCCAGCTTCAAAAGAAACACTTTGAAAATTCCGAATGGGAGAAGCAATATTTTGAAATTGCGGAAGTACTTCAAGATCACCATAATGTGTTGCACCAAAACCATAATATGTTTTAAATGGGGTCTTTAAAGTTGACGTTTTATGATAGGAGAATCCTAAAGAATACCCAGCCCTGCTGCGTTTTGTTGGACCAAATAAATCATAAAAATCGGTTTTATTATAGGTTGCATTAAAGCTCCACAACCAAATGTCCCATTCTAACTGTCCGTGAAACTTTTGCTTATCCTTGTAGGTACTCCATGGAGATCCTCCCAGAAACAAGTTTATATTTGATAGTCCGATTCGGTCGCGCCAGTTTAACCGATAGCCCAAGGCAACGGTTTCTTTGAAACCACTTATATCGGGAAACGCACCTGAAAGCGACATATTCCTTATTGGTCGGTAGGATGTTTCTTCCATCTTTAAAGAGTCTATATTCACTTTTGAGGCAGGTTTAAGTGAGTAAGCTTTTATCTGAGGATTCTTTTCATAAGCCAGATTTCCTAAATAATTGATGGAATTGGCATCTGTTAAAACCTCCAATGGTATAATTCCGGGTAACATGCCGTTTCGGTGAAATTTCAGGACAAATAATGAGTCATTGCTCAGTTGCTGGGGCACAAACAAACCACTTTCATCATTGGAGAGTAACTCAAACGATTTATCTTTCAATGATATACGCCAGATATTTGAGACTCCTGTGTAATATGAAGTTCCGATTAGATATTGATCATCATTTGAAAACTTAAATTGAGTGAGGGTATTTTCTTCAGATTTATAAAGTGTTTCATATTCCCTCACCCCTATTTCCAACTGTTTAATGTCAAACATAATCAATGATTGTTCTCCACGAATTCCTGTAAGTGTAGCTGTTAATTTTGAACCATCATGTGAAACCGAAAGATCGAGTACCGACCGTCCAAACTCGGAGGTGTACATTGGAACAGTTTCATAATACGGATGAGGAATTTTAACAATTGAAGCATAACCATTGTCATGTTTAACTCCCCATATACATCTGTTCGTACTATCATAGACCAGGTTCCCTGTACGCGAACGCTTTATAAGTGTCTTTTTCTTACCTGAGGCCACATCAACCTGAACAAGACTCCGGTATTTACTGTTCTGTTCACTCAGAAAAACTAGTTTATCTTTTGGATCATAAGTTAAATAAGTCACTGAATAAAGCATTGGTGAATCAAGGGTAGCAAGTTTTCGGATTTCTCCTGATGCCACATCAAGTTCAATAATTTTTGAAATTGCGCCAGGATTATTGATTGCCGCATAAATTTTACCATTCACACCATCATAACCAATGTTAGAAAAGCTTCCTTGTGGTTCGTTCGTTAGGTTTCGAAAAGAGGTGAGCGGATATTCCTTAATAAGGTTAATATTAGCCGTTTGAAAATCCTTTTCAAATTTGATCCAATCTTTCCACGCACTGCTTACCGGCTTACCAAAAACTTTTTCAAACTGTCGAGCGTAAAATGCCTTGCTATCATCTGTTCGGTTATAAAGAGCTTTAACTTTATCATCACCATATTCCTGAGCAAGATATGTAACAAAACGGGTTCCATAGAGATAGGAATTTGCTCCAACTTGAAAGTCAATAGTTGAACCTTCAGTTTCAAGGCCAATGACAGAATATAATGGATAGTTTTCGTTGATGATACTTCTGAAATACATCTCATCATACGGCCCCAGGGCTCTTCCTAATCCTCCTGAAGTCCAGGTTTCAAGGTAGCATGCTATACCTTCGTGATACCATCGCGGTGCATACCATCGCGGAGTAGTCAGGTAACTCCAGAAAGCAGTTATCGGGATATGTTCATCACGACGGATTTTCCCAAAAAGAGCTTTACGCCAAAATATATCGGTTTTGTTTGGTTTATCGGCTAATGTAATATGCGTGAGCTCATGTGCAAAAAGCCATTGAAAACGTTCACTGGAAGGCGTGATACTGAAAGCAAAATTGAATGGTGAAATTCCCAAAACGATCATATTAAATGGCATCACCATTGCGCCACCATGGCCGTCATCTTCAAAATCGGTGAGCATCACGTATGTTTTCTTATGGTCGTAGCCCCATTGCTTTTCATGAAATTCGAGCCCATTATGAAATGTCCGAGCCACATGAGGCATCAGAAATGAATACCTTTTTCCAAAATAGATCAATTCCATCTCATCGGTCCTGAAACGATTGATCTTCTGACCAAAAAGCATTGATGCTGCTCCTGTAAATAGAAGCAGCAGCCACATTTTACGACCTAAATTTACTCTCATCTGCTTGATTTATTGGTTTAAACAAAACTTCAAAAACACAGAAAACTCTCATTGGAACACATTTGTATAATGAGAACTTAACTCCTTAACTATCCTACTTTAATTCCCTGCCACAACTTCTATCTTGTCATTACTTAATAAAAATACCATATCCAAACCAGAATTACTCATTAACCTGTTATATTCAACACCAAAACTTTCTTCATTCAGTAAGTGTGATTCAACGATATCAGCATAAACCATTGCATCGGTGCCTAAAGTAACATCGATAACATTTATCATAGCATCGCCTAATATATGAATGGAGTTATTCACTTCAATATTGAGTTGATCGAAGCTATGTAAATTCAGACTGCCTTCAGATTTATCTGCAAAATGATTCTTAAGCTTTTTAGCGTCATCCTTGTAATATCCTAGCAATTGTGATTTTACGTTTGATTCAGCCATTAATTTTTTCACTCCTTCTTTATCATTTCTTAGTTTCAGCTCATCTAAATAGGTCAATACGGGCTTATTGTGTGTAAAAATGGCTGCTTGGAGCGTATTTAAATACAGGATATCATGTGCATCAGCCAGGCATTGGTTAAATATCTCTTTGCTCTGAAGAAAAGTTTCAATAGCATTCATATAATTCAACAAAACACCGTTCTGTGCCTGAATGCGGGCTATAGCGTTTTGTGCCATATTAAGATATTCAATAATAGGCACTTCAGCTTGTCCGTCAATATCTAAAATCACATTAAGTGCATATAAAATGTCCTCACGCGCTGGTTCCAGAAATTGGGAAAAGGTTTTTAAAGCATCGGAATAGGGATAATATGTTTTCTGGAATTCAGGCACTGAATCGGTCAATGCGAGCACATGATTCAGATCGTTTTGAGTATTCAAGGATTGATAATAATAAATCAACAGATACTTTTCATATTGAAGCCGCTTCACTGAATCTTCAATAAGCTCGTTCCTTAAAAGCAAATCGTTCTGTGAAACTTTTACGTTTCGATAACGTTCTACCTTACCTATTGTCCCGGCTAACTGCTTATTTGTACCTTCAAAGTAATCCAATCTGGTACCAACTAAAAATCCTAAAACGAGGGAAATGATGAAAACAAAACTTAACTGAACGGATGTTAACTTCTTCATAAATAGTATTTTAATAATTATATTACTTCAAAATTAAATGCTTACATCTCTTATTTAGTTTAATTTATTCCACCAATTTAAAAATTTGAATGCCAATAGTATATTCTTATGAATCAGCCTCGAAACTGAAAAAATCATTTTACAGGAGACATCCCACGTAAAGTTCCCATATCTTCAAAATAAAGACCAAAGGTCTGCTCAGTTGAATAAATACCCACGAATTCTGAAGTATAAAAATCAAAAAAGTCGTAGAGCCCTTCACTTCCGAGGTTTATCTCGTCCAATAACCTGGTAGACAATAAAACATCTGAATCTAGATATTGGCCAATGCTACCGAAAACTGCATCAAATCGGTCAGGAATGATAACACCCAATTTGTTAACATCAATTGCGTATTGTTCTTTAACATATGGTTTAAAACCTGCATCTGCCACAATTTCTTTCAATCCTTCCTTGTTATTCATCAACTTCTTTTTATTCAGATATTCCAAAACTGGTTTGTTCTGCGTTAAAACTGCTGTTTGAATAATATTGAAAGAAAGTAAATCATGCGCATCCATCAGCGTTGGATAGGTCGTGTCGGAGTTTGACTGAATGAAAGTTTCAATCGCTGTCATATAATTCATCAAAATGGCATCATGATTTTTTATGCGGGCTATTGCATTAATTGCCTCGTTAAGGTAACGCATTACAGGCACTTCGGTATCACTCTCAAGAGAAGATATCATATTGTATGCCAACAGTATATCTTCTCTCGCAGGCTCAAGGTAAACCTTAAAACTACTAAGTGCCCCAGCATATGGATAGTAAATTTTGTAAAATTCAGGGACCTTTGTTGTTAATGTCAGCACTTTATCGACATCATATGAGGTCTTTACCGACTGATAATAGTAAAACATGAGATATTTCTGATACTGAATGCATTTATTGGTATCGTCTACCAATTCGTTCCGAAGTAGAATATCTTCATCCGTCATTTTTACGTTTCGATAACGATCCACTTTTCCAATTGAACCTGAAAGCTTATCCTTTTCAAAAAGTGGTAAATCTATCATCGAACCTATCAATAAACCAGCAACAAAAGTCACCAGAGTAAATAAACCAATTTGAAGTGTTGTTAACTTTTTCATACCTTTTTGTTCTTTAGAGCCTTATTTACTTGATTATTAATCGATCAAATCAAAACGACACGAATCGATTTCTTAAAAACTGGATGATTGACTACAATTTTTCACATCATTTTCAATTTTACCGAATTTATGTCTTCACACTCACTGCCCATTTTTTTAAGAACGTTATATGGCCATATAGATCAACAAAGAAGTTTTTGTTCTTAAGAATTGGATTAAATCAAATTATAATTGGAAAATCAATATCCCCCAATTGCAGTTCTGAGCTTATTTGTAATACATTTAAAACTTCATCACTCCTAAAACCTTCGCTTAACTCTTCAATTGAAGAAAAACCATACTGCAGCGCAACATCTGTAACTATTATTAAACGGAAACTATCTGTATAGTCAATACCTAAAGTTTGAATATCAACAGCAAGTTGATCTTTAAACAATTGTTTTAGTTGATTATCAGCAATAAGTTCCTTGATACCTTCTTTATCATTCAGAAGTTTTTTCTTATCCAAATAACTGAGCATAGGTTTATTCTGGGTGAGAATTGCTGATTGCAAAAGACTTAGTGAAATTATATCATGTGCGTCATCGAGTGCCGCATAGTTACCTTCAGGATTGGATTCTTTGAAAGTTACAATGGCATTCATTAGATTTAATAGTACAGTTTCATTGTTCTTGATTCGGGCTATAGCATTCTGAGCCTGGTTAAGATATCCAATTACAGGAACATTTGAGTTTTCATCCAATGAAGCAACTGTACTCAAAGCAAAAAGTATGTCTTCACGTGCAGGTACAAGAAAAGTTTTGAAACTTTCCAGTGCATTCATATAAGGATAGTAGGTTTTTGCAAAATCTTCTGCTTCAGTCGTTTTCTTTAAAACCTCATCCAAATCGAAAGAAACCTTTAACGATTTGTAATAATAATAAAGCAGGTACTTTTCGTATTGATTGCGTTTGACGGTATCGTCAAGTAACTCGTTACGCAGTAAAATATCATCTTCAGTTACTTTCACATTTCTGTAACGATCCACTTTTCCAATTGACCCTGATAATTTTTCTTTCTCAAATAAAGGCAAATCGATTATCGAACCAATTAATAAACCGCCGACAAATGTCAATAATGAGAAAAGGATTACCTGAAGTAATGTTAACTTTTTCATATGTTTTAATTCGTTATGTTATACTAAGTACCTTATTCTTAAACAATTAAATTCTCGAGGACGATTAACTTGAAAATTAAGATCAGCCTACTCTATTAAAATACTGAGGAAACATAACCATAAATGAGAATTTACTCTCAGTTAATATAAATGGTAATCGCATCGATTTTTTTCAAAGAACATTTTTTAAAGAGTTTTGATAAACTAATTTGAGACCACAATAAGTAAGGATTGTCAGTTCTATTATGAAGTCATGTACGCTTGTTAAAACCAGATTAACAAGCGTACATGATTCCATATCACATGATTTGGTTGCTCCTTACTTCAACTCAGTGACATCATAATATAATCCTAAGTTCTGAACATCAATACCTAATTGATCTATTGCTTTCAAAGTGCTTACAGAGCTTATTGCATCATTATTCAAAAGTACAGCGCTTAACTCTTCATTTGAGCACATAACATCCTGTAATGCAACATTATTAAGAGATAATGAATTTAAAGCCTCACTACCTATAAGACCAAGTTTTTGTGCATCGGCAGCAAACTGATCTTGAAATAATGATTTCAATTGGGCATCAGCAACGAGTTCTTTGACTCCTTCCTTATCATTGAGAAGTTTTTTCTTATCTAAATAACTGAGCATAGGTTTGTTCTGGGTAAGGATTGCCGATTGCATCAGGTTCATCGAAATAATATCGTGTGCATCATCCAAGGCCCAATACTTTCCTTCTGGATTGGCATCTTTGAAACTAATAATAGCATTCATAAGGTTCATGAGAATAGATTCATTGCTATTGATACGTGCAATAGCATTTTGAGCTTGATTAAGGTATCCAATAACTGGAACTTTCGCATTTTCATCCAATGACGCAACCATATTCAAAGCAAAGAGAATATCCTCACGTGCTGGAACAAGGTATGTTTTGAAACTTTCCAAGGCATTCATATAAGGATAATATGTCTTGGCAAATTCTTCAGTTTCCTTTGTTTTCTTCAAAACTTCATCTACGTCAAAAGAAGTTTTAAGTGACTTGTAATAATAAAACAGCAGGTACTTTTCGTATTGAGTGCGTTTGGCGGTATCGTCAAGCAGCTCATTACGCAATAAAATATCATCTTCAGATACCTGTACATTGCGATAGCGATCCACTTTCCCAATTGAACCACCGAGATACTTACCCATTTCATAATAATCAGTTTGGGAATCCGCTCCCTGTGGCGAATAGTTTACAATACTGATACCCAGGAATAATCCAATTACCAGTGCGAGTGCTGCTAAAAGAGCGGCTTGAAGTAATGTGTACTTTTTCATTGTTTTAAAATTTGAGTTATGAATAATAATTGTTTCTATTTTATTGAATGATCATTAAGTGGATAAAAAGTTGGTTTTTTTTTCAAAAAGACAAGTGTTTTTTTATGATAACTGATTGATTTTGGAAAGCAGTAACAGTGACCGAAGCCTGAACATCCGTAGTTTTTTCCAGAATAAGTTGAAATGAGTTCATTCCTGTTGCTGTAAAATTTACTGATCCCATATTGTAATCACTTGAATTTGAACCTTCAGTCATAACAAATTCGGCCTTAGCAACCTTAAAATCTGAAGTACTAAATGAAGTTTCCATGTGAAGTTCATTTGGGCTATTAATCACAAAATTTAGATAGTAAAGGTTTCCAATCTGATAAGGAATCATTTTGATGCTGCTGTGTTGGTAAGCATAGGAAATTTCTTGTCCGGAGGCGCTGCTAATACTACCAGCAAGCCGGCTTGTATCAGTTGGACCAATTTCAGCCAGAAAAAACCATGTAAAGGCTGTACCTACCATTACACCGGTAAATAAAATCATCGCATAACGAACCGGGAAAGGATTGAATAATTGATCCCAAAAAGGGTTATCCCACCAACTC
>Ga0351885_10079_pt1 | contig 48869 bp, 40 predicted proteins | sample TotcelFGM3001L13_FD_206771 | JGI IMG/M metagenome (GOLD analysis project Ga0351885, IMG submission 206771) | Enriched cells from coal bed in the Powder River Basin, Montana, United States - Total cells FGM rep3 HSBNCT.FGM.300.1.L13 ... | reverse complement strand
TTCCACTTCGATTCGCTCATGACCTGGCCGCTGTAATTATCGGTTTCTTTCGTCCAGCCCGACAGCGAATCCCGGTGGAAATCGGTCCCAAATAACAGCGTATTGTTCTCAAATATCTCTGCGTCAAGCTGAAAATCATACCCGAGCGTAGAGGTGTCAAAGACATTATCGTTATCGGCGATAAAGGTTGCGAAATTGACCGCGTCCCAGCCGTCGTATTTCTGAAAACTGCGCAGTTTCTGCACATCGTAATTCAAAATATTCTTAAAATGGATCGTGTCGGTCACTGCGTACGTCGTCGTGACCGAACTGTAAAAGTTCTGGTTGTAATTCCGGTCAAAGGTCGAGGTAACTTCCGAGTTGCCGTAGCGCGCGATCGTCCCTTCCGCCGGACGCGCGCCGGGGATGCCGATATGGTCGTCGTGGAACGAAATCGCCGTATCGATCTCCAGCCGGTCGTACGGCTTCGCGAAGGTCTGCACAGCGACATTGTATGCCTGATAATCGGAGTTGTCCCGGTAACCGGCAGAGGTCACGTAGTTCCCCGACACATTGTATCCGACATTTCCCAGGTTCAATCCGTGGGAGGCCCCCTGGTAAAAGGTGTTGTACCCGCCGTAACTTGTCTTTGTATACAACGTCGGGGTCCGCGAAACCGGTTTCTTCGTGATGATATTGATAACACCGCCCAGAGCGTTGGAGCCGTACAGGGCGCTCGCCGGGCCGCGCATCACCTCGATCCGCTCGATGTTCTCGACCGGATACTTGGAAAAATCGAACGCGCCGTTGTTGATATCGTTGACCGGCCGCCCGTCTATGAGGACCAGGCTCTGATTAGCGTTCGTCCCCCTTATCGAAACGTTCGTCTGCGCGCCCAACGGGCCGAAACTGTTCACTTCGACATCGGAATAGTCGCGCAAGACATCGGCGGCATCCTTCACGACCGGCTCTTTCATGGCGCTCTCCTCAATGATCGTCGAACGCTGGGGCACGTCAAAGAGCATCTCTTCCATCCGGGATGCCGTGACCATCACGGGTGCAAGCGTATGAACTTCGCCTACGGCCTTCTTATCCTTTTCAGCCTCACCGCTTTTCGCGGCCGGAGCCGGAGATGGTCTTTCGCTGCCTTTAGATTTTTCCTCTCCGGTATTTGTCTGAGCGTCAGGCTCTCCGCGCCGGGCCGCGGCATCCCGGTTTTCTTCCTGCTGACGACTGCGCCCCTCGGCCCCGGCAGCCGAAACCTGAACGGGACACAACGAAACACCGGACACTAAAAACAGGACACACGCACACAACGCAAACCGCTTGACCCAAACCATACATCCCCCTTCTCCGGACCATCGCCCGCAGCGGCAATTCCGGAAAAAGAAAAACCCGGTTACTCGTTAGCATTCGAGAAACCGGGTTGATTATTGCTGACCACTCGGTATCTTCTTTGCTGCGCGAAGAAGTACGCGAAACGGTACGATACGCATCGTACCTTCATTACCGACAGGTCTTCTGGCTCGCGGAATTCCCTTCCCCTCCCGGTTTGGGAGAGTGGGCCCCGTACACGGGGACATGACTCTATCCGCTTACAGCAGCGGCACTGCTCCGGAATGAGGGGGCGATATCTTCACACCCTTTCACCGGATTCCCTATTAAGCGCTTACGCGCATCGGCAAAGAACAAAACTTGTAAAAGAACGTTTGGGGCAAACAAAAATCCCGAATCTTCCGTGTAGGAAAATTCGGGATTGCACCCTGCTTCTTTACCCCAAATCACCGCGGCTCTTTTCCGTCGAAACTCGCGGCTTTCTTATACGGGCAGGTCTTCTGGCTCCCCTCTCTTCAGCTCGCCTTCCCGTCCGCTTTTGCGGACAGTGGCTTTTGGCTTGCGCCTTTCTGAAGATTGCCCTTTTCCGGGCGAGGGTTACAGCGGCGGGACCGCGGCCTTCCGGCACTTCCCCATTATCCCCTTGCGGGAACCCGTAACACGGCAATGCTATGCCTATACGCTTTTCATGTCAAGAAATATTGAATTTGTGTTAAAATACACAAACATACTATGAAAAACAACACTGCGTTTTTCTTCCTATGCGCTGCAATCGTCGTGACGGCGGCCGCTTTCATTCCCGCTCTCTCCAACGGCTTTACCTTCTGGGACGACGACCTCTATGTGACGCGCAATCCCAAAATAATGGATCTCTCGCGGCAAAACATCAAAGAGGCCTTCACGACCTTCCAGCTGGGGTTCTATCATCCGCTCACGATCCTGTCTTTTATGTGCGAATTCTATTTTTTCCGGCTGAACCCTGCACCCTATCACGCAACAAACCTTATCCTGCATCTGGGGAACACCGCCCTTGTCTTCTGGCTGATCCATCTCTTGAGCGGCAAGGATATCGCCGCCCTCGTGACGGCCATCCTCTTCGGCATCCATCCGCTCCACGTCGAATCGGTCGCGTGGATCGCGCAGCGCAAAGACGTCCTGTCCGCCTTCTTTTTCTTGGGAACGCTCATTCTGTATCTCTGGTACCGAAAAACGGCGCGCGCGCGGTATTATGTGCTGTCCCTCATCGTCTTTATCCTGTCGTTCCTGGCAAAACCGATGGGGATCATGCTGCCGTTTGTCCTGTTCCTTTTCGATTATCTGGAAAAACGGGTTTTTGACAAGAAGACCCTTTGCGACAAGATACCCTTTTTCGCCGTTGCCGCCGGCTTCGCCGTCGTCACCTTTTTCGCTGAAAAACATATCGGCGCCATCAACCGCGAAGGCCCCGTCGCGTCCCTGGACAATCTTTTTATCGGCTGTCACGCACTCATCTTTTACCTCAAGCAGACGGTGTACCCCTTACAACTGTCAAGCGTCTACCCCCCGCCGGCGAAAACGAACGGGCAGTTCCCTTTGTTCTTCCTGCTGTCGCCGATCGTTGTTCTCGGCCTGATCGCCGTGATGCTCTTTCTGCGCAAACGTTCCCGCATCATCACATTCGGCCTCCTTTTCTACATCATCATGCTCCTGCCGGTCCTGCAATTCATCCCCGTCACCTGGACGGTCGCCGCCGACCGATACACCTATCTGCCGCTGATCGGCCTGTTCTACATCGCCGGCGAGTTTCTGCAGATCCTGTACGGTCAATTAACCCGTCCGACGCGTGTTGCGTTCCTCCTCATACTCTCGTTTTTCATAATCGGCCTGGCAACGCTGACCTGGCAACGCTGCAACGTCTGGAAAGACAGCGTATCGCTCTGGGCAGACGTGATAAGGAAATATCCGGGATTCATGCTGGGGCACATGAACCGCGGGTATGCGCACGCAATTAAAGGAGAACTGGACAGTGCGATTGCGGACTACAATGAAGCCCTCCGGATCGACCCGGGCCATGCCGAAACCTACAATAACCGCGGCAGCGCGCGGGCGGCACAGGGTAATCACAAAGAAGCGATCGCCGATTACACGCTGTCGCTCGCTCTGAGCGCGGACAACCCGAAGGCCCTGAACAACAGGGGTAACGCATATCTCGCGGTCAAAGACTTTGACCGTGCGATCGCTGATTTTTCCCGGGCCCTGGAGATCAAGACATGGCACATCAAGGATTACAAGAACCGGGCTCTTATCCATAATAACCGCGGATACGCCTACACGCTTAAGGGCGACTTCGACAAGGCGCTTACGGATTATGACGATGCATTAAAGTACAATCCCAAGATTGCCGAGCTCTACAACAACCGGGGCAACCTTTTTTACATGAAGAAAGATTACCCCCGGGCGATCGCCGAATATTCTCAGGCCGTAGCCATCGAACCCGGAATGGCACAATCATACAATAACAGAGGGTATATGTATTTTCTCTCTGGTGAGTTCGAAAAAGCCCGCGCCGATGTCCGATCAGCCCTCGCCCTCGGATTCCCGGTCGACCAGACATTCATTAAAGAACTGGAAAAGGCTCCGGCACGGTGAAACCTCACAGGACAATCCTTATCGCGTGCGTTCTGATGGGCATCACCATCTTCGCCTTTTTTCCGTCCCTGAGCAACGGCTTCACCAACTGGGACGACACTGCCTACGTGACCGATAACCTCCTGATCAGAAGTCTGTCAGTAGAGAATCTCACGAAGATGTTCACCACGTTTCAGCTCGGATTTTACCATCCCCTCACGCTCCTTTCCTACGCCTGCGAATACCGTTTTTTCGGCCCTCACCCGCTGGCGTATCATGCGACAAACCTTCTGCTGCACCTGATGAACACCCTTCTCGTCTACCGGCTGATATATCTGCTCAGCGGCAAACAGCTCGCCGCGTTCGTCACGGCACTGCTATTCGCCGTCCACCCGCTCCACGTCGAATCGGTCGCCTGGATATCGGAGAGGAAGGATGTCCTGAGCGCCGCCTTCATTCTGGCGGCGCTGATCGCATACGTCCGGTACCGCGGAAAAGAAACGCGAGGGGCCTACCTGTTGACATTGACCGTCTTCACCTGCTCGTTTCTGGCAAAACCGATGGCGGTCGCCATCCCACTGGTCCTGCTCCTTTTCGATTATCTCATGGGAAGGAAATTCGACAGGAAGATGATCCTGGAAAAAATCCCCTTTCTGGCGATCGCCGTCTTTTTCGCGATCTTCGCGTTTCTGGCGCAGGAAAAGTTCGGCGCCGTCAAACACGAAACGTCGTTCATTTCATGGAACAACATCTCTGTCGCCTGTTACGGCTTCCTGTTCTATATCGGCAAGCTTCTGCTCCCCTTAAAGCTTTCCTGCATCTACCCGTATCCGGCCAAGACCGGCGGTCTGTATCCGTTCTCTATAGTGATATCGCCCCTTATCGTTATCGTGCTGACCATCGGGATGCTCTTCGCGGGCCGGTATTCAAAGAAAATCACCTTCGGGTATTTCTTCTTCCTGATCACCCTGGCGCCAGTCCTGCAGCTGGTCCCCGTGAGCCTTTCGATGACCGCCGACCGCTACACGTATCTGCCGGCGGTCGGGTTGTTTTATATTGCCGGAGAAGGGTGTTCGTATCTCTGGGAACGGTTCAGGCGCAGGAGAGTTGTTTTGATGGTTGCCGGACTTGCCGCCGCCGGAATGCTCGCCGGCCTCACGTCCCAACGATGCCGCGTCTGGGAGAACAGCGTCACGCTCTGGAATGACGTCCTGGCAAAATACCCGCGGGTCCCTTCGGCCTATAACAACCGCGGGTATGCGGCCGCCGGGACCGGAGATCTCGCGCAGGCGATCGCAGATTACACCGAAGCGATTGCCATCGATCCCGACTATGCCGAGGCCTACAGCAACCGCGGCAACGCCTACGGCGCCGCTGGTGATTTTGACCGCGCGATCGCGGATTATAATGAGGCTATCCGCATCCTGCCAACCTATGCCGCCGCCTACACGAACCGCGGGCACGCCTATGCCGCGAAAAAAGACCTTGAGCTGGCCATCGCCGATTACGACAGGTCTCTCTCGATCGATCCGCATAACGCGGTCACCTATAATAATCGGGCGTTCATACATCTTCTTAAAGGGGATCCCGATCAGGCAATTGCCGATTGCAACGAGGCGATCAAGAGGGATCCGTATTATGCCAAGGCGTTCAACAACCGGGGGCTCGCCTATTCCGCGAAAGGAGATTTTGACCATGCGCTGGCTGATTTCTCGGAAACGTTGAGGTTCCAGCCGTATTTTGCGCAGACATACTATCACCGCGCCATGGTCTATTTCGCGCAGGGAAAATATCATGAGGCGTTACATGATGCGCAGGCAGCACAATCGCTCGGGTTTGGCACGGACCCAGCATTCGTGGAGAAATTACGGGGCATAGTGGAGAAAAAACAGTAGGCTCTGGAGCATACGACACCCTGCAAACTCTTATGCGAACAGCATGCAATCGTATATGAATAAACGCTTAATAATCATTTTGCTGTGCATCCTGATCGGCGTGACCTTCGTCTCTTTTCTGCCGGCCCTCACCTGCGAGTTCACCAACTGGGACGACGATATCTACATCACGGACAACCCCATCGTGCGTGTCCTCTCGCTGGAAAATATTAAGAACTTCTTCACGTTCTATTATGCCAGAGATTATCTTGATTACCATCCCCTGACGATTTTCTCATACGCGGTCGAATACCATTTCTTCAAGCTGAATCCCGTCGCCTACCACGCGACAAACCTTATATTCCACCTGATGAATACGGGACTCGTCTTCTGGCTCATCATTCTCCTGTGCGGGAACCCGTCGATTTCGTTTATCACCGCCCTGCTTTTCGGCATCCATCCGCTCCATGTCGAATCAGTGGCATGGGTCGCAGAACGCAAAGATGTCCTGTACAGCTTCTTCTACCTGGGAGCGCTCATCTCGTATCTGCACCTTAAAAAGAAACATGAGGCGCGCTACTACGTCATCGCGCTCATCCTCTTCATCTGCTCTCTGCTCTCTAAAGCGATGGCCATCACGCTCCCCGTCGTCCTCATCCTCTTTGACTATTTCGCCGGCGAAAAAGTCCGCCTCAGAACGATCCTTTCAAAAACGCCGTTTTTCATTTGCTCAATCATATCCGCGCTGATCGCCTTTTCGGTGATCCCGAAAAGGCCGGACCGTCTTTTCACCCCCGTTCAGAACCTGCTCACCGCCTGTCACGGGATCATGTTTTACCTAAAGAAACTGGTCCTCCCGATAAACCTTTCGGCAGTCTATCCCTATCCCGAACAACCCGCGTCATTGCCGATCGCCTTCTGGATCGCGCCGTTTGTCGTCCTGGCCGGATGTCTCGGGATATATCTCTCGATCAAGCACACAAGGAAAGTCCTCTTTGGGGCCCTCTTCTTCATCATCACCATCATGCCGGTCCTCCAGATCATCCCGGGAGCGGTCATCGCGGCTGACCGCTATACCTACATACCCTACATCGGTATTTTCTATCTGGCGGGTGAGGGTTATTGCCGGCTTGCGCGCGCATACGGCCAACGAATAATCGGCACAATCCTATGTGTCATCATGGTCATCCTCTGCGTTCTCACCTTTCAGCGATGTCTTGTATGGAAAGACAGCGTCAGTTTATGGGAAGATATCCTGAAAAGCTACCCGGGGTTCTCGGTCGCCTACTCGCACCGCGCTTCCGCCCATTACGCCAGAGGCAATTACGATAAAGCAATCGCTGACTATACCTTTGCGATTGCGCTGAGCCCCCATCATGCCGACATATACAATAACCGCGGCATCGCCTATTACACCAAAGGCAACTATGAAAAAGCGCTCATCGATTACAACACCGCGCTGCAGCTGGACCCAAACTCAGCGGAGGCTTACAACAACCGCGGCTACGCCTTATTGCAGATGAAGTCTTTCGATAAAGCGGCCGCCGACTTTAGCCGCGCGATCGCACTCAACCCGAAGTATGTCCACGCCTATAATAACCGCGGTAACGCCTATCAGGCGCTCGGACAGTTTGAGCTGGCGATCGCGGACTACACGAAAACGCTCTCGCTGGACCCGGACTACGCGGACGCCTACGGCAACCGCGGCAACGCCTATTGCGCGCTCGGGAAATTCCAGGAAGGCATCGCTGATTTTACACGAGTTTTGAACTACAACCCGGACAATCCCCGCATCAACAATAACCGCGGCTATGCCTATTATCTCATCAAAGAGTATGAGCGGGCCCTCGCGGATTTCTCCCGCGCGATCAGCACCAACCCGCAGGACGCCCTTGCGTACAACAACAGGGGGAATATTTTCTCCTCGCTCGGCCGGTTTGAACAGGCCATTGCGGATTATACCGCCGCCATACACGTCAATCCCGGGTATCCAAACCCGTATGGCAACCGCGCTTTTGCGTATTACAAGGCGGGGAAATATCCTGAGGCACGGGCAGATGTCTCGGCGGCACAGTCATTAGGTTTCCAGATCGATCCGCAATTCCTGGAAGAGTTGAGGCGGGTATCAGAACAATAGCGGTTTTTTATTACATTGACGTTCCGGTCAATTGTTCCCGTTCAACATAATTGTCTATCTCATCCCTTTGCGCAGCAATTCCCCGCACCGCATCTTCTCCAAGAATCTCGCCGCCATCCAATGGCAAATATATTTCTTTCTGTTCGATGTCGGTTTCCCGCGCGATACCCGTATCGGCCCGCTCTTCCCGTGCCTGGATGAGATCGGCGCGGACAAGTTTCTTCGCCGCCGCCGGCGTCACCAAAAATGATACGTTCGGATGCATCTGCAAAGACGACGCAGGGTTGTCCGTGGTCGGCATCCCTTCCACGGCGCCTGCGACCGCATCCGCTTTATTTTCGGTCGTCGCAATCAACAGGATCTTTTTCGCGCCGAGAATCGTGTTGATCCCCATCGAAAGGGCCCGGGTCGGGACCTTGTTCGGATCATCGCCAAAAAACCGCGCATTCGCAACCCGGGTACTCCAGGAAAGCGCCACTTCCCGCGTCCGCGATCTTATGTCCGAACCCGGCTCATTGAATCCGATATGGCCGTTATCGCCGATTCCCAGGATCTGCAGATCTATGCCGCCAGCCTTCCGGATCTCATCTTCAAAACGTCTGCACTCCGCCTCCGGGTCAGGCGCCTTGCCGTTGAGTATATGAATATGCTCTTTTTTCATCCCCTTCGGCCTGGTCGCCGGGTTGTGCAGGATGTGATTAAAAAGATGGCGATACATGTACTCATGGTAGCTCCTGGCATCATCGGCGGCGAGCCCGCAATACTCATCGAGGTTAAATGTTTTCACCCGGGACATATCAATCCCTTCTTCATCGACGATCCTGATCAATTCACCATAGGTTTTCAGGGGCGTTGCTCCCGTGGCAAGCCCCAAAACGGTAGCCGGATTGCCCTGGATCTGATCGGCAATTTCGCGGGCCGCCGCCCGTGCCAGCGTATCCTCATCACGGCTGACAAGAAGCGCCGGAACAACTCGCTCCTGTCCAAGCCCCTTTTGTGCGGTCTCCTGTTCATCTATGATGCCGCGCAACATCTTTCCCAGAAAACCTTTATAGGGGACTTCGGCCGTCTGGACGGCAAGACCTTCGGCCGGATAGTGATCCGGGAACAATTTCTGCTGGACGGGGATTGCGGATGTATGGCCCACGATCGCGCAGAGGACTTCATGGAGGAGATACTCGTCCGTAAGCGCCGGCGGGCCGCGCGCCGTCAATGCTTCGATGACATCCTGCGCGACATACAGCGCGCCGTCACCGGCATTGTACCATCCAAGGAGAAAATCATCGGGACCTCTCACTACTGAATGAAACCCGTATATCCTGGACTGTTTCACCCTATTCATTTCCGCCCTGATCTTCTCTTTCAGGTCTCCTGGAACGCCCGCATGATCATATGCGTATTTCAGGTTTTCAATGATCCTCTCTTTGAAGAGGTTCGTGATATCGTTCTTCCGCACGGCGGAAATCTGCGACGCGAACGCGCGCGCAGCCCCGGTCCCCTGACGGATGAACCCGTCGGAGCGGATATCTGCTTCTCCCCAGACGGGTTCACCCGGCACCGGAGGAGCGCCTGCCAGCACATACACCGGCGGCAACTGCTTTTCCGCGGCGGCATACGCCCCTTCACGAAGGCCTGCGATTATCCGCGCAACGAGTGATACCGTATTTCTGAACGGCTCTAACCCGGCGGCCGCGGCGCTTCGTATTCTCCCGGCATAGTTCCCGAATGCCTCCGCCGTGTCACAGCCAAGCACATAGAGACTGCTGGCAGCCCCTTTCGATGCGTACACCATCATCACATATGCGGAACAAAGACCGCCCCCGGCGGCCGCGATAATACAGAAGCTGAAAAGCGTATGCGTTAAGACGCCGGCGGCCATCATGCCAAAGAACGCGCCGATCAGCCCGAAGGTGCCCACGGTGACTATCTCGGCCCCGATATCGGGATAACGGGTACGTTGAAAGAACCCTTCCACCCACTGCAGCGCAGTTACGGCGATCAGTTCCAACCCTTTCATGCCCCCCCACAAGACAAGCAGTATGGCCGCCCCGCCCAGCAGCGTAGACGGCGAGAGTATCGCAGCCGTTATGTTACTCCGTATAAACTCCGCCGGCGGCGCGCTCCAGGCAGTTGTCGCCGCTGGGCCAAACGCGATGAAGATGCCCAGCATGAGTTTATTGAATAACCCTTTCATGCCCGCTGGCTTCTTTTTTTGCGCAAGGGCAATGCCGCTCTCGGCTAACCGCTCGCGCAACAACGGCTCATATCCTTTTTCTCGCAAGCCGAGTTCCCTTGCCATGACCTGGGACCGCAGCTTCTTCACCCAGGCAAGATGATCACTCCCCGCCCGGGTGACCGAAAGCGTGCCCCGTTCGTCCTGAAAAATCCATCTCCGGCGAATCCCCTCCTCAAGGGCGCCGGTTAATTTATCAAGGAGGTTGGCACGCGCGGCAGCGTACGATCTGACAAGCATCCCGTGAGGCACCCCCGCCGCCACATCGTTCAGAAACGCATCTCTGCCGCCGGTTTTCCCGATAAGCCGGCGGACAAGATAATTGATCCGGAATTCGCGCGGGATGTCTTCGGTCGACTTTTTAAAACCGAGATCTTCGCAGGTAAACAGGAGATCTTTCACGAAATAGACATTTCGCACATCCTCGGGCAGGACAAAGAGCGGGGCATACAGCCAGACGGGATACGGGATCGGCACAAAATCGATGTGCAGTTTTCCCTTCCGGATGAACCGGTCTATGAGAATCGGTTTTCTTGTATCTTCATCGGAACTCGCGAGAAGGTCCAGCTCCTCGCGCAATTCGTCTTGAGGTTTGACGAACACATCCATCTTAATGCTGAAATCGATCTCCGCGTCCATCCGCAGAAGGGAATCAACGACGTAGCCGCTCACCCCGGCAGCTGTCGGGGTGATCACGATAAGATCGATGTCAGGCAGCATATGGAAGATAAAATCCTGCTCGTTCTCGAACGCCCCCCCCGCGTAATCGAACAGCGAGTTATACAGGCGCCGGCGGATCTGCGCGTTCCCGTAAAAGGGATACCCGACGCCGTACACCTCTGCGATATGCCTGTACGCCGACATCTGCTCGGCGCGCCTGATGACCGCGTTCTTATAAGGCTCGAAGTTCTCGTCTTTTTCCAGCTGACGATAATATTCGACGATCTCCACGAATTTTTCATACCCTTCCTGACTGAGCAGCCGGCGGGCAAGCCCATCGAAACGCTGTTCATCGGCCGGCGGCAATTCGGCGCGTGCCGACTTGATATCGCACGAAAAGGCCAGCCGCGGCTTGGCGCGGATGCCCTCTGCGTCAGATCCCTCCCGGCACATGATCACATAACCATCGCCCCTGATGGTCAGCACATTGCGCACCATTACCACGTGTCTCTGCGCATCTATGCCAAATAGATAGAGACAGTTATTGACCGCCGACCGCGGATCCTTGACCCGTTTATACACATCGAGCACGGTCATCGGCGAGCGGGAACGTTCGATATCCTCCTTCAAATAAGCGATGATCGCCTTGATAAACAACAACCGCTCATCTTCCTGCTTAAACACCGTCTTCGGCGCAAGCGCTTGAGCAGACTGGTCACACCACACCGACTGATTGGCAAGAAATGACAGACAGACGGCAACCGCCGTTATCTTTTTCCACAATCGATTATGATCTCTCACCGTATGCCCCATACCTTCACATCTTTCTGCTCACACACACGTAAGACAAAACAACGTGAATCAACCGATTGTAATTATATACTATAAAAAGCGATTTGTCAAGGGGTTAGCCGTTTGCAAAAATCCCGGATAAAAACAGCGGTGTCAGAAAAAAATGGCGAACCGGATGGTCCGCCATTAAGATTGGATGACGCAATAAGGCATTATCGAACAGTAAGTTGCGTCTTTTTCTCGCCTTTTTTATTGCAATGAGCGCGGATCTCAATCTCATCACCCTTTTTTAGGGAAGGAATGATATAGATCGCTTTTTGGGTATCCCCGGACTGCATCGAGTACTTCTGATCTATTATCTTGTCCCCGTTCAGGCGGACTTCTATCTCTTCGACATAATGATCCTGCGGATTTGAAACCGTGTGATAGGCGCAGATGTCAAGCACTGTCCCGTTGACGTTCGCTTCAATCCGCGAAGGCTGATGCGCAAAGGCGCATGGCGACATGAGCATACAGCAAACAACCACGCCTAATGCTGTTATCGTCGTCTTCATACATTCTCCTCCCAGTATCAGGCGGCGGGCGTCAGACGTTTCCGCGTAGCCCTGATTTTTATTTTTTGACATACGATCAACCCCGCATGAACGCACGCGAAGAGAAATGAAACGACGGCAACATTCGCGTGGAGCTCGACGTCGGCCCCCCGCATGCCCATAACACCGCTTATGCCCATCAGCAGAAATGCCGCGCCGCCGGAATAGATTATCAGGGCATGCAAAGAGAATATTTTTCGCATAGACGACATTTTTCGATCCATAAATATATTTAGTTGATCGAGAGATTCAGCTGTCCCGGCGGCACACCCTTGTCGCTGATGTTTTCTTCGACAATATCGGCGACCTTTTCTGCCAGCAGATACGGGAGCCTCAATTCCGCGACGATCGCGCTGATGACCTTTTTGCGGTCCCACACGACCTTTTCGTTCGTTCCCGTATGGACCTGTTCCATCGCCCGTCTCAACTGCGCGCGCTTCTCCCGGTACAGGATGTATGCCTTCGCCGTCTCCGCCTGCCCCATCTCGATCAGGACGCGCTCGACGAGGTCCTGTATCGTTTCGATATCGGGAACGGTCCCCGCATGATTCTTGTTCAGACAGAGCGTGACCGACTCGGCAAGCTCGTCAGCCAGCAGACGGTCCTCCCCGCCGACCGACTTGATCGCCTTGAAGATCGCGTCGGCGATCTTTTTCTTCTCGAACGACACGACGGTCCCGTCGCGCTTCTTGACGAATTGCAATTTATGGTCTTTCTTTTCCATTGTTCACATCAGGACGGTTGTGGTTGTTCGGCGACAGCAGGTTCTTCACCTCACTCATGAACTCATTCACGTCTTTGAACTGGCGGTACACCGATGCGAATCGTATATAGGCGACCTCGTCAAGCGTATGAAGATTTTTCATGACCAGTTCGCCTATCTCGGTACTGCTCACCTCGCGCTCGTATGTCTTCATCACGTCTTTTTCGACCGCGTCAACCGCGGCCTCAATGTCTTCCATGCTTACCGGGCGCTTCTCACACGCCTTGATGATCCCCGCCAGGATCTTGTTCCGGTCATAATCTTCCCGGCGGTTGTCTTTCTTGATCACCTTGAATGTCATCTCTTCGATCCGCTCATAGGTGGTAAAGCGCTTCTCGCACCTGAGGCACTCGCGCCGGCGCCTGATGGCGGTCCCGTCCTGGGACTCGCGCGAGTCGACGACCTTATCTTCAAGATGATTGCAAAAGGGACACAGCATAGTTACGAACAACCAGTAATCTGTTGCCGGAAACCCCGAGACAAACAACCGGCACATCACCAGGTGCCTCCCGGGTGCTGGCTTCCGGTTACGTTTTCATGAATCCTTCGTACAGGGGAAACTTTTTGCACAACGCAAGCACATCGGCGCGGACTTTCTTTTTGGCCGCCTCATCGGCGATATTGCCAAGGACCGTGACGATGCATTGGGCAATCTGTTTCATCTCGCCCTCTTTCATCCCGCGGGTCGTTACCGCCGGCGTCCCGATCCGGATCCCGCTGGTGACAAACGGGCTGGCCTGATCAAACGGTATCATGTTCTTGTTTACCGTTATCCCCGCTTCGTGGAGGGCGTTCGCGGCGTCCTTGCCGGTCAGTTTGACGCTCGACACGTCGACCAGCAGGAGGTGGTTGTCGGTCCCGCCCGATACGATCCTGAGCCCCCTTTTCGCAAGCTCGGCCGCCATGCATTGAGCGTTCTTCACGACCTGTTTCTGATATTCCTTGAATTCAGGCGATAACGCCTCTTTGAACGCGACCGCCTTGGCGGCAATCACGTGTTCGAGAGGACCTCCCTGGATACCCGGAAACACCTGCTTATCGATCTCTTTCGCAAACTTTTCTTTACAGAGGACCATGCCGGCGCGCGGACCGCGCAGCGTCTTGTGCGTCGTCGTCGTGACGAAATCGCAGAACGGCACCGGACTGGGATGGCACCCGGCCGCAACAAGGCCGGCAAAATGGGCCATGTCGACGAAGAGGTAGGCGCCCACCTTGTCGGCAATCTTTCGCAGACGGTCGGCATAGATGGTCCGCGGGTATGCGCTCGCGCCGCCCAGAATAAGTTTCGGCTTGTTCTCGACGGCAAGTTTCTCTATCTCATCGTAATCGAGCATCTCGGTCTTCTGGTCAACGCCGTAGGGAACGATCTTGTAATACCTTCCCGAGAAATTCATCGGATGGCCGTGGGTCAGGTGCCCGCCGTGCGCGAGGTTCATCGCCAGGACCGTATCGCCCGGGTTCAACACCGAAAAATAGACCGCCATGTTAGCCCCTGAACCCGAATGCGGCTGGACGTTCGCGTGCTCGGCGCCGAAGAGCTTCTTCGCGCGCTCGATCGCCAGGGTCTCAATGATATCCACATATTCGCAGCCGTTATACCATCGTTTCCCGGGGTATCCTTCGGAATATTTGTTGGTAAGGACCGAACCCTGCGCCTCGAGCACCGCCTCACTCACAAAGTTCTCCGACGCGATCAGCTCGATCGTCTCGCACTCACGGCGCACTTCCTTTTGTATCGCGTCATACACTTCCGGATCAACCTGCTTGAGCGTCTTTGCCATATTGGTCTCCCTGTTCTGAACGGTTATCATTATTTCTCCAACTCCTTTATTTTGTCTATGCGGCGCTGGTGGCGCCCGCCTTCGAACGAGGCGGCAATCCACTCCGTCACGATGTCGAGTGCCAGCGCTTCGCTCACGATCTTCGCGCCCAGCACGAGGACATTCGCATCGTTGTGCTGGCGGCTCATCTTCGCCGTCAACACGTCGGCACAGAGCGCGGCCCGGATGCCTCTGATCTTATTTGCCGTGATAGACATGCCGACGCCGGTGGTACAGATCAGAATACCGCGGTCCGCCTGCGCGGCCGCGACGGCACGGGCGACACCGGTGCCGTAATCAGGATAGTCGCAGGAATCTTTTCCGCTGCATCCGAAATCGATTATCTCATGTCCGTCCTTTGCGAGAGAGCGGCCGATCGCCTCTTTAAGATCGTACCCGCCGTGATCTGACCCTAATGCTATTTTCATACGCAATCTTTCCTCATATATGCCCTGCGTTCACTGTGATTCCCTACAGCACAGGCACCCGGCACGATAGAACCCGCAGCCCGTGCTGAGCAAGAGGGTGCCCGCCTCACGCATGCCGCATCGTGCACAGGCTTTATATTTCACCCTGCACCAGCTTGATCGCCAGGTTTGTCAGCGGGTTCCACATCTGTTCGATGCATCGCTCATACGCATCTTCAGGCTGATTCACCGGATCATGAATGTCGGCGTACCGTGTCTCACCGGTTTCATTGAAATCGGTCAATAAATAGGTTTTCCCTCGTGCCGTCGGAAACTGTTTTTCAACGACCCTTTTGTGTTCACCCGTCATCACGACTACCAGCGATGCCCCGTCGGCCATCTCCTTATTCAGTCTTCTCGTAAAATGTCCTGTTATATCAATATCCCTGTTTTTCAAAACTTTCTTTGCGTTGGGCGCGGCGGGGATACCCTCAATCGCCGTCACGCCGGCGCTCATAACATCAAAATTCCCCTGGCCGGCGAGCATTTTTCTTAAGATGCCGGCCGCCATGGGGCTCCTGCAGCTGTTGCCTGAGCAGACGAACAGGATTTTTTTCGGTCCCGGCGCTTTTTTATCCTCTTTCTTTGCGTCGTTCGATTTCACGGCAACCTCTTTTCCGGCAATGGCTTTAAAAACATTATTTCTCGAGATGGTCCCTTCCCGCAGAATGTTCGCTTCTTCGCTTCTGAGGCACACAATCGTCGAACCTGTTTTGCAGGCCGTCGGACCGGCATCCAGGATCAATTCGATCTTGCCGTTCAAATGTGCAAGCACATCTTCTGCGCATACCGGCTCGCGTGTCCCGCTCAGATTGGCGCTCGGCGCCACAACGGTCACATCGCACGACGAGATCAACGCCTGCGCCACCGGATGATCGGGACATCTGAAGCCGATCGCGCCGATTTCATTCACGATGCTCCGTAACGGCTCGGCGATGTTTTTCGGCGCCTTCTTCTTGAGCGGAAGGATGATCGTCAAAGGCCCCGGCCAGAACTTCCGCATCAGTTTTTCCGCGCGCGCGTCCACGATAACATCAAATTTCAGAAGGTCATCGGGAGACGCAATATGGACCGTAAACGGTTTTGTCCGGTCTCTCCCTTTCAAGCCGTATGCCCACTCAAGCGCGCGTCCGTCAGACGCATTAACACCCAGCCCGTATACTGTCTCGGTCGGAAAGGCGATCAACCCGCCCCGCCTCAAAACATCTGCCGCCTCGCGGATGCATGCAGCGTCGGGATTGTCCCTGCTGATTGTCACAACGCGCGTTTTCAAGACGTTATCGTATCTTTTCTTTGATCTTCTTGTCCGCGTCTTCGACTTTTCTTGCAAGCTCGCGCTTATATTCTTCAAGCTTCTTGCACAGATCACCGTCGGTGAGCGCAAGCATCTGGACCGCGAGGACCGCGCCGTTCGACGCACCCGATCTGCCGATCGCCATCGTGGCAACAGGGACACCGGCTGGCATCTGGACCGTCGCCAGAAGGGCGTCCAGCCCCTTGAGATCGCTCGAGGGGACCGGGATACCGATGACCGGGACCGTCGTATGCGACGCCAGGACCCCGGCAAGGTGCGCCGCGCTCCCCGCACACGCGATGATCGCCTTGACCCCCCGCTTGCGGGCATTTTTTGCGAATTCTAGCGCCCGTTCCGGAGAACGGTGCGCAGAAATGACGTTTACATCATACGCGACCCCAAACTTCTTGAGGATGTCTATCGCTCCTTCAACAATCGACGCGTCAGAATCGCTGCCCATCACAATGCTGATAACCGGATGCGCCATAGGTGCCCCCCTTACGCTTTCGCGCTGTGAACGTCCAACCCTTTTTTGCCGATATCTTTCCGATACTGCATACCCTCAAAACCGACCACCCGGCACGCCGCATACGCCCTGGTAATCGCGCCCTGGAGATCGTTTCCCAGAGCGGTGATGCCCAGGACCCTTCCGCCGGCGGTCACGATCTTACCGTCAAATCGTTTCGTGCCGGCGTGAAAGATCACGACGCCCGGAATGCCGCCCGCGTCCTCGAGGCCGTTGATCACACACCCTCCCGCATAATCTCCGGGATAGCCGTTCGAAGCGGCAACCACACATACCGCGGCTTCTTTGGCCGTCTCGATCTTCACCGATGAGAGGCTGCCTGCGATCACCTGTTCGATCACCTCAACAAGATCATTCTGCAGCCGCGGCAGAACCACCTGCGTTTCAGGATCGCCGAACCGCACATTGTACTCAAGGACCTTAATGCCTTTCGGGGTAATCATGAGCCCCGCGTAAAGAACGCCGACATAACGCCGCCCCTCCTTTTTCATCGCCTGAACAGTGGGGAGCAGTATCTCTTTTTCTATGCGCGAGATGTCAGACTCGGTGATAAACGGCACCGGCGAATAAGCGCCCATGCCGCCGGTGTTGGGGCCCTGGTCATCGTCAAAGATCCGTTTGTGGTCCTGCGACGCCGGCATCACCCTGACCGTTTCACCGTCGGAAAAAGCGAGAATCGAGACCTCTTCCCCGCGTAAAAACTCTTCGATCACGACCTCTTTGCCGGCAGCCCCAAAAATCTTCTTGTCAATGATATCAGTGACGGCGCGCATTGCGGCATCGCGCGTCTCCGCGATAATAACGCCCTTGCCGGCGCACAACCCGTCAGCTTTGATGACCGCGGGAAAACCGATCGCATCAAGATATTCCACCGCGTCTTCGGATGCGGTAAAGATCCTGCTCGCCGCCGTCGGGATCCCGTATTTCTTCATCAACTCTTTTGAAAAGACTTTGCTCGACTCAAGTATCGCCGCCGACTTTGACGGGCCGAATATCTTAAGGCCCCGCCGCGCGAACTCATCTGCGATACCCATGGTAAGCGGCAGCTCCGGGCCGACAATGGTCAGATCGATCCCGTTCTTTCGGGCAAAATCAGCCAGGCCGCTGATATCCTCGACACCGATGGCGACACATTCGGCCAACGCAGCGATTCCCGGATTCCCCGGCGCGCAAAAGATCTTCGTCACCTTTTTGCTCCGGGCGACCTTCCATACAATCGCATGCTCGCGCCCGCCGCCGCCTATTACCAAGACCTTCATGTTTCTTGCCCCTTACCCCTGGGATTAATGTCTAAAATGCCTCATCCCCGTACACACCATTGCTATGTTATGCTCATTGCACGCCTGGATCACTTCCTGGTCTTTGATCGACCCGCCGGGCTGGATCACCGCGGTGATCCCCGCCTTTGCGATCGTATCGATGCTGTCGCGGAACGGAAAAAAGGCATCTGAGGCGAGGACCGAACCGTTCACCTCTTTTTCAGCCTTCGAAATCGCCAGTTTGACCGAATCGACTCTGCTCATCTGGCCGGCGCCGATCCCGACCGTCTCCTTGCCGCGAGCAAAAACGATCGCGTTGCTTTTCACGTGCTTTGCCACCGCCCAGGCAAAGAGCAGGCTGTCCATCTCTTCCAGCGACGGTTTCCTGTCGGTGACGACGCGCATCTGGTCCTTGTTCAGCAAAGCGGTATCGCGGTCCTGCACCAGCAGGCCGCCGACAACCCGTTTCAGATCTTTTCCGAAATACTGCTTTTCGGCGGCGGCGGCCCAATCGGCAAGGCCGTCGATGACCATGATCCTCATGTTCTTTTTTCTCTTGAGTTCCTCCAGCGCATCCTCGTCGTACGCGGGAGCCGCGATCACCTCGACAAACTCCTCGGTAATCTCTCTTGCCAGCTTCAGATCGACCTTCCGGTTAAAACTGTAGATCCCGCCGAAGGCGGATACCGCATCGGTCGCGATCGCCTTTTCGTAGGCGTCCAGCAGATCGGCGCCCAACGCAGCGCCGCAGGGGTTCGTATGCTTGATGATCACCGCGGCGGGCTCCTTAAATTCCTTCACGAGCTCGCATGCCGCGTCGATGTCATAGATATTGTTGAACGAAAGCTCCTTCCCGTGGATCTGGAGCGCGGTCGACACGCTGGGCTCTTTACAGCCGATCTCTTTATAGAAGGCCGCTTTTTGGTGCGGGTTCTCTCCGTAGCGGAGGTCCTGCGCCTTCCGGTACGCGACATGATAGTCCTGCGCAAAATCATGGGCCGGAAACGACATGCGCCCTTTGAAATAATTATAGATGACCGAGTCGTAACTGCTCGTTACCTTGAACGCCTCGACCGCCATGCGGTACTTCAGCTCATCGCTCAACCGGCGGTCGTTTTTCTTAAGTTCGTCCAGCACGACCGCGTATATTGCGGGATTGACGACCACCGCGACATCGGTAAAATTCTTCGCCGCCGACCTGATCATCGACGGCCCGCCGATATCGATATTCTCGATCACCTCCTCGAAACTCACATTCGGTTTGGCGATCGTCGCCTCGAACGGGTAGAGGTTGATCACCACCATGTCGATCGGCTGGATGCCGTGCTGCTCCATCTCCTTGACATGTTTTTCGCTGCCGCGTTTCGCCAGGATACCGCCGTGCACCTTTGGGTGGAGCGTCTTAACGCGCCCGTCGAGCATCTCGGGATAGCCGGTAAAATCGGCAATGGAGACAACCGGAAGACCCGCCTCCCTGAGTGCCTGGGCCGTCCCGCCGGTCGAAACGAGCTCAACGTCCAGCTCGTGCAACCCCTTGGCAAACGCAACAATCCCCTTCTTGTCGGTGACGCTGATCAGTGCCCGCTCAACTCTTTTCATAAAATTCTCCAATATGTTATTGGAAACGCATTAGATGACTTTAACGATCTTCTTCCCTTTAACAATCTCTCCGATCACCCGCGCGTTTTCTTTCATCCCCTCCAGAGCCGTGAGGATCCTGCCCGCCGCGCTCTTCGGCACGATGAGGACCATACCGATCCCCATGTTAAACGTCCTGTACAATTCCCGCTCCGGAATATTCCCCGCCCGTTCCATGATGCGGAAGATCGGCAGGACATCCCAGGCCCCTTTCCTGATGACGACATCGACAGTATCCGGAAGGATACGCGGTATATTATCGATCAGTCCACCTCCGGTGATATGCGCGATCCCGTTGATTGCATATTTTTCAAGCAGTTTCAGGACGATCCGCGAGTAATCGCGGTGCGGCTTCAGGAGCGCCTCGCCGAGCGTCATGCCGAGTTCGGCGATCCGTGTCGACACCGTATACTTCTTGATCTCAAAAAAAAGTTTGCGCGCAAGAGAATAGCCGTTGGTGTGGAGGCCGTTCGACGGCAGTCCGATAACGATGTCACCGGGACGGATCTTTGAACCGTCCACGATCTTCGACCGATCGACGGCGCCGATGATCGTCCCCACCAGGTCGTATTCCCCCGGCTTGTACATCCCCGGCATCTCGGCGGTTTCCCCCCCGATCAGCGAACAGCCGACCTGCCGGCACCCTGCGGCGAGTCCGGAGATGAGCTCCCGGTACTGCCGCGGCTGGAGTTTCCCGGTACCGATATAGTCCAGGAAAAAGAGCGCGCGGGCACCCTGCACCACAATGTCGTTGGCGCAGTGTGAGACGATATCGATCCCCACCGTATCGTGCCTGTCCATCATACAGGCGATCTTGAGTTTTGTCCCGACACCGTCGGCGCTTGACACCAGGACGGGTTCTGTATAGGCCTTTGTATCGAACGCGTACAATCCTCCAAAACCGCCGATATCGGTAAGCACCTCTTTCTGAAAGGTTGCTCGCACGATCTTCTTGATCTCTTTTTTCAGGGCGTTACCCTTCGTGATGTCAACACCGGCATCCTTATACGAAACAGTCTTTTTCACGCGCCCTCCTCGGTCTCTGCGTTATAGTATTATTTTCTAAGGGAACCAATGTGCCGGCGGGCCTTGAGTGATCGTTTCGGCTATGCCTTTTTGTCCGGAACCCCTTGACCCTGCTTCACTCTTTATCCCGTTCTTTCTCCATCAGATATTTATGCATACCTTTCGGCACCGGGACGGAATATTTTCCGTCAAAACAGGCCATGCAAAACTCCTTCGGCGTCCCGCCCACCGCCCGCATCATCCCTTCCGGGCTCAGATAGCCAAGGGTATCAACGCCCAAAAACTTCTCGACCTCTCCGATCGAGTGGGTCGCGGCAATGAGCTGTTTTTCGTCCGGGAAATCGATCCCGTAATAACAGGCGTGCCGGTGCGGCGGACAGCTGATCCGCATGTGGATCTCCTTGGCACCGGCGGCCCGCAGACTGTTGATCCTGGACCTGCTCGTCGTCCCCCTCACGATCGAGTCGTCCACGACCACTACCCGCTTCCCCTTGATAATGCTCGATATGGGATTAAGCTTGATCTTCACGCCGAAATCTCTGATCGACTGGGCGGGCGAAAGGAAGGTCCGGCCGATATAGTGGTTTCTGATGATCCCCATGTCAAACGGGATATTCGACACCTCTGAAAATCCGAGCGCGGGGGCCGTCCCCGAATCGGGGACCGGTATCACCAGGTCGGCTTCGACCGGATGTTCTTTCGCCAGTTCTTTGCCGAGGTTCTTGCGCACCGCATAGACATTCTTTCCGAATATATTGCTGTCCGGCCGGGCAAAATAGATGAACTCGAACACGCACTGCGATATCCGGTCCGCTCTATCGAACGGCTTCACCGATTTCAGGCCGTTCTCGTCGATAAAAACGATCTCGCCCGGTTCGATATCTCGCACGTATTTTGCGCCGATCAGGTCAAACGACGTCGTTTCAGAGCTGAGCACATACGCGCCGTTCAGGTCACCGAGGACGAGCGGCCTGAAACCGTGCGGGTCTCTCACCCCGACCATCTTCTTTTCGGTCAGGAATACCAGCGAATAGGCGCCCTTCACCTGCTTGAGCGCATGGATAAAGGTCTCCTCTTTTTTCGAATGGGTCGAATGGGCCATCAGATGGATAAAGATCTCGCTGTCCATCGTCGTCTGAAAGATCGAGCCGTAGGCCTCAAGCTCGTCTCGCAGGATCCCCGCGTTGACCAGGTTGCCGTTGTGCCCGATGGCGATCTCGCCGCGTGAATAATTGACGTGGAGCGGCTGGGCGTTGCTTATCGTACTGGAACCCGTCGTTGAATAGCGGACATGGCCGATGGCGCGGTCGCCTTTGAGCGTCTTCAGCTTATCTTCGTTAAACACTTCGGCGACCGTCCCCATCCCCTTGTATGAATAGAGGCGCTGGCCGTCGCTGGCGGCTATGCCGGCGCTTTCCTGTCCCCGATGCTGAAGCGCGAACAAGCCGAGGTAGGTCAGATGGGCGGCCTCTTTGTGGCCGTATATACCGAATATACCGCACATATATCACCTGAAGGCAGGAACGGCCCAAACAACGTTATCCGCCGCTACGCGCCCTTCGTCCCCTGTAAAGTTCTTTCGATCGAATTGTTCCAAATATCATCGAGCGCGCCCGCCGCCTGATTGATGAGCGTATCTTTTCCGTAACGGATCACGATATCGCTGCCGCCGACGGTCCCCAGAACGGTCGTTTCAACCCCGCGCTTCCCGGCAATCTTTTGGAGCGCGCCGGCATCCTTCGCCGCGCAGGTCACGACGATCCGCGACTGCGATTCGCCGAAAAGAAGCGCGTCGGTCCGTTTCGCCTTGAACACTTTCGGATCGAGATCAACCGCACAGCCGATCTTTTTGAGGTCGTTCGATACGCACGATTCGGCCAGCGCGACCGCCAGCCCGCCCTCGGAACAATCGTGCGCGGACTTCACCAGCCCGTTATGTATCGCCTCCAGCGCCGCCTTCTGCAGCGCCTTCTCTTCTTCGAGATCAAGCTTCGGCACCGCGCCGGTCTTGAGTGTGTGGACCGTCTTGAGATACTGCGAGCCGCCGAGCTCCTGCCGCCGGTTCCCCAGAAGGACGATCACATCGCCGGCGTCTTTGAAATACTGCGTCGTGATATACTCCTCTTTTTCAATGAGGCCAACCGTGCCGATCGACGGGGTCGGGTCGACCGCCCCCTTCGGGCTCTCGTTATAAAAACTGACATTGCCGCCGGTAATCGGTATCCCGAACGACCGGCAGGCATCTCCCAGCCCCCGCACCGCGTTTTTGAACTGCCAGTAAATCTCGGGCTTCATCGGATTGCCAAAGTTAAGGCAGTTGGTGACGCCGATCGGCACCGCGCCGGAGCAAACACAGTTTCTGCTCGATTCCGCGACGGCAATCTGTGCGCCGATATACGGGTCGAGATAGACAAAGGTACCGTTGCAATCGGTCGACATGGCGAGGTAACGGTTAATATCCTTCACCCGCAGAACCGCCGCGTCCGAGCCGGGGAGAACGACCGTATTTGTCCGGACCATGTGATCGTACTGTTCCCATACCCAGCGCTTGCTGGCGATCGACCAGTGCCCCATAAGCGTCTTGAGTACGGCATTCAGATCATCCGGCTGCCTGACCTTATCAAAGGTAAATGACTTTACCTTTTTGTAATACGCGGGCTCCCGGGATTCCCTCTTGTAGAGCGGCGCCTCGTCGGCAAGCTCTTTCGCCGGGATCTCGCTCACCACATTCCCGTTCTCTTTGACGCGCATGATCCCGTCGTCAGTCACGCGGCCGATCTGCACCGCGTGCAGGTCCCATTTCTTAAATATTTTCTCTACTTCCTTTTCTTTCCCTTTATGCACGATAACGAGCATCCGCTCCTGGGATTCGGAGAGCATGATCTCGTAGGGGATCATCCCCGTTTCCCGTTTGGGCACGAGCGACACGTCAATCTCGATACCGGCGCTGCCCCGGCTGGCCGTTTCACAGGTCGAGCAGGTAAGCCCCGCAGCACCCATGTCCTGAATGCCGACGACATATCCGGTTTTGATCAGCTCAAGGCACGCCTCGAGCAGCAGCTTCTCCATGAACGGATCGCCGACCTGCACCGCGGGACGGTCCTCATGCGACGCCTCGGTGATCTCTTTTGACGCGAAGCTGGCGCCGCCCAGGCCGTCCCTGCCGGTCGTCGCACCGAGATAGAAGACGGGATTGCCGATCCCCTTGGCGCACCCTTTCACCAGGTCCGCATGCTTGATAACGCCGAGACAGAAGACGTTGACCAGGGGATTTCCCTCGTACGAGTCATCGAAATAGACCTCGCCGCCGACAGTCGGGATGCCGATACAGTTGCCGTAATGCGCGATACCCGCCACAACGCCGGTGAAAAGGTGTTTGACGATCGGATCGGTCAACCGTCCGAACCTGAGCGAGTTCATCCCCGCTATCGGACGGGCGCCCATCGTAAAAATGTCCCTGATGATCCCGCCGACCCCCGTCGCCGCTCCCTGAAACGGCTCGATCGCCGACGGATGGTTATGGCTCTCGATCTTGAACACAACCGCCCAGCCGCCGCCGATATCAAGCGCGCCGGCGTTCTCTTCGCCCGCCTTGATCATTACCTTCTCGCCGCTTGTCGGCAGCGTCTTGAGCAGCAACCGGGAGTTTTTATAACTGCAATGTTCAGACCACATCACCGAAAAGATCCCGAGCTCGGTAAAATTCGGCTCCCGGCCGAGAATCTTTTTGATCATCTCGAACTCTTCGGTCGTCACCCCGTGCTTCTTCACCATCTCTTTCGTCACTTTGATGTCCATTACCGCACCGCCATATTAAAACCGCCTTTTTTCACGGACGCGCGTATCGACTGAAACAGCGCGAAACCGTCGGTCGAGCCCATACATTTCTCGCTCGCGCGTTCCGGATGCGGCATCATCCCGAGAACATTCCCTTTCTTGTTGCAGATCCCCGCGATATGATCGAGCGAACCGTTCGGATTCGCCGTCTCGGCACTATCGCCGAACTGGTCGCAGTAGCGAAAAACAACCTGGTTATTTCTTTTCAGATCAACCAGCGTTTCCTTGTCGCAGAAATAGTTCCCCTCGCCGTGCGCCACCGGTATCCGCAGGACATCCCCTTTGGAGCACAGGTTCGTGAACGGGGTCATCGAATTTTCCACGCGGAGATAGACATATTTGCAGACAAACCGCAGCGTCCTGTTCCGCAGCATCGCGCCGGGCAGGAGCCCCGATTCGAGGAGGATCTGGAAGCCGTTGCAGATCCCGATCACCAGCCCCCCGGCGCGCGCAAACTGCACGACCGATTTCATGACCGGGGAAAAACGGGCGATCGCGCCCGTCCGCAGGTAGTCACCGTAGGAAAATCCGCCAGGGACGATAATACAATCGTAATGGTGGATCTTCTCTTCCTTGTGCCAGATATACTCGACCTTTTCGCCGAGCACCCCGGCCGGGATGTAAAAACAGTCCTGGTCGCAGTTTGAGCCGGGAAACCGTATGACGCCGAATTTCATTTACTCACCTAGATCGTATGTAAATTCTTCAATGACGGGGTTGACGAGCAGCTTGCGGCACATCTGTTCAACCTCATGCGCCGCCCTCTTCTTGTCGGTCGTCTCCAGTGTGACCTCAAAATATTTTCCGAGCCGGACATCCCGGATCCCCTTATAGCCGAGCGATTCCAGCGCGTGCTTCACGGTCACGCCCTGCGGATCGAGCACGCTCTTCTTCAGTGTGACATAGATCTTTGCTTTCATGTTTCTCCTCGTTATTGTATCCCCAGGACCTTAAACGTCCGTTCGACATCCTTCAGGTGATATTTCAGGTCAAAACAATCGATGATCTCTTTTTTCGACAGATATTTTTTCAGCTCCGCGTCCGCGAGCAGGGCATCCTTGAAATGGGCGCCTTTGTTCCAGATGCTCATCGCGCTCCGCTGGACAATTGTGTAGGCATCTTCGCGCGTCACGCCCCTTTTGGCCAACTCGAGCAGGACCCGCTGAGAAAAGACAACCCCGCGGGAGCTTTCAAGGTTGCGCTTCATATTCTCCGGGTAGACGTTCAGATTTTCGATGATCCCGGTCATCAGGTGGAGCATGTAATCGAGCAGGATCGTGCTGTCAGGGATCACCACCCGCTCCGCGGACGAATGCGAAATGTCGCGTTCGTGCCACAGGGCTATATTCTCAAGGCCGACCATCGCGTTCCCCCTGATCACCCGCGCCAGGCCGCAGACGCGCTCGCAGGCGACCGGGTTGCGTTTGTGCGGCATCGCGCTCGACCCTTTCTGCCCCTTCGCGAATCCTTCTTCCACTTCGAGGATTTCCGTCTTCTGAAGGCCGCGGATCTCGAGAGCGTATTTCTCCAGCGTTGACGCCACCACCGCCAATTGGGTCAGATATTCGGCGTGACGGTCGCGCTGGACGATCTGCGTCGATATGGGCGCCGGCGTGAGGCCGAGTTTCTCGCACACGTATTTTTCGACGGACGGATCGACATTGGCGTGCGTCCCGACCGCTCCGGAAATCTTCCCCACGGCGATCACCTCGCGGGCGCGCAGGGCGCGGTCCCGGGCCCGCAAAAGCTCCGCGTACATCAGCGCCATCTTGAGGCCGAATGTCGTCGGCTCGGCGTGGACGCCGTGCGTGCGCCCGACCATGACGGTATCTTTATGGGCCTTCGCTTTTTCTTTAACCGCGGCAAGCAATGCGTCGATATCGGCAAGAATCAGGTCCGCCGCCTCGACCATCATCACCGACAGGGCGGTGTCCCCGACATCCGAACTGGTCAGGCCATAGTGGATGTACCGTGACGGCGGGCCGACATGCTCGGCGACCGAGGTAAGGAACGCGATCACGTCGTGGCGCGTCTCACGTTCTATCTCATCAATACGGCCAATATCGAAGCGCGCCTTTTTCCGGATGTCGGCAAGGGCGCGCGCAGGAACGATCCCGAGTCTGGCGTTTGCCTCGCAGGCAAGCACTTCAATCTTGAGCCATATGGAAAAACGGTTTTGATCCGACCAGATCCTGGCCATACGGGGAAGCGAATATCGAGTAATCATTGTATCCTCCTGCTCTCGTAGCATCGTAGATTTTATACCTATTTCGCATATAGTCAAATAAATTAGGAGAAAAAAGAGGCGCTTTCTCTCCCTGCAAAAATAATATTTAACGATTGCCCTTCAGATGAATTTTGATATGATTTTCCACACACGAAAGGAGACACGCAATGGCAACAATTACCCTCGGGGGAAACCAGATCCACACCGTCGGCAGCCTGCCGGCCGTCGGTTCAAAAGCGCCGGATTTCAAGTTGACCGGTAAAGACCTTGCCGATATACAGCTGAAGGATTTCGGAGGCAAAAAAAAGATCTTGAGCATCGTTCCCAGCCTCGATACCGGCGTCTGCGCCGCCTCGGCCCGAAGATTCAACCAGGAAGCGGGAAATCTCGCAGACACGGCGATCGTCGTTATTTCAGCGGATCTTCCTTTTGCGCAGAGCCGATTCTGCGAAAGCGAAGGTCTGAAAAACGTGGTACATCTCTCCACCATGCGTTCAACGTTCGGCAAGGATTACGGGGTGGAGATCATCGACGGCCCGATCGCGGGGCTTCTCAGCCGCGCCGTCATCGTCCTCGATAAAGAAAATAAAGTCCTGTATGCGGAACAGGTGCCGGAAATCAAAACCGAACCGGACTACGCCGCGGCTCTGCAGGCAGTACAATCTATGTAGCGGATAAGGAGACCTATGAAAAAAGAATGTATTATGGTATCCATGGTCATGGTCATGGTCATGGGCATAGCCATCCTCAGCTGTTCCTGTCCCTGCTCGGCTGATGATGACGGCTATCACGACGGCCCGCACCATGCCGCATCCGGAACAGGCCAAAACATCGGCAAAGCGGCGGACAACGTGGGGAAGGACATAGGCAGGAACGCAAGCACCGTGGGACAGAATGCCGCGCAGGGGGCCGGCGGGATCGTAAGCTCGGTGGGCCAGTTCCTCCAAGGGCTTGGGGCGGACATGAGTCAGCCGGCGCAAAAACAGGCCGAACCGCTACCGGCGGTTAAACCGTCAACAGCGGTAACGGACGAGAAAGCCAAGTCCAGCGAAGAGACGGATATCGTGACCGGGTACGAGAACGCGGCGCAAAAGACATCGGATCTTGACCTCTCCTGCCCCGGCTGCGGCCAAAAATTTCAAGTCACGGGTTTCCCGAAAGGATCAAAAGCATATTGCCCCGCGTGCGGGAAACCGGTTGAGCAGCAGCAATAAACCGCCCGGCAGAGCGAAAACGTCCGAACGCATAAAAAAGGCGCAGGTTATACCAACCTGCGCCTTTTCATATGTCCACCGCATTACTTCTATTCGGACGCCATCCTGGGGCACTCATAGTTGTCAGGATGTTCCTCGCCGATCTCACAATAATAGCATTTCTTTTTGTCAGCAAAAATACCGTTATTCACCTCAACGCCGCCCGCGTTCACCAGCCTGAACGGCCACGTAAGCGCAGTCCCGACCATCTCAACGGTAAGAACCACGAGGTTCGCGGTCATATTGGCGGCATTATTCGCGGCCGCCCGCGCATCAAAATGAGCCTGCTGTCCCGCGCAATATGCCAAAGAAGACGACGCCATGACTACGGCAATCACAACCACCGACAATAATTTTTTCATGCATACCTCCCTATTGTGTAAGGCAAAAAGAGTATACGCCGATGACGCAAAACAGTCAAGAACGTTCTTCAGGCGGGTGGTATGTACAGCACGGCAGGCAAACATCCCGATAAACGTCCCCGGTGGCGTCAACAACGCGGCCAACGGTATAGCGCTCTGCCGCAAAAACGGCGTGTTGAGCAAATACCTCTCTCGTCTTCCCCTCTTTCAGGGAGGCAAGCGGTGCCGTCAGCTCGTGAGCGGCGACAACAAAACCGTCTTCATCCCCGACAACCTCCGCGGCGCCGTTGTCCGGCGTCGTAATCACCGGAAGCCCGTAACTCATCGCCTCAAGCGTGACATTGCTGAACGGATCATACAGCGTCGGCAGAACGAAAACATCGCTCATGCGATAAAAATCGGCGAGTTTCCTCTGAGGTCCGTAAAAGAATATTCTCTCGCCCACGCCCCGGCCTTCGGCAAGGCGCTTATATTTTTTTTCATCCCCTTTCCCGACTACGACGACCTTCGCATCGCGTATCGGCCGTATGCCGTCGATCAAGAACCGCAGACCTTTTCGCTCATAGTTCGAGCCGACGAAAAGGACGAGATACTCATCCTGTCTGAAACCGTATTTCTGGCGAAGTTCCCTCTTCGCGCCGGCGCAGACCGGGCCGCGGACAGGTTCAACGCCGTTATATATAACAGCGATCATCCCGGGCGGCAGTCGGTAATTTCGGATAATTTCATTTTTCACCATTTCGGAATTTGTGATGACCTTTTTGAGGCGGGGATCCCGCAAGAGCGCCCGCTCCAGGCAAAGCTGCACCATATTCTTGGGATTCAGCCAGATAAGCCCCCCCCCGATAAAACCGCGTTCCTTTGCCAGCCGGCGCATCCATTCAAGGTGACATCCGTCTCCCGCCCGGTAGATATCCTGGCGCAGTGTGCGCTCGAAACTGTGTATGACGTCAAAGGTTTCCCTCCCGATCAGCCTTTTGCACTTCAGCGCGAAAAAGAGGGGCTTCAGAAACGTGATCCCCTTGAAATACGCAACCCGATGATAGGTCGCCCCGGGAATTTCATCCTCCCACGCAGCGGCAAAGACATGGATGTCATGCCCTTTGTCAACCAGCCCTTTGGCAAGAAACCAGACATTCTTTTCCGCGCCGCCGAACCTGCCCACTTTTTCTCTAACGAGAGCGATCTTCATGTTTCCCCTGCCGCCTGTCCGCGATCCCCTTTGCATATATCTCTTCCATACGGTCGCACGTATGCCGGATCGTGAAATTGCTCAGCACAAGCTTCCGCCCCCGGCCGCCGAAAGATCTGCGCAGCTTTTCATCTTCGATCAGTTTCAACACCCCCGCGAGCATCCCGCCGACATCGCGCGGTTGTATCAAAAATCCGGTCTTCCCTTCGAGCACCGCCTCGGCCACGCCGCCAATGTCCGTTGCGACAACTCCTTTTTCCATCGCCAACGCCTGGAGGACCGCCTGAGGGACCCCTTCGTTCGCGTAAGAGGTAAAAAGGAATATGTCGAGCGCTGACAGTATCCGGGGCGTGTCTTCACGGTACCCCAGCATCGTGACAACATGGTGCAGATTTTTATCTCTTATGATCCCGGCGAGCTCTTCTTTTCGCGGGCCGTCCCCCGCAATGAAGAATTTAACGCCGCTTCTGCGCTCCGCAACCTGCCGGGCCGCCTCCAGGAAATCGGGAAATCCTTTCCAACTCCTTAAAATCCCTATATTTCCGACGGCAATCTCACCATCGGAAAGCCCCAACGCCGCGCGCGCCTCTTTTCGATCGATATCCTCCGGGTCAAACCGCTGAGGATCGACACCGGTCGGGACCGACGCGATTTTTTCGCCGGGGATCCCTATCTTTTGGAGATCGTCTTTGATCGACTCCGCCGTCGTCACGATACAATCGGTCAGATGCGTGTAGACAAACTTATTGGTGACCGGCGTCGAGAGATGCCTGGTGCGGACGATCAGGGGTATCTTTACCAAGAAACGGGTAAAGCCAATAAGCCAGCTGTCCTTAGAGCTGTGCGTATTGACTATCTGTATCTGTTTGCCGCGGATAAACCGGCGCAAACGCACGATCGCGGGGATGGCAGCGGGGTTCGGCATGTTGAGCGTCAGGCATTCGATCCCTTTTTCCCGTGCTTCCTGCAGGATCCGGCTGTCCGGCTGGCATGCCAGATAAAACCGGTGCCCCTTTTCGCGGAGGAAGATGATCTCATCGAGTATCCTTTTTTCCTGCCCGCCCCAGCCTTTGGAGGCCTCCGTATGCAAAATGGTATAGGTCATATCTGTGCTGGTCTCTGGTTATTGGGTACCGGGTTCCGCTTCAACATACAGTGCAGCGCGTCCATCGCGTCATCAACTGCTATAAGATCCATACACCGCATATCATCGCATTCTTTCATGTTGCAGGGCCTGCATGCAACCTCTTTCTGAATAATACAATGGCGATCTTCCGCAAGGGGCCCGGTACGGCGCATATCGGTCGGCCCCGCCAGAACGACCGTGGGGACATCCAGCGCCAGCGACATCTGCATCGGCCCGCTGTCCGTCGTCATAAAACAGGCACAGCGGCTGATCAGAGCCGCCGTCTGCCGCAGTCTGCACTCCCCCACCGCAAAAAACACATTTTTTTGAGCGGCCAGATTCCCGCGCACTGCTTCGGCGAGAAGTTTTTCTTTGCCGCCGCCCACGACAAAGAACGCATGATCAGGATATTTCCGCGCCGCACGTTCGAGGAATGCGCCGATATGCGGCCACTGTTTTGAACCGTGACTGCCGAACGGATGGATCCCGATCAGCTTCTTGCCTGCCGCGCCTTTTGCCCGCAAAAACTCATCAGCAAATCTCCTTTCCTTCTCTGATAGAAAAAGGTCCATCGCCTCGCCGTCATCAGATATACCGATCTGCTTTACCGTATTGAGCCGGATGCGGATGAGATGTGTCGGCTCCGCAGGCCTGACACAGGTATGAGTGAATAAAAAAGAAAACCTGCTCTCTCCCCACCCCACCCGCACCGGGATTCCCGCCAGATAGAGGAGCGGTACAATGTCCGGGTCGTTGCCGTGCAGAACAATCCCCGCATCAAACTCCCGGGACCGCAGCCGCTTCATAAGCCGGCCGGCTTTTTTATATTTTCCCGGGTAGGAGATCAGCTCACTGATGTACGGATTGACCTCCAGGATCTCTTTCCGTTCTTCATGCGAGAGGACGGCGACAAACGCCTGCGGGAATGCCTTTCGTACCGCGCGGATGGCCGGCGTCGACAGGAGGGTGTCGCCGATCGCCGTCGTGCTTACGAGCAAGATCCGGTGCACCCTGTTTTTATCGTATACCTGTCGTTTCCCCGAATCAAACCCGCGGAGAATTTTAAACAGCGTCCGCAGAAAGATGTATTTGTGTTTTTTGAACTTCTTGGACATCTTATAATGACCCTTGCTGATATGGATTCTTCGCGCCCGCGGCGTCTCTCCCCTATCCGTCACGCCTTTGCCCGAAAAAATGATCGACCTCTTTCATCACTTCCTGCGGCGTTATGTCGTCTAAACATCTGCTCTTTTTTGTCCCCTGACAGCCGTCTTTCCCGCACGGTACGCATTCCCAGTCGCGGCAGATCACCGTATCATGCTCTCCTCTCGGTCCCCAGTTGTGCACACCCGACGGACCGAACAGGACGATCACCGGCGTCCTGACCGCCTGCGCCATGTGCATCGGCGCGCTGTCGATCCCTATGAAGAGCGCCGCGCCTTTAATCAGAGCGGCAAGCTGTTTGAGAGAAAACATCCCCCCAACATCAACGTGCGGCTTGCTCGACAACCGCAGGATGTCTTGCACCATCTCCCGCTCCCGGTCGTCGGGCGCGCTCGTGAATATCACTCGCGCGCCATGTTTCACCGCGATGTGATCCGCCGTTGCGGCAAAGCCGTCTTTGCGCCAGCACTTAAAGAACCACCTGCTCGTCGGATGGACGACCACGTACCTCTCACGTTCACCGATCCCCTTTGCACGCAGAACATCACGCACTCGTTCCCTATCCGCATCGGATAGGGCGATATCGAGCGTCCGGGACTTCCCCTCGATCCCCAGGGCGCGGACCAGATCAAGATGCACATCGACCGTATGTTTCGAAAAATCAGGCGGTACGACGTGCGTAAAACAACGGTCGCGCAAGAACATCCCCTTACCGGTCTTTGCATAGCCGCACCGGACAGCGGCCCCCGACAGCAGGACGCAGAGAGCTCCCCGGTCGCCGCCCGAAAAATCGACGGCGAGGTCGAATCCTCGGCGTCGAATAGCTCTCATGAGGGTAATTTCCTTAAAACATCGCTTGATCCACCCCAAACGCTTCATCCTGCGGTCATACACGACCATGTCGTGCACATACGGCAGCCCCGCAAGCATCTCTTCGGTCCCGGCATTCACAAACGCCGTTATCTCGCTTCCGGGAAAGGCCTCATGCAGCGCGCGGACCGCCGGCACGGTCAGGAGGACATCCCCGATATGCTTGAGCTTGACGACCAATATCTTCTTAGGGTTGAGCGGCGACATCTCGTTCCTTTTGCGATATTTCCCATTTTTTCGCATACTTCATAAAAACGTAATACGAATAGAAAAAAGAGATCAGGAATCCATATTTCCCGTCAAGAAAACCCAGTTTGACGAAATACATCTTGATAAAAGTAAATGCCGGACGGGTCAGGAGGTCTACCGCCGTATCCCAGCGCAAACGCCTCCCCGTCATCATGCCCCGCTTTTTCATGATCTCTTCCGCCGCAAGGGTCGAATAGCGGTTCAGCCGGTCAACAAATTGATGCACGCTCGTATAGGTGTAATGGAGAAGGGGCTGCGAGAGCTTGGCCGTTTTCCCGTCAATGCGTACCGCCTCGTGGACCGCTCTGTCGCCAAAAGTCCCTTTGCTCTTCCGGAACAACCGGATCGAATAATCGGGGAACCAGCCGCAGAAGCGTATCCATTTCCCCAAAAAGAAGTTTTTTCTCCCGACATAGTAGCCGTCAACTCCCTCGGACAAAGAACATATCTCGTTTTTCAGTTCCGGCGTCATCCGCTCGTCGGCATCGACAACCAGTATCCATTCATGCGTCGCCTTCCCGACACACAGGTTCTTATTCCGCGAGAAACCTTCCCACGGCGCCTGGAAAACTTTGTCGGTATACCGCCGTGCGGTCTCGACGGTACGGTCACCGCTATACGAATCGAGCACAACGATCTCATCGGCCCACTTGACGCTTTCAAGACAGGCGCCGATATTGCGCTCTTCGTTATAGACAATGATACAGACCGAAAGCATCCATTTCCCGTTTTCAAACGGAATAACCCCTTTCCGGCGCTGCGCGCGCTTGAGCCCCTCCTTCGCAGGCCACAGTTTTATGTGCCAGAGGATGATGCCGGTAAATATTTTAAATTTAGAACGGTACCGCGCCGACATGCCCAGTGTCGCAATAAGGCCTAGGCAATTGAGCAGGATATCGGCAACCAACTTAAACATAAGCCCGACCCGCAGGAGAAACCTCACGGGAAGCGGATGATGTTTTCTGAAATAGGTGTACCGCGAACGATAATACTCAATCGACGAGCCGACCGGATCCCTTGAAACGCTTTGGCCTTGCATATGGGTGATCCTTGCCGACGGGATAAAGACTATCCGCTTCCCCGCGCCCTGGGCCCGCCTGCACCAGTCTGTCTCTTCAAAAAAGAAAAAATAATCCTCATCGAGCAACCCGACCGTCCCCAGATCAGCCGTACGGATCGCCATGCAGGCGCCGATCACCGAATCGATCCGGACCGGTTGAGCGAAAGGGCCCCACTTCGAGGGATACCAGCGGGGCAGAAGCAGTTTCAAAAGACTTTTATTCAAAAGCTCCGTGGCGAGCGAAGGAAAAACGCTGAACGAGTTCTGCGTGGTGCCGTCGCTGTCAAGGAGCTGTCCGCAGCAGGCCGCCACATCTTTTTCCCGGTCCATGAAAGCGAGAAAGGTGGCAAGCGCTCCCGGCTCAAGGCGCGCGTCGGTGTTGAGCAGGACCGCATAGCGCGCCGCGCATATCTTCAGCGCCTGGTTGTTCGCTTTGGCAAAACCAAAATTCTCGCTGTTTTGAATAATATTGACCGCCGGAAAATTACGTCTGACCGCCTCCACGCTCCCGTCCGTCGAGCCGTTATCAACGACCACTATCTCGCTTGAGATGCCGTCACTATTCCGGAATACCGATTCCAGGCAATCCATGAGCAGTGCCGCGGTGTTCCAGTTAACGATAATGACGGAAAGATCTGTCATGCGTATTATCCTTCGATGATGACCTGGGCGGCGGCGCAGCCCTTCGTATGCGATATGGAGACATGGATACATGTGCCGCCCATCCGGCGGTACGCATCTTCAGCCTTCCCGTGAAATTTCATCACGGGCTTCCCTGACGACTCGTTAACGATCTCGATATCGGTCCAGCCGATCCCTCCGGCAACACCGGTCCCGAGCGCCTTAACGGCCGCCTCCTTGGCCGTAAATCTTCCCGCGAAATGGAGCACAGCGTTCTTTTTTTTCGCCCGGCAGTACGCGATCTCCCGCCGGGTGAAGATCCTCTCGTAAAAATGTCCGCCGTGTTTTTCGATAACGCGCTGGATCCGGTCGATTTCGATGATATCAATGCCGATCCCCTTGATCATCTGTCTCTCCTGTACAGCTTCCGGGCAGCCTTTTACTGTGTGCCGGCATCCTGCTGTTTTACGTTTCCTGGAATGGTCTGTTGCGGCATTGTCCCGTCATATTTTCTTCAAACACGTCAGTGCTTTTTCGATGCCGGCGTAAACATCCCGCGGCGCAATCGCATCCATGCAGGCATACGCTTTATCGCAGGTCCTCCGCAAACAGGGCGCGCAGGGCAGGCGCTTGCTGACGATAACATGTTCTCCAGCGGGCGAGGTTACCGCCGGATCTGTCGATCCAAAAATGGCTACTACCGGCGTCCCGACGGCAGAGGCGATATGCATCGGCCCCGAATCGTTCGTCACCAGCACATCGCACCGCTCCAAGAGGGCCGCAAGCTGTCTCAAATCGGTACGCCCCGTCATGTCGATACAATCCTTTTTCGAAACCGCCTGAATCTCCCGGGCAACGTCCCGGTCCGCGGCGCTGCCGAATATAATGACTTCGCCATTCATTCCGTCGGTCACCATTGCCGCAAGTTCGCCAAACCGCTGAGGCGGCCATCTTTTTGCGGGGCCGTACGCCCCTCCCGGGTTGATACCGATCAGGAGATTATGTCCCTTTCGGTTACTGCGCAGGCAGTCGTCCGCCCACGCGATCGTATCGCTGTCCAAAAAGATCTTCGGGGCGGCGGGATGCGCGACATTACCAGCTTCTCTCGCCAGGCGATAGTAATAGTCACGGTGGTGCATCGTGAGGACATCTTTATCCCGTTTCACCGCGCGCGTCAGCAGCATCCCCCGCATGTCTTTTGCATAACCGATCCGGTGCCTGACCCCTCCCGCATAAAACAATAGCGCGGACTTGAATGAATTGGGAAACAGTATCCCCAAATCGTAGCGCGCCTGTCTCAGCGACCGTACCGTTTGCGCAAAGCGCCCCCCCCGGCTGTCCGATCCGATAGGGACGACCGCATCGATGGCCGGATTGTTCAGGAAGACGGGGGCAACGCTCCGCTTCGCCATGACTGCCAGCCGGGCGTTGGGGAACAAATCCCTGATCCCCTTGACCGCGGGCAGCGATAACACCGCATCACCGATCCAATTGGGCGCGTGAACGATTATCTTGTAACTATTCGCAAACGCTTTTTTTGCCCGCTTCGATTTCCACCGTTTGTGGAGCCAGAACCACTCCTCGGGATATTCACGGATATACCGCTCGATGGTCTTCGTGAAAAGAGAAGTGATCCGCACCGCTTCTCTGTCGGCAGACGCCCCTGCCTGCGGTTCGATAGGTTTCTCAAAAACGAGCTTAAACCGGTCGCCGTCCCGCAAAAAAAATGCCGGGATGACCGGCGCACCCGTCCTGATTGAAAAAAATGCCGGCGATGACACTGTCAGCACCCTGCTTCCGAAAAAATCGACCAGGACACCGTCATTTCCGCCCACCTGATCGGCAAAAAGCGTGACAATCCCGTTTGCCTTCAACGTCCTCATCACCTGGAAAACCGCGTCTTTCTTCGGAATTATCTTATTGCGCGTATATTCCCGCAGGTCATTAATATACCGGTCGATAAACCTGTTCTTCAATGTCCTGCCGATCGAGACCACGCTATATTTATCCAAAGCTGCTTTCCCCATAATGCCGAGGAGCTCCCAGTTGCCAAAGTGGGCCGTCACAAAAATAAGCCCCTTCCCCCGCTTCATCGCCTCATCCACATAATGCATATTCACCGGGTCCACCATGCCTTTTATCCGGTCAAAGCTGTATTTCCTGATCCTCAGGAACTGGCAGAGATTTAAAATAAAGTTACATAACACTTTCCGCCCGATACATTTGAGTTCAGCGACGCTTTTCGCATCTCCGAACGCCCGCTCCAGGTTTGTCATGATCGTTCTTCTTTCTCTAGGATCGCACCACCACGCAAGAGTGCCGGCAACCCCGCTCACCGCCCGGACGCACGACAGGGGTAAAAGATTGACCGCCGTCACAAATATTCTGAATAAGATATACACGGTATAATCAACAATGGTCATGAAGAACCTTAACGATTGCGTGAGCACTGACAGATGAGCGGCATCGAGCTGCGCCTGATTCGGCACCTTGTATTTGCAGCCCATTTTTGCTATATTTTGCCGCATATGCAAATAGGTAATTTTATAACTTATCTTGCCGTATTGGCAACCGCAAACTTCATAGCGATCTTCCCCCGCAAATTGATCCTGCGGTGCGCGGACGCCCTTGGGATCCTCATTTTTTTGTTTGACTCCCATCACCGAAAGGTCGCCCTCACCAACATACGCATCGCCTTCCCCGAGTTCCCGCGGCAGAAAGCGCGCGTGATCGCACAAAAATCTTTTCAGAACATGTGCCGCGTCGTCGTGGAACTGATCTTCACGCGGAAGATCATCAGGCAGGGAAAAATCAGGGAGATCATTCGTATCGAGGGCGAGGAAAACCAGAAAAACGCCGCCCGAAAAAAGAAGGGGATCGTATTCATCACCGCTCATTATGGCGTTTGGGAACTGCTCTTTCACGCTAATTATCTTTTCTCCCAGGATTTTGTCCCGATACACGTCGTGGTCCGCCCCAGCGACAACCCGTACCTTGATACACTGTTGAATAAGCCGCGCGAAATGCTGGGGAGCCGGACCGTCCCGAAAAAGAAATCGTTGAAGCCCCTCCTGAAAGCGCTGAAATCCAATGAAACCGTCGCCATTCTGATCGACCAGAATGTGTGCCGGGAAGAAGGTGTCTTTGTCGATTTTTTCGGCAAGAAGGCCGCCACCACGTTTGGGGCAACCCTCCTCGCTCTGCGCACCGATGCCCCCGTCGTCCCCGGGTTCATGCGCAATGACCCGGCGACCGGGACCTATACCATCAGATTCTCACCAGAAATCCCCCTGGTCAGGACGGGAAACCTTTCGGAAGAGATACAGATCAACACTCAAAACTTCATCAAGAGCGTCGAAAACCTCATCAGAGAACGCCCTGAAGATTGGCTCTGGGTCCACAAACGCTGGAAGACACGGCCGGCAGGAGAGGAAGAGAAGATTTACTAATCAGATTTCGGATCGAACACATCGCGCAGGGCGTCCCCAAGCATATTAAAGCTCAGGACCGTCGCAAAAAGCGCGAGTCCCGGAAAGATCGTTATCCAGGGACAGCTCCGGATATATTCGACCCCGTCGCTGATCATCGATCCCCATGACGGATAGGGGGGCTCGATACCCAGGCCCAGGAAGCTGAGCGACGCCTCACTCATGATAAACCCGCCTATCTTCATGGTCATCACCACAATCGCCAGCGGCACGATATTCGGGACCAGATGCGTCACGATGATCCGTGCCGCGGACGCGCCGACACCGTGGGCCGCCTCAACAAATTCCCTCTCCTTCAGCGACAGGACCGCTCCGCGGATGATCCGCGCAAATGCCGCCCACCCAACGAGCGAAAGGGCGGCATAAACCGTCATCAATCCGCCCTTAAAAACGGCCGTGATACCGATCGCAAGCAGTAAACTGGGAAATGCGAGCGTGATATCGATCACGGCCAGGACCAGCCGGTCAATCTTCCCGCCGAAATACCCTCCCGCGACGCCGAAAAAAAGGCCGATCAAAAGCGCGGATATCGTCGAAACAAACCCGACGGAGAGCGACACACGGCTCCCGTACATAACCCTGCTCAGAATGTCCCTCCCCAGGCCGTCGGTCCCAAAAACGTGGTCAAGGGACGGCGGCTCATTCACCGCATCGAGATTGATCGTCAGAGGATCATATGGAGCAGCAATCCCCGCAAAAACGGCGGACAACACCAAGAGCACGAGCACCCAGAACGACAGATAGGCTGCCCTGTTTTTTTGTACGCTCTTTAGTATCGATGCGTTTTTTTCGGTTCGCTGTGTTTCCATAGTTATTTCTTCGATGTGTATGCAATCCGCGGGTTAAAGAGCCTATAGACAATGTCGGTAAGAATATTTATGCCGACAAAAACGACGGCGCCGAAAAGCACCGTGCCGAGGATGACCGGGTAGTCCCGCCGGAAGATACCCGTCATCGCAAACCGTCCGAGCCCGTCCCATCCGAAGATCGTCTCGGTCAGAACGGCCCCGTTGAGGTAACTCGCAAAATCGATCCCAATCAACGTCACCACCGGGATCGCGGCGTTTTTGAGCGCGTGGACGAAAACCACCCGCCAGCGCGACATCCCTTTTGCCATCGCCGCGGCAATATAGTTTTCATGCAAAACATCGATCATGCTGGAGCGCATCACCCGCGCGATATACGCCATCGACCGGATCCCGAGCGTCAAAGCGGGCAGCACCAGATACTTGATCTCGCCGTGCCCCATCCCCGACGGCGGCAGCAGATGCCATCTGTACGAAAAGATATATATCAGGAGGAGCCCCAGCCAGAATACGGGGAGAGCGATGCCGCTCGCCGAAAGCGCCGAAAGAAAGCGGTCGTAGCGGGAATTTTGTTCATATGAAGCGCCGATGCCTAACGCTGTCCCGAAAAATATCGCGAACGCCATGGCGGCGCACGCCAGTTTCAGCGTATTCGGAAATTTTTCCGCGATGGATCTGCTCACGGGATAATTGGTGTAATATGACCGCCCCAGGTCGCCCTGCGCAAGTAATTTCAGATATTTGCCGAATTGGACCGCATAATTCCGGTCAACGCCCATCATCTTCCGGTACCGCTCGATGACGTCGGGCGACGCGCGCTGTCCGATCAAGCCGTAGACCGGGTCGCCGGGGACGCATTTCATCAGGAGAAACGTGATGAAGACAATGCCCAGAAGCGTCGGTATTGCCGCAACAAGCCTTTTAACAATGTACTGCCACATAGAGCACCGTATACCGCTTAAAACGTTCTGTCCTCTTCACGCGCGTTTTCTTCATCAGACAGGACACACAAAACATCATGCGGGATCACCTATCACCGGTTTATTAACGTACCGTTTCGATCGAAACATCGGTCCCTTTATCCGCATTGTAGATCGGATACAGATAGTATCCTTTGACCCACGGCTGGACAACTACAAACTCTTTCTTGTGCCACAAAAAAACCCAGGGGGCCGCCTCAAAGATTTCTTCGTTCAGCTTCCGGTAACATGCCGTCCGGCGGGCCTCGTCGGAAACCTGCTGCGCTTCTTCGATCAATGCGTCAACCGCGCTATTTTTGAAAAACGTCTTGTTCCCTGCGGCGCCAACATTCGCCGAGTAGAAGTTGGGATAGAAAAAGTTTTCCGCGTCGGGATAATCGGCCCACCAGGAAAGAAAGAACATGTCCGCTTCGCCTTTGATCAGGGCCTCCTTATACGAGCTCCACTCCCGTTCAACGATATGAACGCGGATGCCGGCTCGCTGCAAATAATGCTGAATCCCCTCGGCGATGTGGGAGGCCTCTTTCGTCCTGTTCTGATAAAGCGATATTGCGAAACCGTCGGGAATACCGGCTTCGCGCAGTAACTTTCGCGCCATATCCGGATCGTAGGGGTATCCCGATTCCGGTTTTTCATTGCCCGACAGCCCCGGAGGAAGGACCGATCGTGCGGGAACCGAGCGTTCTTCAAGGATCGTCTTCACTATTGTATCCCGATCTATTGCGTAGTTGAACGCCCTCCTGACGCGCGGATCGTCGAACGGCTTTTTTCGGCAGTTAAACCCGAGGTAGTAGACATTCAGGCCGGCCTGAGAGTAGATATGCGGCGCCTGCACGCGATCGCTCATCAGCCGCCGGTATTCCGAGCGGGGAATGCTGACGATATCGAGGTTGCCGTTCTCATACTCGGCAAAAGCCGAAAACTGGTCCGGGATGATCCGGTACTCGATCTCTTTCACTTTCGGCTTATCGGCAAAATAGTCGCCGTTTTCCGCGAGGACGATCCGGTAATCCTGCCGCCATTCCCTGAGCTTAAAAGGGCCGGTGCCCACAACATGCTGAGAAAAATCTTGCCCCCATTTCTCCACCGCTTCCGCCGGGACGACGTACGCATTCGGCATCGTCAGGACCCATAAAAACGGACCGAACGGTTCTTTAAGCGTGATACGGACCGTCGCATCGTCAACAACGGTGACCCCTTCGACGCGGGCCGCCTTGCCCTCGCTGTACTCTTTTGCCCCCTTGACCTTTTCAAATATCCATGTCCGCGAAGAGCCCGTTTCCGGATGCAGGACCCGCTCAAAGGAATAGCGCACATCGCCCGCCGTCAGCACACGGCCGTTATGGAACCGCACATCCCGGCGCAGGTTGAAGGTGTAGACCGTCCCGTCCGGGCTGATCGTCCAGGAATCCGCGAGATCGCCGATCACCCTCATTTTCTTGTCAACACGCACCAGACCGTTAAATAATTTCGCGGCAAGGGACCCGCCGCTCACGTCGATGATAAGGGCGGGATCCAACGTCGTGGGGTTTTCGTCGAGGGCAAGCTTCAAGACGTGAAAATCGCTTCTACGGTTTTCACAACCGGCAAGGAGAAAGAAAATAAGAAGAATAATTTGTAATAGTTTCATCTCGTTGCAGACGGGGAATATTCGTGCCGGCACAAACACTCCCCGCCTGCCACCTGTGAGACATTCACTGCCTATGCGTACACTTTGCGCAGTACTTTTCCCGGGAGCGCTCCCGTATGGCTGCCGTCCCGGATCACCACCTCGCCGGCGACAATGACCATCTTAATGCCAAGCGGGTACTGGTGCGGATGCTGGTAGGTGGCGGTATCATCCACGGTCAGCGGGTCAAAAAGCACGAGGTCCGCATACATGCCCTGCTCAATAACCCCCCGTTTTTCGATCCCCATTTTCCGCGCAGGAAGCTGCGTCATCTTATGGACCGCCTCCTCTAAAGACACCACCTTATCTTTCACATACTTCCCTAAGACCCGTGGAAATGTCCCATACCCGCGCGGATGCGGCTTTCCGCTGGCAAGGATGCCGTAGTGCGCGCGCGCCGAACTGTCGGAACCGATCATGGCGTACGGCTTCTTAAGGATCAACCTCAGGTTCTCTTCGCTCATGCCGAAAAAGACCGCGCCCACCTTGAGTTTTTCGCTGACCAGCAGGTCAACGAGGACCTTCACCGGCGGGATCTTCTTCATCTGCGAGATCTCGTATATCGTGAGCCCCTCATATTTCCTGTTCGCGTCAGTTGCAACCGTCGCGACCATGACCCGGTTCCAATCCTTATCATTCATGTGCAAGAACTCAGAGGAAAGCTTTTCTACGATCTGCGGGTCGCGCAGACGTTCAAGCTCCTTCTCGTTTCCTCCCGCATACAACGATGCGGGCAGGATTGAATCAAGATCGGTACTTGAAGCAATATACGGATAGCGGTCCACAGCAACATCGACACCGCGCTGGATGGCTCCTTCGATGAGGGCAAAAGCTTCCGATAATTTTCCCCAGTGCGACTCTCCTGAAGTTTTCAGATGTGATATCTGGACAGAAACATTTGAGCGCTCGCCGACAAATATCGCTTCTTTGATCGCTTCGATCAGGCCGGCGCCTTCACTCCTCATGTGGCTGGCATAGATCCCCTGGAACTCTTCAACGACCTTTGCCAGTTCGACAAGTTCATCGGTTGTCGCGTAGGTCCCGGGAGGGTAGATAAGCCCCGTCGACATCCCGAATGCTCCCTGCTTGAGCTGCGCGCGGAGGAGTTCCTTCATTTTTTCCATCTGCGCGGCCGTTGGCGGCTTGTTTTCATACCCGAGAACACAGGCGCGAATATTACCGTGACCGATCAGGGGGACCAGATTAACGGCAACCCCTCCTTTTTTGACCTGATCTATATATCCCCGGAGATCCTCCCACGGCATCTCAAGGTTATAATTGGCATATGTTTCCTTCAGATGCTCTTTACATTTCCCTATTAACGGGGCCGCGGACATGCCGCAATTTCCGATGACCTCCGTCGTAACTCCTTGGCGCACCTTGCTTTCCGCTTTCGGGTTCACCAGCACAGAAAAATCTGAATGAGAATGTATATCGATAAAACCGGGCGAAACGGCAAGGCCGCGCGCATCGACCAATTCGTGGGATTCGCTCTGCGAAAGATCGCCGATCGCTTCGATCTTGTCGATCTTTATCCCGATATCGGCTACAAAACCAGGGGCAAGCGTACCGTTATATATCTTTCCGCCGACAATCTTTATATCAAACATACCTTTACCTGTTTAAGCTTTCTGCCGTCAGTTGGCTGAACGCTCAAAGCTATACTAAATGAGGGGTTCATTATTGTAAACATATTATTTGATGAACATATTTGTTGCACAGAAAAAGGCGTTTTTGTGCTTCGCAAGACAAAAATTGCAAATATATTAATTCCTATATATCTTATTACGAGAGACTTATGAATACACGCATAACAGCTTGAGAACCTTGGCACACCTGTTGCTGATATGGAGTACAAAAAAAGGAGGGTAATATGAAAAAAGGACGCAAAGTGAGAGTAAGCGAGACGGAATTAAGAGAAACGCTGGTCGAAAATGAAGTTCTCAGCAACAACCTGTTTAACAATCCTGACGATTCGCTCGACTCTCTGGTCGACCAGGAAGACGACCTGAACGACCTCCTGCGAAAACTGGACAACATCACCGATACATTCCGCGAAGAGAACGAAAATCCGTTCTATTACTTCCTGAACATGTATTCGTATTAATGCGTGACCGGTGCGGTCGTGGGGGATGGCAAAACATCCCCCACCCGGCATGTAAACTTATTCTCCCTTTCTCCTGTCTCCCTGAGCCCGGCGCCGTTCGCCTTCCTGATAGCCGTCAACAGAATATATCTTAACCGGCTTTGTTTTCCCTTTGACCACAATCGAGTCCAGTTCCCGAATATTAAACCGTTCATCTTTGATGTATTCATAGGTAGCTTCGGTGACAATGATGTCGGTATCGTATTTTCTCGTGAGGGCTTCGACCCGCGCTCCGATATTGACATTATCCCCGATCACCGTGTAGTCAAACACCTCGGTCGAGCCTATGTTCCCGGAGATCATCTCCCCCGTATTGATGCCGATGCCCATCCCGAGCGGCATTTTGCCTTCGGTTTTCCATTTCGCGTGCAACTCTTTCAACCGCTCAACCGACTCAAGCGCCGTCTTGACCGCCAGCACCGCCTGCTCTTTCGGCGGTATCCTGACCGGCGCCCCCCATACCGCCATAATCTCGTCCCCGACATACTTATCCAGCGTGCCGTTATTATTCAGGATCACCTTGGTCATGGCGTCGAGATACTCGTTGAGGATGGAAACAACCTCTTCCGCCGTATGGCTCTCGGAATAGGTCGTAAAACTCCGGATGTCGGAAAAAAGGACCGTCAGCTCGTACCGCACCCCCCCCAGTTTGAGCTGGTCGGGATTTTCAATGAGCTGGTCGATGATCGCGGGGGCAAGATAATGCCCGAACGCATTCTTGATCCACTTCTTCTGTCTTTCCTCCGCAATGTATTTGTAGAGGACAACCGTGAGGTAAGTAAACGTGACACCGAGGGAAGGGGAAATCATGTCCAGAAGAAGACCGTTCTTCTTAAAGAGGTAAAAACCCGCGGCAACGTATGCGGCAACGACAGCCGCGGCAGAAACGCCGCCCCACAATGGCCGCATACTGTATACGATAAAGCCCGTCAGGATGCTCAAGAGAAAAAGACACACAAGATCGGGTATGAGCGGCAGTTCTCTGATGAAATTCTTACTAAGGATGCTGTTGACGATATTCCCGTGGACTCCAACCATCGGATAGAGGGTCTCGAACGGGATCGGTTTCATATCGTGCGTACCGGCGGCGGTGAGCCCGATGAAACAGAGGCGGCCCCGATACCGGTTCAAATCGATAACCGGCTCTTTCCCTTCAGAAAGCTGTTTATAGGCAAGAAGCGTCTGATAATACGAATAATGGGGAAATGTATCGGCCCACGTCCCCGCCCAGTTGATGATCATCTGGCACTTGTCGTCTACCGGAATGACGATGTCTCCTTTTTTCGTGCCCTTGAGCATAATATGACTGCCCGGCACGATCTCCATACTCTCTTCACTCGCGCCGAGATAATCGCGCACAACCTTGAACGCGAGATGGGAATAATATTTCCCGTCGATCTTCTTGACGAGGGGCACACGCCTGACAACCCCGTCCGGATCGGATTCGAAATCCAGAAAACCGGCGCCTCGTGCGTTCTCTTTCAGTTCCGGGATGGGATGGGTAATACCCGTAGCCCCATCCGCCCCGTACTGGAGAAGGAAGGGAAGATAGATGTTCCCCGCTTCTTTAACCGCCTCCGCCAGCCCCTCATCGATCTGTTTCTCGCTCGGCTCCAGGAAGAGGACATCGAATGCAACTGCGCGGGGGGCATACTCGGAAAGCACGGAGACGATCGTGCTGTGCCAGGTGCGCGGCCAAGGCCATCGGCCGATGTTGGCAATGCTGTCCTCCGACATGTCAATGAAAACGACTTCGGGACGCGTGTCGATCTTGCCTCGGAGCTTGAACCTGAAATCTATCGTGGAGAGCTCAAAACGGTCGAGGAATCCGGCGACGTAGATGCCGGCAACGACCAGCGCGACAACGATGCTTGTCAGAAACTCAACGCTGACAAAGAAACAGAGGTAGTTTTTTTTCTTCATGGCATCCGGTTAATAAAAAGGCCTTGCGGCAAGAGCCGCAAGGCCTTTTTATTATGTACTGCTAAACCATTATTCGTAGATCGGATTTCCATGATGATCATATCCGACAATACGGGGACCCACTACGGAAGTTGTTGTCGTTCCTGAAGCCTCTGCAAACGATGCCGCTTCCTGCCCCTGCAGATTGCCTGCCGCTTGCCCGGAGGACACCGTCCCGCCAATCCCGGCGTCGCCTAAATATTCCCTATCAAATTGCCTGTTTGAGTCTGCCTGCACATGCGTCAGCGTGGCCTCTTGACCGACATTTGTACGGACGAAATTATTGATCTGTCTGGCCATTTGATCGCCTATGACAGACCACGACTCGATATTGCCGTTCCTATCGAGGGTTGCACGGGCCCCTTCGTTGATCCTGGTAAAATTATACCCTCCCATCGTCCGGCCCATCGTGCCGCCGATCAATCTTCTTACTTCAGCAATAAACGGCAAGCCCGCTCCATCGCTATTCAATTGATTTTTCGGCACCCAATCAATAAACCCTGACGTCACCGCCAGCGCCTTTTGCCCCACTTCCCAGTTCGTCCCGCGGACACCGGCAATGCCTTTCGGGGTCTGGACGGTGAACTGCGACCTGCTGTTTCCTACCTCGGTAACGCTGGCCATGATACTGCCTTCGTCAAGCTTGAACTTCGTTTTCTTTGACTTCACGTTCCGGTCGAAGACGTAGAGGAACCGAGCCTTTTCAACATTTTCGGAGAGGTCTTCCACCCCGAGCGTTGTTTCCTCGTTGAGTCGGATAACGCTGCCGTTTTCAAAGGCAAGGTCGACAGCAGAATCGATCGTCGTTTTAATCGCATCGCCCGACGTCAGCTTCATACCCTTCCCCGCGGGCACCCACACATCGGTCCCCGCCTTTTTCACGTCGACTATCCCGGACAGATCCTTTACCGTGACCCCTTTATCAGTCTCGGCAGCGGCATCTGCTGAGAACATTATCGAAAAGACCCCCGCGACAAGTATCAGAACAATCCCGATTTTATCTCTCATTCTCATACCTGATCTCCCCCTTCCTTTGTAATTTGCAATTCCAACCCTCGCCTGATTAAGAGCAAGATCCATGCCAGCATTTTGCCTTCAATAATAGCCGGCAACCGTCCAATATGATCTAAATCGAAGCAATACGGCTATAATTATGCCACATCTTAGAAAACGTACTGGTAGACCAGCTGGATCAGGTCCTCGTCGGAGTGCGCATCCGTCGGATAGGCGCTTCCGCAAAAGAAGTGACCGTACGCAAGCGACATCCGGGTATATCTCGTCAGGTCGTATGTAAGAAGCAGGTCGAGCTCGTTGCCAACATACCTTCCGTCAACCGTCGCGGCATAATCTGAGATCGGCGCCTGCGCGTATTGTTTCCAGTACGCGTAATGATTGATCTCTGCGGTCAATTTCTTGATCGGATTGAACTTGAGCCCGAATTTATACACGAGCAGATTTGATAAGATCGGGTTGAGCGCCACGCCGTAGTTGACATATCCGTCTATACCTCTCCACATCGTATCCCTCGAACCCGCCGGATTACCCCTCACGGTGCTGTTGACCGCGCCGCGCTGATTCATGTATACCGTGTCAGTCCCGCTATAGCCTGGAACCCGCTGAGCAAACCGATCGACGCTCGACCCCGATTCAGACATAACGATCGTACCGTAAAGAGGCACGGTCTTGTCGCCGGACCCCCACGCGATTTCATTCTCGATCTCCGGCTTCCACGGGTGGTCTATCCGGATAACGGCACCCAGATCGATCAGGAAGGTGTCGATCGTTTCGGTGTTATACCGGTACGCCGGGTCAGTGAAATCGCTGACATTGCTCCGGCCGTAGGCCTTCACCGTTTCCGCGTAATAGCTCAGGCTCTTGACCTTATACTTATCGATATCAAAACGGCCTACCGAATATGAACCAAAATAGACCGGCTTATATTTCGAATGCCGGTAATAAAGCTGGTCATCGCTCTTGTCTACGACCCCGACAACGTACCCCTGGAACAGGTGCTTCATAAACTCTTTGTATGTCGCGGTGATCCCGATCGGATATTTGTTCTGGTGGTTGTTGTACACGAACCCGTCCTGATTGTCTCCGATCACCTTGCCGACATACATGTCCACATCGACAAAATCGTCAGAATATATAATTTTGAAGGCGTCAAAGTTGTTCCGGTAGACGTGCCCGCGCCCGATCTTGTGCCACTGACGTCCGGCGGTGAGATTGAAAGGCTCGAACATCAATTCCCAGTACATCTGGTCAACGTCGAGGCCCTCGTTCTTGTTGTCCATGGGATAGTAATCGTTGCCGTGGTAGATGTTCCTGAACTTCACGTAATACCTGAGCCAGTCCTGATAACGCACGTTAAAGTAGAAATAGAGGAGCCATCTCTGGATATCGCCCGGCTCGTCCTTGAGCTGATTATTCTTATCCTCGTTGTGGTCCCAACGGAACAGCGCCGCTGTCGAACCTCCCCAGTCAACAAAAATATCGTAAACGTTGAAGCGTTTCAGGTGATAAGGGACTGCATACCCCTCACCCCAGAAAAGGTCCATGTAGTTTACGTCCTTCCAGGTAGTATGTTTCTCCTCTTCCGGCCGGGCAACGAGGTTGCTCGCCTGGCTGTGCGAAGGGACAGCGGCAAGGATCATCGAAAAGAAAAAGAAACCGACAGCGCTCAAGAACATAATACGCTTACCCATCGAAGTAATCCTCCTTTCTCATCCGTGACTGAAGACTGATACCGTTTATAGAAATAGCTCGTGTATGTAAACTTGCAAAATTTTAGCACAGGCTTTCTTTTTGTCAACGCAATTTTCAAAAAAACCGTACACCTTCACCACACCCGCAT
>Ga0351885_10075_pt1 | contig 50090 bp, 45 predicted proteins | sample TotcelFGM3001L13_FD_206771 | JGI IMG/M metagenome (GOLD analysis project Ga0351885, IMG submission 206771) | Enriched cells from coal bed in the Powder River Basin, Montana, United States - Total cells FGM rep3 HSBNCT.FGM.300.1.L13 ... | reverse complement strand
TTCACAGCGTGTATTCCGTCGAAGATCACAAGAAGCATGTGGACTGGATCAAAACCATGAATCCAAAAGCCCTGGTGTCGGTCAAGGTGTCCACGCCGGCAGATGTGGATATGGTCGCGATCGGCAGTTTTTATGCCGGCGCCCATATCGTTCACCTGGATGGAAGCTATGGCGGAACCGGAGCCGCGCCCGATGTGGCCAAGAAAAACATTGCCATGCCCATCGAATATGCCATTCCCAAGGTGCACCGGTTTCTGGTGGCGGAAGGGGTGCGTGACCAGGTCACCCTGATTGCCAGCGGCGGCATTCGAACGGCACACGATATTTTGAAAGCCATTGCGCTGGGAGCCGATGGCGTGGTCGAAGGTACGGCCGGCATGGTGGCACTGGAATGCACGCGGTGCGCGTCCTGTGAAAGCGGCCGGGGCTGCCCCCGGGGAATTGCCACAACCGACCCGGAACTGGCCGAACTGGTTCGGGTGGAATGGGGCGCCCAGCGGATCACCAATCTGTATGGGTCCTGGCGAAACCAGATCGTTGACGTGCTTCAGAAACTGGGCATGACAAGTATTCGGGACCTGGTCGGCCGAATCGATTGTCTGCGGCATCTGGATTACAGTTGAAGATCTTGGAGATCGGGGGTCTGAGATCAGGGGTCGGGGGTCGGAGATCAGAAGGCAGCGGGAAGAGTGGAAGATGGGAAGATTGGAAGATTGGAAGTTTGGATAATCTCTGAATTTTTCGTTACACGTAAAACCTAACACTTAACACTTAACACTTAACACTTAACACGTAAAACCCAACTCATTTTACGGTTAATGGAGATATAGGCAGCATGAGAACGATCAAACACGCACCTTCCGGAGCGGATCGCATTCTGGCGTCCCGAAGACGGTTGCTTCAGGCATATCCGCCCCCCACGGACCCGAAGGTGGAAGAAGAAGGGGGATGCGGGGTAACGGGTTTTGCCTGTTCCATTCCGGTGGGCGGCAAACATATTTTTGAACCATCCCGGCAGATGCATAACCGCGGTAACGGCAAGGGAGGCGGTATTGCAGCCGTGGGGTTTGTCCCGGAAGCATTGGGCGTGTCCCGCGAAATCCTGAACACCCATTACATGCTTCAGGTAGCGTTGATCGATCCGGAAGACCGGTCTGTGACCAAAGCGGTCGAAGAACAGTTTATTCTTCCCTATCTGGATATTGCCAGATCCGAAAAAATCCCGACCGTTGATGACTACCGTGATATTCCGGGCCTGGATGTTCAACCACCGGATGTCATGCGTTATTTTGTTCGGGTAAAACCCGATGTGTTGCGCGATTTCACGGCCCAAAATCATCTGGAAGCGTTGCGGCAGGGCAGGGCGGAAGACGAATTCATGTCCCAGAATGCATTCCGGCTCAATTCCCGGTTTTACTCCACGCTGGGGGACAAAAAGGCCTTTGTCATGTCCCACGGCAAGAACATGATGATTTTAAAAATCGTGGGATATGCGGAACTGGTGGCCAGTTACTACCGGCTGGAAGACTTCAAATCCCATATCTGGATCGCGCATCAACGGTATCCGACCAAAGGCCGCGTCTGGCATCCAGGCGGCGCCCACCCCTTCAGCGGCATGCATGAAGCCCTGGTTCATAACGGGGATTTTGCCAACTACCATTCGGTCTGTGAATATCTGAAACAGCGGAATTTCTATCCCCTGTTTCATACGGACACCGAGTCATCCGTGCTGATGCTCGACCTCCTGAACCGGGTCTATGAGTATCCACTGGAATACATCATCGAGGCCATGGCGCCGACTACAGAGTCTGACTTCGATCAGTTGCCGCCGGACAAGCAGAAACTCTACCGGGCGATACAGGCCGCGCACATTCATGGATCACCGGATGGCCCCTGGTTTTTCATCATTGCCCGCAATGATCCGTACAAGAACCTGTTTCAGTTGATCGGCATCACGGATACGGCCATGCTGCGACCCCAGGTTTTTGCCCTTCAGGACGGTGAAATTCAGATTGGTCTGGTGTGCTCGGAAAAACAGGCCATCGATGCCACACTGGACAGCCTGTCCAAGGAAGACCCCCGGTTCTGTCCGGTCTGTGATAAATACTGGAATGCCCGTGGCGGGAGCCATACGGATGGCGGCGCCTTTGTCTTTACGGTCAAACCGGATGGCGACGGGATGCGTCTGATCTGTACGGATAAATTCGGACATGAAAAGCGCGTGGAAAACCATCAGAAATCCTGGGATCCGACGGTGAACCTGACCCTGCAGCCAGATGGAGCCGATATCCTGAAAACACTCGGGCCCTATGTCAACGAAGGCCGGTCTCTGGCACTGTTTCACCAGCTTTTACAGGGCATTCCGGGCTGGGATTACAACACCCTCCGCTGGATATGTGACCAACTGGTCCGTATGACGCTGACGGATGATGCGGCCAAATCAACAGTCATCGAGACTTTGACGCTCTTGAATGACCGCCGATATCCGACCGGAGATAAAAAACGCGCCTGGATCTTGTGGATTGTCCGGGGGAGTCTGAGAGAAATTTTCGGTAAGATACCGGGATTGAATGATGGAACTGGCGGCCGGTACCGGTATATCGATTTCAATACCCGGCATCATCTTCGGGAACCCCGGGCCGGTGAACAGATTCTGGTGGTGTATACACGTGAATTTGAGCCCGAAGGTGACGACTGTGATGCCCGTCTGCTCTGTGAAGCCTACCGGAAAGGATGGAAGCGGTTTATCGTGTATGGATATCGGGGACAGCGGTTTACCGGAAACGGATTCGGGCCCGATACCCGGGATGTGCGGATTGATGTGTATGGCAGCTCCGGGGATTATCTGGCATCCGGCATCGATGGCATGGAAATCGTGGTTCATGGAAATGCCCAGGACCAGTTGGGCCAGATCATGAAGGAGGGCAAGCTGGTGGTGTTTGGCGATGTGGGCCAGACCTTCATGTACGGCGCCAAGGGCGGCGATGTTTATGTGATGGGAAATGCCGCCGGGCGCCCCCTGATCAATGCCGTTGGGCATCCGCGTGTGGTGATTAACGGCACGGCTCTGGATTATCTGGCAGAATCGTTTATGGCCGGTGATCCGCATCATGGCGGCGGGTTTGTGGTTCTTAACGGCATGGCCTTTGACAATCAGGGAAAAGTGAATGCACTGCCCACGCCTTACCCCGGATCCAACCTTTTTTCACTGGCATCCGGCGGCGCCATTTTTGCGCGTGATCCCTGTTGTCATCTGAATGCGGATCAACTGAATGGCGGCGAGTTTGCTGAATTTACGGATGCGGACTGGAATCTGATTCTGCCCTATCTGACGGAAAATGAGCGGCTCTTTGGCATTTCCATTGAAAGCGATCTGCTCACAGTATCGGGTCAGAAAAAAAAACCGGCCGATGTCTATCGAAAAATCAGGGCGGTGCAGCTTGCGGTTCTGACCGGTGTCCAGGAAAAGACCGTTCCGGCGCTCAAAATGGCAGTCGATATATAATGAAGACGAGGAAATGACATGATCGTAGCACAACGAAAACCATTTGATGAAATCAAGTCCATGCTCGAAGATTATCAGAAAATATTCATTCTGGGCTGTGACACCTGCGTCAGTGTGTGCATGGTCGGTGGCAAAAAAGAAGTGGGAATCCTGGCGTCCCAATTGCGTATGACCATGAAAAAAGACGGCAAAACGGTTCAAATCGATGAAGATACCGTAGAGCGGCAATGCAACCGGGAATATATGGAGCTGATTCTGAACAAACTCCAGGATTATGATGTGGTTCTGTCCATGGCCTGCGGCGCCGGTGTGCAACTGCTGGCCGATCTGTCAGAACCCCTTCAGATCCTTCCGGGCGTGAATACACGGTTTATCGGCATGACTCCCCGTGACGGCACATGGGAAGAACGGTGCCGGGCCTGCGGCGACTGTGTGCTGGGAGAGACCGGCGGCATCTGTCCGGTGACGGTCTGCGCCAAAGGCATCCTGAACGGTCCGTGCGGCGGTACGAATCACGGCAAATGTGAAGTGGATTCCGAAAAAGACTGTGCCTGGACATTGATCTACCGCCGCCTGGAAAAAATGGGAAAACTGGATAACATCCGAAAAGATTTTCCACCTGTCGGGCATCTGGCCCAAAATCATCCGGCAAAACAGATCCATGAGGTATATAAAGGAGACTGATTGATGGCTGTTTCGTTCAAAGACACACTGAAATCCGGTGAATTCATCGTAACCGCGGAAATCGGGCCACCCAAAGGAACCGACATCGAAGAAATGAAGCAGCACATCAATCTGCTGAAAAACAGGGTTCACGGTCTTAACATGACAGACAATCAAAGCTCGGTGATGCGCCTGCCATCACTGGTGGGATGCCATATCATCTCGCAACTGGGCGGGACCCCGATTCTGCAGATGACCGGACGGGACCGCAACCGCATGGCGCTTCAATCCGATCTTCTGGGTGCCAGTGTGATGGGTATCGATACGGTGTTGTGTCTGACCGGCGATCATATCACACTGGGGGACCACAAAGACGCCAAGCCGGTTCATGATCTGGAATCGGTGCAGATTTTAAAAGCGGTCAGAATGCTGGAAACCGGTCAGGATCTGTCCGGGAATTCGCTGAAAGGCGCCCCCCGGTTCTGTGCGGGTGCGGTGGTGACGCCTGAAGCCGATCCGATTGAGCCGCAGTTGCTCAAATTTGAAAAAAAGATTCGGGCCGGTGCAGAATTTTTTCAGACCCAGGCGGTGTATGACCTGGATCGTTTCCAACAGTTCATGGATTATGCGGGCAAATTCAATGTCAAAATCCTGGCCGGCATTCTGCTGCTGACGTCCGCCCGCATGGCCGTTTATCTGAATCAGCACGTCGCCGGAATCACCGTACCGGACAGCCTGATCGAAAAGATGTCCAACGCACCCAAAGGCGACGCATTGCAGACCGGTATCGAGATTGCCGGCAATATGATCCGTCAGATCCGGACCCAGGGGATTGCGCACGGCGTGCACATCATGGCGATTGGAAAAGAGACGGTTGTGCCCGATATTCTCCAGGCGGCGGGTCTGTAAGGTCCATCAGCCGGAGATCGGCTCAGGTTGATCATATGACATTTTAACCACTCGGATACACAGGCACACCGGAAAAAGAGAACCGATCTTCCTTTCCCCCGAGTCGTGCCTGTGTGCCTTTACCATCATGAATCCAAATTGTTTGTAAACAACGCCGTCATTCCTGCGAAAGCAGGAACGAAGCGAAGCATCAACCCTATCCAGAAGCATCCCGCGTGAATGCCTTCCAACAGCATTTCATTTTTTCATGCGAACGACTAACCGCACCGATCCATAAATTGTATTGCGTGAACCTGGGGTGATGTGTATACCGGAGATTCAGGAATCAGCCTTGAGCAGACGGTCAAGCGGGCTTGAAACGGCTGAAATATCCTTTTCCATGACATGCGTGTAAATCTCGGTGGTTTTGACAATGGCCCATCAGCTCCTGAACCACCCGGATGTTGACGCCGTTTTCCAGCAGGTGCATGGCAAATGCCGGTACGTATGGCAACTGACCCGTCTATCTTATGCCTGCTTTGTCCACAGCCGCGTTCACCGGTCATTGCGAGTGTGGACGGCCATGAACTGAGGGAGTCACAGATTTTTTATGGCGGTCATTTGGGTAGCGAAAAACGGTCGCTAAGATATGAAAACAGCCTTCCATGGTGTATTTATAATGTAAATACGATATGATAGCTTGGTCCGACCCCGATTTCCGAAAAAATAACTGAAAAATCTGGATGCCAGGAGGTAATCATGAAACCCGTATTGAATATGACACCCGTTTTGATCCTGATTGTGCTGATGGGTGCCGGTATTGCCAATGCCCATGTACCCTACATTGAAAAAGTGGATTATTCCGAATCCAGGCCGTTTCTTCTCAGAAATACCATCGAACAGTCTATTGCCCTCTATGCCTGGCTGAAAACCGATGGGGTCACCCCTTCAACCGATGTGGATGTGGCGCGCTTTGAAATTGATGGCCCGGTACGGTTTTTTGGTGAACTGATTGTACCGGTATGTGTTTCGACAATCGATTTTGCCCCCTGGTTTTTGCTGGCCGGTCCGGGACTGCCTCATCCGGATGTCTTGCTTCCCTTTGATCTCCCGGATGGATATGGCGCCATTGTCATGCCCAATGTGGCTCCGGGTGAGACCCGGGAAACCTTTTATGAGCCATTTGGTGGAAAATCCTACTACAGTGGTCCGGTTCTGGATATCGAACTGGAAACCCCGGGCGTGTATTATGTGTATTACTGGGATCCGTATCAGATCGGCGGAGATTATGTGGGCGTTCTGGGAGGGGAAGAAATCTGGAACCCGAAAGATATTGCCAGGGGACTTTACTATACCCCCTTCATTCGGGACAACAGGGAACTGCACGGTGAGTGTGTGTCGCCCTGACGGGCTTTTGTGGGACGCTGGGCTTTTACGGGACGTTGATGAAGATTCATATTTCAAGGAATAGGTTCGCTATATCCACTTAAATCCTCTCGGAGCAGGACTTGTGGACACAACCCGGATGTTGACGCCGTTTTCCAGCAGGTGCGTGGCAAATGCCGGAACGTATGGCAACTGACCCGTTTGCTTATGCCTGTTTTGTCCACAGCCGCGTTCGATATTATGATATCAAACATGGATAGAATTTTTTCCGTGATATATGTGATAGATGGAATATTTTCCATCTATCAACAATGTTGGCGGGAGAAGACCATGAAGAAACAGACGGCCACTCACGTTATCGGAATCGGTATCTTTTTGTTGCAATTTGTCGCCAGCGCAGGCGCAGCCACGCATCTGGCGCCCTTGGCTGCTCCAAGAACGGGCAGCGTGATTTTTATCCATCCCGATGGCACCAGCGCTTCACACTGGACTGCGGCGCGCGCGGCAATTGCAGGACCCGACGGCATGATCAACTGGGACCGCCTGCCCAGCATGGCGGTCTACCGGGGACACATGAAGACGGCGTTGACCGCCACCTCGCATGGCGGGGCCACCACGCATGCTTTTGGGGTGAAGGTCGATCCCGACTCCTATGGCATGGACCGCGACCGTCCGCTGACCGCGCTTTCCGGCAAACCCATGAGCGTCATGCGTGAAGCGCTGGCCGCCGGGCTGCCAGTCGGCATCGTCAACTCCGGTAATATTGACGAGCCGGGCACCGGCGTTTTCCTGGCTTCGACCCGGAGCCGAAAAGACGGACAGGAAATCGCGCGGCAGGTTGTTCTGAGCAGCGCCCCCGTCATTCTGTCGGGAGGCGAGCGATGGCTCCTGCCAAAGGGTGTGAAGGGCCGTCACGGGGAAGGCGAACGCACCGACGGCAAAGACCTTATCGCAGAGGCGCAGGCCCTCGGATATGCCATTGTGTATACACGCGCCGAACTGGCAGCGCTTCCCGCCGACACACGGCGCGTTCTCGGTGTTTTCGCCCACCACCACACCTTTTACGACCAGACAGAGGAGCAACTGCGGGAGAAGGACCTTCCGCTGTATCTCGCGGATGCGCCGACGGTCGGCGAGATGACCGCGGCGGCGATTGCCATCCTGGCGCGTCACGGAAAGCCCTTCCTGCTGGTGGTAGAAGAGGAAGGCACCGACAATTTCTGCAACGTCAACAACGCCGCCGGTGGCATCGAAGCACTTCGGCGCGCCGACGTTGCCTATGGTGTCGCGCGAGACTATCTGCGACACCATCCCGATACGCTTCTGTTGACAGCCGCCGATAGCGATGCCAGCGGGCTCGAAGTCATCGCTGTGCCCCCGGCTGCCGCCATGACGCCGCTCCCTGCAACGACCAAGAACGGCGCGCCTTTGGACGGGCGCGGGGGGACGGAAACGTTGCCTTTCCTTGCCGAGCCCGACCAGTTTGGGAACCGGTTGCCATTCGGTATCGCCTGGACGGGTTTCGGGGATGGCGCCGGCGGCATCCTCGCGCGCGCCGAAGGCATCAACGCGGAAGCCCTGCGCAGCGGCAACTGCGACAACAGCGACATCTACCGCCTGATCTATCTTACCCTTTTCGGCCGTCCGGCAGACACCGGAAAGTAGCGTGGTCAGTGCTTCACAGCGAATTCAAATTCCTGATCTTCGTTTCAGAAACAAAGGCATTCATTCCAGTACACATTTAACAGGAGCAGTAAAAGGGCAAAATGAACGGTTTCTTTTCCGGCATTGTGCTGATTGCGGGGAAATCATGAGTTCTGAAAGGTATCGCTGGCAGGGCAACCTGGATTTCGGGCAGATCGATTACCTGGATCTGTTCGATACCTTTGACCAGGGTGTGCTGATGACCGACATGGATGGCATGATGGTTTATTACAACGAAACCCAGGCCAAAATCGACAACCTGGATCCAAGCGAGGCCCTGGGCCGGAAAATTACCGATGTCTATGAGTACGACAACGACTCGAGTACCTGCATGCGCTGCATCAGACACGGCCACCCCATCATCAACTATGCCCTGTCCTACCGCTCCCAAAAAGCCCATGTGGGAAATACCATCCATAGCGTATTTCCCCTTTACGACAAAAACAAAAAAATGATCGGCACAATCTGTTTCGTCAAGGATTACAACATCCTTGAACGGACCATTCCCTCGTTTTTAATGCCCAAAAATAACGAGATATTCGGCGAGGGGACCCAGTACACCTTTGCCAACATCATCGGGTCTGCGCCGGAATTCGTCCGGGCACTGAAGACGGCCAAGATGTCTGCCAATTCACCGTCCCCGGTTCTGCTGTGCGGTGAGACTGGCGTGGGAAAGGAACTGTTTGCCCAGGCAATCCACAACTTTTACTATGGCAAAAAACGCCATTACATCGCAATCAACTGCGCGGCCATCCCCGATACCCTGATCGAGGGAATTCTGTTTGGCACATCCAGAGGAGCTTACACCGGCGCCGTGGATCGCGCAGGTCTTTTTGAACGTGCCAACGGCGGGACCATCTTTCTGGATGAAATCAATTCCATGCCCATCGGACTTCAGGCAAAAATGCTGCGGGTGCTTCAGGAAAACGAGGTTCGCCGGGTCGGCGCCGTGGAAACGATTAAAATCAGGTTGAAGGTGATCAGTTCGATGAACATCGATCCGGAAGAAGCCGTGCGCAGGGGTATCATTCGCATGGATCTTTATTACAGGCTGGCCGTGATCTCGATTATAATACCGCCTCTTCGGGAACGCCGATGGGATATTGAAGAGTTGGTCCGCCACTTTCTGCTGAAGTTCAACCTGGCATTGGGAAAAAATGTCATCGGCGTTTCCGGTAAGGTCATGGACCTGTTCTGGAGATATGACTGGCCCGGCAATGTGCGCGAACTGGAACACATCATCGAAAGTGCGGTCAACATGATCAGCCCGAACGAAAATCGTCTGCAGTTGAAGCACCTCAACTTTCACCTGGACCAGTTGGTTCGGTTTCGTTCGGAGTCCACTACTGACCCAAGCCTGAAAGTGGCGTGGGCCGTACCTGATGCGCATGCTCAGGAAGCCCAATCGTCCGTAAAAGATGTTCCAAACGTGCCGGCTATCCCTGTTCAGGCAGCACCTCCCGTCCGAATACAAGATCTTAAACACAATCTGGAAATGGACAGCCTGAAAACAGCCATGGTGGACTCGGGTGGTAATATGGCCCAGGCAGCCCGCAGTCTGGGAATTTCACGCCAATTGCTCCGCTACAAGCTCAAAAAATATGGCCTTCATCCCATACCGGCAACAACAGAACCTGGAAGCGGGCGCGGTTGATCTTAACTTCGTCCATCAGACCCACCTGGTTTTGCACGTAAAACAATTTTTACACATGTAAAAAACGTTTTACTTTTTTTACATTTTTGACAAAATCCCGTGTCCATTCCGTCCTTCCTTTCAGCCCCTCCACTTTGTTTGACTTCCGTAAAATAAAATTTGGATTCAATACGCCAATGGTGTGATGGGCTTCCGGGTGAATTATAGAACAGTCCTGTTGACCTGTGGCATGCCGATTGCTCCATGTTCAAAACATCTGGTTGATTTCTACCCAACCTCTCAATGTACAAAAAGGAGAAACTAATGGAAAGTAAGCCGTCAAGTGTTATTGATTATGGACTGATGTGGCCCGGGGTCATCGTCACAGCGCTGGTGGGCGCTTTGCTGGCGTTCTTTCCCGTTCAGGGAAAAGCGGTTGTGGATTCACTGTTCAAGCTGTTGACGTATAATTTCAAATGGCTATTTTTGCTGTTCGGTCTGTTTTGTGTTGTTTTCCTGATCTGGCTGGCAATGAGCCGATGGGGCAGCATCAAACTTGGTGGACCCGAAGACAAACCTGAATTTTCCACGTACACCTGGGCAGCCATGATTTTCACGGCCGGCATCGGAATTGCCATTGTTTACTGGGCATTCATCGAGCCGGTATACTATATGAATACGTCCATACTGCATATCGATCCAAACAGCCAGAAGGGATTGATCGGCGAACTGGCCGGTATGTACGGACAATTCCATTGGGGTCTCACCCCTTGGGCCATCTATGCCCTGCCCACGATTCCCATCGCCTATGCCATCCATGTCAAGCGTATTCCGGCGCTGCGGCTCAGCACCGCCTGCCGTGGCATTATCGGTGAACATGCCGATGGCTTCTGGGGAAAGCTGATCGACACGGTTGTCATTTTTGGTATGATCGGTGGCGTGGGCACATCTCTGGGGCTGGCTGTTCCACTGGTGACAAGCCTTGCCGGCCAGATTATCGGCCTGCCTCAATCCTTCGGCTTGCAGTTGGTGGTGCTGGGGATCTGGACGGCCCTGTTTACTTTCACGGTCTGGTCCGGTTTGAAGTCCGGCATGGCAAAGCTTGCCGATATCAACACCTATATCGCCTATTTTCTGCTGGCCTATGTTTTTCTCATCGGTCCGTCAACCTTTATCCTCAATACCTGGTGTAACAGCCTGGGTCTGATGGTCAGTGATTTTTTCAAGATCAGCCTCTGGTCGGACCCGGTCAGCAACGGTGGCTTTCCCGAGGGTTGGACCGTCTTTTACTGGGCCTGGTGGGTGGCCTATGCCCCGATGATGGGTCTTTTTGTCGCACGCATATCACGGGGGCGGACCATTCGGCAGGTGGTTTTTGGAGAACTGGTTTACGGCAGCCTGGGTTGCTGGGTTTTTTTTGCAGTTTGGGGCGGCTATGCCATTGATTTACAGGCAAAAGGCACCCTGGATGTTTATGGGATTCTCAAACAGTCAGGTTGGTCCAACGACGTCACCATTGTGGCGATTTTAAATAGCATCCCCGGCGCAAAATATCTGTTCATTCCGGTTTTTACGATCCTGTGTTTCGTTTTTCTGGCCACCACACTCAATTCAGCCGCTTACACGCTTTCTTCCCAAGTGACCCGGGTCATTTCCGGCTCCGAGGAACCGCCTCGCTGGAACCGTACCCTGTGGGGATTGATTCTGGGACTTTTTGCGGTCGGGCTTCTGGCCACCGGCGCTCTGAAGGCTGTGCAGTTATCATCAATCATCGTGGCGCTTCCACTGATACCGGTGCTGCTGTTGATGGTTTTTTCACTGATGAAATGGATGCGGGAAGATTATGGCGAGCTGCTTCAAAACAAATCGGTTGTCTTGCCCCTGGATAAGATCAGGCAATCAATATAGGAATGCATTTTCACGGTAAAGGAAAACAAATGAATGCAACCGAAATACGCAGCGCCGCTTCGGCGATCATCAAAAAAGCCAAAGAACTGGGTGCGACACTGGCAGGATTTGCTCTAATAGAGGATTTGAAATCCGCACCGTCGTTTACGTTTGCCCCACAAATGCCCGGTGCGGGTGAAGGTGTCGGGACCCGTGAAAACGCCCTCGGTCTCAAACCCGGCCAGGTAGCCTGGCCCGAAGGTGCACGAAGCCTGCTGGTCATCGCGGTTGAACATCCGGAAGCCAAGCCGGAAATGGATTGGTGGTTCGGCCGCGTGGATCCGCCAGGGAACCGGATTTTGGCCCGGGTCGTCACACAGCTCGGCGAATGGATTGAGGCAAACTATCCGATCAGGACCGTTCACCTGCCCTATCATATTGAAAAGGGCGGAACTTATCTCAAGGATGCCGCTGTCCTGGCTGGTCTGGGGTGTATCGGAAAAAACAACATCCTGGTGACACCGGAATACGGGCCGCGGGTGCGGCTACGCGCTCTGACCCTGGATGCGATCATCCCCCAAACCGGACCGACCGGATTTGATCCATGCAGTCGATGCGATACACCCTGCCGGCGTGCCTGTCCCCAGGGCGCTTTTGACCGGCAGCGATATAAAATGAAAGATTACGGTCAGACACAGCTTCCGGGACGCACCGGCGTCTATTCACGTCCAGTCTGCAACATCCAGATGGAAAACGACACGACGGTGGCAACAGAACAAACGGTTGACGGATTTGATACCCCCGTCAAGGTGATCAAATACTGCCGGGCCTGCGAGCTGAACTGTCCGGTGGGGGCCTGAACAACTGCCATCCTGCCGAAACATTGGGAGTATCATAGGGGCGTCTATGCTGTTAGGCTTTGCACTTCTATAGCTTTTAAGATAATGGTTTTGGGAAGGCAGCAGGGAGGGGATAGGTCTTTTGGCGGCTGACGCCTTGAAAAACAGCGGCCATCGGCGACCGATAACGCAGTGAAATTATTTTTCTGAAGCTCTATAGATATGGCAGGTGCTCAACACACGTGAACCTCAGGGAAACCGATCTCATTCGGCCTGACGACCTTGCCGGATACATATTCAGGGACTGTTGACAGTTACGACAGGAGCCGGTAGACTGACGATGAAACGGATTAATGGATGCGAAACAGAGATCGTCTGAGACAGGAAAAAAATCATGACAGAAAGCAATGTATTTACCCGAAAACTTGATCGTAATCTTCCGGTAGCCGTGAAAGCAGAAGGTGTCTGGATAACGGATGCATCGGGCAAACGATATTTGGATGCCAGTGGTGGTCCCATATGCGTCAATGTGGGGCATGGACGGGCAGAAGTTGCCGATGCAATGGCCAAACAGGCTCGAAACCTGGCCTATGTTCATGGAACCATGTTTACATCCGGACCGGTTGAGGAACTCGCTCGGCGGTTATCCATTCATGCGGATCGGGGAATAAACCGGTTTTATTTTCTTTCCAGTGGATCAGAGGCAGTTGAGGCCTCCATCAAACTGGCCAGGCAGATTCATATTGCATCCGGCAATCCATCCCGCCATCGGGTGATCAGCCGATGGCAGTCCTATCATGGTGCAACGCTGGGGGCGCTGTCCGTGACCGGAAAGCCATCCATGCGTGACCCCTTTCTGCCCATGATTCCATCCTCAATTCATATTCCGCCGCCATACTGTCTGCGGTGCCATTATGGACTCGTCTACCCAAGCTGTGGGATCCGCTGCGCAACGGCGCTTGAAGATACCATTCTCCTGGAAGGAAAAAACACCATTTCCGCATTTGTTGCCGAGACCATTGGCGGAGCGACGATTGGGGCCATGGTTCCGCCAGTTGAATATTATCCACTGATTGAAAAAATATGCCGTAAACATGGCGTGATTCTGATTCTGGATGAGGTGATGAGCGGCATGGGCAGAACGGGTCGATGGTTTGGGATGCATCATTATGCAGTCAATCCGGACATCATCACCCTGGGCAAAGGACTTAATGGCGGATATGCGGCATTATCGGCCGTCGGATGTCGGGAAGAACATGTCCGACTGATACGGGAGAAATCCGGAAATTTTGTTCATGGCCATACCTTTTCCCATCATGCGGTTGGCGCTGCCGCTGCCCTGGCAGTGGTCGGCATTCTGGAACGGGAGCAGTTGGTGGAGCAGGCGGATTTGAGAGGTCAGTATCTGAAAAACCGTCTCCTGCGTCTCAAAGATCATCCGAATATCGGGGATATTCGCGGAATCGGGTTGATGCGGGCCATTGAATTTGTCATGGACAAACAAAATATGACCCCGTTTCCAAGAGCTGAAAAAATTACCGAACAGTTGACCGGCCTGATGTTTCAAAACGGAATGATCACCTATCCGTGCACGGGTTTTGCCAATGGCGCAGGCGATGGCATCATGCTGAGTCCACCCTATATCGTTTCGGAAGCCGAAGTGGATCAGATTGTCGATACGCTTGAATCCGCGATTCATGCGGTATTCCCATGACAAGGCCGGTAGGTTTCAAACGGTTGTGGTCGTGACATGATCCTTCTGGAATCGCGCAATCTGAGCAAGATTTATATGGCAGGCACTCGGAATATTCCGGTTTTGAAAAATGTTTCGATTCAGATTCAATCCGGTGAGTTTGTGGCGATTCAGGGAAAAAGCGGGAGTGGCAAAACCACGCTGCTGTCTCTGATGGCTGGCCTTGATAAACCAAGCGAAGGCCGGATTCTGTTTGATGGTGCAGACATTACCGACTGGTCAGAAGACCGTCTGGCACCATTTCGAAACCAAATGATGGGCTTTGTTTTTCAGTCGTTTTATCTGGTTCCTTCGCTGACAGCTCTGGAAAACATCATGTTTCCGGCAGAGCTTAACCGGGACCGGCAAGCAAGAAGCAAAGCTGAAAAGCTGTTGCAACAGGTTGAATTAGAGGATCGGGCAGACAATCTACCACACCAGTTGTCCGGTGGTGAAAAACAGCGGATTGCCATCTGTCGGGCGGTCATCAACCGTCCCCGTCTGATTTTCGCAGATGAGCCCACAGGAAATCTGGATACCGAAAATAGTCAAATTGTCTTAAATATCCTGATTCAAATGCAACAGGAACATGGTGCAGCACTGATTCTGGTTACCCACAGCCAGTTTATTGCCGGTCTGTCAAACCGGGTGATTGTTTTGAAGGATGGCGCCATTAGCCAATAACCCGAAGTCGTCATCGGCTACTCAGCCGTTTTTTTTGGACTGACTTCGGGTGCGGTAAAGTCGCTCTGTAAAGCCGCCTTCTTTTTCAAAGGCCGCCGCTTGGGCGATTATCTGGCGATCAAGGAGGCTGCATGCCACTGCCATCAGGATCAGTGCGGCATTTGCGGCAACTTCCGGATAGGTGCACATCGTGGACGATATGGACAAAGTGGACTGTCCGGATTGTCCACATCGCCCATAATGTCCACCTGGCCCATGTCGTCCTGTTTCCCGGATTTCCAGCACCCATTGCGCCACGTCATCCGCTGTGACACATCGCCGGTCAATCAGCCCCCGGCGGCGCGGGTCTTCCCGATTCCATTGTGGCAAACCCCGCTGTCGCAAAAAATCTTCATAATCCAGGCGCAGTTCTTCCAGGCTGGCACAGGCCACATTGGTCAGTTTCAATTCGGTCTTTTTTGAAGTTCCGGAAGCCTGGCTTCCTTCAGCGATGTTTTGTACCCCACTGCGTGCCGCCTGAACCATCTGATCTTTGGTGCGGCTGAATTTGTTGATGTAATGGTCACAAAAACGAACGGTTACATCATGGACAAGTTGGGCTATCTGAAAGCTCTTCAGATTGCGATAGCCGCCATGCTTTGGAATCAACAGCTCTCTTCTGCCAGTCATCAATGCCTCTCACCCAAAAAGGTGAACACGCATAATTGGGACAAAATCCTTACTGATTTTGAAGATCAATGGCCAGCTTCACAATGGCTTCCACCTGATCATCCGGAACCCGGCCCCTGACAATGGCCTTGACCACCCGGTTTTTATCAAGCAGAATGACATTGGCCGTATCCTCGGCCAGACCCCAGGCGTTTCGAAGCGATGCATCATAATCAAACAGGATGATGGTATTGTATTTTTTTGCTTTTGCATCGCCGATGGATCGAATCAGCACATCAGGCTTCCACGTGGCCTTGCAGTCGGCTATGCCGACTCCTTTGTAGGTCTCGTCTTTCAGCAGTCCCTGATCCTTGGCTTTTTTCATGGCGTCGGTAAAATGCTCGTTCAGATCCGATTCATCCGGATCATTATAGTTCACCAGAAGCACTTTCCCAGCCCAGGATTCCATGGTGAATGCCTTTCCATCGCCATCTTTAAATGACCAATCCGGTGCTTTCATGTTTATTTTCAGTGGTTCCGCCCATACGCAAGACACCGAAAATCCGATTAACAGAATCAAAGACAGACCAACCATCATGCAACGTTTCATGTAAGCGTTCTCCTTTTATTTTCGTTCACGGCATCAATTCGAATCAATCCCCCATTTCCCTCATAAAATCATCATACATGGTTTCCAGTTTCAGTTTGTGTTTGGCTTCTTCCTGACACAGCAGTTTGAAAACATTTTTAGCCACATCGGTTTGGGACTGGGTCAGCAGTTCATTATACAGTTTCAGCGCTTTTTCTTCCCGTTTCATGGCCACCGCCAGGATATCCCGATAGGCCATGCCCGGCTGGAATTCAATTTCCGTCATCAAATCGCTTCGCTTGATATCCTTGATCCATTTAAACTGGTATTCCACAGTGGTCAGTTTGCATTCACTGGTGCAGTCCACATCCCGAAGCAGTTTTTCATGCTTTCGTTCTTCACCGGCAAACTCCATCAGCATGTCTTTGACGCCCTGCATGGATGCTTCGCGGCTGGCCATTTCATAAAACTGGGCGGCCTCCTGTTCTTTTTCAATCGCAAATCCGATAATTTCCTGATAATCGTTAAAATCCATAACGTTTTCCTTTCTCCAAAAGGGAAAAAAGCTGGGGGTTAATGTCCCGTATTCAGCGTTCCTCTTAAATCAGCCAACCGGGTTATCTGTTTTCTGTTAAAATAAGACGCGATGCCATCCAGAATGTCAATTGCCGCGCGGGGATTCACAAAACTGGCGGTCCCAACCTGAATGGCAGACGCGCCGGCGATAATGAATTCCAGTGCATCCGATGCGGACGTGATGCCGCCAATGCCGATAACCGGAACCTGAACTGCCTGGGCCGTCTGCCACACCATTCGAAGCGCGACCGGTTTGATGGCCGGGCCTGACAGCCCGCCGGTAATATTGGCCAGTTTGGGTCGCCGGGTTTCGATATCGATTGCCATGCCGGTCAGGGTGTTGATCAGGGAAACGGCATCAGCGCCGCCATCCACCACACTTCTGGCAATGACGGTGATATCGGTCACATTGGGGGACAACTTGGCAATGACGGGCAGGGAGGTTTTATTCCGAACCGCATGAATGACCTCATATGCCGCAGCCGGATCCACACCAAACGCTATACCGCCGGTTTTGACATTCGGGCAGGAAATATTCACCTCGATACCGGCGATGCCCTCAATGTCATTCAACCTGGAAGCCAGTTCCGAATAATCTGAAACCTGTCTGCCATAAATATTGATGATTACCGCAGTGGAGAGGGTTTTGACAAACGGAAGTTTATTCCGAATGAAATCATCCAGCCCGACATTTTCAAGGCCGATTGCGTTCAGCATGCCGCAGGCGGTTTCGACAATCCGGGGCGGAGGATTGCCACGGGAGGCTGTCAGCGACATGCCCTTCAGGACTACCGCTCCCAGGCGGTTTACATCCATCAGTTCTGCAAATTCAACGGCATAACCAAAGGTTCCCGATGCGGTCATGACCGGATTTTTCAGTGTCAGCTTACCAATCTGTACTTCCATATCGACAGGCGGCATCATGATGAAATAAATGATTCCTTTCTTTCCATGACTGCCCGGATGCGGGCTTCCAGATTGATGACATAGGCCGGTTCCGGTAGTCTGGGCTCAGGCTTGGTATCATATTCCATGTGTTTGATCCGGGGAATGACACGGGCGATACACCCTTTTTCTTCATGCATGAATGTGTCCACTGTTTCCCGGAACAATTCGCAGTACTTCATGGATCGGGGGATATAATTCCGGGCGTCTTCACCGGTCAGGACATATCGGTGTCCGAGACAGAGTATATCGATATCCAGTTCACCCAATTTTTTCAAGGACCGGACATACATATCATAATCCACCAGGCAGTCTGAAACAATATAACCGGTCGCATCCAGGATACCGGTTGCTTCCGATGAAAATAGAATGCGCTTCTGGGGCACATAATAGCTCAGGCAGTCCCGGGTATGTCCGGGTGTATCCATCACCTGCAGGGTCATGTCCGGATCTATTTCCAGTTCATCCCCATCAGAAACAGTCATATCCACTTCAAATTGTTCAAATCCGGTTTTGTCATTCTGAATATAGCCATTGTCTCTTCCCATTTTCAGCGAAGCTTCTGTCAATTGGCGGATCAACCTGATGGCATTGGGTTTTGCCAAGGTGGTTTGTGCCTTTTCCGATGCCATCACTTTCATATCGGGAAAATGTTTTTTTAAAACAGCGACAGAACCGCAGTGATCAAAATGGGAATGCGTCAGAAAAATGTAGGCGGGTTGCCGTTCCTGCAATATTTTCCGCAGCGCCTTTACATACGTTTCTCCAAGCGTATAAAAACCCGCATCAATTACTGCAGGCTGATTGCCGTCCAGCAGAAAAACAGGAATCACCGGATTGCCCAGCATATACAATGGACCGGCAATATGACCGGTTTTATCAATGATCATATGATAGTACTCGAATCCAGAAAATGGCATCCACCGGATCTGAGGGTCTGGTTTTTCGATCGACCTTGATCCTGCATGTCATGATTGCGACAAAATCAAGCCGATGTGGCGGGTCAGTCATAGGGTATTATCCTTTGGAACCAAGACGCAGTCCGCCGTGAATATAGTACACGTCTCCGGCCATGGCTTCATTGCGATATAATTCCCCGATCAAGGAGGCGACTTCTTCGGGCTCAATCAAACGGTTGATCGGCACATCGGCCAGAATTTTTTCCAAAGCCGTCTGCTTCATCCCTTTTACCATGGGGGTGCCCACATAGCCCGGCGCCACGGCAACACAGCGTATCCGGTCAGACAAACCCCTTCGAAAAAATTCCGCAGTAATGGTTTTTGGCATGACCGACATGGCCGCCTTGGTCGAGGCATAATTGATCTGACCCGCGGTTCCCAGAGAACCGGTCGAGGAAACCAGGCAAATCAATCCCCGGCAGTTATGATTGATCATTCGTTCGGCGCATTCCCGGACGGTCAGAAAAACACCAGTCAGATTGATATCAATCACCTTTTGGAACTGTTGAAGCGACATCTTCCCCTTGACTTTTCCAGAGTCCCGATCCGTGTTAAGCAGCAGTCCGTCCATAATGATACCGGCAAAAGGCGCAATCAGATTGATCTGCCCAAACCGTTCGATAGCCGTGTCAGCAAGTCGAGCGCAATCTTCTTCATGCGTCACATCACAAACCACTGCAGCAGTTTCTCCGCCAAGTTTTTTTTGAGCATCTTCCAGAGGTTCACGGGCAATATCGGCCAGAACAACTTTTCCGCCGTTTTCGATCCAGTACCTGGCCAGTGTCAGCCCGATGCCGCTGCCTGCGCCGGTGATAACCGCTACGGAATTTCTGATTTCAAGCACGCTGCTGCCTCCTATATTGTGGTAAAAATACCTTGAGTTCAGCTTGATTACAAAACAATAAAGCCTACAGGCAAATGTAATCAAGAATTAATGGTTTACACGGGTTTTGTCAAGCAACAGTAATAAGACGCTGCCTGGTAACTATTCAGGTTCAAAGTGGCAAAGGCACAGAGGCATAAAGGGAAACCGATTTATTGCTCTGGTGAGCCGGTTGATCAACAGTCAGATGGCAGATAAAGATACTGGCTGATCCGACAATATACCACTTTGTGTCTTTGACCCAATGTGCCTTTGTGCCTGAATAGTTACCCTTTCTCCAATGAAATAATTTGAATAAAATATTCCTCTCAATTCTTTAAAAAATGTTATATTCGATGTCCAAGTTTGCTGCAAATTCAACGTACAACTCTTTTGCCATTATTTTTTGTAACAGGTTACACCTACTGCCATGAATATCGATGAGCTGAATCGTCTAAAAAACTGGTTTACCGCCTATGTTTCAGACTATTATACCGGAGAACCGGATTACGATCGGAATATCCGGCTGAAGGAAGAGCATACCGATCATGTGTGCCGGAACATGACCGATCTGATTGACCCGCTGAATCTTTCCGGAAATGACAGGCATCTGGCCGAGGCCATTGCATTGTTCCATGATGTTGGCCGGTTTGAGCAATATCGACTGTATCGGACATTCTTTGACAGAGAATCAGAAAATCATGCGCGTTTGGGCCTGAAGGTTCTTGCTGAAAAAAAGATAATGCCATCGATTGAACGATCCGAAAGACGCATTCTTTCCAGAGCCATTGCTTTTCACAATGCCGCAATCCTTCCCCAAAATGAATCATCCCGCTCCCTTCTTTTTATGAAACTGATTCGGGATGCCGACAAACTGGATATCTGGCGGGTGGTTACCCAGTATTACCGGGAAAAAAAAGCGTCTCCAAATCCGGCAATCGAGCTGGGGCTTCCGGATGGTCCGGAATGTTCGCCGGAGCTGATTCAGGCCATCTGGAATAACACCTTCGCATCCATAGGGCACATCAGAACCCTGAATGATTTTAAGCTGCTTCAAATCAGTTGGGTTTTTGACCTGAATTTTAAAAAATCATTTACCCTGTTGACTGAACGGGGATATATTGATCAAATTCGATCGGTACTTCCCCAGAGGCCGGAAGTGTTACGTGCCGTGGATCATGCGCTTGACCATGTTCGTCAAGCGGCCTCTCAGTCGTATGATACGTTGAACAGTCACAATCTGTAATGTTATAACCTACACCCTGGCCCTCCGGGCTGGCGCGTTTTTAAATCATTGACGGAGATATTATGGAATTTGATTATGGAAATTTGGCAGACAATCTGGTCGCGGGAAATATTGATGTTGTCAGGGATTTGACGCAAAAAGCGGTAGCATCCGGCATGACACCCAGGGATATTCTGGAAAAAGGACTTCTGGCCGGAATGGACATTGTCGGGAAACGGTTCAAAGCCTTTGAAATGTTTATTCCGGAGGTTCTGCGAAGCGCAAAATCCATGCATGCGGCCATGGAAATTCTGCGTCCCCTGCTGATTGCAAGCGGTGTCAAAACTGCCGGAACCCTTGTCATCGGAACGGTTCAGGGTGATCTTCATGATATCGGAAAAAACCTGGTGTCCATGATGTTTGAAGGCGCCGGATTTTCGGTGGTGGATTTGGGCGTCGATATCAAACCCCAGGCATTTGTTGATGCGGTTTCCGAACATCAGGCCAATGTGCTGGGCTTGTCTGCCATGTTGACGACCACCATGCCCAAAATGCTGGAAACTGTGGGTGCCATCCAGTCTGCAGGAATTCGGAATCAGGTGAAAATCATGGTGGGCGGTGCACCGGTAACATCGGATTTTGCAGAAAGCATCGGAGCGGACGCCTATGCCGCAAATGCCACCAGTGCAGTGGAAAAGGCAAAAGAATTGTTAAAATAGGATGTTCTGATTCTGGCAATTGTGTAATACAGAATCTTCAAACAGGCTCTAAGGGGATATGAATGGAAAAACAACATAAATTTTCAATTGGATATATATTGCTTGCCATATGGGGGGTGTTGATTCTGCAAAACCTGATGGTATCCACCATGTCCATCAAGATCATTCCATACAGCGAATTCATCAACCAGTTGAAAGATAACAAGATTACTGAAATCGCCATTACCGCAAATCAGATTCAGGGAAAACGAATAATCAGTGGTGGCGAAACCGAATTGTTTCGGACAGTTCGGGTGGATTCGGATTTATCAGGCATGCTGGAGCAGTATCATGTCAGTTTCAAGGGAGAAATTGAATCGACATTGCTGAGAGATCTGTTTTCGTGGTTCGCACCAATTCTGATTTTTTTCGGCATCTGGTTCTTTGCGTTCAAAAAAATGCAGGGTGCCCAGACCGGATTCATGACCATCGGTAAAAATAAAGCCAAAATCTATATGGAAAATGAGTTGAACATTGGCTTTGCGGATGTTGCCGGCGTAGATGAGGCCAAAGCCGAACTGGTTGAAATTGTGGAATTTCTGAAAGAACCCGGGCGATATACACGAATCGGCGGAAAAATGCCCAAGGGGATTCTTCTGGTTGGGCCTCCGGGAACCGGAAAAACCCTTTTGGCAAAAGCCGTGGCTGGAGAAAGCAAGGTGCCATTTTTCAGCTTGAGTGGCTCCGAGTTTGTTGAGATGTTTGTGGGTTTGGGTGCGGCCAGGGTTCGGGATTTGTTCGTTCAAGCCAAAGAGAAGGCACCCTGCATCATTTTCATCGATGAACTGGATGCTCTGGGAAAGGCCCGGGGATTCAGCGGTATGGGGGGGCATGACGAGCGGGAACAGACCCTGAATCAATTACTGGTTGAAATGGATGGGTTTGACCAGAAGGCCGGCGTAATTCTGATGGCGGCAACCAACCGCCCGGAAATTCTGGACCCGGCACTCCTGAGGCCGGGCCGGTTCGACCGCCAGATCCTGGTGGATCGCCCGGATAAAAAGGGCCGGGAGGATATTCTGAAAGTCCATCTGAAAAAAGTAACCACAGATCCGGATGTCGATGTGGAAAAGATCGCGGCCATGACATCGGGAATGGTGGGTGCGGATCTGGAAAACCTGATCAACGAGGCCACGCTGCTGACCGCCCGAAGAAACAAGGAACGTGTGGGCATGAGTGAATTCACCGAGGCGGTTGAACGGATCATTGCCGGCCTTGAAAAGAAAAACCGGCTCATCAATCCGGTGGAAAAAGAGATTGTGGCCTATCATGAGCTGGGGCACGCCATTGTCGCCATGTCACTGCCCGGAACCGATCCGGTTCAGAAGGTCACCATCATACCCAGAGGCATTGCCGCGTTGGGATACACGATGCAGACACCGACCGAAGACCGGTATCTGATGAAAAAAGGCGAGCTGCTCAATAAGATTTCAACCCTTCTGGGTGGCCGCGCGGCCGAGGAAATCATGTTCAATGAAATATCCACCGGTGCGCACAATGATCTGTCGCGTGCCACGGATATTGCCCGCAGCATGGTCAAGGAATATGGCATGAGCCCCAAACTGGGTCAGGTGTATTTTGCCAGTGGTCAACGGTCTCCGTTTATGAATGTCATGCCTGAAAGTCAGAATGAATACAGTGAAGCCACCGCAGAACTGATTGATACGGAAATTCAGGAAATCATCTCCGGCCAGTACCGTCAGTCCCTTGATATTCTGAAATCCCGGCAGACCGTTTTGAAAAAGGCATTTCACCTGTTATTGGAAAAAGAGACCATCGAAGGCAAAGAGCTGCTCGGCCTGATGGCGGAGAAGGAATAGGGCAGATAACATCTTCCTCAAATCTGTTTTCGATACAGCCGCAGGCTGTTGCTGACAACGGAAATGCTGCTGAAGGCCATGGCCAGCGCTGCCAGAATGGGATGCAGTTGTCTGAGCATCATGGGCAGAAATTCAAAGGGATACAGCACGCCTGCAGCGACGGGAATCAGAATGAGATTGTAAAAAAACGCCCAGAACAGGTTTTGCCGGATGGTTTTCATGGTGGCCTTGCTTAACCGGATGGCCTTGGGAATGCCGATAAGCTGGCCGCCTGACAGAATCACATCCGCAGTTTCAATTGCCACATCTGTTCCGGTTCCAATTGCGATTCCCACATCGGCCTGGGCCAGGGCCGGCGCATCGTTGATGCCGTCTCCCACCATGGCGACACGTGCCCCGCTTTTCTGAAGCGACTGAATGACCTGTGATTTTTCATCGGGTCTGACCTCTGCCATGACCTCATCGATTTGAACCTGGGATGCAATGGTGTTAGCTGTCTGCTGATTGTCTCCGGTCAGCATCACGGTTTTGATATGCATGTCATGAATCTGACCAATGGCTTCCGCGGAATCCGGTTTCAGGGTGTCTGACACCGCAATGATCCCCTGAATATCCCCATTGATTTCCATCACCATCACGGTTTTCCCCTGGGACTGAAGATCATGGATGGTGTTGATCTGTTCATCCGGGATGGTTTTGGTTTGGGCAAACCAGTCGGGCTTTCCCACCCGGACATGCCGGTTTTCAGACAGGGTGGCTTCAATGCCCGATCCGCCAAACGCCGTGAATCGGGACGGGTCAGAAAGAACCAGACCCTGACGGCGTGCTTCCTGTACGATCGCCTTGCCCAAAGGATGTTCAGACCCCTTTTCAACGGACGCCGCAATCTGAAGCACCAGGTCTGAATCGATGGATTTGTCGCCGCCAGTTGCCACAATATCTGTCACCACGGGTTTTCCAAGCGTCAGCGTTCCGGTTTTATCCAGCACCACGATATTCAGACGGGACGCCTGTTCCAGTGCCGTGCTGTTTTTGAACAGAATACCGTTTTCCGCGCCCTTGCCGGTTCCGGCCATGATCGCAGTGGGCGTGGCCAGGCCAAGCGCACAGGGACAGGCAATCACCAGAACCGCGACCATGCGAATCAGGGCCATGACCCAGTCATCCGCAAGTATCCACCAGACAATGAAGGTCAACAGGGCCAGACCAATGATGGCCGGGACAAAAACGGCGGCAACCCGGTCAGCCATGGCCTGAACCGGAGCCTTGCTGCCCTGGGCATTTTGAACCAGACGGATGATCTGGGCCAGGGCCGTATCCTTGCCCACGCGGGTGGCCTTAAATGTCAGAAGACCCTGACCATTGATGGTGCCTCCGACCACCATATCGCCAGGCCCTTTATCCACGGGAATCGGTTCTCCGGTCAGCATGGATTCATCAACCGATGACTGTCCGTCTTGAATCACACCATCGGTGGGGACCCGTTCTCCGGGTCTGACCCGAATTATGTCATCAACCCGCACCCGGGTGACCGGTATCTCGGTTTCCACGCCCGAAATGATGACCGTGGCGGTTTTGGGTCGAAGACCCATCAGTTTTCGAATGGCGCCACCGGTTTTTCCCTTGGTTCGGGACTCCAGCATCTTTCCCAGTTTGATCAGGGTGATGATGACCGCGGATGTTTCAAAATAGACGTGATGACCACCCGATGATGTCATGATAAGCGCTGCAGAATACCCATACGCAACCGATGATCCCAATGCCACCAGCACATCCATGTTGGCGCTGCGATTGGCCAGGCTTCGGAAACCGCCCACATAATAATCCCATCCGGTATAAAACTGCACCGGGGTAGCCAGAAACCAGAACAGCCAATTCATCCAGGGGGCATGGGACCAGAGAGGCAGCAGATTGAAGTCGCGCCCCATGCTGAGCGCAAACAGGGGAAGCGTAAAGACTATACCCACCAGGAACTTACGGGTCTGATCCCGGATTTCTTCCTGTCTGGCAGACGACTCCTGATCCGCCATTTCGGATTCGTCTTCCAATGGCGCCAGCGCATTGAAACCAGCTTTTTGAATCGCCGCAATCAGTCCATCGATTTCGATCTGTCCGGAATCATAATCGATCATGGCGCGTTCGGATGCAAAATTGACAGATACATTCAGAACGCCCGGCGTTTTCCGTTTCAACGCCCGTTCGATGTTCATGGCACAGTTGGCGCAGGTCATCCCGGTAATGGGCAGCTCGACCCGTTCCGCGCGGGTTTTTGGGGATAAGTCGGTCATGGTGTACCTGTCATGCCTCGGCCGGATAGCCGATTTCCTTTAACAGTTCGACAATTTTTTCCGAGGTGACCGGCGCATCAAATTCGACCGTGATCTGTTTTGTTGCCGGATCACCCTCGACGTTGCAGACACCCGGCATCTCGGTCAGTTCGTTTTTTATGGACATCACACAATGCCCGCAGGAAATATTGCGGATGGTAAATGACTGTTTTTTCATGAGCGGCTCCTGATTGTTGAATGGGTTGATGGTATAGCTTTTAAGATAATGATTTTGGATTCCCTTACACGTGATCCGTCAGTTTCAACAAATTTTCACGGGCAAAATCAATTCCGGGATCCAGGGAAAGCGCCAGTTCAAAGTAATGAATGGCTTTCGTCACCTGACCCAGTTCACGGTAATTGACCGCAAGATTGGCATAATCAATGGCAGATCCCGGATTCAGATCAATGATCTTCTCAAAATAGTGGATGGCGGTTTCGTGGTCTTTCAACTTAAAATGGCAGAATCCCATCAGGTTGAGGATATCGGTCCGTTCGGAATCCAGCCGGAGACCTGTTTCCAGAATATCCAGGGCTTCCCGGTATCGACCCGTTTCTTTCAGACTGACGCCCATATAGGAATAGATGCTGGGAATATCCTGGGGATTCGGGCTTAATCTCAGTGCCGAATCGAACCGGGAAAGCGCATCATCAAACCGTTCCAGAGAGATCAGCATCTGTCCCATATAAAAATGCGTGTAATATTTTCCGGGAAGCAACCGGTCCATGTCCATTAAACGGTTCAGGGCCTGATGCGGCGGCAGGTTCTGCGTGGCCAGTTTGGCCGCAAACATGCCGACACTGGTTCCGGCAGCCCGTTCCCGGAAATGGGCCCCGGGCACGACCGTGTAAAATGCCGGAATCTGAAGACCCGAATGCAGGGTGTCGATAACAATCACATCCATATGATTCCGTTTCAGTGCCTGGATGCAGTTTTCCACCTCGATCCGCATGTTGTCATGGGAGATGTCCGGAAGCTGTGCCAGATCGATCCAGGTTTGCGGTGTCGTGATATATTCCGCATCCTGAAGACGGGTGAATTTGGGAAGGCCGCTGGCCTCGTAACAGGAGCCGGAGTTGAAGTCACCGGCCAGTTGGGCCACTTCGGTCAGTGCCCGGCTTAATGCTTTTTCCGGATTCGGTGTGGTCCCGGCTGTCCAGACAATTTCGCTATAATCCGGATAGGTGGCCGGGTCCCAGGCCAGAATACCGACGGTTGGAATACCCATGCCCAGTGTGAAGTCGGAGAGACACAGTTTGATGCCGGTTTTATTATATTTTTCAAGCATTTCCATAACCAGGGGATTGGTTGCGGAGACCGGCTGAATTCCCGGGACAGCAACACGGTTCCGGCTGACCAGAGAAGACACATGACGTTCGACAATTTCGCAGATCCCCTGAATCAGGGCTTCTTCGACGCAGTTGCCTGCCGATGGTCCGTTATATTCATTGATGCTGTAGAACCAGTCAAAAGGGACCAGGACATTCCGGTTTTCGGTCAGATTATATCCCCATGTCCACCGCATGGGCAACTGCTCATAAAATATTCGGGTCTCTTGGATATCATCAGAGATGTCATGAACCGATTGGGCGATGGTTTCAAATGGAATGGCCTGATCCTTGAACTGCTGATGACAACCCGAAATAAAATTGGATGGGGTGTTACAGAAGCTGAAAAAACTGAAACGTTCGGCCAGTTCCATGACCGCAGAGGCTTCCGACTGTTCTGGCGTGGCGCCTTTGCCCATCTGTTTGCGGGTCCCGGTCATGGCCAGCGCATCTTTTCCGCAGTAGGAGAAAAATACCGGGATGTCGAGCCTGCCGGAATCGATTCGGACAGTTTTCTCCAGAATATCCAGATTCAGACGACCAAGTCTGGTCTTGAGCCTGCGAACCGTTTCTTCCGGAGAAATGATTTTATCCTGATCTAAAGTAAAGCCCTTGAATGCGTCTTTTAACACAACTGGCTGTCGCATACAGAATGTCTCCAAATCAAATTGAATGGCTTATGCGTGTAAATCATATCACGGTGACCGAGTTTTTTGATTCCGATAACCGTCACAACACGTTACGGATTGTCATGATATCGAATATAGCCTGTAGAGTACAACACAAAATGGGAGCGTCATGACCCGGCAACAGAACATTCCTGTTTTTCCTTGACAAAAGCCATGTCCCAATCTAAGCAGTTCTTCAGAACAGTGCAACTGTGTTGGAATTCAATGAGGATGTTGCTGAATTGTTATATAGAAGGAAAACCAATAAACCGATTAACCGTATAAAAGGAGACCGCCATGCGTAAATGTATGATTGCCGTTATGACTGCATTATTTTTGATTGAATGTGCCGGAATGTCTTTGGCAGCGACCCAGATCAACATCGCCGTTGTCACCAGCCCGGAACTGGTTCATACCCGGGCCGCCATGTGGTTCAAAGAGGAAGTTGACAAAGCGCTTCCTGGAAAATACGACGTGGTGGTGCATCATTCGGCCGCGTTGGGCAGCGAAACCCAGGCATTGCAGCAGATTCAGGTTGGCGCGACCCAGATGTCGGTCTGCACCACAGGGCCCATCGAGGCGTTTGTTCCCGAAATCAAGGCGCTGGAAATGCCCTTTCTGTTTTCTTCCTATGCGGATGCGGATAAGGTTCTGGATGGTCCGGTCGGTCAGGATTTTGCCAGACGGTTTGAAAAGGCCGGCTTTACCGCACTGCATTTTCTGGATAACGGCTTTCGCAATTTGACAAACTCCAAACGCCCGGTCAAGACGCCGGAAGATGCCAAAGGTCTGAAGATCCGCACCATGGAGGCTCCCACCCATCTGGCGATTTGGCGTGCCATTGGTGCCAACCCGACCCCCATGGCCTGGCCCATATTCACCGCGCTTCAGCAGGGGGTCATTGATGGGCAGGAAAATCCGATAGCCGTTATTTACGCGTCCAAACTGAATGAAGCCGGCCAGAAATATCTTTCCGAGACCCGGCATGTTTACTCCGCCCTGGTTTTTGTGGCCAACAAATCCTTTATCGACAGCTTGCCGCCCGCAGATCGAAAGCTTGTCATGGATGCCGCCAAAGCGGCATCGCTCAAAGGGCGTGCCTTTATTCGCGACAATGAGGCCAAGCAACTGGCAGAACTGAAAGCCGCCGGCATGCAGATCGAAGACAAACCGGATATCGATGCGTTTCGAAAAGTCACTGCACCTGTAATCGATTCAGCCAGCGGGGACACCCGAAAAATTATCGAAGATATTCGAAAAGCGCTGAAATAAACGATCTATTTTTTTGGAAAAACGATTCAATATGACCATCTCATTCCTGCTTCAACGTGCCAGCCAATTGATCAATGCTGTTGTCGAAAAACTGCTTCTGGTGATCGGCAGCAGCATCTGTGTGATTCTTTTTATTCAGGTGTTTTTTCGATATCTGGGATCATCTTTGGGCTGGTCAGAGGAAGTCAGTCGTCACATGCTGGTTGCCATCACATTTCTGGGTGGAACCGCAGCCTATAAACGGGCCAGCTTCATCGGGTTGAAAGGCATCGGACATGGATTGGGGCCCCGGTTTCAACGGATCGTTGTGGTTGCCCTTCAAGCCCTGACCCTTGCCTGTTTTACCATCCTTGCCTGGTTTGGAATCACCTATACCATTAATGCCTGGCATCACACCTCAGCCTCACTCCAGATTCCCATGACCATTCCATTCGCGGTCATTCCCTTGTCAGCCGCGATTTTTATGGTCCATGTTCTGGCTGACATGACCATCTCCCTGTCAGATGATCGGAGTGGGTCATGACGATTCTGACGCTTTTTCTGCTTCTTTTTCTGCTGATTGCTCTGGGACTTCCGATTGCGCTGTCGATTGGTGTACCGGCCATCGGAATCATGCTGACACCAGGCGTTTTCCCTTCCGGTGTTCAAATCTCCGCGCTGGGGCAAACGATTGTACAACTGCTTTTTGCCGGAGTGGATTCGTTTGACCTTCTGGCTGTTCCCCTGTTCATGCTGGCAGGCGCCATCATGGAGACCGGCGGGATATCCCGGCAGCTTATCGATTTTTCAGACAGTCTGGTGGGGTGGATGCCTGGCGGACTGGCGTGCGCATGCATCGTCGCATCCATGTTTTTTGCCGGAATATCCGGTTCCGCCGCTGCCGACACAGCAGCCATCGGCGCAATTGTCATACCGGCCATGATCCGTCAGGGCTATCCGCCGGCCTTTTCAGCCGCAGTTGTCGCGGCTGGCGGCGCGATCGGTGTCATTATTCCCCCATCCATTCCGATGGTGATCTTTGGATTTTTGACCAATGTATCCATTGCTCAGCTTTTTGCAGGCGGTGTCATGGTCGGCCTGCTTTTCGGGTGCGTTTTCATGGCTGTTTCCGTATGGATTTGCTGGCGCAAGGGATATGGCGTCAGAGAACCCTTTTCATTTGAGCGGGTATGGATTTTATTCAAGGAAGCCATTTGGGCACTGGGTGCGCCAATCATTGTTCTGGGCGGCATCCTCTCCGGCATCGTGACGGTAACAGAGGCCGCGGCACTGGCGGTGTTCTATGCCCTTCTGGTCAGCATGGCCTTCAACCGCCAGTTGAAATGGAAGGATATGCCACAACTGATTGTCCGGTCCCAGATCACCGCAGCCACCATTCTGTTTATCATTGCCATGGCCAAGGTATTTACCTGGCTGGTTGCCATGAAGCAGACGCCACAGATTCTTGGAGGCGTCCTGACTTCCCTGGGGCTGCCGCCATCCGGGCTTTTGCTGTTGGTCATGGCCGGACTTCTGATTATCGGCTGTGTGATGGAGACCACTGCCGCACTGATTCTTCTGGTTCCCGTACTATCCGCACTGGTACCCCATATGGGCGTGGATCCGATTCAGTTCGGTGTTCTGATGGTAATCAATCTGGCTGTGGGGATGCTGACCCCGCCGGTTGGCATCTGTCTGTTTGTAAGTTGCAGTATTGCGGGGGTGACACTCGGAGAGGTTTCCCGTGCCGCTTTGCCGCTGATTGCCGCCGCTTTTGCTGCGCTGCTGATTGCCTGTTTCTGGCCGCCCATGACCCTTTGGCTGCCATCGGTGATTTATCGATAAACGGCTGAAGGTGGCAGACTGAAGGCATAAAACAAGCGGTCAGACAGCCGACCCACTTCTTAATTCTCAGAACTCACACTCACTACTGATCAAGAAATTATGGATGATTCTGGAGTAACGAATGTCTGAGACCAGCAAAAAACCCCAAACGGATTCCAATTTTTCTGAAAAAATGACAGACATCCTGAATTATGGGGCGCTGAATCTGGCCATGTCCATTGGATATCAGCTCCGTCTGTTTGATGTCATGGATGAAATGAGCCGGCCTGCCACAGCCGCAGCCATTGCATCCGCAGCCGGGCTGGATACCCGATATGTGACCGAATGGCTGGCGGTAATGGTATGCGGGGGTATTATCGACCTGCATGCGGATGATTCGGGTCAGGATATTTATGATCTTCCCAAATCACATGCAGATATGATAACCCGGCGTGCCGGGAATGCGAACCTGGGAGTTTATACCCAGGAAATACCGCTGTTGACCACATGCGCCATGAAATCCGTTGTCAAGGGTTTTACCAGCGGTGACGGTGTGGGATATGAACACTATCCCAAATTTCAGCAGTTCATGACCGAGCTGGCCGATGCCAAACATCAACAGGTTCTGGTAGACATCTTTTTGCCGTCTGTGGATGACGGGCGACTGATTCAGCGGCTGCAATCAGGCATCCACGTCTGCGATCTGGGCTGTGCGGAAGGTATCGCACTGATACTCATGGCACAGGCTTATCCCGGTAGCGCGTTCACCGGAATCGATGTTTCCGGAGATGTCATCGCAAAAGCAACTCGAACCGCTGCGGAAATGGGAATCCGGAACATACGCTTTCTTCAGCGGGATGCCGCATCCCTGGAGGACATTCGAGAGTTTGAAGGCAGTTTTGACTATATTACCGCATTTGATGCCATTCATGATCAAACCCGACCGATGGACGCCCTGAAAAATGTCCGGTTCATGCTGAAACCCAATGGACTTTTTTCCATGGTGGATATTGCTGCCAGCAGTTATCTTTCCGAAAACCGGCTTCATCCCATGGGGGTGTTTCTGTACACTGTCAGTCTGATGCACTGCATGCCGGTTGGTCTGGTTGATGGCGGCGCAGGCCTGGGCATGATGTGGGGTCGTGACAGGGCCGTGGATATGCTGAAATCAGCGGGATTTGATCATATCGATGTGACTGAAATCCCGAATGATTCGTTCAATCTTCATTTTTTGTGTAAAATATGCTGATCTGTTAATGATATCTGTCACAAGAAATGTGGAGGATCATGTATATTTTTGATCGGGATCTGTCTTTGACACAAATTGAACCGTTTCATTTCAACGGGTTGATCAGCCCGAACTGGTCCATTAACGGGACCCCGAACGGCGGATATCTCATGGCCCTGCTCACAAAAGCCATGTTGCAGCACAGCCAAAAACAATCGACACCGATATTGACAGCCAATTACCTTTCCCGTTGTGTTCCGGGTGAAATCGATCTGGAGATTGAACCGATTGGTCAATCCAATCAGTTTGTGCGATTTCAGACCAGGCTGTTCCAGAATGGAAAGGAAAATGTGCGGATGATGGGCACATTTGCCGACAATCCGCCGGAATGTTCGATTACACGGTATGAAACTTCGGCGCCGATCATCGCCAGACTGGATGACTGTATTCCGATTCCGGCCATGCCCCGTTACACCCTGTACGACCAGTTGGAAGTCCGACTGGATCCGAAATGTGCCGGCTGGATGCAGGGAATGCTGATCGATACATCCGAGTTGAAAGGATGGATCCGGTTCAGGGATAACCGGCCGATTGATGTCCTGTCGGTTGTCCTGATTGCGGATTCATTTCCACCGCCGGTTTTTGCCAGTCAGGGTGCGGTAGCCTGGGTGCCAACCATAGAGCTTTCCATTCATATCCGGAACCAACCACAGACCAAATGGCTGAAATGTCAGTTTCGCACCCGGTTCATCACGTGCGGACTTCTGGAGTCAGACGGTGAAATATGGGATGAATCAGAAAATCTTATTGCCATATCCCGTCAGATTGCGCAATTTCGGACTTGATCATCGTTTCTGCCATTGAAGGTACCCAGACCGGGACGGGCGGGTTACCTTCTTTCCCCTTTCAGGTTTCACCCCCCCCATCTTCAGCCTTTTCCACCTTCCCCCCTGGAAATTCTCCCCAACATGATTTATCTTCGAGGTTCACGATTTTTCGCATTTTGAAAACAAAACAGAGGCGTTCAATGACTGTTAAAAAAATATTACCACCCATTCAGTTTGAAAGACGGCTGTTCAAGGCCAAATCATTAAACGAAATCAACACCATCATCGTAAAAGGAGCCCGGGAACACAATCTGAAGAATGTGGATGTGGAACTGCCCAAGAAAAAGTTTATCGTTTTCACCGGCGTATCGGGTTCCGGCAAATCCAGCCTGGCATTTGACACCATTTTTGCCGAGGGCCAGCGCCGGTATGTGGAATCGCTTTCCGCTTATGCCCGGCAATTCATCGGTCAGATGGAAAAACCGAAATATGATACCATCCGTGGTCTGTCTCCCACCATTTCCATCGAACAGAAGTCAGCCAGTAAAAATCCGCGGTCGACCGTCGGCACCATTACCGAAATTTATGATTATCTCCGGGTGCTGTTTGCCCGAATCGGCGAGCAATTCTGCTGTAAATGTGGCCAAAAGGTCGGTGAGGGAAATGCCCAGACCATGGTTCAGCAGATCATGGAGATTCCACCGTCCTCCCGGATTCTGATTCTGGCCCCGATTGTGGAAAACCGTAAAGGTGAACACCGCAAGCTGTTGGATGATCTGAAAACAGAGGGGTTTTCCCGGGTGCGGGTCAATGGCGTGGTGCAGGTTATGGAGGATGTTCAAGGGCTGGCCAGGCACAAGAAGCATAATATCGAAGTGGTGGTGGATCGCCTGACGATTCGGGATGATGATGACTTCAAACAGCGTCTGACAGATTCGGTGGAGACAGCCCTTCGTCTGGGAGGTGGTCAGCTTATTATTCATATTCTGGGCCGGGAGGATCTCAAGATGAGTGAGGCCAGGTCATGCTGCGGCATTGCCTATCCGGAACTGGATCCACCGCTTTTTTCATTCAATTCCCCCATGGGCATGTGTCCGGACTGCAATGGCATTGGCAGCCAACTGTATATGGACGTGGAAAAAATTGTACCAGACCCGGATCTGACCATTCGGGAAGGTGCCGTGGCGCCGTGGCGGGGATATTTTTCCCGAAAAAATGGCGACAGCGGATCCTGGGGCATGCAGCAGTTGAACGCCATGGCGGAGCAGTGGGGCATTGATTTTGATATCCCCTGGAAAAATCTGCCGATGGACCAGAAAAATATCATATTAAACGGTTCCAAGGGCCGGGAACTAATGGTCCGGTGGGATTCGGAAAAGATTCATGGCGACTTTCAGACCTCCTGGGAAGGGCTCGTCAATATGATGATGCGGCGGTATATCCAGACCCAGTCCGAAAGCCAGAAACGGTATTACAATTCCTTCATGTCCGACCGAAGCTGTCAGATATGCGGCGGCAAACGCCTGAAACCCGAGGTGCTGAATGTCCGGGTGTCCGGCCATTCCATCATTGAAATCACCCAGATGACCATTGCCGATGCCTATCGTCTGTTCAGCGAAATGGAACTGACCGGAAACCGGAAGCTCATTGCATCCGAACTGCTAAAGGAAATCAACAGTCGCCTGGGATTTTTGCTCAATGTCGGCCTGGATTATCTGTCACTGGACCGTAAAGGCCCCACCCTGTCCGGCGGTGAATCCCAGCGTATCCGGCTGGCTTCTCAGGTTGGATCCGAGCTGACCGGTGTGCTGTACATTCTGGATGAACCCTCCATTGGCCTGCATCAGCGGGATAACATCAAGCTTCTGGAAACCCTGTGTCACCTGCGGGATATCGGAAACACACTGATTGTCATCGAACATGACCAGGAGACCATGGAAGCTGCGGACTGGGTTGTGGATATCGGGCCTGGCGCTGGCCTTCTGGGTGGTCAGATCGTGGCCCAGGGAAGCCCGGAAGACATCCGGAACAACCCGGTCTCGATCACCGGCAGATTTCTGAGCGGCCTGGAAAAAATCGATCTGCCAAAAACCCGACGGGTGTCTGGCAAACAGTGGATCACGATTCAGAATGCACAGGAAAACAATCTGGCCAATGTCACTGTCAAAATTCCGCTGGGCCTTCTGGTGGCGGTAACCGGTGTCTCCGGCGCCGGCAAATCAACGCTCATCAATCAGATTCTGTATCCGGCCCTGGCCAGACGGCTGCATAACGCAACCCTGGAAGTGGGTCGTTGTGAGGGCATAGCGGGTCTGTCTCATTTGAACAAGGTCATCAATATCGATCAGAAAGCCATCGGACGTACACCCAGAAGCAACCCGGCAACCTATACCAAGGTGTTTGATCCCATTCGGGATCTTTTTGCACTGCTGCCCGAATCACGCGCCAGAGGGTATCAGAAAGGACGTTTTTCATTCAATGTCAAGGGCGGGCGGTGCGAGTCATGCCAGGGGGATGGATATATCAAGGTGGAAATGCACTTTCTGGCAGACGTGTATGTGCCCTGTGAGACCTGCCGGGGCAGGCGATTCAACAGCGCGACCCTGCAGGTCAAATATAAGGGACATTCCATTGCAGACGTACTCGATCTGTCTGTAAGGCAGGCACTGGAACTCTTTGGAACCTATCCGGCAATCAAATCGATTCTGAACACCCTGATGGATGTGGGGCTTGGCTATATCAAGCTGGGTCAGGCCGCCACAACGCTTTCGGGAGGGGAAGCCCAGCGGATCAAGCTGGCTCGGGAACTGGCCAAACGCCAAACCGGTTCCACGCTATATATTCTGGATGAACCCACAACCGGTCTCCATTTTCAGGACATCCGCATGCTGCTTTCCGTACTTCAGCGGCTGGTGGATTCGGGAAACACGGTTGTCGTGATCGAACACAATATGGATGTCATCAAGTCGGCGGACTGGATCATCGACCTGGGCCCGGAAGGGGGCAATGCGGGCGGGCGGGTGGTTGCCCAGGGGCCGCCCGATGTGGTGGCCAAATCAAAATTTAGTTATACGGGTTATTTTTTAAAGGAAATTCTGATGGCACAATAATCAAAACCGATTTCCCATGCCGAAACCGCGAATCACGTTGAATCTGTTTGCTACAAAGTGAATGTACTGAATAACATTGAAACAGGGAACCCCCATGCCATCATTTATTAACCAAACCCGGCGACACCCGTTCCAAATCGCCATAATTCCGGTCCTGTTTTTGGCGTTGCTTCTTCATGGTTGCGGATCAGAAGACACCGATGCCCAGTTTGTGCGCATTTCTTCCGATTTTGAATCCGGCAGCATCGGCACCTGGTCCTATGACGGAGAATGGCAATGGACCCTTGCCCTGGCGGATGACAACAACGACGCCAGCCTGCCGGCTACCTATCGAACCTGGTGGTACTTCCGCATGGACAATGTTCCGGTTCATCAGCCTGTCACCCTGAATCTGACGCGGCAGGGATGGCCGTACTATTATGTTCCGGTCTATTCCTACGACCAGAATACCTGGCTGCGGATGGCAGAATCCGAGGTGACCATGCCATCAGAGGACACGATATGCATTACCCGATCCTTTGATTCTCCCACGGTCTGGCTTGCCCGGACGCATCCGTATCCGTACACCCGACTGGAATCCTATCTGTCCGGAATCCGCAACAGTTCCTACTTAACGGAATCTGTTTTGGGTTATACGGCAATGGGATATCCCCTCAGCCTGCTTACGGTTACGGACCAGCGGATTCCAACCACCAACAAGAATCGGATATTTATCCATTCCCGTACCCATCCGGCAGAGACCCCCAGCTCATTTGTGGTGGAAGGCCTGCTCCGGTTTTTGCTGGCCGGAACCCCGGAGGCCGGCCGGGCCCTGGAAAATCTGATTTTCCATATTGTTCCCATGCATAACCCGGACGGCGTGACAGCCGGAAACTACCGGACCACACCAGCCAGTGAAAACCTTGAAGTCATGTGGTTTATCGATTATGCCAATCCCAGGGTCATCTTTCCGGAAACCCCCAATGAAGTCAGGCTGCTGCACCAGGAAATTTTGTCCCTGTCGGACAGTGGGCCGGCATTCACCATGTTTCTGAACCTGCACGCCAGCAACAGCGAGCCCGACACGCGATTTTTTTTCTTTCCCCATTTCGGGCCCACTTCCCTGGGTTACACCTCAGAAGAAGCCGACCTGTGGGATAAACAGACTGATTTCATCACCCGACTGGCGGTTCATTACGGCGTGGATATGCTGGAGCCCATACCCGAGGAAGGGGGCCGGTCTTTTGTGGACAAGAACTATCCGGAAAGTTTCTGGTGGACATTTGCAAAAAATCAGGTCATGGCCATGACGCTGGAAACCACATATGGCAGGGCCGGATATTCACCGGACTGGGTGCAGGAAGAAAACTACCGCTACCTGGGCTATTGCCTGGGACCGGCCATTCTGGATTATCATGGCATTCCGGCATACGGCGACGATGTCCTGCCGCAGGAATCGCTGTCCACTGTCCGGCGTCTCATGGGCATAACCCGGCATGGCATGTCCAGATTTGATCCCCGACCCTTTGAGGCAGATCGGTGATTCAGGGGAGTGGGATCTCGGATTAATATGATGTAAAAAAACCCCATAACCGATCGAATATCTCGTCTATCTCCCCGAAGGCAGGCGAAAACGTGTTATGGGTGTGACGCGGCAATAACGGTTCAACTTCTGCAAATCCACTGCGGGGACGAAGCGGCTCGGGTTCCGGATATTTTGTGGGGCGTACAGGTCTTTGAATCGGTATGCCCGACAGCGTTTTTTCATAAGCGTTTCGTTTATCGGGGTCGCTAATAACCGAATACGCTTCCTGGATCTGTTGGAAACGGGTGCTGCCACCATCATAATAATCCGGATGGAATTCCTTGGCCAGTCTCCGATAGGCTGAACGGATTTCATCCGAAGATGCGCCTGGCGAAACTTCGAGAACTGCAAAATAGCTTTTTGCCATATGACGCCTCCATTCTGAACTGTTACATCTGATATGGCTTTCAAGATAAAACCTTTGACATATCCCGCACGTAAACGGGCTATATTGCCGTTAGAATTTCTCCAATGACAACTCTGCGATTCTTTTCCCTTTTTCAACCACATCTTCCATGTCACTGAATGCCGATCGATACGAGCCCATGGCTGTTTTCAGAAAATTGTAAATTGGATCATCGCTGCCGACAATCTGTTCGATTTCATCCAGAAACTCAAGCGACTGATCGAACCGGGCCTTGATTTTAAACAGCGCATCTTCGCGGTGTTTCTGCTGCAGTCGTTCCTTTAACAGAATGGGCAGCAGCCGCTGAATCGCAGACTCGACCAGATCGTCTCTGGATACGGATAATTCTTTTGACAAGGCCTCCAGTGTCAACAATGATTTTCTGCTGATCACAAATGTTTTTTGAATACGGCTTTTTTTTCCGGTATGAACGGATTGTTTCAGGCGGGCCATATCCTGCAACGATTCGGTATCTTCCAGCAATAAATCAAAAAGGGACTTCTGTTTGATCCCAAAATGCGTGGCCAGAAGACTGAGTGTCTCGATGAATTCCACAGACAACTTGAACGTTGCCCGAACAGATTGTCGTGCCATCAGGTCGGATGCGTTATTCAGCATCAATGAGGCATTGATGTCGCTTGTATCATTCACATGCATGATCCCGGACGGTTATCGGATGAGTGAACTGGTTTAATTATATATAGTAATGTTATCAATGTCTTTGAAAATAGTGAATTGGGGGGTAACTGAGGGGATAGACCAATTCTATCATCCCCAACCGGTTACGTATCTAAGTTTTTATGTTATGAACATATATAGGTAAAAGACCGGGATGTCAAGTTAATGCCAATGCCACCGCAACAGCGGATTTGGATCGGATTGCTTGACAGAGGGAAGTATTGCATTATTATTTATCAAAAAATAAAATAGTAATGTAATTTGAGGTGCTGTCATATAGACAACTTTAAAACAGGAGGATCAAAATATGGTATTCAAAAGAATGTTCGATTTTCCGTTTATGGGATGGCAAAACAACCTGGCATCCATGGAGCGTATGGCCCGGCAGATGGATTTACTGACCAGCACGATGTTCGGCAGACCACAGATGCGACTTTTTCCGTCCAAAGTCTTTCCTGCAGTGAACATTACGGAAGACAAAGACAGATACTATGTCCGGGCTGAACTTCCCTGCATGAAGGCAGAAGAAATCCGGCTGGAGGTTGTCGGCAGAAACCTGAGCATTTCCGGTGAACGAAAAATTCAGTCCGAGGGCGAAAACATCCGATATCACCGCAGGGAGCGTGAAGCCGGCAGATTTTCACGTGTGATTGGTCTGCCCGGTGACGTGAATTCGGACAGTGTGGATGCAAAACTGGTCAATGGGATATTGACGATAACCATTGGCAAATCAGAAGTCGCCAAACCCAAACAGATTAGCGTGATGTAATCATCGATTCTTATTAAGGAGGGATAACCTATAGACTTTCAGAAAATTCATTTCGCAAGGCAGCAGGGAGGGGATAGGCCTTTTTAGGCCATCCCCGACCGATAACGCAGCGAAATTATTTTTCTGAAAGTCTATATGGTTGAATCCAGAGAACTCCAGGTCAAGGAAAAACAGGAAGTGGCCACTCCCGGGGAACAGACCCGGCCCGGCCTTGTCTTCACCCCTGAGGTGGATATTTTCGAGACGGATCATGAGATCACCGTACTGGCCGATATGCCTGGTGTTGCTGCGGATGGCATGAATATCGGGCTGCAGAATGGCGTGTTGACACTGAGTGGCGATGTCAAGCCGTGGGAAGGTCAGGATGAGATGGATGTTATGGTCGAATTCGAGATCGGAAAGTATTACCGGCAGTTTACCCTTTCCGATGACATCGATCAAAGCAAAATCGAAGCCAAACTGGAGGACGGCGTACTGCGATTGACACTGCCAAAGGCACAAAAAGCCGTTCCCCGTCAGATAACGGTTACTGCCGGTTAAAAACCGCTTGAACCAAAGACCCGATCATGAATATGATCGGGTCTTTCTTTTTCCTTCCACTCCGGATCAGCAGGGCAAGCTGGGTGGCCATGGTTTTCATGGGTTTACAACCCCTTTTTTTCAAGCCAGAAAAAGAGCAGCATTGCAGCAACAATAAATGAAAAAATGATCACCCAATGATTGACCCCCAGCACCTGGGGCAAGGTAATTTTGCCCAGGTTGCCCCAGGTGTAAATTGTTTTCTGGAACATGGGATAGGCTTCTGCAAACAGCCCGGCCCCGACGATCATGCCCAGAATGCCCCATATGGCATCCCAACGGCCTTCGCCAAGAGCACCCACGGATGTGCCCGGGCAATAGCCCAGAAGACCCCATCCCAGGCCGAAAACAAGCGCCCCGATTATGACGGGTCCCAGAATGGTGGCCTTGATGGAAAGCTTGACCAGCCCCAGATCGTTCAACAGATAGATTCCCACCATGCCCACCATGACGCTGGAGAGCATGAACTTGACAATGGTCATGTCTTTCAGCCGCAGGGCGCCAAGCTGCTTGTCATAGCGAAGCACACGTCCCTTTTGCAGCAAAAATCCGAACAGAAGGCCCGTGATCAGACCATAAACCAGCATTTTCATGACTTACCTCCCCCATAAACCATGCGGGCGACAATGATTCCGCCGATAAAGAAGAAAACCAGGGCGATAAAACCGCTGACAGCCAGTTGGAGCGAACCGCTCAACCCGTGACCGCTGGGTCAGCCGTCAGCCATCCGGGCCCCGAACATGGCGATAACCCCACCAGCAAATGCAGTCACGGCGCGCTTGACCGCACTGTGACGGCCAAACCGCTTTGTCCACATGTCGGGTACGGCCTGAAGCTTGAAAGATCCGGATGTGATGGCGGATATCAGGGCTCCCAGAAAAATGCCCACCAGAAACATCCACTGCCAGTCGATTTTGGGGGCTATCTTGATAAAATAATCCATTTTGGCGACCCGCTCCGGTCCGAAAAGCTGCTCGATCAGGCCGGCGGTGCGCACAAAAGAGGTGGATGCTCCCAAATATTGTCCGGCAACCCAAACAGACAGGATACCTACGACACCACTGAGCGCCCCGGCCAGATAGGGGCTCCAACCGTCATTTTGTTTTTTCATGTTTACCTCCTTTGTTCATATGTGAAACAGGAAATCGCATTGGGGCCAAGCTGTCGATCCGCTTGGATAAACACCCAACATAAAATCAATTATCAAAACCAGTCTGGTGAGTCAAATTCAAACGGGCGGAACCGATTGCTGTACCAGCAATTTTTCATCTGCTTTTTCAAGGGAATATGGTATATCATTCCTTCCCTCGCTGGGCGGAGGAGCGCTGAAATCACAACAAATTAAATTTTTCGCGTGTTTCGTGCATTTCCTGGTTAACAAGTATTTTCACGATAAATTTGCGGATATTATCACTTCCACCAGCACTAACCCACAAACAAAAGGGGATCATGCCATGACATCAGGTGAGAATCGAAACATCCTTCCGGCGGCAATCATTGTCGGTGTTTGCCTTTTTCTCGGATTTTCAGTTGGCGGCTATTTCATCGGAAAGGGTGGCACACGATTCCGGTCGGAAACCCGAACCGTCACGGTCAAGGGTCTGGTGGAAAAGGAAGTCAAGGCCGATCAGGCAATATGGGCCCTTCGTTTCCGGCGGGCCAGTGAAGACCTCAAAAATGCACACGCCGAGATCAGCGCCGATCGGGAAACCGCGCTTGAATTTCTCAGGAATCAGGGCTTCAAGGAAGCGGAAATAAGCCGCCAACCGACGCGCACCATCGACAAGCTTGCCCGTGATTATGGTCAAAACCAGGGGACGGAGCAGTTTCGATATGTTGTGACAAGCTCCCTGGTTGTCACAACCCCAAACGTTGATCTCGTGACCCGGGTTTTGGGTGTTACAGAGGAACTGCTGAAAGCCGGTGTGCTGCTTGATGGCGAGGGGGACAGCGGCATGGCCAATCCCCGGTATGTTGTCACCACATTCAATGCCATTCGGCCGGAACTGCTTGCAGAGGCGACAAAAAATGCCAGGTTGACGGCCCAGCAATTTGCTTCGGACTCCGGCACCCAGGTTGGCAAAATACGCTCGGCCAACCAGGGCGCCATCCAGATTTTTGGCACCGATGGCAACGATGAATCTGCGCCCTATAGTCCGACAAGTACACCCGGAAAGAAGATCCGGGTTGTGAGCACCTTTGAGTTTGAGCTCAGGTAACAAATCGACTGTCAATGTCGAAACGTAACGTATTTTTGGTTTATCCCGGACCAGCGGGAAAGAGCCAGCAATACCACTATCGAAAATGGATGCATGTTCAAAGCCTATTCAAACAGGGTTACCTAATATGGAAAAGTGATTCCACTCGATCATGACGCCCATCATATGGGCATTCTGGAAAAAGAGACTCAAGGAACCCATATAACAGTCAAAAAGGGAGGTAATTTTTATGCCGGGAAATAAAATGACGCATATCTTGTTGCTGATGGTGGGGCTTGTCACATTTTTTGCAAGCATTGCCTTTTCCAGCCCCGGCAGCGAAACACAGGTATCCGCAGACGAGGCCCTGCAAAAACTGATGGAAGGCAATCGGCATTATGTCGATAACAAACTGACATATCCGGCAGTGAGTGACGCAGTCAAAAGAAAATCACTGGCCAACTCCCAGAAACCGTACGCCATCATCCTGACCTGTTCGGATTCCCGCGTTCCACCGGAAATCATTTTTGATAAAGGATTGGGAGACCTTTTTGTCATACGGGTGGCTGGAAACATACCGGATTCCATCGTGATCGGGAGTATCGAGTATGCTGTCGAACATCTTGGCTCATCACTGGTAATGGTATTGGGTCATGAGCGGTGTGGCGCGGTCACAGCCGCAGTGGAATCAAACGGGCAGGGCACCGGCAGCGACCACATCGACGCCATTGTCAAGGCTGTTGAACCCGGTCTTCAATTGGCCAAAAAACATTGCGATGCCTGTACGGGTGAGCCGAACTGCGCTGAAAAAAGGAAAAATGAGTTTGTGGAATGCGTGAGCGATGCCAGTGCCAAGCACGTGGCGGCCATGCTTCCCGGTCAATCCAAAATTCTGAAGGATATGGTGGCGACCCAAAAGATCAAAATTGTGGCCGCCAAATATGACCTGGATGACGGGACCGTGACGCTGTTCAAGTAGCAGACCTTGTTAGCGTGATTGTTGCGAAGGGGATTGTAGAGACAAGGCATGCCTTGTCTCTACGACACCAACATCCCGTCACTGCGCGGACACACACCTCATCCCAGCCCTCTCCTGTGGGAAAGGGCGAATGATGTCATTGACTTTCAACCGGTATCAGACCGCTGTTCCGGGGGCTGATCCGGATAATAATAGTCATAACGGGACAAAATGTCCTTGGTGAACGTCCATGCCTCATTGTAAGTCAACCCGCTGTTTTCCGGGATGACAATCCTCACATAAAGCTGATCCTGCCATTTCTGTTTGAGTATGCCGAGTTGCCTGTGCAGTTGATCCAGTGTCAGTGTTTCGACTTTTTCCGAATCAACATTCTTGAAGGCAATGTGATAATTCCCATTTTGGCGCTGAAAGGTGACTGTCACCACTTTTTTCCCGGACGGGCTGCGGGCCGGACGAATCAGACGGATGTACTTTTCTTCAAGTGCTGAAAAATCCTGCCGCTGTTTGGCAAGGGACAATTCCAGTGCCTGCTTTTGGCTTCCCAGGGACAGAATGACCGATTCCTTGTCTTTCAGTTGGCTGAGCAGGGCCAGAACCTTTCGGTTGTATTCCTCAATTTCCTTTGTTTTGGCCTCGGTCTGCTCCGCAAGTTTTTTTTCAAATGCCAACTGTATTTCTGCAATCCGGATATCATACTGCTGGGTGAGCTCGGCCGCCTGTTTTTTTAATGCTGCCGCAGCCAGGGCTTCGCTTTCACGGGCACGTGCAGCCCCGGCTTCTGCTTTTTGAGTGGTTTCCTGGAGAATCACAATCCTGTTTTTCAAATCGGCCAACTCGCTCTCGACGGCAGTGATGATGGCTGTTTTGCCTTCCAGATTCTGATGCAGCACTTTGGCCTCATCGCTCAGCAAAATGATCTGCATTTCTTTTTGCCGGAGTTTTTCCTCCAGATCAGCCAGGGAAATTTTCAGATCCGCGCCTGACGCCTCACTGCGTTGCAACAGGGCTTCGATTTGCCGCCCCTTTTCTTCGCTGAGCAGCAGTGACTGGGCCAGTGTGGTGTTTTTGATGATAACAACCACCATGATCAGCATAAAAATCATTAGCACGACCGTCATGATATCGGTAAAGCTTGGCCACAGGATGATTTCGCCGTTGCGGTTGTCCCGATTGGTCCTCAGGTCGGTTGAATATATCGAATCTGTGCATATCAAAAGCCCTCCGTCAACGTTATGGTTTGAAGCGGAAGCCTTCGATCAGGATACCCTGAAGCTCTTTCAGGCGGCTGATCACCTTTCCGGTTGCATCCAGGTGTGTGTCATGATGACCCAGCAGGCCATCCAGCTTTTCCAGGGTCTTGATGTCAGATACCTCCGGCAGAGCCGGAGGCTTGAAAAAATTGACCGCTCAAAGCGGTTGTAAACCAATGGCCACCTAAAGGTGGCATCTATTCAAACATTTGTAATTGATCTATTCGCCTGTCTTCTGCTTCCTGTTTCTTAATGTATCGACGAATAGTTTCTTCATCTCTGCCAACTGTTGATACAAAATAGCCCCTGGCCCAGAAACTCTGACCAGTAAAATTTTTCTTTCGTCCCAAAAATTCCCTTGCAATATGAATTGCACTCTTGCCTTTGATGTAGCCAACTACTTGAGCAACACTGTATTTGGGAGGAATAGATATCAGCATATGGATATGATCCGGCATAAGGTGGCCTTCTTCTACACTACTCTCTTTCTGGTTAGCCAAATGCCGTAACACTTGTCCAAGATTGATCCGTAACTGTTCATAAAGAGTTTTTCTTCGACATTTCGGTATCCAAACGATATGATACTTACACTCCCAGACCGTATGATTTAAACTAAGGTATTCTGTCAATTTTAAGCCTTTCTTGCTGTGTACTTTGAGCGGTCCACAGCAGGATAGCTTAAAAAGAATCCCGGAAATGTCAAACTCTGTGAGTCCCCCGGCAAAGCCGGGGGTTTACCTTTTTTAATTATGGGTGTTGAGACCGGTGAGTGCCTGCCAGATAAAACCGGTGCCTTTTTGTATCTCCGTAATCAAAGCCTGCAACTCCCGGATCAGTTGGGCGGTCTGGTGATTGATTGTGTCGGCGTCAAAAGCGAACCGGGGAATGACATGTATCAGCACGGCCTTTTCAATTTTGCCGAGCAGACGGGTTTGAATATCGGTAAGTCTTCCATAAAAATACGAATAGATAAAAAAACAGACAATGGCTGTGGCGGTGGTTGTCAACGCGGTGTTCATCCCCGAGAGCATAATCGCCATTCCCTCTGTCGGCACGGCCGACCCCAGGGTCCGGGTGGCGCCGACAAGGGCGAAAATCAGGGATACGATGGTGCCGAAAACGCCGGTCAGAATCAGGATGTTGTTGACGAATCGGGGATAGGAAGACCATGCACTCTGTTCGGCAACCATGATCGATGAAAACACGCCGTGATGGATGGGGACATGATTGTCGAAAAGCTCCTGTATCTCCTGGATGCGCCCGGCAATGATGGATCGGGAATCAATTTCAGCCAGGGCTTCCCGGATATCTGTGCCGCGCTGTATGAATTCCGTGAATTCAGCCAGTTGTTTTTCATCAAAATTATAACTGCCATAGGCCTGAAAGAGTCTCCATATTCCTGATGCAAAAACAATTGCAATGGCGCCGTTGAGAAGAATGTTTCGGATATCACTCAGGTAAATATCCCGAACAAGATCCCATCGCAACAGGCTGACCGCGGCAACAGCAACACCCCCAACTGCCAGAACGGCCAACAGATGGACCTGTGCCTGCTGGCTTTGGGTCTGAAAATTTTTCATCATAAGCCTCCTTTGATCACAAGCGGTTGGCGTGAAAATACTTTCAGTATTGCGATTTGAGTCGTGCGTATTGAGAGGCCGCCTGACGGTCTGACCGTCCGACCGTGAAGGGCCGGGGTGGCAAACAGAACCAGATCACAGATTTTAGATGATTTCAACATATCCGCATTATACAGGTCATCTAATGAAACAAATCATGCCTATCCGATTAACACAGGTTCGTCTGATTCCCCAGGGCGAAAGGATCCACCGCGCTGAGTACACAACGAGCATTCGAACACCCTTATGGCCGTCGGATACGCTCCAGATCGGAAACTCGGCCCGTCCATCAGAAAAATGCTGAACTCCAGCAGAGTTCGCGGGTAATTTGAAATGCGCAGGATCATACCCGCAGCACCAACCTGTGTTAATCGGATATGCATGAAACAAATCACCGGGTTTGTCAACGGCTCTTCCGGGTAAACCCTGAATATTGTGAATAGTTGTTGAAAAATGATTTTCAGTGTGCCATAGGCTTTGACACCTGATTTTCAACAGCCTGGCTCATTCCAGTAATCTTCTGCGTATTCCAGAACCCGGACAATCCTGTGGAACAGGCAAAAGACCCCATGCCGAATATGAGGATATCATGCAGGTCATGAAAACCGTCAGTCTCATCCTGTCAACCCACTCCTGATTCATGCATTCCTTAGGAAAATTATATGCCCGGATATCAGTAAGGAAAACGCTACACCCTGGCTGTGACAGACATAATCACTGATCCGGATCAGCCGCGAAAATACATGGATCCGGATGCACTGGCCGCATCCATTGCCCATCCGGGTGTGCTGGAACTGCTGCTGTTCCGGGTGGATGGGAACAGAGAACAGGCTGCCCCGGGAAATCCGGATTGAATACGATTTGAACTTCGATGGAAATAGTGTCGTAATGACCCGAATCACCGAAAATATAGGGCAACCGTGTTCAGAAGAGTTCATTTGGAAACTGGATATTTCTGAAGATGTTGGTGAAAAACATATTGTCAGGATGATGCCCAACAAGGCGGCGGCACACAGACGCTGACGCGCTGGTGCGCCCCGGACAGTTAGCCACCATTATTATCAAAGAGGAAGTTATGGAAAAAGAATTAATTAATTTAAAAATAGACAAAACATCTTTTTCAATCATATCGTTAACTGATGATTCTGACGATAAAGTTTATTGGTTTGGAAGGCAACCGATTGAAAGATTGAAACATATCGAAATATTGAGAAGGATAAATTATGGACATAGTGCTACCTCCAGACTTCAAAGATTTCTTGAAATTGATTAAATCTAAAAATATCAAATATTTACTTATTGGTGGATATGCTGTTGGGTACCATGGTTATCCAAGAGCGACAAATGATATGGATATTTGGATAGCCATTGACAGTGTAAATGCAGAACTATTGGTTCAAGTTTTGAAGGAATTTGGATTTGATACACCACAACTTTCAAAAGATATTTTTCTTGAAGAAAATAAAATTATTCGTATGGGGGTGGCACCTATTCGGATTGAGATATTAACATCCATTTCAGGTGTTAATTTCGAAGAATGTTATCAAAAAAAGGTTGTCGATGAAATAGATGGAATACAAGTAGATATAATCAATTTAAGAGATTTGAAAATCAATAAAAAAGCAAGCGGTCGTCATAAGGATTTAGATGATTTCGAAAATCTTCCTTAATATGAAGTGGGTTTAGCTAACCACCCAATCCACCGGACAGCAAAAAGCCGCCGCCGGTGATCGGCGCGTTATACCAATGAATCGACAATATTCAGACTCATTATTTCCATGGGGAATAGGTGTAAGCTTCGTCATTGCCCTGATGTCGTTAATGTCCGGGGGGCATTGGCAGGCGTATTATTGGGTCCGTTCCTGGAGCAGAAAAACTTCAAACAAGGTGGCGGCATAATTCTTCTGGTCATCATTCTGGTGATTGTGGTAGGGCCTTTGATTTACAACAACAGAATATCCCGGTTTGAAAGGAAAAGAATACCTTTAAAAATAATTGATCATTTCGGTATAATCCAAGGTCTAAGAAGAGTTTTTATCAGGCTGATTTTATATGATGAAGGAATTGAAATCAGGGCGTTCTATCATCGGTACTATATACCCTTTGAAGTAATTGACGGTGTTTCAATTGAAAGAATGTTATTTTGTAATCGGATTAACATCAAAACCATAATAGCGAGTGTGCCCAGGTTTCTAACGTTACCTGATAAGCAGCTATCAGATTTGACTTCGATTATTCAAAATAAAATACGGTATAATAAGGCTAATTCAGCCGACGCAAAAAGCCGTGGCCCTGATTAGCTCCGTTGTCGTATGGACATCGGAGTAAGAAAATCGGACATTTGGCATTAGAGAAATTTATAAAGGCAATATTCGTGCTACAGGCTTGAATTTTATAAACGGTGCAATGCAGATTACACAGCAGCTCATTTTTCCAGGATAAAGGAGTTTTATTCATGGTTCAAATCCCTGCTGAAATAAAACATATAATTGACAGAAATCTGCTTGAACTGAACCGTCATAATATTCCAATCAGTGAAGCAGTACTTTTCGGCAGCTATGCAAAAGGTAATTATCATGAATGGAGCGATATTGCTCTGGTTTCAGAAATATTTACCGGAGATCGGATAGATGACAAGGATAAAATAGGAAAAATTACGCTGTCTGTCAGCAGTCGGTTGGAAGTAATTTCATTTACATTGTCGGACTTTAATCAGCATAATCCATTGGCAAAAGAAATTTTAAAAACGAGAATGAAACTGTAACATCAGTAATCCGTAGCTTGGAGAAATCATTGAAAACTGTTCATAAAATCATACACGGCGACAGCCGTCAGATGAATCGCCTGGCGGACAGATCGGTTCATCTGGCAATTACATCCCCCCCATACTGGCAACTGAAAGACTATGGAACGGACAACCAAATCGGTTTTCACGAAAGCTATGAAAGCTATATCAATAATCTGAATCTCGTCTGGAAAGAATGCCACAGGGTACTGCATCCCGGCTGCCGACTTTGCGTCAATATCGGAGACCAGTTTGCCCGTTCAGTCTATTATGGGCGGTATAAAGTGATTCCGATAAGAACAGAAATCATTAAATTCTGTGAAACCATTGGGTTCGACTATATGGGCGCCGTCATCTGGCAGAAAGTAACCACCTGCAATACGACGGGCGGCGCCACGATAATGGGCAGCTTTCCGTATCCCAGAAACGGCATTTTGAAACTTGATTATGAATTTATCCTGCTTTTTAAAAAGCAGGGCGTTGCACCTGCGCCGACGAAGGAACAAAAAGATCGTTCAATTATGACAAAAGACGACTGGAATACTTATTTTTCAGGGCACTGGCACTTTGCAGGGGCAAAACAGGGTGGACACATCGCCATGTTTCCGGAAGAATTGCCTGCCCGTCTGATAAAGATGTTTTCTTTTTCGGATGAAACGGTCTTAGACCCCTTCCTCGGCAGCGGGACAACCGCGCTTGCCGCCCGTAATCTCGGCCGCAGCTCTGTCGGCTATGAAATAAATTCGGATTTTATTTCCGTTATTAAAAATAAGCTGGATGTGGGAAAATCCCACATTGCCGCCACGGAATACATATTTCTGACCGATGACGTTAAAGGCGACCTGGCTGAAGAGATTGAGAATCTCCCCTATATCTTCAAAGACCCTCACAAACTTGACAAAAAGATAGACCCGAAAAAGCTTCAATTTGGTTCGAAAATAGATAAAGACAGCGGTGAAAGAGAAATCTACTATTCTGTAAAAGAAGTTGTCAGCCCAGAGTTGTTGAAGCTCAATAATGATTTGGCTGTTCGTCTGATCGGTGTAAAGGAAAATTCGGCGACTTCCGGGCAGGCAATCAAATTTCTGACCGATAAGACAAAGGGTCAGAAGGTGTTTATAAGGTTCGACAATCAGAAATATGATGAGGGAAACAATCTTCTTTGTTATCTGTATTTGCAAAACAAGACGTTTATCAATGCCCATATAATCAAAGAAGGGCTGGTTGATGTTGATCGGGTGAATGACTTTAAATACAAAATCAAGTTTCTGAACTTACAGGGGCAATGAATGGGGAAAATACAAAAATATTCCATGGAATTCGGCAAAAAAGAAAAAGTGTTGAATTATGCCAATCAAACATATCAATTATCAAGACCCAATAAAGTCGGGGCCGT
>Ga0351885_10065_pt1 | contig 53652 bp, 45 predicted proteins | sample TotcelFGM3001L13_FD_206771 | JGI IMG/M metagenome (GOLD analysis project Ga0351885, IMG submission 206771) | Enriched cells from coal bed in the Powder River Basin, Montana, United States - Total cells FGM rep3 HSBNCT.FGM.300.1.L13 ... | reverse complement strand
GGGATTATAAGGATTCCCGTATCGGAAAAAACTTTTGGCAAACGCTATAGGGGATGCAAATTGCAGAATCATTCCAATTATCTCAAACCATCCTTATAAAAATGGTTAAATATTTTGGACAAGGGGAATTTAGGGAGATTTAAGAACCCGCAACTGGAAGGAATTTATGGCAAACGCTATAAGTGCAAAGTCAAGCGGCAAGGCGCCCGGCTATGATGTAGATAACCACCAGGGGCGCAACCCGCTGGTGAGGAGGTAGAGAGCGGCCAGCACCAGGACGATGGTGGCCCCGGAAGGAAAGTCGATGGCATAGGACAGGATCAGGCCACCCACCGCGGACCCCACCGCCACGGCGGTTGAGACCCATACCATGGTTTTTAACTGCCGGGCCAGGTTCTGAGCGATGGCCCCGGGGATCACCAGCAGCGCCGAGACCAGGATAATCCCCACCAGGTAGATGGTGACGATCACCACCAGGGCCATAAGTACCAGGAAGAGATAGCGCAGGGCCTTTACCGGCACCCCGTTCACCCAGGCCATTTCCTCGTCGAAGGATAAGAAGACGAGTTCCTTGAAAAAGGCCAGGATAACTGCCAAAACCCCCACCGTGACCACCAGGATCTGCCAGAGTTGCCGGGTATCGATGGCCAGGATGTTGCCGAAGAGAAAGCCGAAGACATCGACGTTATAGGCCCGGGAGAGATGGAGGAAGACCAGCCCCAGGGCCATGGAGGCCGCGAAAAAGATGCCGATGGCGGTATCTTCCTCCACCGAGGTGCGGGTCTGGGCGTACTCGATGAGCAGGGCCACCATTACGGAAAAGCCGATGCCGGTCCATAAGGGATCGACGCCCAAAAGGAACCCCAGGGCTACGCCGCCAAAGGCCGAGTGCGAAATGCCCACCCCGATGAAGGCCATGCGCCGCAGCACCACGAAGGTGGAGAGCACCCCGCACAGCAGGCTCACCAGGATGCCGGCCACCAGGGCCCGCTGGAGAAACCCCAGGGTAAACAGATCAATCATCATGGGCCTTCACCACCCGGTGGGGGATTTCGCCGTGAAACAGGTATTCCACCGCGCAGCCGAAGGTTCTTTCGAGGCCTATCCGGCCGATGGGGGGGCGTTGATGGACGTGAATCCGCCGGTTGATGCAGATCACGTCGTCCATGTGGCGGGCTACGGCCCCGATATCGTGGGAGACGATGAGGACCGTCAGGTTCAGCTTCTCTCTGAGGGTGTTGACTAACTCGAGGATGTCGTCCTGGACGCAGGCATCCAGGGACACCGTGGGTTCGTCCAGTACCAGGATTCGAGGTTCGACGCCCAAGGCCCGGGCAATGAAGACTCGCTGCTGCTCCCCCCCGGAAAGCTCGCCGATGAGCCGGTGCGCCAGGTGGGAGATGCCCAGGTCTTCCAGCCGGGCCCGGGCCAAGTCCCGGTCTTCCCGGCGGGGCCGTTTGAACAGGCCGATGCGGCCGTAGCGGCCCATGAGTACCACGTCCAGGACGGTGACGGGGAAGCGGGGGTTTCCCAGGGGCCGTTGGGGCAGGTAGCCCATCACGCTGCCGTGATGCCGCAGCTGCTCCGGATATTCGCCGAAGACCCGCACTGCGCCTCGCTGGGGCCGGATCAATCCCAGGATCACTTTGAGCAGGGTGCTTTTGCCGGCGCCGTTGGGTCCCAGGATGCCCACGTACCGGCCGGCCTCGATGGTGAGGTTGACATCTTCGAGGATCACGGTGCCGTTGAATTTAACCCATACATCCTCGAGCTTTATGGCAGTCTCGCCCATCCCCAGTAGTTTCATCTCAGGGCTTCATCCAGGGCCGCCAGGTTAGAGCGCATCAGCTTGAGGTAATCGGACCCGTAGGGCGGTGGGCCGCCCATGGGGTCGAGTTTGAGGACCTTCACCCCGGCCTCCCGGGCGATCACCTCCGCTACCCGGGGATTGAGTTGGGGTTCGGCGAACACCACCTTGATGCCATAACCGCGGATGGCGGTCACCAGGTTATGTAGATGACGGGGCGTCGGTTCCCGGCCGGGCGCGGCTTCAATGGTCCCGGCCTCATGGAGATTGTACCGGCGGGCGAAATAGGTAAAAGACGGATGGAAGGAGACATAATCCCGGAGACGCCAGCCGCGCGCCCGGCCTTCAATCTCCCGGTTCAGTTCATCCAGGGCCGTCAAGTAATTCTTTAGATTGGCCTCATATTGGGCGCGGTGGCCGGGGTCGGCCTGGATGAAGGCGCTGGCGATCTTCCGGCAAATATCCTGGGCCAGTACCGGGTCCAGCCAGATGTGAGGATTGCCGCCCTGTTGAAGGTCGGCCGATTCTTCTGCTTCATGATGCCGGCCGGTATGGCCCGGCTTCTCGGCTTCCTCGTGGTGGTGCTGATGGGTGTCCTTGATCAGGGGGACGCCGTGGACTGCTTCCACCACCACCGGGCCGTCGCCTCCCCGGGAACGCAGCAACTTGTCGGCCCAGGGTTCCATGCCGGCGCCGATATAGACAAACACCCGGGCCTGGGATGCTCTGGCCATCACCGAGGGGGCCGGTTCGAACACATGGGGGCTGGCCCCCGGAGGGATCAATACCTGGACCTGGACCAAATCGCCGCCGATTTTCTGACAGAAATCTCCCAGGGGCACGATGGTGGCGGCCACCAGGAGCTTGCCGGGGGGGCGCGCGGCCCCCGCCGGGCCGATCAGGAGCGCCAGACTCCAGCCAACCAGACAGGCTAACAGGATAAAGTCCCGGAGCCGGAAACCGGCTCTATGTCGCGCTCGGAGGCAACCTGGTTGCTTTACGCCCTGTCCCGGCATTTGTGGCAGACTCCTTCTACTTTGATATCGATATGATCGGCCCGGTTGCCCATGGGTCCGCGCAACTCGGTCCACATCCGGTTTAGGGCCACCGGTTCCAGGCACTGAACTTCCCGGCAGGTATGGCACTGGAAGTGGGGGTGGGGCGGGTGGTGCTCGCAGGCCAGTTCAAAGTGGTTTACCCGGCCCTCCAGGGAGAGCTTCCGCACCATGGACCGGCGGGTAAAATCCTCCAGGATGCGGTAGACGGTGACCTTGTTCACCCGGCGGCGGGTCCGGATCAGCTCCAGAATCTCCTGGGCCCGGAGAGCCCGGGTGGCCTCACCCAGAATTTCCAACAGCGCCAGCCGCACCGGGGTGGCCCGCAGGCCTTCCATGGCCAGCCAATGGGAAAAATTGCACCGATCACTCATGCCTATGAAATACTCAAAAATCAACTGAGTTGCAAGTATATTGTTAGGGGATTTTGGTTCGAAAAGCCTTTGGTGGCACAGTTATCTTACCGGTGCGGGTGCACAGGTTGAAAACCTGTGCCACCAAAGTTTTTGATGTAGGGTGCGTCCTACGCACCATCACTCTGTATCTGACTTTTCATACGAGTGAGCAATAGCCCATGAGGAACTGCCTGAGGGTAAGGGCGGGGAACTACCGGGCCAATCTTCTGGAGGGCTGAGGTGGCGCTGGGGCGTCGCTGGTTTTTTCCAGGGGGGCGGCGGGCTCCGGAGAGATATGCTGCAAGGCCGCAAGCCCGCGCAGAATCCGGGCCAGACTGGCCTCGGGGGCCTCGCCGTGGGTGGTGACCTCGATATCCGGGCGCACCGGGGTGTCAAAGACATCGTCAATGCCGGTAAAATGTTGGATTTCCCCGGCCAGGGCCTGGCGATAGAGGCCTTTGGGGTCACGGCTGATGCAGACTTCCAGGGGGCAGTTGAGGTAAACTTCGATAAATTTGCCGATGGTGGCCCGCACTTCTTCCCGAATCGCGTGGTAAGGGCAGATGGCCGCCACGATGGTCACTACCTGTTGGTTAACCAGGTTTTGGGCCATGGTTGCAATGCGCCGCAGGTTGGTCACCCGGTCCCCGGAGGTAAAGCCCAGCCCCTTGCTCAGGGTAGTCCGAAGGATGTCGCCGTCCAGGACCTCGACCTTGAAGCCCCGTTGAGCCAGCGCCTGGGCCAGCAGCCCGGCCAGGGTGGTTTTTCCCGAGGCGCTCAACCCCATCAACCAGACGCAAAATGCTCCATTCACGGCAGCCGATGGTTCCGGCCCATCCCCCGACGAATTATGCAAGTTCATGTCCCTCACTTTTGCTGGATGGATCCGCCCCGCGCTCCGGCAGCGGCGACCCGAACACAATAATCATTTATTATAACTATGGATGGACCGGGAAGAAAGCCCCCAAGAGATACTTAACCCCGTGGCCGGGAGCGCTCGCATCAGATATACCGGATCAGGCCCCTGGAACAAAAATTTGTATATAGGTGACAAAACCAATAATTAATGTAATTACAACAGGTTAAAAAATACAAGCTTCCGGCTGAGATCGGCGCGGTATAAAATATTGAACCGGAACCGGACAGTCAATTATTATAACCTACTGAAAAACCAGCTAAAATTATGATATGGGGTCTATGGCACGCTTTCTGCATCTCTATAAAAGCGTATATGGACGACATTTAAGGTACCCACATCCCCCCCTTAATCAAAGTTCATATACCATTTTCTCCTTTCACCGACTGGCCGGATACCTCCCCCATCTGGCCAGTTATTTTTTTGGGCCCCCCTTGGCAGCATAACCTTCAAGGCAATGAGTCCGGCGATCCCCGGGACCTACAGTTTCGGTCAGGGCGTCGGGGACTCATCCTGGAGCGCCAGGATTTTCTCGCTGCACTCCTCGGCGGTGATACGGCCGGCAAAAAACTCCTTCAGGGCAATCAGGAAAGGGTTGGTGGCGAAGACCTCCTGCAGCCCCACCCGGTCTCCCAGGTCGGGGAATTTTAAGTTGATATTGAAGTGCCCCGCCATTTCCCGGAAGACTTCTAACTGCTGAATTTCGGCCTGGCGCATCTGGCCTTCCACCTGAAACATCAGCTTGCGCAACCCCCCCAGGTAGTCTTCCCGTTCCCGGTATTCCCGGTCTTTGTGCCGCAGAAAGCTCACGTGCTGCTGGCGCAACAGGGTGCTGTAGGGGATAATTTTGCTCATGGCCGGCCATTCTCCTGGAGAAAATGTACCATCTGCGCTTGCGGAATCAAACGAAAAAGGGTAATTTTTTAGGTTATGAGCAACCAAGTTAGCCTTGATTTCGACAAAATGGGAGGCCTCCTGCCGGCCATCGTCCAGGACGCGGCGACCGGCGATGTGCTGATGCTGGCGTTCATGAACCGGGAGGCCTGGGAACGCACCCTGGCCACCGGCGAGGCCCATTATTACAGCCGCACCCGGGAGACCATCTGGCACAAAGGCGGTACTTCCGGCCATGTGCAGCGGGTCCAGGAGATTTTTCTGGATTGCGACCGGGACACGGTGCTCCTGAAGGTGGAGCAGGTGGGCGGGGCCGCTTGTCATACCGGTCACCGGAGTTGCTTCCATCGCCGGCGGCAGGGGGATGACTGGCAGGTGGTGGGCTCCCCAATCTTTGATCCCAAGGAGGTATATGGGGGTGGATAAGCTACGGTTAGGCCTCCCTAAAGGCAGTCTGGAGAAAGCGACCCTGGAACTCTTCCGGCGTTCCGGTTGGCATATACAGGTCAATGGCCGGAGTTACTTTCCCGATATCGACGACCCGGAGATCGTCTGCTCCATGTGCCGGGCTCAGGAGATGAGCCGCTACGTGGAGAACGGCACCCTGGACTGCGGCATCACCGGTAAAGACTGGACCATGGAGAACGACTCTAAGGTCACGGTGGTGGCGGACCTCATGTACTCCAAGGCCAGCCTCAATCCGGTGCGCTGGGTGGTGGCGGTGCCGGCCGACTCCGAGATCCGCAGCCTGCGGGACCTGGCGGGCAAAAAAATCGCCACCGAACTGGTGAACTACACCCGGCGCTATTTTGAGCAGCGCCAGATCCCTTTGACAGTGGAGTTTTCCTGGGGGGCCACCGAGGCCAAGGTGGCGGCGGGACTGGTTGACGCCATTGTCGAGGTCACGGAGACCGGCAGCACCATCAGGGCCCACGGCCTCAAGATCATCCACGAACTCTTCCAGAGCAACACCCAATTCATCGCCAACAACCAGGTGTGGGAGTCCGACGCCGGCAAGCGGGAGAAAATGGAGAACCTCAATCTCCTACTCCTGGGGGCGCTTAGGGCCGAACGCATGGTGGGCCTCAAGATGAACATCCCCGAAAAACAGTTGAAGGACATCATCGATCTGCTGCCCAGCCTGCTGGCCCCCACCATCGCCAGCCTCTACGAAACCGATTGGTACTCGGTGGAGGTGGTGGTAAACCAGGGGGAGGTGCGGACCCTCATCCCGCGCCTCATCCGGGCCGGGGCCCAGGGCATCGTGGAGTACCCGCTGCATAAAGTAATCTGAGGCTGTCGAACCAGGGTTGAATAAAGGGCACGGGCGTTGCGCCCGTGCCTTTTTCTGTGCCGATCTGCCACAGCCGCCCCGGCATAGGCTCTGCTGCTACTTCTTCTCCGACGCCTTGCGTTCCATTAAGGCGATGAAGTCCGAGTCGATGCCGTAGCCCAGGCTCTTGGCCTTTCTCAGGTCCGCCAGGGCCTGGTCATACTTCTCCTGCTTCTCGTAGATCATGCCCCGCTGGTAGTAGGCCCGGCCGAAGCTGGGGTTCAGTTTGATGGCGGCTTCGAACTCTTTCATGGCCCGGTCGTTCTGGCCCTGGGCGTAGTAGACGATGCCTTTGTAGGTGATGAGGGCCGGGTCGTTGGGCTTGAGCTTCATGGCCTGGTCAAAGGCCTGATGGGCCTGGTCGTAGCGGCCTGACTGGCTGTGTTGGATTCCCTGGTCGACGTAACTTTGGACGTTCTGGGCGGGGCTCAGCCCCGGCAGCAGGAGCAGAAAGAGCAAGGCTAAGGGTAAATATGCCATTCGTTTCATTGTTGGGGGCCCTCCTGTGGAGAAAGTTCAAGGTTCAAGGTTCAAGGTTCAAAGTCAATGTAGAGATTAGACCGCACACCTTAACAAAAAGCTAACCATTTTTCGTGCCTTACTGGCGGGCCGAAGACCCATGAGGAATTGTCCAAAGAGCCGCTTGCAAAAGTGTCTTTCCACGAGATTCCATCAAACCCCCCCCAAGGAATCTGGTGGCACAGGCTTCCAGCCTGTTTTGATAAAGGGTTAAATCTGAAGGATATCAACTTGATATTCTTTCATAAAGAGCAGCTTGGAAACCTGAGGGTCATTAATGCTGCACCGGCCTGCAACACGCTTTGGCACAGGCTGGAAAGCCTGTGCCACCAGCCTGAGATGATGAATTTTGAAGATGCCTCCAAAGAGCAATCACACGTTATTCTGAGCGCTGCGAAGAATCTCTCTCCTTAAGCCGCCGAGATTCGCAACGAAGCTGCGCTCCGTTCAGAATGACAAAACATTCATGGTCTTTTGACTGCAACTTTGCATAAAACCCAAAACCTAAAACCCAAAACCCGCCTTATAAAATTCCCCACTTTCTGGCCCGTTCTTCGTAGGCCGGCGGGAAGCTGGGGGAGAAGTTCTGGTAAAAAGTGATGGGGTAGCGGGCGCCGATCTTTTTGGCCGCCTCTTTCAGTCCCACCAGGAGCTCGGCCAGGAACTTTCCGGGGAAGGCCACCACCATCTCGTCGTCCTGGGTCATGGAAAAGATGCGGTCGCCCATGCCGGGAATGACTACCCGGAACTCACCGCTGCGGTGGGGGGCGATGAGATACTCGCTGCATTCGACCTTGCCGCCGAATTCGCCGGTGACCCTGGCCCCCAGGCTGAAGGTGGCCGCCTGGATGAGGCGCATGAGCTGGGCCGGGTTGCCGTAGACCACCACCACTTCCGGGTCCAGGGCGAGGCGTTCCAGGGGGCAGAGGTAGATAGCCCCAATCTCCTGGGGCTTAAAGTGAGGCAGCCCCTCCACTTCTTTTAAGGCTGGACCCAGCTCCGGATGAAACCCCACTTCACAGAAGAGCTGTCCCAGTTCCATAATGGGATCGGTGGCCGGGGTAAACCCGAAGACCAGCATGCCGGGGATACAGATGAGATCGTCCCGGGTGAGGCCCACGGGCCAGCCGTAAACCCGGGCCAGGGTAACGCCTTGGCAGATGGTCACTTTCTTGCCGAAGACCTTGGAGGGCTGCCGGGTCTTGGGGGGAAGATCAACCGGGTTCTTAAAGAAAATGGCTCCAAAGGGCTCGGTCCTGAGGCGCAGGGACTCTTTCAACTGGGCGGCCGCGGCTTTATAATCCATAGTCACTCCTTGCATCTCTTAATCTGGAGCATTAATTTCCTTTATGACATAATGATCAAACAGTAAGACCGGAAACTTGCGGATGCAAGGAGAATTCTCTTCCCTTTATATCTCAGGATGGGAGGGTGGAAAAGGCCAGGCCTCGGCGTCGCCGTTGCCTGAGGGATTGGCAGACTTGGGGTAATAATTTTATGATGGACCTGGTTGCCTGGGGACAGGAAACCCTGAATTGGGCTTTCTTCTTAGGCGTTATCAATATCGTCATCATTGACCTCATCCTGGCCGGGGATAATGCCGTGGTCATTGCCATGGCGGTGCGCTCTCTCCCCCGCCGGCAAAGGCGCTGGGGGATCATCCTGGGAGCCGGGGCCGCGGTGCTGCTCCGGGTGGTCCTTACCTTTTTTGTGGCCCAACTGTTGGAAATCCAGTTTATCAAGCTGGCGGGCGGCGTGCTCATTGCCTGGATCGCGGTCAAGCTGTTCATTGAAGGCGCGCCGGAGCAAACGGACAAGGAGGCCAAGAGCCTGTTGCAGGCCATGTGGCTCATCATCGTGGCCGACATCACCATGAGCACCGACAACGTCCTGGCCGTGGCCGGGGCCTCCCATGGCAACCCGTTTCTCCTGCTCTTTGGCCTGGCCTTGTCCATCCCCTTTGTGGTCTTCACCAGCAACCTGCTGTCCATGCTCATGGACCGCTACCCGGTTATTATCTATATCGGGGCGGCGGTGTTGGGTAAGGTGGCTGGGGAAATGATCTTCACCGACCCTGCCATGATGCGTTGGCTCGCCCTACCCCAATGGGCATTATACGGCATAGAAGCCTTGTTTGCCGTGGGGGTGATCGTGGTGGGCAAACTGTGGATCAGGTTAGTGTTTCGTAAAGACCGGGAGATAGACCTCTCCACGGTGCGGCCGGATAAGGAGTAAGCAGCCATGGCGATCTTGACAATTTCCCGGGAATACGGCAGCGGCGGTCGAGAGATCGGCCGCCGGGTGGCGGATCAATTGAGCTACCAATTTGTGGACAAAGAGCGCCTTTTTCATGATCTGGAGAAGATTGGGCCGCGCTGGTTGCGGGTTGCCAAAGAAGTGGACGAAGTCTGCCCTACCCTGTGGGAACGCCATGACTGGCAATATCGCGGCTATGTGGCTCAGATGGAAGACCTGGTTCTGGAGTATGCCGTTAGCGACAACGTGGTGATTATTGGCCGGGGCGGCTCCTTTTTGCTCCAGGGGGTGCCGTTTTGCCTGAGGGTGCGGCTGGTTGCCTCTTTGGAGGCGCGCCTGGAGGCAATCATGGTGAGGGAGAGCCTGAACCTGGAGGCCGCAAAACGGCTAGTTGCTCAGGTAGACGGCGAACGCGCCTGTTATATCAAGGCTAATTACGGCCGCGATTGGGATGTCGAACAGGTGTACGACCTGACCCTGAACACGGATAGTCTCACGTATGACCGGGTGGTGGACATCCTGGTGGAGAGTTTGGCCGCCAAGGACCGCCTGGCCACGCCGGAGGCCAAGGCCAGGCTGGCGCTGGTGGCCCTGGGCTATCGTCTTAAGGCGCGTATCGCCACAGACCAGCGAGTGCTGGTGCCCACCCTGGAGGTTTTTCCCGAAGAGGAGACCCTGGTGGTAACCGGAATCATGCACACTCCCAAGGAACTTCACCTGTTGCAAGAGATGGCCCGGGAGGTGTGCGGCGACCAACCGGTGCGGTTCGATCTGCACCGGAGAGCCTGAGAACGGATTGCAGTCAAAAGATGGTAGAGGCTTTCCAGCCTGTGCCGGCGTGGGCTAAACGTTCATGAACCACAAATGTTGCACCCCCGAGGATTCCAAATCCCCCCTGCCCCCCTTTTTCAAAGGGGGGTGTGAAGTCCCCCTTTGGCAAAGGGGGATTTAGGAGGATTTGGACTTCACGGCAAACCAAACCACCTGTTCAGTGCAGATGTTATCCGGGTGATGCAGGAAGGTGAATCATGACGGAAATTGCTGAAAAACTGCCTTTCCATACCATGGCTCCGGAGCAGGTGCTGGAAGTCCTGGAGACCGGACCTGAGGGGTTGGACCGGGACGAGGCCCAGGCCCGCCTGGAACGCTACGGCGCCAACGAACTGGCGGCGGGCAAAAAAATTTCGGCCTGGTCCATCCTGCTGCGCCAGTTCGCCAATCTCTTGATCATCATCCTGCTGGTGGCCACGGTGATCTCCTGGTTCTTGGGGGAACGCCTGGACGCCTACGTTATCATGGCCATTGTGCTGGCCTGCGTGGTGCTGGGTTTTGTTCAGGAATACCGGGCGGAAAAGGCCGCCGCGGCCTTGCAGAAGCTGGCGGCGCCGGTGGCCATGGTGGTCCGGGACGGTAAAGAGCAGTCCATCCCCGCCCGGAAAGTGGTGCCGGGTGACCTGCTGGTACTGCACACCGGCGACCGGGTGGCGGCGGATGCCCGCTTGCTGGAAGAGATCAATTTGAAGGCGGACGAGGCCCTCCTCACCGGGGAGTCCACCGCCTCGGGCAAGAATCTGGCGCCGGTGCCCGACCCTGATAAACCCGTGGGCGACCGGAGGTGCATGGTGTTTGGGGGCACGGTGATCACCTACGGCCGGGGCCGGGCCGTGGTTACCGCCACCGGCATGGACACGGAGTTCGGCAAGATTGCCCGGATGTTGGCCGACGTGGCCGTGGATAAAACTCCCCTGGAAGCCCGCATGGCCACCATCGGCCGGGTTTTGTCGGTTATCTGCCTGACGGTGGCAGTGGCGGCCTCACTCCTGGGGGTATTCCGGGGCCATGCCTGGATGGAAATGCTTATCTGGGGGATCAGCCTGGCCGTGGCCGCGGTGCCGGAATCCCTGCCCGCGGTGGTCACCGGGGCCCTGGCCATCGGCACCACCCGCATGGCCCGGAAGAACGCCATTGTCAAGCGCCTGCCGGCAGTGGAGACCATGGGCTGCACCACGGTGATCTGCACCGACAAGACCGGCACCCTGACCAAGAATGAAATGACGGTCCGGCGCCTCTTTCTGGATGGAGAAGTGGTCGAGGTGGAGGGTACGGGGTATGAGCCTTCGGGGTCGTTTTCGATCGGCGGCGAAGTCGTGAACCCCGCCGACCACCCGGTGGCAGCCGAAATCGCCCGTATTGCCATTTTATGCAATGACGCCGGTCTGATCGAGACTGACGGCGTCTGGACAGTGCAGGGCGACCCCACGGAGGGGGCCCTCGTGGTGTTGGGACAGAAGGCGGGGTTTGACCCCGAGGCGCTCCGAAAGGAATTTCCTCGGGTGGCGGAGATCCCCTTTTCCTCGGACGTTAAGCGCATGAGCACCTTCCATCAGGAACCGGATGGGGTGTTGATGTACGTCAAGGGGGCGCCGGAATCGCTGTTGCCCCGGGCGGATAAGATGTTGACCGCCGCCGGTGAGCAGGACATGAGCGCCGAAGACCGCGAGGCCGTCCAGGAACAGGCGGCCGCAATGGCCCGCGAGGCCCTCAGGGTCCTGGGCCTGGCCTACCGGCGTCTGCCTGAAGTCCCCGATCTGGAGTCTGACGCGGCTGACCCGGAACTGGTCTGGGTGGGGCTGGTGGGCATGATCGACCCGGCCCGGCCGGAGGCCCGCCAGGCGGTTAAGCAATGCCACCGGGCCGGTATCCGGGTCATCATGGTAACCGGCGACCACCCGATCACCGCCTCCGCCGTTGCCCGGGAAGTGGGCCTGATCCCTCCGGGAACGAAATCCCACGCGGTCATAACCGGTCCTGAGTTCAATAAAATGAGTGATCCGGAGCTCAAAGAGGCGCTGCAGACAGCGCGAGTGTTCGCCCGGGTGGCCCCGGAACATAAACTCCGCCTGGTGGATATCCTCAAGGAGCAGGGCGAGGTGGTGGCCATGACCGGGGACGGGGTCAACGATGCCCCGGCCCTGAAGCGGGCGGATATCGGCGTGGCCATGGGGATCACCGGCACCGAAGTCACCAAGGAAACCGCGGCCATGATCCTGGCGGACGACAACTTCGCCTCCCTGGTGGCCGCGGTGGAGGAAGGCCGGGCCATCTTCGACAACATCAAAAAATACATGATCTTCCTGTTGAGCTGCAACCTGGCAGAGATCTTCATACTCACCGGGGCGCTTTTTATCGGGATGCCGCTCCCGCTTCTGGCCCTGCAAATCCTGTGGGTGAATCTCGATTCCGACGGCCTCCCCGCCTTTGCCCTGGGGGTGGACCCTAAGGCTCCGGACACCATGGCCCGCCCTCCCCGGCCGCCGGGGGAAGGGATCTTCTCTCGCAGCGTCAACTACCTGCTGGGGGTGATCTCCATTTATCTCACCGTAATCTTGATTCCTTTGTTTGCTTACTACTACTACTGGAACCCCTGGGGCATAGCAGACCCGGATCAGGTCCTGACCCAAGCTCAGACCATGGTATTCGTCACCCTGATCATGGCGGAACAGGTGAACGCCTTCAATTGCCGTTCGGACTACCATTCCCTGTTCACGGTGGGATTCTTTGCCAACCGTTTTCTGGTCGTCAGCGTGATCCTTTCCACCGGCATGATGCTGGCGGTCATCTATTGGCCCCCCCTGTCGGAACTGTTCCACACCACGCCGCTCAGGTGGCAGGACTGGGGGGTGGCGGCCGGTCTTAGCATCACCCTGATCCCCGTGGTAGAACTTACCAAGTGGATTGTCCGCCGGATAGGCCGGTCCAAGCAGCAAACGGCCCGGGCGGTATAGTCACAGGATCCCGGGTCGCCCCCAGCAAGACAGCCTCTGTAAGGGTGGGTTTTATAGCGTTTGCCATAAATTCCTTCACCTTGGAGGTTCTTAAATCCCCCTAAATCCCCCTTTTTCAAAGGGGGACTTTGCCCAGCAATTCCTTACAGTTCCCCCCCTTATTAAAGGGGGGTTAGGGGGGATTTGTGGATATCATGGATCGGAAAAAAACTTTTGGCAATCGCCATAACTTCCCGCTCTTCCGCCCCCATTCCCTGGTTTGGCTTCCCAGCTCCGCCAGCCCCCGAAGAATGCGGTCTTAATAGAAATTTAACGCCCCCGCCCCATATCTTAACCGCGATTTAATTTTCCTCGTGCTATTTCTCTAATTGTCGATGTCCACTGCTCCGGAAGCATGGACAACGCCGAGATTCAAGGCGGCAGGCGTGAGCCTGAACCGGTTCGGCTCCCCAAAGCCGCCTCCCGGCGCCTGGCTGGTTGGCAAGAATCTCTGGGAAAATCCTAATGAAATTCCAATTGATCGGAGGTTTCCATGTCAGACACCATGAAAGTTAAAGAGTTGATGATCCCCCTGGAAGATTATCCTCACATCCCCTACTGGTTCACCATCCGCCAGGCCATGGCCATTGTGCGGGAGGCGGCCATAAAATTCGAGGGCTCCTTTGAGCCCCGGGCCGTCCTGGTTTTCGATGAAAAATACCAGCTCATGGGCATGTTGACCCTGCGGGATATTATTAAGGGGCTGGAACCCCGGTTCATGCATGAGACCGCGCTGGTCAAGGCCGACCCCAACCTCACGGTGTTAATGGGCGATCTGTTCGGCCCGGGAATGCGGGAGGCCTCGCAAAAGCCGGTTAGCGATGTCATGAGTCCCATCAAGGTCACCATTGCCGGCAGCGACTCCATTGCCAAGGCCGTCTTCCTGATGATCAAGGAAAACGTGGGTATGATGCCGGTGGTCCAGGACAGCAAAGTGGCCGGGATGATCAGGCTCAGCGATCTGTTTACCGAAATCTCCAAACTGGTGCTGGGCGAGTGAGCCGCGCCCCGGCCCCCTGTAAATAATAAGGAGTGAGCTGTCATGGCCGAAGACATTAAAAGAATGCCCGTAGGCGCCGGCCTGCCGGAGATGCCGGAAGAGATCAAACTTGCGCCAAAAAAAGTGGCGATTGATTATAAACGCATAATTTTTATCCTTTTAGGTCTGGGAGTCTTTATCTTGTTTTATCTTATTCCCGGTCTGCCGGATGCGGTTGATCCGGGGGGGAAAGTCTTTAAGCTGCCCTGGGCGGGCAAGATGGCCCTGGGCCTCTTTCTCATGGCCGGCATCTGGTGGGTCTTTGAGGTTATGCCCATCGGCATCACTGCCATCGCCATCGGCCTGTTCCAGGTGCTTTTCTACATCCGTTCGGCCAAGGAAGCCCTGGGCGATTTCCTGGACCCCTCCGTCTGGTTTATCTTCGGGTCTGTGGTCATCGGCACCGCCTTCTCCGCCTCGGGGCTCACCAAGCGCATGGCCTACAAGATGCTCACTATCGTGGGGGAAAGAACCAATCTGATTCTGCTGGGGACCTTCCTGGTGGTGGCCGCCATGACCCTGATCATGGCCCACACTGCGGTGGCCGCCGCCATCTTCCCGCTGTTGCTGGCCATCAACGCCCTGTATAGCGAATCCGACCAGCCCACCCGGTTCGGCAAGGGCCTGTTCATCGGCATGGCCTGGGCTGCGGGCGCCGGTTCCATCATCACCTTCCTGGGCGCCGCCCGGGGTGTGGCTGCGGCCGGCATGTTCAAAGAGTTCACCGGCAACGACATCGGCTTTTTCGAACTTATTTATTATATGCTGCCCCTTGGCCTCATCATGATCTTTGCCATCTGGCTTATCATCATTACCTTTTTCAAACCGGAGCGGGCGGTCATCGCCGGGCTGAGGGAGAAGGCCAAGGATTTGACCCGGGAACTGGGCCCCATGAATAACAAGGAAAAGTTCGTCATACTCATGGTCCTCGGCATCGTGGGACTCTTTATGGCCAAGGCTTTTCTGCCCATCAAGGCCTTTACGGACCTGGACCGGGCCGGCATCATGCTGGTGGGCACGGTGCTCTTCTTCATGACCCGTACCCTGACGGTGGAAGACCTGGAGACCATCCCTTGGAACATTATCCTCTTGTTCGGCGGCGCCATGTCCATCGGCTTTTGCCTCTGGCAGACCAAGGCGGCGGAATGGCTGGCGGTGCACTGGCTGTCCTTCTTCCTCAACGCCCCCTGGCTGGTATTCGTGCTGGGCATCGCCTTCTTCGTCCTGATCATGACCAACTTCATCATGAATGTGGCGGCCATCGCCATCGCCCTGCCGGTCTCCCTGGTCATCGCCAAATACTTGGGCGTGGCGCCCCACGTCATCCTGTTCGCCTCCCTGGTGACCGCGGGCATGCCCTTTAACCTGCTCATCGGCGCCGCGCCCAATGCCATCGCCTACGAGAGCAAGCAGTTCACCACCGGCGAGTTTTTCGGCTACGGCTGGATTCCCAGCGTGGTGCTCATGGCTGTGCTGGCGCTCTTTGTTTATTTAATCTGGCCCATGATGGGGATGCCGGTGCTGGCGCCTAAATAGCCGGGTATGGTTATCGTTCTCGTTCGATCTCGTTCCCAAGTTTAACTTGGGAACGAGATCGGGAACGAGAATAATGGTGAGTCATCAAGCGAAGCTGAAAGGGGATTAACAATGCGCCAACGGATAGTTTCTTTTCTGTATATATTGACCTTCCTGGTAATCGCCGGATTGCTGGCAGCCTCGGCGGTTGCAGCCGCTCCGGCCCCCGCTCCGGGCGACCACCTGTCCATCTCCGGGCTGGTCACCGACCCCATGGGCAAGGGCCTCAAGGAAGTGGAAGTAGAGGTGCTGGTGGACGGCCGGCACGTCAAGCCGGTGGGCAAGGACGCAGAAATAACCACCGGCAAGCCCGGCGGTTTTGTGGCGGATTTCAATCTGCCCGCCGGGACGCTCCCGGCCGCCAAGGTGGAGGTCAAGGCCGCCAAACCCTCCTGGAAGGCTATCCCGGCCACGCCGGTCAAGGTGGTGGAGGCCGGGGCCGACGCCCAGGGCAACAAGCTCTTCCAGGCGGCCCAGAACCTCACCCTGAACCGCACCACAACTGCGGGCTTCTGGATCGCCAGTCTCATCCTGCTGCTGGTCTATGTAGTTATCTCGCTGGAGTTGATGCACCGCACCCTGGTCTCCTTCCTGGGCGCGGCCCTGATTATCTTCATCACCTATACCCTGGGGACCTGGGATAAATCGTTTTACATCATCTCCTTTGACGAGGCCATCGGGGCCATCGACCTCAACGTCATCTTCTTGCTCATGGGCATGATGATCTTCGTGGGGGTGATGAAAAAGACCGGCATGTTTCAGTTCCTGGCCTATAAAGCCTACGCCATGGCCAAGGGCAATGTCTTCGTGCTGGTGTTCATTCTCCAGGTAATCACCGCGGTGGTTTCAGCCTTCCTGGACAATGTCACCACCATGCTCCTGATGATCCCGGTGACTATCGAGATCGCGGTCACCCTGAAAATTAACCCCCTGGTCCTGCTGATCCCCGAGGTTTTTGCCTCCAACGTGGGGGGCACCGCCACCCTGATCGGCGACCCGCCCAACATCCTCATCGGTTCCTATGCGGGCCTGACCTTCGGCCAGTTTGTCGCCAACCTGGCCCTGGTCTGCGCCGGGTGTCTCGTAGTCACCTCGTTTTTCTACCTCTGGTGGTATAAGAAAGACTACCTCAAGGCCGAAGTGAAGGATATACCCCGCACCATCGCATATCTGAAAGAAGAATACCAAATCACCAATATGAAACTGACGATTCAGAGCTTGATGCTGCTGGGGTTCACCATCCTGCTCTTCGCCCTTCACGGGCTCCTGCACATGCCGGTGTCGGTGGCCGCCCTGATCGGCTCCCTGGTGCTGTTGGCCATCTCCGGGGAGGACATCGTGGAGATGCTGGAGCATGAAGTGGAGTGGCCCACCCTGATCTTCTTCATCGGCCTGTTCATGGTCATCGCCGGGGCCGAAGAGACCGGCCTGATCCAGATGATCGCCAACTGGGTAAAAGACCTCTCCGGCGGCAACCTCACCACGGCCATCATCCTCGTCCTGTGGGTAAGCGCCATCGCCTCGGCCTTCATCGACAACATCCCCTTCACCGCCACCATGCTGCCCATCATCGCCTTTTTGAACCAGACCATTCCCGGGGCTGAGTCCGGCGTGCTCTGGTGGTCCCTGGCCCTGGGGGCCTGTCTGGGCGGCAACGGCACCATGATCGGGGCTTCGGCCAACGTGGTCACCGTGGGCCTGGCGGAAAAGGCGGGCTACCACATCTCCTTCATCACTTACATGAAGGCCTGCTGGTGGCCCATGATGATCACGGTCACCATTGCCATGGTGTATTTGTTGATCGCTTATTGATGAGGTGGTGGACAATTTGTTGCGGCCTGATTTAGTTTAACCCTATTGCTAAAGGCGGGATGCGCTTCGCTTTCCCGCCCTACGGTTACTACTGTTACGCATGGGGGGACACATGGGTCCCCCCCTACTCTTAAATGGGGCGGTTTGTGAACCGCCCCTGCCCCGCGTTGGGCCTGGAAAATATCGGTGCGTGAGACGCACCCTACGGCCCAGTAGGGTGCGTTCCACGCACCTCAGTCTCTGGATGGCGCCGGCCCCGCTTGACCCCCCGCTAAGAACCGGTTATGCTTCGCAATAACGGCTCGGTCCCAGGGCCGCCGCCACGCCATGGTTCGAATATCCCCGAGACCGCCGCAGCCGGGAAAGATTGGAGGCGATTACCAACCGATGGATAACCAGCCGTCTGCCGATGCCGCAAGACGACGGCTGCTCCGGCCGGATGCGCAGCCCCGGGCTGCCTATGGCCGCTTGCTCGTTTGTATCGATTCCAGTCCGGCCGCCGGGCAGTTGGTGCGGACCGCCGGCCGTCTGGCCGAAGCCGCCCGGGTTGAGTGGTTCGCAGTCTACGTGGAAACCCCTGACGATCACCCCAGCTTCGAAGACCAGGAGCGGGTCGCTAAAACCATGCGGCTGGCGGCCCAGTTGGGCGGTCAGACGGTCATGCTCTCCGGTTTCAGCCTCCGGGACACCATCCTTGATTTTGTCCGGGAACAAGGCGTTTCTAAAATCGTTCTGGCCCAAATTCGCCAGCCGGTTTGGCGCCGGCTGCTCTCCGTCACCCTGGCCGACCAGTTGCGGCGGCGCGCTGATGATCTCGACTTCTATCTGATTGCGGCCGGCAACCAGGAACCCCGACCCCGGAGCGCCCCCAGGCGGGACGTCTGGCGCCTGGTGCGGGACTACGGTTTGGCCGCCGCCGGAGTGGGGCTGTGCACCGGTCTGGCCTCTGTCTTATTTCCCTACCTGGCCCTGACCAACCTGGTGATGATCTATCTGCTCACCGCGGTGATCATTGCCGCGCTGCTGGACCGGGGCCCGTCCATCTTTGCCTGCCTTTTGGGTGTGGCCGTTTTCGCCTATTTTTTTGTACCTGACTACTACTCGTTTTCCTTGCCCAATACGGAATATGCCATTACCCTGGCGGTGATGCTCATCGTCAGCATCCTGATCAGCCGGCTCAGCTCTCGCATCCGCTACCAGGCCGGGGCAGCCAGCCAACAGGAGCGCCAGACCGCGGCCCTCTATGATATGAGCCGCAATCTCACCACCAAACTGAGCCTGGCGGAGCTGTTGCCGGAGGCCATCGGGCAGATCTCCAGAACCTTTGACAGTGAGGTGGCCATTCTCATGCCCGATGGGGCTGGAAAGTTGCAACTCAGCGCCGGCAAAGCCTTTCCCGACGATTACGGCAGCGAGATGCTGGTGGCCAATTGGGTGTACCGGTATGGACATTTCGCCGGTTTGGGGACCAAGACGCTTCCCAAGGCCAGAGGTTTTTACCTGCCGCTGCGCGCCTCTCAAGAATTGATCGGGGTTTTAAGGCTGGAGCCTACCCGGCCCAATAAGATGATTGAGCTAAAGTCGCTGCGCTTCCTGGAGGCGCTGGGCTCTCAGGTGGCCCTGGCCATTGAGCGGGAGCATCTGCATCAGCAGACCCACCAGACCCAGGTTCAGATTGAAGCCGAACGGTTGCGCAACGCCCTGCTCAGTTCCGTGTCCCATGATCTCAGGACCCCGCTGACCGTCATCGCCGGTTCGGCCAGCAGTTTGCTGGAGGGGGAAACCAGCCTGGACTCCGCGACCAAAGCTGAGCTGACCCAAACGATTTACGACGAAGCCAACCGCCTGGACCGCCTGGTGCACAATCTCCTGGAGATGAGCCGGCTGCAATCCGGCCAAACCAAGCTCAATTTCGAGTGGCACGTCCTGGAAGAAGTGGTGGGATGCGCCCTGGCGCAGTTGGAGTCCCAACTGCAGAATCACCCGGTGGTCATTCATCTGCCCGCCGACCTTCCCATGGTGCGCATCGACGCCCTGCTCATGGAGCGGGTCTTTATCAACCTGCTGGAAAATGCCATCAAATATACCCCGGAGCAGACGAAGCTAACGGTTTCGGGGTGGATCAACCATCACGAACTCCTGGTGGAAGTGGCGGACCGGGGTCCGGGCCTGGTGCCGGGAGATGAGGAACTGGTGTTTGAGAAATTCTACCAGGCCGGATCAGGCAGTGCCCGGGGGGTCGGGTTGGGTTTAACCATCTGCCGGAGCATTATTGAGGCCCACAGGGGGCGCATCTGGGCTGCCAACCGGCCCGGCGGCGGCACTACCTTCAGGTTTACCCTGCCCCTGGAGGAAGGGGCGCCTTTACTGGACAAGACTCTGCCCGAGATGCAGAAAGGCCCATCCGGATGAATCCGCGCGTTCTGTTAATTGAAGATGATCCCCGTATCCGCCGGTTTTTGAGGGCCTCGCTGCCTACCCAGGGCTATGAGTTGCTGGAGGCCGGAACCGGGCGTGAGGGTCTGTCGCTGGCCGCCTCCCAGGTTCCGGATATTATCCTGCTGGACCTGGGGCTGCCGGACATGGAGGGTATCGAGGTCATCCGCCACCTGCGGGAGTGGTCGCACATCCCCATCATTATTCTGTCGGCCCGGGGCCAGGAGCGGGACAAGGTAGTCAACCTGGACGCCGGCGCCGACGATTATCTGACCAAACCTTTCGGGGTGGGAGAATTGCTGGCCCGGATCCGCGCCGCGCTGCGCCGCACCGGCGCCGGAGAGGAAGACAAAACCGCCGATATCTTCACTCTGGACAAACTGCGGGTGGATTTTGACCGCCGCCAGGTATTCCGGGGCGAAGAGGAAATCCATCTTACCCCCATCGAATACAAACTGCTGTCAGTGCTCATCCGGCACCAGGGCAAGGTAGTTACCCACCGCCAGTTGCTCAAAGAGGTCTGGGGGCCATCCTCCGTTGAGCAGCATCCTTACCTGCGTATCTTTATTCTAAATCTGCGGCGCAAACTGGAAGACGATCCCACCCGCCCCCACTACCTGATCACCGAACCGGGCGTCGGTTATCGGTTGCGGGGTGAATGATTAATTAATTCGGTTTTCAGTTTTCGGTTTCCGGTTAAAATAAACTTATAGCGTTTGCCATAAATTCTTTCCGCTTGGAGGTTTCTCCAATCCCCCTAAATCCCAGCAGTGTCCGGTTAGAAAATTGCATGTGATGACCAGTAAAAACCATCGTCCCCCAGCAAGAGGGAATGGGGGACAGCAAGCGTACCCCTCTATCTCCCGGCCCCCTGGGAATCCGCCCACAGCTGCAGGGCCTCGGGGTCCCAGCGCTCTTGCGACACGATACGCTTTCGGGCGGCTATATCTTCCTGGTTGGCCAGATTCTGATAGCGCTGAAATGCCGCCTCGTCCCCCACATAGCAGGCCTTGGAGTTCTGGTCGGTGCAAACCAAAAACCGGTTAGTGCCTTCATAGCGGTGCTTGACTATCTCCTGGGGAGGGAGGGTTTTTAGATAGGCCAAACTTTGGGGAGTTTTAGCCGCGTAACTCGTAAATCCAGCCGCGGCGAGCAGGTCGTCCTGGGACTTGGGAGAACTGCTGCTGCTGCTGGACGGCGCTCCGGCGCAGCCCGCCAAAACGATGCCAAGCAACGCCGCCAGCAAGACGTAACCTATCCAGGGGGCTCTATATTTTGTCATCCACCTGTCTCCTTACGGTTCAAGAGGGGCTGGCGGTATAGCAACCATCCCCTCTTATCCGACCCGGCTCTATATAAGCCGATCAACCCCCGCCCTGGGAATCCACCCACATCTGCAGGGCCTCGGGGTCCGAGCGCTCATCCGAGACTTTGTGCTGGTCTTCGGAGATGCTTTGTTGGATGGCCAATTTCTGATAGCGCTCATAGGCCGCCTGGTCACCCAAAAAGCACTGCTTGGAATTGGGGTCGGTGCAGACTAGATACAGCGGCTTATCCTGGTATTTATTCAACACCACCTTCTTGGCCGGCAGGGTCTTAACATAAGCCACGTGGGCGTCTTTCGCCGTGTGGGTTCTAAACCCGGCTGCGTTGAGCAAATCGGCCTGAGATTGGGCCGGGCTGCTGGATTGGGCCGTGGCGCAACCCGCCAGAGCGATGCCCAGCGCCACTATCATTACCGCCATGCCTAACCAAGCTGCTTTACCTTTCATGGTCCGCTTGCCTCCTTATGGATGGTATATTTTATTTTTTGTTGCGGTTGTCCGCCCCATGGCTTCGGTCTTTCCCTGACGAGTCTCCAGTGGCCGGGGAGCGATCCCCATGACCAGTTGCCTCAAGCCTCGATCCGAGCCGATTTTCTCACGCCCCCTCTGGCCGAGTCGGGTGGGGCGCCGGCCGGTCGATGGCGTGCTTGATTTCCGTCAGGGTCTCATTGATGCGAAAAAAGACCATCAGGATTTCGCAATAAATCCTAACCCCCAGGGGCCCCAGGAGAAAAAGGAGCCCGCCTTTCCACAGGTATTGGCCCTCGCCGGCCTCAAACCGAGTGGCACCATAAACAATCATCATGGCGCCGGTGATGAGACAGAGGATGGCGCCGCTCCAGAACAGAATCTGGATGATGATCGGGGTGACCATAGTCCGGAAGGCCCAAAAGTCGCGCATGGGGATCTCCTCTTGCGGCTGGGATATTTGATCTACCGCTTGATTATAATAGTGCCGATATTATCACTGTCGACAGGCAGGCCGATTTTCTTTAATCCTGCAATGTTCGCCGATAACGGTGATATGAGCCCAGGAGATCACAGGATGGCGGTTTACCTATGTTTCCCGGTCCACTCCGACGTTAAATCTGGGCGGCGTGGAGGTGGGGGTCCTCGATGCGGTAAAACACCGTGGGCGGCGAGACAATGGGCAACTGGTCGATCTCAGCCATGGCCTGGCGGGCGTCGGCCTCCCGGGCTTCGTGGGTGATCATGACGATGGGCACCGTACCCGCCAATTCCCGGCCCTTCTGGATCACCGCGGCGATACTGATGTTGTGTTTGCCCAGGATGCCCGACACCTGGGACAGGACCCCGGGCCGGTCCAGGGCCGAAAACCTGAGGTAGTAGTTGGTCACCAGGTCGTTGATGGGTTTGATGAGCCGCCGGGTGTTGAGGGCCGATTCCCACCCCAGGGCCGGCACCCGGCCGGGGACCCCGTGATTGAGATTGCGGGCCAGGTCGATGAGGTCGCTGACTACGGCGCTGGCCGTGGGCATCATTCCGGCCCCCTGCCCGTAGAGCAGGATCGGCCCCACCGCGTCCCCGGTGAGGTAGACCGCGTTCATGGCGCCGCCCACGTTGGCCAGCATGTGGGTCCGGGGCACCAGGGTGGGATGGACCCGGGCCTCTACCCGGTGCCCGTCATCCCGGGTAATGGCCAGGAGTTTGAGGCAATAGCCGAATTCCCCGGCGAACTGCAGGTCCAGGGGGTTAAGCCGGCTGATTCCCTCCACCGCAATGGACTCCAGGTCCAGTTGGGACCCGTAGGCCAGGCTCATGAGAATGGCCAGCTTGTGGGCGGTGTCGATCCCTTCCACGTCCAGGGTGGGGTCGGCTTCGGCGAACCCCTGGGCCTGGGCCTCGGCCAGGGCCTGGGCATAGGAGGCGCCGCTTTGGGTCATTTGGGTCAGGATGTAATTGGCGGTGCCGTTCAAGATGCCAAACAGCTCCTGGACCCGGTTGGCGGCCAACCCCTGGCGCAGGGCCAGGATGATGGGGATGCCGCCGCACACCGAGGCCTCGAACGCCACCTCCACGCCGGCCGCGGCGGCCGCGGCGAGCAGATCATTGCCGTGGTGGGCCAGCAGGGCCTTGTTGGCGGTGACCACGTGCTTTCCCCGGGCGATGGCGGCCATCACGTAGTCCTGGGCCGCACTGGTGCCGCCGATAAGTTCCACCACTATATCGATGTCCGGGTCGTCTAGGATGTCTTCGGCCCGGGTGGTGAGGACATCCGCCGGCAGCGCCACGGGCCGCGGCCGGTCCAGATCCAGGTCCGCCACCTTTTTCAGGATCAGGGGAGACCCCAGGCGCCGGGCCAGCAATTCCCGCTCCTCGGTAAGCAGGCGCACCACGCCGCTCCCCACAGTGCCGAAGCCGATCAGGCCGATTTTAATGGGTTTCATGTACCTCTCAAAATACTTCCCCCGAACACCGGTGCCAAGGTCTTCACGCCGGTATTCCGGGTGCAAATCATCAAGATTGAGCCTTCCCCATAGATTTTTGAGGTTGGAGCAAATCGTTGGTGGCAAAGGAACGTTCCTGGTTCCCAAGTGCAACTTGGGAACCAGGGGTGATTTTTATTTCTCCGGCGCCGGGAGGCCCAGTTCTTCCAGGCTTTTTTTCAGGACCTGGCGGAAGCCCCGGATGGCCTGGTTGGTGCGGTGGACGTTTTCCACCAGGGCGAAGCGGACGTATTCGTCGCCGAACTCGCCGAAGCCCAGCCCCGGGGCCACGGCCACCTTGGCCTCCCGAATGAGCATCATGGCGAACTCCACCGAGCCCAGGTGCCGGAATTTTTTGGGGATGCGGGCCCAGACGAACATGGTCCCCTTGGGCGGGTCCACCCGCCAGCCGAGGTTGTGGAGCCCCCGGCACAGGGCGTCGCGGCGCTCTTTATAGACCGCCACGGTCTGCTCCACGCAGTCGTAGGGGCCGTTCAAGGCGATGATGGAGGCGATCTGGATGGGCTGGAACACCCCGTAGTCCAGGTAGCTCTTGATGCGGGTCAGGGCGTGAACCAGGCGCTGGTTGCCCACCACGAACCCCATGCGCCAGCCGGGCATGTTGTAGCTCTTGGAGAGCGAAAACAGCTCTACCCCCACCTCTTTGGCACCGGGCACCTGGAGGAAGCTGGGCGCCTTATAATCGTCGAAGACCAGGTCGGCGTAAGCGAAGTCGTGGATGATGTACACGTTGTACTTCTGGGCGTACTCCACGATGCGCTTGAAAAAATCCAGGTCCACGCACCGGGTGGTGGGGTTGTGGGGGAACGAAATGATGAGCATTGTCGGCCGGGGCCGGATCAGTTCGGTGATGTTGCCCAGGTCCTCAAAAAAATCCCGGTCGGGGCTTAAAGGGATGCTCACCAGTTGGCCGCCGGAAATGACCACGGAGGCGGAATGGATCGGGTAGGTAGGGTTGGGCACCAGCACCACATCCCCGGGTTCCACCGTGGCCAAAATCAGGTGGGACAAACCTTCCTTGGCCCCGATGGTGGCGATGGCCTCGGTCTCCGGGTCGATGTCGACGTCGAACCGGCGTTTATACCAGTCGGAAATAGCCACCCGCAGCTTGGTAATTCCCCGGGAGGCGGAGTAACGGTGATTGGCGGCCTTGCCCGCGGCTTCGGTAAGCTTGTCCACAATGTGCTGCGGTGTGGGCAGGTCGGGATTGCCCATCCCCAGATCGATGATATCCTCCCCCCGGCGCCGGGCCATCATCTTCAAGGCGTTGACCGTGGCAAAGACATAGGGAGGCAGACGTTTCATCCGGGGGAATTCTTCAATGGCCATGCGGATCTCCTTAGGGCTAAGAGGGCGATAATTCCATGAAATTATTATCCCAAAGCCCGCGACTTGTCAAATGGGGATTTGGCCGGTGGCCGGGAATTCCTGAACCGGCAGGCCGGTTAACGGGTTACTTTGAGACAGGTAAAGTGCCGGTGAAACGATTAAGGCCGTGGCGGCCAGCCGCGGGAGAAGCTACCCGGATTATTATCGGAATTCCTTCCCCAGGCCTTCTGCGTCTAGCCCCGCCAGTCCCTCTGACGGCCGCCGGCCTCCGGTCTGACATAGGTTTATAGCCATTGCCAAAAGTTCTTTCCGATCCTTGATAACCACAAATCCCCCCTACCCCCCCTTTAATAAAGGGGGGAACTATAAGGAATTGCTGTTAAAGTCCCCCTTTGAAAAAGGGGGATTTATAGAAACCTCCAAGCGGAAAGAATTTATGGCAAACGCTATAACCCGCCGCACCGGGACGGCCGAAGAGTCCGGGCGCGCGCCGCGGCCCTCCGGCCATTCCCCCCTCTGCGGGTAGCCAAACTCGCCCCTTTAATTTATGGATTCGGAACCTCGGAATTAGCCTTTCCCTAATTGTTTTTAACTTCCTATTAAATTAATTTATCCATAATCCAGAAGTTGGATGGCAACCTGATTTATTCCCCTTTGAGACCCGGGACCCTCATCCCGGCATCAGGTTTAGCCATACCCGGCGTGGACAAGGGGCAGATATGGATATCCTGGAATCGCTTTTCGCCCTGATCCAAGAAAACTTCATAGACATCATCACCATCCTTTGGGTCATCTGGTTTGCAGGCATAGCTTTCGGGGTCGTCGTTGCCACCGTCTCCGGGTATCGAAACCGCCGGGCCTTGGCCAGGCTCACTAAGAAATTAGAGGCTGACCGGCGGCGGCGGGACGAAGACGGAGTGCATTTTGACCTTGATCTGGATCGGATTAGAGACACCCTCATCCACCGGGAAGCGGAACTGAGTGAGGATGTCGAGAGAATGGGGCTGGATTTTGGGATACAGGGGGTTCTGGAGCATTTCCGGGACAAAGTTAAGGGACGGCTGGCGGATATCTCCGCCACTCACCGCGAAATCGAGGACCGGCTCCGGAGTGTCTATGCGGCGCTCAATGACTTTAAGGACTTGATTGAACCGGACCAGCTCTCCCTGGCGCGGATGGCCTTAAAGCGCGGGGCAACGGCGAAGGCGGCGGCTTTGTTGAAACGGGCCCAGTCCCTGGGCAATCAGCAGGCCGCCGAGGACTCGGGATTGCAGCTATCTGTGGCCAGGAACAAGAAACTGGCCGCCGGGGCCGCTTTTCTCCTGGGGCAGTTGGCGGAGATTGATTTCAATTATTTTGGGGCGGCGCAATATTACCAACTGGCCGCCGACTTGCAGCCCGCCAACTTGACGTATTTGAGGGCCGCGGCGGAACTGTCGTATGCCTTTGAGGAGTTTCAAGAAACCGGACATCTGCTGGAGCAGGTGTTAAAAATCCAGGAAAAATTGCTGGGGCCGGAACATCCGGATCTGGCGCAAACACTGAACAACCTCGGCGTTTTGCGCCATACCCAGGGCCGGCATGCCGAGGCCGAGGCCTTTTACCTGTGGGCCCTGGAGATTTGTGACGCCCAGGGGCATCCTTCAAATCAGGAGGCCGTCAACCTGAGGCAAAATTATGCCGCTCTTCTGCAGGAAGTAGGGCGGCAACGCGAGGCTGACGCCGTCAAGGTTAGGGCCGCCATGGCCTGAACCGGAAGCAAAGACCTCCCAAATTTCCCTGTCTTGGGCGCGTCAAAAAGTTTGCGGCGCCCGAATGCCAGCCAGACCGGTCTCTGCTAATCTTTAAAGATGTTTTCGGCTCAGTGATAGTTTCGGATCATCGCAGGCATCTTGATATCCTCGTCAGTCAGGGTCCGAATTATTTTCTCAATACCCGCTGACGGTTCCTTCGCGCCGGGGGTCGGCGGCCCCGGAAAGGAGGCCGGTTTCATTGATCATCACCCCTTGCGCCCCGCCCAAATAGATATCGAAGTCTTTCTTGAGGACGATGGGGTATCCTTTGCGGGCCAGAGCATTTCGGACCTTGCTGGCAATGCGGGCTTCTAATAATAGCTCTCCGGTTTTGGTGTGACGGTGAATCCTCGGCGCATTAATCGCCTCCTGCAGCGTTAAGCGATGATCGATGAGGTTCATCAGAACCTGGGCCATCGCCGAGGTGATTCTGGTCCCCCCGGGCATGCCGATGGCCAGATAAGGCTTGCTGTCTTTGAGCACCACAGTGGGAGCCATGTTGCTCAGGGGCCTCTTCCCCGGGGCAATGGAGTTCGGCCCGCCCGGCTCAGGGGCAAAATCCCCCATGCTGTCGTTCAGCAATATGCCCGTGCCCGGCACCACCACGCCGGAGCCGAAGAAAGCGTCGACGGATTGGCTTAAGGACACCAGATTTCCATCCTTATCGGCAACGGAAAGATGGGTGGTTTGTTCGGACTCTTGACCCAAATTGCCCGTAATTAATTTCCCCTGCACCTGACCTTTGGGTTTGATTTTCATCCCCTGTCTTATTTTTTCGGCGTGCTCCTTGGAAAGCAGCTCTGCCAGGGGAATCTTCACAAAGTCCTGATCTCCTATATACTTCGCCCGGTCGGAGAATGCCTTTTCCATGGCCTCGGTTATGATCTCAATGCTTTCGGTACTGTTCAGGCCGAGCCGGGCCATATCGTATCCTTCGAGAATATTCAAGAGCTCGATAAGCTGAGTTCCTCCCGAACTGGGCGGCCCCATGGAAATGATTTCATAACCCCGATAATTCCCTTCGACCGGCGACCTAACCTCCGCCTTATAGTTGGCCAAATCCTCCCGGGTGATCAATCCTCCCAAGCGTTGCATCTCCTTGGCGATGGCCTCGGCGATGGCTCCCTGGTAGAAAACCTCGGGGCCCTGGGCCGCAATCAGGCGATAGGTCTCGGCCAGGTCCTTCTGGTATAATCGATCCCCCACTTTAAAGGGGCGCCCGTTTTTAAGGTAGATTCGGGCGGCGGCCGGGAATTTCAAAAGCTTGGGGGCATTATTGGTCATCATGCTATTGAGAAGTTTGGTAACCGGGAAGCCTTGTTCAGCCAGTTGAACGGCAAGCTCCATTACTTCCTTCAGGGACATGGTGCCGTATTTCTGGAGCGCCAGCGTCAGCCCGGCTACAGTTCCCGGCACCCCCACAGATCGAGGCCCAATTTTCATTTGGTCGACTTGCACCTGTCCCCGCCTCAGGAACATTGCCGCGGTCGCTTTGGCAGGCGCCATGGCGCGGTAATCGATTGCCACCACCTTCGCATCCAGGGCCTTGGGCAAAAAAATCAGCATGAATCCGCCGCCGCCGATCCCGGAGGCATTGGGCTCCACCACGCCCAGGGCAAAGGCAGTGGCCACCGCGGCATCTACCGCGTTTCCCCCTTTTTTCAGAATCTCTACGCCGACCTCTGAAGCCAGGGGGTGGGCTGAAGCTATGACCCCGGACTTGAACTCCAGCGGGGGCGAGCCTTGCTCTCCCAAGGCCTGAGTTCCTGGGATGGAAGGGAGGACGGCCAGGAGAATAAGGGCCGCCAAAAACAGGTGAGAGATCATCTTAGTCATTGGGTTCCACACGCAGGTTGATAGCCGAAAATGCCGGGGGTCAGCCGCAGACAGCACCCGAAGGACTCATTCTGGGCTCACATATTGTCATTTCATAAGTAGGTATTATATTAAGCTCAAAAAACTTGAAATAAATGCTCGGAATAGAAATAATCTTATTTTCCTTCGTCGTCCTGGTCTTCCTGGGGGTCCTGGAGGCTGTTTTTCATAAACGAAATATTGCCAGGATACCGACCCGCATCCACGTCAACGGCACCAGGGGAAAATCCAGCGTCGTCCGGCTTATTGCGGGGGGATTGCGGGAGCAGGGCATCCCGACCTGCGCCAAGACCACCGGGACTCTTGCCCGGTTTATCCTCCCCGACGGCTCGGAGTATCCGGTCTTTAGACCGTCGGGGGCCAATGTCATCGAGCAGGTGCGCGTCATTGCCGTCGCGGCCGCCAACGGGGCCCAAGCCGTGGTGGTGGAGTGCATGGCGCTTCAGCCTCTACTCCAGTGGCTCTGCGAGGCGAGGTTCATTAAAGCGACCCACGGGGTTATCACTAATGCCCGGGAAGACCATCTCGACGTCATGGGGCCGGAGGAAGACAACGTAGCGCTAGCTCTGGCGGGGACAACGCCGGTCGGGGCCAAGCTCTTTACAGCCGATACCAGGCATGTCCCTATTTTCGAGCAGGCGGCCCGGGACCGGGGGACCAGGCTCATCGCGGTGGCCCCGGAAGAAGTGGCGGCTATCACCGATGCGGAGATGGCCAGGTTTTCCTACGTGGAACATAAGGAAAATGTGGCGCTGGCTCTCAAGGTTTGTCTCGACCTGGGATTATCACGAGAAACGGCGCTTTCGGGCATGTGGAAGGCCGCGCCGGACCCCGGCGCTCTCACCTTTTCCACCATCCGGTTCTTCGGCCGGCATATTTACTTCGTCAATGCCTTTGCGGCCAACGACCCGGAATCCACCGAGCGCCTCTGGAATCTGGCTCTTAAACAGTATCCGGACGTGGAAAAACGTATTGTGATCTTCAATTGCCGGGCCGACCGGCCGGTCCGTTCGCAACAGCTCGGTGAGGCCTCTGCCGCCTGGTCTCCGGCTGATCATTACATCCTGATGGGCACGGGCGCCTATTTTTTTATCAGGGCCGCCATATCCCGGGGGATTGCCGCAGATAAGCTGATCTTCGCGGAGAATAAGAGCGACAGCGACCTGTTCGAACATATTGTGGAACTCGCCGGAAGCTCCGCGGTGGTTGTGGGTATGGGGAATACCAAGGGTCAGGGACTCAGCCTGAGCCGTTTTTTCCGTCACCGGAGCATCCTGAAAGAGGTCCTGAAAAAGGAACTTCCATGATCGAGTTGCTGCCCTATTCCATCGGTATAGGCCTGGTAGTGAGCATCTTCATGGCGGAGATATTCGGCCTCGCCGGGGCGGGTCTAGTGGTGCCGGGATATCTTGCCCTTTATCTCACCCAACCGGTTGTAGTGGCGACGACCCTGACGGCGGGTTTTGCCGCCTTCGTTTTGGTAAGAGCCATCGGTTCGTTCGTTATTGTCTACGGGCGGCGGCGTACCGTCCTGATGATCCTGGCGGGTTATCTCATGGGCATGCTCACACGATATTTCTTCCATACCGGGGTGAGCGAACTGGAATTTGCCGTCATCGGCTTTATCATTCCCGGACTCATTGCGGTCTGGCTGGACCGGCAGGGAGTAATCGAAGCGATCTGTTCCCTGCTCACCGCGGCCATCATTGTCCGGCTCATCCTCGTCCTTATATTTGGAGAGGCCCTGAATCAATGAAGAAAATTTATTGGCGGCCTCACGGCACTCCTCTGCTGGCCATTATCCTGGTGGCGGTTTTTTCAGTTGGAGGGGGGCTGGCGGTGGAGCGATTCCGGATAACCGAGAGGAGTCCATATTATGCGGTGCAGATGGAGGCGTCGCAATTGGCCTCGGAGGCAATGGCGGCGATTAAGCAGGAGCGGCTGAAAAAGGGACTTCCCATTGACTCGGGGGCCGATCCGGCCCAATCAGGGCTTATCGGCACCTTCATAAGTCCGGTCACCAGCAGTTCCGGCAACCTGGAGGCCAAACAGACTTCGATAAACCCAAACTTCGCCGCAGTTATCGTTGATCTGCTCGAGGAGGCCGGCGTTCATCAGGGCGACCGGGTTGCAGTCAGCGTCAGCGGTTCCTTCCCCGCCATGAATATCGCCCTCTACGCCGCCATCAAGGCGTTGCATCTAAAACCTACCATCATCTCCTCGGTCTCGTCGTCGCAGTGGGGCGCCAATGATCCTGATTTCCTGTGGATTGATATGGAACATCAACTCTACAACCAGGGCATCTTCCCGTTCCGTTCCGTGGCTGCATCCATCGGGGGTAGATACGACAAGGGCAAAGAGATGTCGGAGGCGGCCCGGGAGTCTATCATCCAGGCGATAGAAAAGAACGGCCTGCTCCGGATTACGGACAAGACGCTCCATGAGAATGTGGATCAGCGGATGAGCATCTATTTCAAGGAAGGGCGGCCCAAGGCTTATATCAATGTGGGCGGGGGAATTGCCGCCGTAGGGGCCGAGCGCCGGAGGCGCGGCTTTCTTAAATCCGGTTTGACGCCCTCGGAAGATCACCTCACAGATAAGGGGAAATTCGTGGTATCCCGGTTCCTCAAAGAAGGGACCCCGGTCATTCACCTGGAAAACATGAAACAACTGGCTTCCCAATACGGGCTGCCCGCGGCCCCGGCCGGATTTCCCGAGGTTGGCGAAGGAGGCGTCTACTCCCGGACGCGGTATAACAAGTGGCTGGTCGGCGCCCTCCTGGTCGGGATTTTTGGCGGTCTATATTTCTTTTTCCGCACAGATCTTGGCTTCCGGTTGCTCCAGGTGTCTTACCGCCGGAAGGGCTCAGCCCCACCTGAACCTATGGTGTGAAACCAAGTTGCGCTCATAGAAGTAAGAAAAGCTATTGCAGGGGCGCACCTGTGTGTGCGCCCTCCGATACGGTGCGGTGCAGCCAAACCCTTCGACTAACCCAAAAAAAATATCTGAAGGTGAAACGGCATCAAAACGGAGACTTGAGCAAGGCCTCCGACCGGCTGTTCTCTATCTGCCGGTTAATTGCCAGAATCAGCTTTTCAAGTCTTCCGACTAAATCGAGGACCTCGGGTCCTTCCGCCTTGAAGCCGGAGGTTTTCGAATCCACGATGCGGCATTTGGCGTTGATCTCCACCTGGGCCGATTCTACTCCCAAGGTTTTCCTGGCATAGCAGGTGACCGTACCTGGACCCCGGGCACTGAACCTCTGGTTGAAAATCCGGGGCTCATATCCCTGAAACGCCTTGGCAATGGTCTCTTTGAAGGTGGGGCAGGAACTCTTGTGGGTGTCGTTGCTCAGGGTCCCCACATCGACTTTGAAGGGGTGGCTGCGCCCGGCGCCATGCAGGTCCAGGACGAACTTGATGTCGTTCTGCTCCACCACCTGCTTCAAGTGATCCTTGTAGCGAGTGGAGACGTCGTTGTTAGGGTCCTCACCCGCCCGGTTCTTCACGTACAAGACGTGGGCCCCGGTCATCTCACCGAGCTTTATGGCCATAGAGGCGGTGTAGGCGTCCTCTTCTTTCCAGCGGGCCTCTTTGGTCCTGAAATGCTTCGCTCCATGGGGAGCGGAAATGAGGATGGGAATGTGGCCTTTGATATAGCCGAAGTAGTCATGGCTCGGCTCATCATAGTTGATTTGATTGAACTCAATCTGCCTGATCTCCCGCAGGATGGCGCTCATCTGTTCTTCACCTGAGACTCGGCCCGGAAACGGTAGAAACATGAGCAGGGCTGCAACAAGACCAATGCCTCTTATCCATTTAGTCATATTTGTTTATCCCCTGCCGAGGCTTAATTCGCCTCAAGCATCGGGGGGAATTGAAAAAGTAAGGGTGAACCTTGTTTAATTATACAATAAAATGCCCTGCAAGCATTCGGTTTTTGGAGCTACGAGTCGCAACATGGTCACAGAAACTAAAAAGGGGTCACGGTGAAAAACCGTAACCCCTTGAATTTGCATGGTAGGCGGTACTGGGCTTGAACCAGTGACTTCCACCGTGTGAGGATGGCACTCTACCGCTGAGTTAACCGCCCATGGTTGCTCTTAAAGAATTTATAATCCAAAAAGGTTTTTTTGACAAGTCCCTGAAGGCCTCCTGGCGCCAATTTTTTCTCGGCCGGGGAAAGTGGGTCCGAAAAAGGGCGCCCCTGCTTAAACCTCGACTCCGAGGTCCGGTTCCCTCAGATAGATAAGCTGCCAGGCCGGGTGCCGCCGGATGATCTCACCGGCCAGGTCTATCACAGCAGAGTGGGCGTCGATCAGCGCCGTGTCACTGGTGGCGATGGCCCCGGTGAAGCCCGAGAGCTGCCGTTCCGGCACCGGCACGGCCGCGGCCTGGACCGAGAGATTCCGGGAGGCGAACACCTCCCGGGTGCGCCGGGCTAACTCGCCGCTCAGGCTCAGGGGGGCGTCATAGAAGACCTCAACGGGGCCGGCCTGATTATCCGCCAGATAATCAGCCACCAGCGCCAGGACCCGGTCGGTGGCCGGTGAGACCTTAAAGGCGCCGGAAATCTCGCCCACGTCCCGGACGAAGCCGTCGTCCGCGGCCACCAGGGGCAGACCTCTGCCGGCGCACTCCAGGGTAATGAGGACGTTGTGGCCGTCCAGGGCCAGGGGGAGGTTCGGCAAATCCCGGAGCAACCGCAGTTTGGCCCGGCGGGCCGCCGCCACTATCGGGGCGAAGACCCCCCGGTGCAAAAGCTGGCGGGCGGTGTGATCGAGGCCGTAGCGGTTCCCCACCAGATCCAGGGCGTTCTTCCGGGGATAACCCCGGGTCAGGAGAAAGCGGAAGTCAGCGGCGGCTTCCGTGAGGGTGGGCCAGAATTCAGTCATGTGAGGCGGTATTTTGGTGGTTCCCAAGCCGGAACTGGCTACCGGCAGAAAAAAATTATGATACCGAGTTGAGACGGCTGCGAAAGTTCCACCTGTCATTCTGAGGGAGCGCAGCGACCGAAGAATCTCATAACTGCACGTTCCCAAGTACAACTTGGGAACGAGAATAAGTCAAGCGGTCATGTGGCCCAGGCTGGGAGTAGAATGCCGGAATAATAATAGTCAGGGGAATTTTTTCAGAATATCTACAGTTTCCCTTGCCGGGGAGGGTGAGGGGCCTTATTGTTAAGTCAGCGCCCGATTGAGGGCAGGCGGCGGGAGAAGGCCGCCTCAAATCGCTACGTTAAGGAGTAATGGTCATGAAACACTCGCTTGATGAAATGAAGGCCAAGATTCATGAGATGTACCCTAAAATCGACAAGCACGGGGTAGCCTCCACGGTGACCTTCGACAAAGCTAAAAAAACCTACGTCCTGGAGTTGAAGAAAGGCCCGCACCACCTGTCCACCTTTATCGACAAGGTGGATGCGGATAAATGCATGGAAGGGGTCGAATGCATCCACTTAGGGGTCCAGATCGGGCAATTTCTGGAAAATTTCAAAAAGGTGTGATAATAAGATATAATTAATACTTAACAACAAGTTTGGGTTAAAGGCCTCTGGGAAAAAGGGGCGCCGGCGGGGAGGCCGGTTCGGACTCAGAACGGACGGCGGGGTGAAGGGAGAGACGTGGGCGGTTAGAGGCACGCCCTCTCTTCCCGGACTATCTTGGGCAATCCCGCACCGACTTATCTTTAATTGAGACCCCGGCGCCCCGTGCCCCTGCGGTTGGGTTAAGGTATAATAAGTTCCGGCGTCGCGGCGCACTGCGCCCTTTATGCCGGTGCGCCCAGTTTGGCCGAGGAGTTCGCCCCGGCAACCAGAACCAAAATAACCGCCAGGCGGTATAGAGCGGCGAGAGAGCCTGCAAGGAAGCTATGAAGTTTTTCAAGGAACCAAATCCCAACCGGCTGGAAAAATATCATCAGCGGCGGCGCTGGGCCCGGCGCCTGACGTATATCTTTTACAGCCTGGTGTTTACCGGGTTTTTGGGCGTGGCCGGGGCCGGGGTGTTTATCTATTACCATTTCCTCAAAGACCTCCCGGATTTCACCACCCTCAAGGAGTTCCGGCCTTCGGTGATCACCCAGGTTTATGCCCGGAACGGCCAACGCATCGGGGAGTTCTACTCGGAGCGCCGCATCGAGGTGCCCTACAGCCGGTTGCCCCGGCATCTGGTCCTGGCCTTTGTGGCCGCGGAGGACGCCCGGTTCTTCGAACACCCGGGGGTGGACATTACCGGTATTGCCCGGGCCTTTTTCCGTAACCTGGAGGCCGGCGAGCTGGTCCAGGGCGGCAGCACCATCACCCAGCAGGTGGTTAAGCGCGTCCTTTTGACTTCGGAGAAGAGCTTCGCCCGGAAAATCCGGGAAGCGGTGCTGGCCTATCGCATCGACAATTACATGACCAAGGAAGAGATTCTCAGCGTCTATCTGAACCACATCTTCCTGGGCCATGGGGCCTATGGGGTGGAGGCGGCGGCTCAGGAGTACTTCTGTAAGCACGTCGAAGACCTGAATCTGGCGGAGGTGGCCATACTGGCGGGCATCCCCAAGGCCCCCAGCCGCTATGACCCGTATCTCAACTCCCGGAGGGCCAAGGAACGTCAGGCTTACGTGCTCAGGCGGATGGCCGAGGTGGGGTTCATCAGCCCGGAGCAGGAACAGGCAGCCTTGCAGCAACCTCTCAAGCTCAAGCCCTTCCGGCCGGAATGGATCAAGGACTGCGGCTACTTTACCGAGCAGGTGCGGGGCCAGTTGGAGGACCGATTCGGTAAGGAATCGGTGTACTCCATGGGGCTGAAGGTCTATACCACCGCGGATGTCAACCTGCACAAGGTGGCCCGGGAAGCCATTGAATCAGGCATCGACGGCCTGATCCAGCGGAACGGCTACCGGGGGCCGCTTAAGCACGTCCGGGGCAAGGCCATGGCCGCCTTCCAGGAACGCCAGGCGAAATATTACCGGAAATACCCGCCGCGTAAAGGCCAGGCGGCGACCGCCCTGGTGGTGGGCGCCCCGGACCGGCGCCGGGGCGGCGGGATGAACTTCCGCTTAGGGGAGCAGTGGGGCGTTTTGCGAGAGGCAGGCGGCGCCAAGTCCCGGGCCACCACCTCGATCTCTTCTCTGAGGCCGGGGGATGTGGTACAGGTGCGGCTGGTGGAGCGGGAGCGCCAGGGCAAGTGGACCGGGGAGTTGATCGCCGCGCCCATGGTCCAGGCGGCGCTGGTCTCCATGGAGTTCAAGACCGGCCAGGTCCGGGTGCTCATGGGAGGCAAGGACTTCGGGGACAGCACCTTCAACCGGGCCACTCAGGCCAAGAGGCAGCCGGGCTCGGCCTTCAAACCTATTCTCTACGCTGCGGCGGTGGAAAAAGGCTTTCGTGCGGACTCTATTTTGGTGGACTCCCCGATTTCCCTCCCCGGGGGCCGGCACGGGCAGCTATGGTCGCCGCAGAATTACGACCACCGGTTTTATGGACCGATTCCGCTGGCCTATGCCATAGCCCATTCCCGGAACGTGCCGGCGGTGCGTCTGATGATGGCCATCGGCGTTCCGGCCACGGTCAACATGGCCAAGACCTTGGGAATCACCAGCCCCATCTTTCCCAATTATGCCTCGGCCCTGGGAGCCTCCGATGTTACCTTGATGGAAATGACCCGGGCCTACTCCGCCTTCCCCAACGAGGGCAAGTTGATCGAGCCGATTTTAATCGAGCGGATCGAGGACCGGGACGGGCGGGTCCTGGTGGAAAACCGGCCCCGCAGTCAGCAGGTAATCAGTCCCCAAACCGCCGAGATCATGACTCGTCTTTTAGTGGGCGTGGTGGATCACGGCACCGCTACCCGGGTCCGGGTCTTGGGACGGCCCATGGGAGGCAAGACCGGCACCACCAACAAGACCCGGGATGCCTGGTTTATCGGGTTCACGCCGTCTTTGGTTACCGGGACCTGGGTGGGGATGGATGATGAACGCAGTCTGGGCCCCAAGGAAACCGGTTCCCAGGCCGCGGCCCCCATTTTCATCGCCTATATGAAAGAGGTCCTGAAAGGCACGCCGGTGGAGCAATTCCCGGGAGTTTCGAGTACGGTGCTGGCCGGGCGGGACCAGGAAGAGGCTGATGATGAAGTGCCATCCCAAGCCGAGGAGACCTACTACCCTGAAGAAGAGGTGGTGAGGGAAAGAACCCAGGCTCCCCAGGCCACCAGTCAGCAATTTTTTAAAAATGACCTGGATTAATGAGGCAAGTTTTCGGTTTTCGGTTTTCAGTTTTCGGTATATAGAGTTTAAAGACACCGATGGCATAGGCGTGAGGCATCACGCCTTTGCCGTTCATGGTCTTATATGAATAGTTTTGGCTGTTAAGTGAATTACAATCGAAGACTGAAAACCGAAAACCGTCTTTCAGGAGCTCCTATGCGACAGATCGAGGTGGCGCAGGTCACCCAGGCCGTGAAAGCTGCGGCCATTGCAGCCAATTATGAACCCGGGGCCGACCTGCTGGCCGCTCTGGCCCGGGGGGCTGAGGCAGAAGAATCCCCTGTCGGCAAGGAAATCTTCCGGCAATTACTGGAAAACGCCCGCATCGCCAAGGAGGAGCGCATTCCCATGTGTCAGGACTGCGGTCTGGCCGTGGTCTTTGCCGAGGTGGGCCAGGACGTCCAACTGGTGGGCGGGGATTTCGACCAGGCGATCAACGCCGGCATCCGCCAGGGATATGGCGAGGGCTGCCTGAGAAAATCCCTCTGCCATCCCCTGACCCGGGCTAATACCGGGGACAATACGCCGGCAGTGATCCACACCGAGATAGTGCCGGGAGACCGGCTTAAACTCACGGTGGTTCCCAAGGGCGGGGGCAGCGAAAACATGAGCCGCCTCTTCATGCTGAAACCGGCGGACGGGTTGGCCGGGATCAGAGAAAGAGTGGTGCTCACCGTCCAAGAGGCCGGCCCCAACCCCTGTCCCCCCATAATCGTGGGGGTGGGCATCGGCGGCAACTTCGAGCGGGCGGCCTTGCTGGCCAAGAAGTCCCTGCTGCGGGAGCTGGGCCAGGCCAACCCCGACCCGGAAGTGGCCGCCATCGAGCGGCAGCTTCTGGCCGAAGTCAACGATTTGGGCATCGGGCCCCAGGGACTGGGGGGCCGGATCACCGCCATGGCGGTGCATGTCCTGATGCAGCCCTGCCACATCGCCTCGCTGCCCGTGGCCGTCAACATTCAATGTCACGCTTCCCGTCATAAAGAAGTGGTGCTGTAAAACGGTTTTTAGTTTTTGGTTTTTAGTTTTTGGTTAAAAGCGGAAAACAACAAGTTAATGGTGGAGCTAGTAATATTTGCAGGGGAAACTGATATAAAAGGTGAATCATGGTTAAAACGGTAAAACTGACTGCTCCCCTGACTGACCAGGATGTGTTGCAGCTCTCCATCGGCGATACGGTTTTGGTCAGCGGGGTGATCTATACCGCCCGGGACGCGGCGCACAAGCGTCTGATTGATCTGCTGGCCAAAGGCGAGCCCTTGCCCATGGATATCGCGGGGCAGATTATGTATTATGTCGGTCCGAGTCCGGCGGCGCCCGGCCGGGTCATCGGGGCCGCGGGTCCCACCACCAGCTACCGCATGGACTCCTATGCCCCCATCCTGATCAAGCTGGGTTTGAAGGCGATGATCGGCAAAGGCAAGCGCTCGGTGGAGGTGATCGAAGCCATGAAGGCTTATAAGGCCGTCTACCTGGGGGCCACCGGCGGCGCCGGCGCCCTCATCTCCCAGCGGATCAAGGCTGCCGAGGTGATCGCCTTTCCCGAACTGGGGCCGGAAGCCGTCCACCGCCTGGAGGTGGAAGACTTCCCCACCATGGTCATCAATGACTGTCAGGGCCGTGATCTCTATGAGCAAGGGGTCAGGGAGTATCGCCGCACCACCGCTCGTTGATGCCTGGGGCCCCCAGAGGTGGGCCGGGGTTTTGCCTGCCCCCGGCCAGAGGACGCTGATATGGATATCCCCATGGATCTGACCGAGGTTTCGGCCCGGGTTCAGGAAAAGCGAAAGATCTTTGAGGACTACAACTTCGGCCCTCTGAAGGATGACGCCTTAAAGACCTTCTATGATCTGGCCCAGGAATACGAGACCATAGAAAACTTTTACCGGGTCACCGTGAGCGTCATCAAAGAGTTCTTTGACCTGGACGCCCGCCTTTACCTGGTGTGCTCCGAAGGCCGTCTCGATCTGGTCTGCGACAGTCTCCGGGGGCTCTATCCCGACAAGACCGCCCCACCCGCCCATATCCATCTGACTAATAAGGCATACGCCGCAGATGATTCGCTCATCCTTCCCATCCGGGGGAATTTGCTCCTGGTCAACCAACTGCCCTTTTACGCCAAAGAACAGATCATCGGGATGCTGGAACTTTACCCGGCGGACCGGATCTCGGCGGCGGACCGCTTTTTCCTGGAAAAGTACGCCAACCGCCTGGGCTACAACCTGCATGTCAAAATCGTCGCCCGCCAGAATATCCAGCACATCCGCTTTATCAACAGCCTGGTGGCCGATATCGAACACAATGTGATCATCCCCAATATCAGCCTCAGCCTCTACCTGCGGCATTTACGGAACAAGATCAAGAATCTGAAAGAACTGGAGTGCGTCTGCACCATCAAGAGTGACCAGTGTGTAAAGCTGACGGATGCCAAGGAGGCCTTCCGTTGCCTGATCGACGATCTGGAGAGTGATTACGAGAACCTGGAGCAGCACTACAAAGGGGTCAGTCTCTTTATCGAGTCCCTGTTCCGGCTGTCCCACTTCCAGAAGGGCCAGTTTGTGCTGCGGCGGCGGACGACCCGGGTAACCAAGGAAATCATCGAGCCGCAACTGAATCTCTTTATCGACAAGCTCAAGGAGCGCCACATCGAGATCGACACGGGGGCCGGGGTGATGCCCGATGAAGACCTGCCCCTGTCGGTGGACAAAGGCCTGATGGCCCAGGTCTATGCCAACCTGTTTTCCAACGCGGTGAAATATGCCCGCCGCAACTATGAAGGCCGCAAGTACATGGCTTACGGCCGTGATCTGCTGCAAAACTATTTCGGCCCGGGCAAAGACGGGGTCAAGTTCAACGTCTTCACCACCGGACCCCATCTGCCCCCGGAAGATGTGCCCCACATCTTCGACGAAGGCTTCCGGGGCACCAATATCGACGGCGAGGTGGGAACCGGCCGGGGGCTCTTTTTTGTGCGCACCGTGGTGGAGACCCATGGGGGCGAAGTGGGCTACCAGGCCACCCCGGGGGGCAACAACTTTTATTTTGTCCTGCCCCTGGTGGTGACGCCGGAAGGGCCGTTGCCGGGGGACCTGGAGTCTCCGCCGGCGCCCTGAGGGTCGCATGACTATTCGCTATCTGGCCGAAGAACTCTACCGCTGGACCCGGGAGGTGGAGGACCTGGAAAAGTCTCTGGCTGAATTTTCGCCCACCGGGACGATGGAGGAGCGGAACCGGTTGGAGGGGGCGCTCCGCCAGGCCAAACATCAGCAGGCCCATTTCCGGGCCGTCCTCACGTCGAAAAAAGACCCGCCCAGGATATAACTTTTGCCATGACCCATCAGGCTAACGCAATAATTCCGCCCGAGTCCGGGTGGGGCAGCCTGACTCGGGCGGAGAGGCAGGGGCAGGCCCGGTCCTCCCCGCCAGGATCATGGTTCGCCTAGCGGGTGATCACCCCGCAGGCGATGCGAGCCCCGGCGTTGCCGGCGGGATCGGTCACATTGTCATCCGGGGCGGCGTGAATCACCAGGGAAGTCCCGCCCGCCTGGAACAGAGAATTCTTTTCCCCGTCCTTCAGGGTGACCAGTTTGGCCACCGCCTCGACCTTGGCCTTGCCGTCGGCGCCCACCTTGATGTCGGGCAGGTCGCCGGCGTGAGGCCCGGCCGGGTTCTTCATGCCGTGCTGTTTGACGGCGGGATTAAAGTGGCCGCCGGCGCTGGCAAAATCGGGACCCGCACAGACGCCTTTCTCATGGATGTGAAAGGCGTGCTCCCCGGGTGGCAGATTTTCGAGCTGCATCACTATCTTCACCCCCTGGGGCGTCTCAGTCAGGGTGGCTTCCCCCACCTTTTGCCCCTGGGCGTTGACCAGCGTCGACTTGGCCGTGGCCGGTGTTCCCTGGCCGCAGCCGAGAACCAGCGCCAACCCCAACCCCAATCCCAGTGCTAAAGTTTTCCGCAACATCATCTCACCCCTTTTGCGATGGTTTCATGGTTCCCCTGAAGGCAGGCGCCTCCCGAGGAATTGTTTTAAAGGTAAAACCTCCTGGAAAATAATCCAGCCTGAGAGGATTTTTTTCGGCAAGATCTCAAGGGTAATGATCAAGCCCCTCAAGCGGTCACACTCGGACGCCTTTCCGGCTGGTCTTATTTTAATTTCTTGAGGCAAGCCCGGATGAAAGCCGGAAGATCGGCGGGGCTGCGGCTGGAAATCAGGTTGCCGTCCTCAACGACCTCCTGATCGATAAATTCGGCCCCGGCATTTTTGATATCCTGGATCAAGGATTTCCACCCGGTAATCTTGCGCCCTTTGAGCACCTGGGCGGTGATGAGCAGTTGGGGCGCATGGCAGATCAAACACACCGGTTTGCCGCTTTCTACGAACTCTTTGACAAACTGCACCACCTGGGCATCGACCCTCAATTGATCCGGCGAATAACCGCCGGGAATCAAGAGGGCGTCGAAGTCGCCTACCGTGACCTCCCGGGCGGTCTTGTCGACCTTAACCGGGGTTCCATGCTTGATGCCCTTCACGGTTGCGCCGCTTTTCAGACCGATATGAAGCAGTTCGTGGCCGGCATTCTTAAGGGCTTCGGCCGGCTGGGCGTATTCCGAATCTTCGAACATGTCGGTAATTACCACTGCCACTTTACTCATGGTCGCATTCTCCTTGGGGGTGGATCGAATCCGTGGCCGGCGCTCCGGTTAACCCAGCCACTGGGGATTGCGAGCCGTACTGTCGAAACGATCCGAGGTTTTGTAAAGCTCATATCGGCCCTGCGCCGCGGCTTTGGCGGTCTTGGCCAACAGGGCCGCGACCTCTTGGGCGCTCAAGGGCCGGAAGGTGCGGGCCGCAGTCAGGGCCTGCTCCAAAATTGGCATAGAGTCGCAGCCGGTAATCACCACGGCGACCGGCAGATTCATGTCATAGTGGAGGCATTCCATGGGGGTTACGGTTTTGCTATCCAGGAGGAAGTGGTCACCCATGGATTTCATCGCCAGGGGGCCGATGCCGTGTTTCACGAGCACGGGCAGCACCTGGTTTTGGAAGCTGTCGAAGTGCGCGTCCATGAGGTTCAAGGGCATTTGCACGGTGGCCGGGGTGAAATTGTGGGCGAAGCAGAGTTCCAGCATCTTCAGGTGGACGGCGGGGCTCTTATGCCCGGTGAAGCCGATATAGCGGATTTTTCCGGCTTTCTTGGCGGCGAGCATGGCCTCGTAAGCGCCTTTAGGGGCAAAGATGCGCTCCGGATCGGTCATGCGAATGATTTCATGGAATTGCAGCAAATCGATGCTGTCCGTTTGGAGGCGCTGGAGGGATTCATTAAGCTGTTTGGTGGCGGCCTCCCCGGTGTGCCCGTCGATTTTGGTCATGAGGAAAACCTTTTGGCGGTAGCCGTCTCTCAGGGCCTTGCCCATGCGGATTTCGCTGGCGCCTTCGTTGTAATCCCAAGAGTTGTCCATGAAGTTGATGCCGTTGTCGATGGCGGTGCGGATGATGCGGATGCTCTCCTGTTCTTCGGGCCGGCCGAGGTGAAAACCGCCCAGACCGACGATGGAGACCTTCTCACCCGTGCTGCCCAGTTGGCGGTAGGGGATCTGGCCTTTTTCCGGGGCCGCCCAGGTTTGGGGCACCATCCCGGAAATCCGCGCCGCCCCCGCGGCCACTCCCAGAGCCGTTATGTTTTTAATAAACTTGCGACGGTCCATGATTTTGTCCTCCTCACCGATGTTCTTAGCCGCGGCCACCGGAATCACGTTGTATGGATGATTTAAATAGCGGCGGTCGTTGGCGTGTTTATCGCCGCCATGAGGGTATCAATGATGTTATTGCCTGTATCCCGCTGGATACAATCCATCAACACAAGAAGATGGAAGACTTGATGGATAGCTGAGATAGAAAGGATGCCAATTTTTTTCTAAAACTATTCACTTTCCCTTGGTTGTCAAGGCAAGGCGGCTCTTTCGCCCATTAGCATGATGATCTCGTTTTCCTCCATATTGGGGGAACAGAGCCCCTTCCTGGGGAAGCTCATAAAGAAAAGGTTGGTATTTGGTAATCCGGATTTGCTATCTTTTCAGGGAAGGGTTTACCGATAAGAAAGAGGATGCCATGCGAATCGCCATTTTGACCAATGAATATCCGCCCCACATCTATGGGGGGGCGGGCGTGCACGTCCATTTCCTCACTAGAGAACTGGCCGCCATGGACGGCGGGCGGCACCTTCTCAAGGTACTGTGCTTCGGGGAGCAGAAGGAATCAGCCAGCAATCTCACGGTGGAAGGGATGAAGGTGGATTTCACCTTTCCCTTTCAAGAGCCGAGAAATATGCGGCTCCTTTCCACCATCTTCCGGAACGTCCTCATGACCGGCTCGCTCAAAGAGGTGGACATTATTCACTGCCACACCTGGTACACGCACCTGGCCGGCTGTCTCCTGAAGCAACTTTTGGGTAAGCCCCTGGTCCTTACCACGCATTCCCTGGAACCCCACCGCCCCTGGAAGGAAGAGCAGTTGGGGGCCGGCGGCTACCGGGTCAGCACCTGGATGGAAAGAACCGCCTTTGAGAACGCCGACGGGGTCATTGCCGTGTCCCGGTCCATGCAGGATGACGTCCAGGAACTCTACGGCGTGCCGCAGGAAAAGGTGCGGGTCATCTTTAACGGGGTTGACGTGGAGAAGTATAGGCCGACTTTTAACCCTGAAGTCCTGGCCAGGTACGGGATTGACCCGGAAAGCCCCTATATCCTCTTTGTGGGCCGCATCACCCACCAGAAGGGCATCATGCACCTGCTCCGGGCCGCGGCCCACCTCCAGGACGGCATCCAGGTGGTGCTCTGCGCCACCGACCCGGATACGGAGGAACTGGGGCGGGAGATGGCCCAACGCCTGGAAGAACTTAAGGCCCGCAGCGGCCTCAGGGTAATCTGGGTCTCCCGTTTTGTGCCGGTGGACGACATCATCCCCCTTTACAGCCAGGCGGCCATTTTCGTCTGCCCCTCCATTTATGAACCCTTCGGGATCATCAACCTGGAGGCCATGGCCTGCGGCACGCCGGTGGTGGCCACAGCGGTGGGCGGCATCAAGGAGGTGGTGTTGGACCAGGAAACCGGGCTTCTGGTGCCTCTCGGCCACCAATCCCCCGAGACCCACGAACCCCAAGCCCAGGCCGCTCTGGCCCTGAACCTGGCGGCGGCGATCCAGACGCTGCTCTCGGACCCGGAAAGACGGCGGGTCATGGGCGAAAAAGCCCGGAAACGGGTAGAGGAGCTTTTCAGTTGGCGGCAGGTGGCCAGGCAGACCCTGGATTTTTATCAGGAAATCGTGGCGGGGGGGAAGCCCTGAGGGAGGGGCGGTTGAGCGCACCGCTTCTATACTCGTCGCCAAAAGTTTTTTCTCCCCCCTCACTCTAACCCTCTCCCCCCGTTGGGGGTAGAGGGGATAAGAGGAAAAGACTTTTGGCAAAAGTTATGAATGACATTTGCCATAACTTCTTTCCAGCGGTCGATCCTTAAATCCCCCTAAAGCCCCCCTTTTCTAAAGGGGGACTTTAATAGTTATTCCTTATAGTTCCCCCCTTTTCTAAAGGGGGGTTAGGGGGGATTTGGATGATTCCGCTAACGGGAAAAAGTTTTGGCATGCTATAAAAGCTAACCTGGTATTAGCCAGAAGTCTCGAGAAGTTGCAGGATACCCAGAAGCGGTATATTCACCCATTCGGGGCGGTTGTTGAGTTCATAGCTTAACTCGTAAATCGCCTTTTCCAGGCACAAGGCGTTCAAGAGAATTTGCAGCTCATCTTTTTCCTTAGGCAAGAAATCCGCTGATCCGGCCAGGTCCAGGTAGGTCTTCAGATACACCGCTGACACCCAAATCCGCCAAAAGTTGGCCCACTGTTCCACCGCGGCGACGTCTTCCGGGCGCACCGTCCGGGAATAGATGGCATGATAGGCGGCATAGTGGAAGGAACGCAGCATCCCGGCTACGTCTCTGAGGGCCGAGCGTTTGAGCCGCCTCTCGGTGAGCGACCGGGCCGGTTCGCCTTCAAAGTCGATGATAATGAAGTCTTTGCCGGTGTAGAGCACCTGGCCCAGGTGAAAATCACCGTGGACCCGGATGCGGGTGGTAACGATCCGGCTGTCCAACAGGGAGCGGAAGCTGTCGAACACCTTCCCTTCCAGTTCCAGGACCTTTTTGGCCAAATCCCGGCCTTTCTCCGGCAGGTGTTTGAGCCGGGAGCGCATCAGTTGGAAGGTGCGGGCGGTGAGATTGCGCATGGACTGGTAAATGGAGCGCTGGTAGAGCTTGGAGAAAGGCTCCGGGGTAAATTGGGGATCAGTGGTATTGGAGGCCAGGGCGGCGTGGAGATCGGCGGTGCGTTCACCCAGGAGCCGGGCCGATTCCAGGTAGGGACCGATCAATTCCTGGGCCAGGCTGGGCACTTCCGTCATGGCCAGATCCGCCAGGGGTTTGGGGGGCACGAGTTCGGGGCCGAGGTCCGCGTTGGTGGCCAGGGCTGCCTCAAAGAAAGTGCCCAGGGCGTCAAGGGTGTATTTCCAGGCATCGCCCTGATTGGGCACAAAGCCGTGGAGGATGCCCAGGGTGATGGGCCGTCCATGGGTGGGGCGGTACTCCAAGGCCCCGGCCACCGGGGGGCTGTGGACGAAAGAGGATTTTTCGGTGAGAAAGAGACCGATTTCCAAGTCCAGGTTCACCCCTTCTTCCGCCCGGCGCAATAGCTTCAAGATGAACCAGTCGCTGAAGACGATGGAGGTATTGCTCTGCTCGGCCTTCATGATGGCGGAAGAGAGCGGGGGCTTCATCAAGCGCTGGATATCGCGAAATACATTGGTGGGTTTGGCGACCAGCTCTCCATCCTTCCCTTTGAAGTGGCGGCGATGGGCGAGGCTCGAAAGGAGGGCTTGATGCAAGCTGTTTTCCTCCACCGCCTCATAAAGCAGGCCCTCCTGGCCCGGACCCCGTAGGCGGGCCACCACGGCCTGGGGAAATTCCTCCTGCACCTGGGAAGCCCGTTCCCCAAAGGCTACGGCGAGGGGCAGGACATAGGTTTCCGGCTCCCCTTCCACGTAACCAACTCTGGCCAGAGTGAAATAAGCCGTCGACTCCCCGTAAGGGAAGGGAATCACCTCGGTTATGGTGGCGACTTTGATATTCCGGGCCTTGCCGCCGAACCATCGGCATCTGGTGAGATAAGGTGGGATCAATTCCCCGAGATGCTGCCGGTTTTTGCCCCGGAAAAGTTCCTCCGCCGGGCCGGTTAAAGTATAAGAGGGGATTTGGGCCTCCCGGGGAGAAAGCTGGATTTCCGCCTGGGGCGGTTCTTCCAGGGAGAACCAGTAGGTGGAGTGGGGCCCCAAAGTCAGCATGTAGGGCTGTTCACCGATGGCCGGGAAGGCGGTCCGGGCCATCAGCTCAGTGGGCACCAGGCCCTGATGCGCCGAGAGATCAAGTTCCACATACTGGACAAACCGGGAAAGATTGTTCACCACCAGGATGCATTCTTCTTGATGACAACGCAGAAAAGCCAGGACCTTGGTGTTCTCCGGCAAGAGGAACTCGATGGAGCCCCGGCTCAAGGCCTTGTGCTGCTTCCTCAAGGCGATCATGCGCTTCATCCACCACAGCAGGGAATGGGGATTATTCTGCTGGGCTTCCACATTGACGGCCTCGTAATGGTATTCCGGGTCGTTGTTGATGGGAAGATAGAGTCTTTGGGAATTCGCCTGGGAAAAGCCGGCGTTGCGGTCGGCGCTCCACTGCATGGGGGTCCGCACTCCGTCCCGGTCTCCCAAAAAGATATTGTCCCCCATGCCGATTTCATCGCCGTAGTAGAGGACCGGGGTCCCGGGCATGGCAAAGAGGAGGGATTTCATCATTTCGATGCGGCGGCGGTGATTTCCCAGGAGCGGCGCCAGGCGACGGCGAATTCCCAGATTGATGCGGGCTTGGGGGTCCTGGGAGTAAACCCGGTACATGTAATCCCGCTCCTCGTCGGTCACCATCTCCAGGGTAAGTTCGTCGTGGTTCCGCAGGAAGAGGGCCCACTGGCAATTGTCGGGAATCGGCGGGGTCTGCTGGAGGATGTCGATGATGGGAAAACGGTCCTCCATGCGCAGGGCCATGAACATGCGGGGCATGAGGGGGAAATGGAAGGCCATGTGGCATTCGTCACCCTGGCCGAAGTAAGCCGCGGAATCCTCCGGCCATTGATTGGCCTCGGCCAATAACATGCGGTTTTTGAACCTGGTATCCACATGGCGCCGCAGCTCTTTTAAGAACGCATGGGTCTCCGGCAGGTTCTCGCAGTTGGTGCCCTCCCGCTCATAGAGATAGGGGACCGCGTCCAGGCGCAAGCCGTCTACTCCCAGGCTCAGCCAAAAATTGAGCGCCCGGATAATCTCTTTGCGCACGTCCGGGCTGTCGAAATTGAGGTCCGGCTGATGGGAGTAAAAGCGATGCCAGTAATAGGCCCGGGCCACCGGGTCCCAGGCCCAATTGGAGGATTCGAAATCCTGGAAGATAATGCGGGTCTCCGAGTATTTCTGAGGGTTTTCGCTCCAGACGTAATACTCGCGGTGGCGGCTTCCCGGCGCGGCCCGGCGGGCCCTCTGGAACCAGGGGTGCTGGTTGGAGGTATGGTTGATCACCAGCTCGGTAATGATCTTTAAACCCCGGTACTTGGCCTCCCGCAGGAAGGCCTTGAAGTCCCGCAAGGTTCCGTACTTCTCATGGATGTCGGTATAATCGGCGATGTCGTAGCCGTCATCTCTCAGGGGCGAGGGGTAAAAGGGCAACAGCCAGATGGCGGTAACCCCCAGATCCTGAAGGTAATCCAGCTTTTCGGTGAGACCCCGGAAGTCCCCAATCCCGTCTTTGTCGGTGTCATAGAAGGAGCGCACGTGTAATTCATAAATGACGGCATCCTGATACCACAGAGGGTCATCTGCCAATAAAGACGAATATTTGGAGTTTCGCATGTTCCCTAACGCCCTGTTTCTTAATTATTATTATCGTCACCTTAGAGGTAATAGTCAAAATCCCGTTCGGTGCGCACCCGGCGGCGCAACCGGAAGATATAGGCCGGGGCCGTTTTCGGATCGAGTTCCACATAGTTGCGGGGTCCGTGCCAGAGAAAACGGGCCTCGCCCAGGAGATCGTGCACCTGGTAAGGCTGGCCGGGGTCCAGGCCCAGTTCCCTCAAAGGCAGCTCCAGCCAGCCCCCCTGGGTATGATGCGGGTCCAGGTTCACCACCATCAGGATGATATTGGCCCCGTCTTCCGAAAACTTGGCGTAGCAGATGAGCTGCTCGTTATCGATGGGATAAAAATCCAGATTCCAGTCACCTTGCAAAGCGGCATTTTCCCGGCGGATGCGGTTCACCCGGGCGATGAAGTCGTTCAGGCTGTCGGGCCGCTGGATATCCCAGTGCCTGAGCTCAAATTTTTCAGAATCCAGGTATTCCTCACTGCCCGGTTCCCGGGGGCGGCTCTCGCACAGTTCGAAGGCCGGTCCATAGATACCGTAACTGGCCCCCAAGGTGGCCGCCAGAACCAGGCGGATCATGAAAGCCGGACGGCCCCCGAACTGCAAGTATTCGGTCAGGATGTCCGGGGTGTTGGGCCACAGGTTGGGCCGGAAATATTCCCGCACTTCGGTGCGGGTGAGTTCGGTGAGATATTGGGTGAGCTCCCACTTGGTGTTGCGCCAGGCGAAGTAGTTGTAGGATTGGCTAAAGCCCAATTTGGCCAGCCGATACATCGCCTTGGGGCGGGTAAAGGCCTCGGCGAGAAAGAAAACTTGCGGATAGTCTTTTTTTATCCCGCTGATCAACCATTCCCAGAAACGAAAGGGCTTGGTGTGGGGGTTATCAATTCGAAAAATGTGCACTCCCTGCTCTATCCAGAAGAGGACGATGCCTTTAAGTTCCTCCCATAGCGCTTGCCAATCCTCGGTCTCGAAGTCAAAGGGATAAATGTCTTCATACTTTTTCGGCGGGTTTTCAGCATACTGCACGGTGTTGTCCGGACGCCAGCGGAACCAGTTGGGATGCTCCCGGACGAAAGGATGGTCCGGCGAACCCTGGAAGGCAATATCCAGGGCTACCTCCAGGTTGACCTCCCGGGCCCGGGCCACAAAATGCCGGAAATCTTCCAACGTGCCCAACTGCGGGTGTACGGCTTTATGCCCGCCTTCGGCCGCGCCGATGGCCCAGGGCGAGCCAACATCGGCGGGTTCGGCCTTCGGCTGATTATTCTTGCCCTTGCGGTTGGTGCGGCCGATGGGATGGATGGGCGGCAGATAGAGCACATCGAAGCCCATACCGGCGATGTAGGGCAGGCGCGCCTCACAGTCTTTGAAGGTTCCGTGCCGCCCCGGAACCGCGGCGCAGGAGCGGGGAAACATTTCATACCAGGTGCTGTATTGCGCCTTCACCGGGTCCACCACTACGGTCAGGTTGTGGTCATAGACGGTGATGAATAGCTCATCCGGGTATTGGCCCATGAGCCTGGTCAAATCGGGGTGAAGGGCCGCCGCCAATTTATCCCCCAGAGTCCCCGCGCCCCGTAAAATTTTGATCCACTTCCCCAGTTGCCGGGCCGCATTGGCAGCGCGGCCCTGGACCTCTTCGATGAATCCGGCTCCCACCAGAAGTTCCACGGTCACGTCCTGACCCGCCTCCACCTTTTTTTGGAGGTCCCGCTGCCAGGTACGGAACCGATCCACCCAGCCTTTCAGGGCATAGCGGTAGCGGCCCAATTCCAGCACCTGGAAGTCCCCCTGCCAGCGATCATTGACCAGCGGCTGCATGGACGCCGCCTGCCAGTCGGCGTCCTGCTCCCGGCGGTAAAGCAGTTGCGCAGCAATAACATCATGGCCGTCGGTGACGATATCCGCCTCGACTCTGACCCGGTCGCCCACGGTGCGCTTGATGGGGAAGCGGCCGCCGTCGATTTCCGGTTTCACTCCTTCAATGACCACCCGTTTTCTCGCCTTGCCGCTTTCCAGGGTTTTCTCGCTGAACCGGGCCAAGATTGGCATCCTCCCTGTTGATAGCAATGGATAGATTCGAGATCAGGACAAAAATGACTGGACAATAAAAGAACTATGAGAAAAGAGCCTTCAGCCCGAGCTGAGTACATGAGAGCCTAAAGATTTTAACATTTTATCCCAAGATGAGGGAAAATTCAAATCTCCCCCGGGAGGTCAGGGTAATAAACGCGGAACTCGCTTTCTTGTCTCAGGCTCAAGGGGAGCAATATACTTCAGCATCCCCAGTCTTGGCTAACCGCTAATTGCTAATACCCGGAAGGGTGTGTTATCTTAAATCGTAAATTTCTGATCCAGGTTGAGATATGAAACTCGTGACGGCATCAACGATGCGGGAGTTGGACCGCCGGGCTATACAAGACCTGGGCATCCCCTCCCTGGTCCTGATGGAGAATGCCGGGCGGACGACCTACCGGATTCTCCGGCGGGAGTTTCCCGACCTCCATGGCGAAGTAGCGGTGGTGGCCGGGCGCGGCAACAACGGCGGTGACGGCTTCGTGGTGGCCCGCTACCTGGCCAACGCCGGCATCCCGGTGGCGGTTTTTCTCCTGGGGTCGCGGGATCAGGTGAGCGGGGACGCCCGGGTCAACCTGGAGATATTGGCCCATCTGGGGATTGCGGTGGCGGAGGTCCTAACCGACGCCGACCTGAACCCGATGATCCACCGGCTGGCCAAAGCCGGCCTCATCGTGGACGCCCTGTTGGGTACCGGCCTCAATTCCCCGGTGACCGGGTTGATGGCCGCGGTGATCGAACGGCTCAACCATCTGAGGGCGCCGGTGCTGGCGGTGGATATCCCCACGGGGCTGTCCGCCGATACCGGGGAAGTGTTGGGGATCGCCCTGAAGGCCCGGGTTACCGTGACCTACGGCTGGCCCAAGTTAGGCCAGATACTGCCGCCAGGCCGGGATTACGTCGGCCGCCTCTGGCAGGTGGATATCAGCATCCCGCCGATTCTGACCCGGGACTTGCCACTGGAGTTGGCCGAAGCCCGGGAAATGCAAGCCTTGCTGCCGTCGCGCCCCGGCGGCAGCCACAAAGGTAACTTCGGCCACCTCCTGGTGTTGGCCGGCTCCGCCGGCAAGACCGGGGCCGCGGCCATGACCTGCGAAGCCGCGCTCCGGGCCGGGGCTGGGCTGGTAACCCTGGGGGTCCCCGCCAGCCTCAACGACATCCTGGAGGTGAAGCTCACCGAAGCCATGACCCTGCCCCTGCCCGAGGCGGGGGCGGCCAGGGCCCTGGGCGCCGCGGCGTGGGCGCCTATCGTGGAGTTCATTAACGAAAAAAACGAAAAATCCGCCGTGGTCCTGGGGCCGGGGATCGGCACTCACCCGGAGACCCGGGAACTGGTGGCACGGCTGGGGCGCGACCTTGCCTGTCCCATGGTCATCGACGCCGACGGCATCAATAACCTGGCAGGCGCCGCCGACGGCCTTAAGGATGCGGCGGGACCCCGGATTCTCACCCCCCACCCGGGCGAAATGGCCCGGCTGGTGGGGCTCACTACCCCGGAAGTCCAGGCCCGGCGCCTGGATCTGGCCATGGACACCGCGGCCAAGTTCGGGGTCACCCTGGTGTTGAAGGGCGCCCAGACGGTGGTGGCCGCTCCCGACGGCAGGGCCTCGATCAACTCAACCGGCAACCCGGCCCTGGCCAGCGGCGGCACCGGGGATGTGCTCACCGGCCTCATGGGCGGTTTTCTGGCCCAGGGCCTGGCCCCCTGGGACGCCGCCCGCCTGGGCGTCTACCTCCACGGCCTGGCCGCGGATTTTTTTGTCAGCCGGCACGGGCAACGGGGCATGATCGCCGGGGACTTACTGGCCGTTTGGCCCCAAATGTTGGCAGAATTCAGCCGGGGAACGATGCCCCCGGCAGAGGGAGATATATGCTTTACGCGCGTGATATCATGACCACGGAGGTTCTCACGGTCAGCCCGGAGACCTCTATCGAGGATTTGTCCAAGACCCTGGAGAACCGCCAGATCGGCGGCGTGCCGGTGGTGGCTCAAGACGGCCGCCTGGTGGGGGTCATCACCCAGAACGACCTGGTGGAGCGGGCCCGGGACCTGGAACTGCCCCCGGCCATCAATATCCTGGATTTCCACTTTTACCTCCAGATTCCCTCGCATTCAATCCACAAGGTGGAAAAGATGCTGGGGACCACGGTGGGTGACTGCATGAGCCTGGACCCCGTCACGGTCTCCCCGGACACCCCGGTCCCCGAGATCGCGGCGCTCATGGCCAAACAGCAGGTCCATACCATTCCGGTGGTCAAGGGGGGCAAAATCGTCGGCATTATCGGCAAGATGGATCTGGTCCGGGCGATGGTTCAGGAACCCGGCGAGTGAAACTGGGTGCTGCCGGCGGAGACCTTAGGGAAATCCCCCCAGCCCCCTTTACGAAAGGGGGGGAGTTAAAAGTCCCCCTTTTTTAAAGGGGGATTTAGGGGGATTTGGGTTTTGCCGTTATGCTTGTTTTTGGAGGATATTATCCGATTAAGGGTACCATGATATGAGGCCGTTCCGGTTGATCAGCCGCAGTCCCGAGGCGACCCGGGCCCTGGCGGCGCGGTTGGGGGACCGGCTGGCCCCGGGGGATGTGGTGGCTTTAAACGGCGAGTTGGGCAGCGGTAAGACCGAGTTCGTCCACGGCCTGGCCCAAGGGCTGGAGGTGCCGCCCCATATGGTCGCCAGCCCCAGCTTCACCCTGGTGCACGAGTATCCCGGCCGCGTGCCGCTGGTCCATTTGGACCTCTACCGCCTTGAGGACCTGCCTGCCGAGTTGCTCCCGGACCTGGAGGAATATCTCTCCGGTCCTCAGGTGGTGGCGGTGGAATGGGCCCGGCGGCTGGCCCCCTTGCTCTCCGGCGATTTTCTGGAAGTGGACCTGGAAATCCTGGGGGAAAACGAGCGGCAACTCACCTTCACCGGCCACGGGGAGCGGAGTTGGGGGTTGGTGCGGCACCTGGCGGGGGGAGCTGAAGCCGAATCGGGCTAGGTCCACCGTTAAGGCATGAAAATGAACGGTAGGGGCGGGTTTAAAACCCGCCCCTACGGCACTGTGTGGGACCGCGTGAAACCCTACGTGAAACCCTAAAGGCATGAGGAGACTTAGATGGCCAAGATAACTCCCCGGCGCCGGCCGGCGCTGGACAATCCTGAGGAAGTTTATACCCTGGCGCAGCGTCTGTTGGCGCCGGTGAAGCCCTATGCCAAATGGCTGGTGGTGGCGGGAGTCGTGATCGCGGTGGGTCTGGGGGCCTGGGGGGTGAACGCCAAGCTGAAGGAGCGCCGGGAGGACAAAGCCGTAGCGGCCCTGGCCCTGGTGACCCCCAAGGCGGACCTCAAGGCCCCGAACGTTGCCGCGGCCCAGGCGTTGGAGAAGTTCATCAGCGAACATACCGGGACCCGGGCGGCCCGGGAAGCCCAGCTGACGCGGGCCAACCTCCTCTATCGGTTGAAGCAGTACGCCGAGGCCGCCAAGGCTTACGAATCCCTCCTGGACGGCCGCGATCCGGGTTGGGATACCCTGGTGAACGAAAGTCTTAGTTATTGCTACGCCGGCATGGGCAACTTCAAGAAGGCGGCCGAGGTGCTCAAACCGGTGGCGGACCAAGTCTCCGGCCCCCTGAAGAGCGAAGTCATGCGCCGGCTGGCCATGCTCTATGAACAAGCCAAGGAACCC
>Ga0351885_10064_pt1 | contig 54247 bp, 45 predicted proteins | sample TotcelFGM3001L13_FD_206771 | JGI IMG/M metagenome (GOLD analysis project Ga0351885, IMG submission 206771) | Enriched cells from coal bed in the Powder River Basin, Montana, United States - Total cells FGM rep3 HSBNCT.FGM.300.1.L13 ... | reverse complement strand
CCTTGGTGTTAATCGACCTCAACCCAACCGCTAACTGCTAACTGCTAACTGCTAACCGCTCACAGCTTCTCCTCCCCCAATGCCTCTCCCAAAAGCCCAGTGGGCTTGAGCAGCAGGAGGACGATGAGCAGGGTGAAGGCCACCGCGTCCCGGTAACCGGCCCAGGCCGGGAACAGGGCCACGATCATGACTTCCAGGAATCCCAGGAGCAGCCCCCCCAGGACCGCGCCGGTGACGTTGCCGATACCGCCCAAGACCGCGGCGATGAAGGCTTTTAGCCCCGGCAGGATGCCCATAAAGGGATTGACCTGGGGATACTTCATGGCCCACAGGAGCCCCCCGGCCCCGGCCAGGAGCGACCCCAGGAGAAAGGTAAAGGCGATGATGCGGTTGACGTCGATGCCCATGAGGCTGACGGTCTCAAGGTCCAGAGCGATGGCCCGCATGGCGCGGCCCACGGCGGTCCGGTAGATGATGAGGAAGAGCCCGGCCAGGAGCGCGCCGGTGACCAGGGGAATGAGCAGGCTCAAGCGGGGCACGAACAGCCCGCCCCAGGCAAAGGCCCCGGTGAACACCTCGGGGACGGGAAAGGGCTTGGCCCGGCCCCCAAAGATAACCAGGGCGACGTTCTCCAGTAAAAAGGAGGCGGCGATGGCCGAGATTAAGAGCGAAATCCGGGGCGCCCGGCGCAGCGGCCGATAAGCGCCGCGCTCCAGCAGCACCCCCATGAGGCCGGTAAGCCCGACGGCCAGGCCGAAGGCCGCCGGCCAGGGCCAGGAAAACAGCCCCACCCCCATGACCGCCACGTAGGCCGCCACCATCAGCAGGTCGCCGTGGGCGAAGTTGATGAGCCGGAGGAGGCCGTATACCAGGGTATAACCGATAGCGATGAGGGCATAGAGACTGCCCAATGACAGGCCGTTGATGAGCTGCTGGAGGAAGGTGAGTAAATCCACGGGGGTATTATACTAAAAATTGCGCCGGGGACGCGGAAAAGGTCGGTGAAGTTTAATTTTCCGCTTAGCCGGAAAAGCACACAGAGGGCGCACACACGGGTGCGCCCCTACAAAAAATATTCTGCATTCAGCCGAAATGCATCTGAAAGCTGATAGCTGACTGCTGATCGCGAAAAGCTTTTTCAATCCCCGATCAACTTCGCCAGCCCCAGCAGATTGATGATCTCCGGCATGACCATGAGGCCGGTGAGGCGGCCCATGGCGCCTTGGCCGCAGGCCCGCTCGTTATAGGCGGTGACGTCGTCGGGGCGCACCAGGCCGTCCCCCACCATCATGATGGGCACCGGGTCCCCGGAATGCTTCTTTAAGGCGCAGGGGGTGGAGTGGTCCGCGGTCACCGCCAGAAGGTGCGGCGTCTCCAGGAGGAGGGCAAAGGCCAGGTCGATCTTGTTGATAAAGTTCATCTTGCCCAGGAAGTCGCCGTCCTCCCCGAAGGTGTCGGCGGCCTTGACGTGGACAAAGGCGAAGTCGTAGGACCCGGCCAGGGCGGTGAGGGCCGCCCGGAACTTGGCCTCGATGTCGGTGTTGGGCAGCCCCGTGGCGCCGGGGACGGGAATCACGTCCATGCCGGTGAAGGAGCCCACCCCCTTGTAGAGGCCGCCGCCGGCGATGGTGCAGGCCTTGAGGCCGTAGCGGGCCGGGAAGGGTTCAATCTTCTTATAATAGCCGGCTCCCCGCCCCAACAAATAATTGGCCGCAGGCAAGCCCATCGCCACCCGTTCCTGGTTGAGGGGATTTTGGGCCAGAATGCGGTGCGCTTCCGCCAGGAAGTGATTCAAGACCCTGGCGGTGAAGGCGGCTTCCGGGGAATCGTCCAGGGGGTGCACCTCGTGGACCCTGACCCCCACTTCGTGGGGATCGTTGTCGCTGATGCGGAAGCTCAGGCCCGGACCCCGCAGGATGATGCCGGCGCGGTGGCCGGTGCCGGGACGGACCATCAGGGTGACGCCCTCATAGGTAAGGCCGTCTAGGTCCTTGACAAAGGGGCCGGTGTCGGTGATGCGCCCGGCCCGCCGGTCCACCACCGTGAGCGTGTCGTCCACCGTGCCCAGATTGCCCCGCAGGGCCACATCCCCCGCCTCCAGACCCATGCCCAGCCCCGCCACCTCAATGGTGCCCCGGCCGGTGTAATAGCGTTCGATGTCGTAGCCCAGAATAGCCAGATGGCTGGTGTCGCTGCCGGGGCGCAGCCCCACGCCCAGGGCATTCATGACCCCGGTGATGCCCCGGGCCGCCAGGGCGTCCAGGTTGGGAGTGTGCGCCGCCTCCAGGGGAGTGAGGCCCCCCAGTTCCCTGAGGGGCCGGTCTCCCAAACCGTCCATGACGATGAGCATGGCCTTATGCATACGTTACTCCTCGGCGTAGGCTTGAATGCAATCCCGCAGGCGCCGTTGGCCCCGCCGTAAATTATAAAGAGGTGATGGCGCGGGCCTCCGTGCCCGCCGCCGTTGGTGGCACAGGTTTTTAACCTGCGCACCCGCACCGGCAAGATGCCGGTGCCACCAAAAACTTTCCGGGACAGCTCCTCATGGGCCTTCGGCTCACCCGTAAAGCAGTCAGCCCTTGCTCTTAACCTTGAACTTTGAACCTTGAACCTTGAACTTTTCAGGACAGGACAGATTATTACTCAAAACCGGCAAATTGCATAGACCGGCATTACAAAATTATCGACTGATAACCCCGGGAGGTGATGGTGGCATAATGGAAGGGCGGCCCCACTTCTTCTTTGATTGCGGCCATTTTTTCCAAAAATTCCTGGCTCAGGTGCAGGATTTCTTCCAGGTCCGCCCCCTGGCTGAGGGCCTTGAACAGGCGCATCTCCATCCCCAGGTTCCGGGGCATGACCAGCACGTTGCCGGTCTGCATCCGCCGCAGGGGAAGTTCGTTTTCCTCGCTGCCCAGAAGGATCATTTGAAAGTGGGGCGGGGGACTGCCGGGCACGTAGCCGGCCAGGATGAAATAGATGCGGCGAAAACCTTCGGCCTCGGGGCCGTGGGTTTCCAGGTGGCGGCCGTAACCCTGGGAGAGGAGGGGAAGCGCAAATTCCACCATTTCCTCCAGTTCCAGAGGGCCGGGATGGCGGGCGATCTGCCGGCGCAGGGCCAAGGACAGGGAGACGCTCACCCCGGCGCCGCCGCTCAGAATGCCGCAGCGCCGATTCAGAGCGAAGAGCTTGTTGACGTTAAAGACCTCGGGCTGCCCGCCGACAACGAACCGGGTGGCCCGGCTGTCCGTGGCCAACACGATGCCGTGCTCGTTAAATCCCGCCAGGGCCTGGGTCATGGGTTCGTTCCTTGGGAGGAAGTCTTTTAGGGAGATGGAGGCCCGGAGGCCCGCCCTACCCTATAATTTCATTTTAGAATGTAGGGGCGCACCTGTGTGTGGGCCCCAAAGGGGGGACACACAGGTCCCCCCCTACAGAAATTATCCGTTTGACCTGATGGACCAGGAAGAGGCCCGCTCAATCTGCTGCCTTCGCAACCGTCTCGGGTAACGGCGCCCCGTCGGGATTATAGAACAGCCGCATACGGGCCGGCGGCAAGGTGAACTCCAGGGAACTAAGGAGTTTCAAGGGGATGGTATCCGGCGTCAGGTCTTTCCAGGCCCGCCGGGGTTTACCCAGCAGTTCGGCCAGGTCAGGGATGGCGACCACCTGGGGCTCGCCGGTGGTATTGATCACTGCCAGGACCCGGCCCTTGCGGCTTTCCCGGGATTTGAGCAGCAGCACCACCGGTTCTCCCTTGGGGTTGACCCGGGCCTGGGGGCCTTCTTCCAGAAGCACCGGGCATTTTTTCTTCATGCGGTTCACGCTTTTGATAAAGGGGGTCAGATCATAGGCGGGCGCCTCCCAGTCCTGGGGCCGGGTCTTCACCACGTTGAGGCGCTTTTTGAACCCGTACTCATAGCCCATGGGGATCATCACCCCGCTGGAAAAGTAGGCCGCGAAAAGGTAGCGCTGCCGGGCCACTTCCGGGGCGCCGCCGCTTGCCGCCGCCAGCCGCCCGGTGTCGTGGCTTTCCGGGAAGCTGATGGAAGGGGCGATGCGGCGAAAGTCATTGTACTGCTCCAGGCACCAATCTTCCTGGAAATCCCACCACTTGGAGCTGTTGTAGAGGAAGTCGAACCCGGAGGATGACAGCTGGGCGCACTCCTCCAGGCGGCACCCCAGGGTCTCGGCGAAAAACTGGACCTGGGGTTCCAGGTTCTTGGCCTCATCGATGAGGCGCGCCCAAAAAGCGCCCGGGATTTTGTAAGCCGCATCGGCCCTGAACCCCAAGAAGCCCAGGCGCAGGTACTTGGCCACCACCCCATCGAAGTAGTGCAGCAACCCCTCAGGGTCCGGCGGCGGCCAGTACGAAATTTCCGCCAGGTCGCCCCACACCGTCACCTTGGTGGCATCCGCAGGGTCAATGGCGCCGGGGTGTTTGATCCGGCCGTCATCGTCTTTGGCGTACCACTCGGGATGCTGGGTGACCAAGGGCGAGTCGATGGCGGTGTGGTTGATCACCAGGTCCAGCATCACCTTCAGCCCCCGGCGCCCGGCCTCTTTCAGAAAATGCGCCAGGGCCGCCTCCGGGTCCTGGCCCGATTCGGGAGCAAACAGGGGGTTGAAACCGTAGTAATCCTTGACGGCATAGAGGCTGCCGGACAGGCCGGGGGTGTGGATGGGGTTCAAAAAAATCCAGGTGAAGCCCATGGCCGCGATGCGATCCAGATGTTCCTCCCACTGGGGGATGGTCCCGGCCAGGGGCGGAAAAAGATTGTAGATCAAGGCTGGTTCAGACATTAATCACCTCTTGAGTGCAGTGGTCAGGGGTCAGTAGCCAGTGGTCGGTGGTTCTCATACCTGACGTCATAGTTCTTTGGACATGATAATGATTTTTCCCAAGGTAAGACTTCCCCATCGGTCACCCTGAGCCGGAGGCAAAGGGGCTCTGCAATAGCGGTAAGCACGAGGGACTTCCCTGCTATGTTCATCAATTAAAAACCCGGTATCTAATCCTTACTACTAATCACTGACCACTGGCCACTGGCTACTGACTACTGACTCCTCGCTTTATTCAAACGGGCCGCCAGCCGGGCGGGCTCCGGGCTCTCCTGCATCTGCTCCAGGGTCAGGGGCAGCTTGACCCGCCAGTTGGGGTGTTCCGTCTGGGTGCCCGGGAGGTTTTGCTGCTCCGGCACTCCGAAGACCTCCTCCAGCCGGACCTCCATGAGGGCGGCCTCACTCTGGGCCAGATACTCCAAAACCGCCTGCCGCAATTCCCGGGGACAGGATTCACCGGCCTCGGGCTTCGAAGCCGCGCCATCGGGCAGCAACTTCCGGTGCTCCAGGTCCTCCAGCAGAAGCCGGCGGTCCAGTTCCCGGGCCGCGGCGTCGGCCTCCGCCAGGCGGGCATCGGGATACAGGTCCAGCGTCCGTTTCAGGGCCAGGTCATGCCCCTGCCAGAATCCCGTCAGGGTGGGCAGGTCGTGCGTGGTCACCGTGGCCATGGCCCGGGCCGGGTACGCCTCCGGGGCCAGGAAGTGGCCATGGCCGTCCCGTTCAAAATAAAAGACCCGGTAGGAAAAGACCCCGGACTTGCCCAGCTCCAGCCGGATGCGGGGAGCCACGGTGCCCAGGTCCTCCCCGATGATCAGGGATCGCCGCCGCACGCTCTCCAAGGCCAGGATGGCCAGGAGTTCCCGGGCCGGGTAGGTGACATAGGCGCCCTGGGCTGCGCCCGCCCCGTGGGGGATCCACAACAGGCGAAACAACCCCATGACGTGGTCCATTCGCAGCATGCCGCCGATAGGGGTGTTGGCCCGGAGGGTGTCGATGAACAACCGGTAGCCCGAGGCCCGGAGGCGTTCCGGGATCAGGGGCGGCAGTCCCCAGTTCTGCCCCTGGGGATTGAAGGCGTCGGGGGGCGCCCCGATGGCCGGCCCCCGGGCAAAGAGCTCCTGGTGGGCCCAGGTGTCGAAGCCCCCGGGGCTCGCCCCCAGGGCCAGGTCCTCGTAGAGGGTGAACGGCAGGCCCTGTTGTTGAGCCTCCTGGCAGACCTGGCCCATTTGGGTCGCGGCCAGCCATTGCCCGTACTGGTGGAACCGGACCTCTTTCCCATGCTCCCGGGCGAACTCTGCCACCGCGGGGCTCTCGGGGTGCTGATAGGATTCGGGCCAGCGGCGCCAGTCGCCTTGCTGGAAATGGTCCGCCAGGGCTGAAAACTGGCCGAACCTGGCCAGGGACTCGCCTCCGGCCGCCACAAACCGGGCGAACTCCTGCCCCCGGGCCGAGCGGGGAAGGCCCTCCGGGCCGCCGTGCGCCTCGCAGAACGTCTCATACAGGAGGTTCAGGACCCGGCGCTTTAAAAGGTAGACTTCCCGGTAAGACACCAGGGATGCTGCGGCCAGGCGGGCTTTAGCGGCCTGAAATTCCGGGCTGGCCACGAGATCCTGGGCCTGCCGGCAGGCCGCCATCTCCGGCGCCGCCTCCAGGCTCAGGTACAAAACATTGAGGAAAATCCGGCTGGTGGGGGAATAGGGACTGGGGTCGGCGAAGGCTCGCCCCCCGGAGGCATGGAGGGGGTTGACACCCACAAACGCCGCCCCCAGGGGTCCGGCCCAGCGGATGACTGTCATCAGATCGTCAAAATCCCCCACCCCCCAGTTGGCCCGGCTCCTCAAGGCATAGAGCGGCAGGTTGAAACCCCAGGCCCGGCGGCCCTCCTCCAACCAGGCCGGGGCATACGCCTGGGGCGGCGCCGCGATCAGCCTGGTGCGGCCGCTTTCCTCCCGGCCGCCGCTCCGCACTTTCAGGGTCAGATCGTAATATCCCAAATCCAGGCCGGCGGGGAGGGGCAGCCGCACTGCGACCCGAAACCCTCCCGGGACCGCCTGGGTCTCCAGCCGCCCGGCAACTTTGAGGCGCCTCTCCCACCGGTAAGGCGCCCCATTTTCGCTGACCATCTCCGCCGACACGTCCACTGCGGCCGGGGGCTCAGGCCCGGGGTACCAGAGGCGCACAGTCGCCCCGGCTTGGGCCGGCGCCGGTTTGATGAGCTGCACCGGTTCCAGCATTGCCCCCCAGGGACCCAAACGCCGCCGGTCGATCTCCCGGTCCAGGCCTTCCGGATTCTCCCAGGGAACCCCCATGGCGCTGAGCAGGTCCCGGTAGGTGGCCAGGGAGGTACGGTGGCGGCGGCCAAAATTGTCCCAGTACTGCGAGGTAATGCCGCACAAGGAACCCAACACCGCAATTTTTTTGGCGAAATCCTTCCCGGCCATGGTCAAACCGTTCTCCAGATAGCCTGGCTGTGCCCTTATACTCGTTGCCAAAAGTTTTTTCCGCCCCCCCTCACCCTAACCCTCTCCCCCCGTTGGGGGGAGAGGGGATAAGAGGAAAGAACTTTTGGCAAACACTATAATCAGCCAATCTCGGGAAAAGACGCTCCTTCCCGTCCGGCACGATCATACCGATTAATTTTAATGATTCAGCCGGGCCGGCGCCAGGGCTTTTAAACTTTCGCGGGCCATTTTATCCGGGAAAATGCCGGAGGGCTGATCTCACCTGTTATTATCATAAGAATCCGCCGCGCAGTCATTGTATGGGTTTCCCGCCAGACGGGATTCTGACTCGCAATGGTCCCCAAAGGTGACAACCCCAGGAATTTCAACCTTATAACCGGGTATAATGGCGCACAGCAGCACGGCATCCGGGTCATTAGGGCCGGGTAGGCTCGGACCCCTTTCCAGATTACGAATTTTATACTAACATGCCTCCCACGAAATAATCGGACGTTTTCTATACTTATGCGGATCAATCCAATTTGCTATGTGGCTTGGAGCGAACCATGAATGAAGTTCTCTTTTGGGCAATATTGTCTCTGACCGCCGTTACCACGGTCCTGGTTATTATACTGCTGACCCTTGCAACCAAGGCTTCTAACCGAGCCGGGAGGGAGGTGCGCAATGAGCTGCGGATAAGCCGGGAAGAAGCCCGCAGCGCCGGACGGGAGCTTCGTGAAGAAGTGTCGGGCAGTCTGAAATCGACCAACGAGGTGCTGGCCAAGACTCTTGAGGGCATGGGCAAGCTCCAGCAGGCGCAGTTGGAAAGCATGACGAAGCAATTGCGGGAACTGACCGAATCAAACCAGGGCGCTTTGGACCGCATTCGCCTTACCTTTGACTCTCGGGTCAAGGAGCTTCAGGAGGGCAACGAGAAGAAACTTGATGAAATGCGCCAAACAGTGGACGAGAAGCTCCACGATACCTTGGAAAAGCGGCTCGGTGAGTCGTTCAAACTCGTAAGCGACAGGTTGGAGGCGGTACACAAGGGTCTCGGGGAGATGCAGCATCTGGCCACGGGCGTGGGAGACCTCAAACGCGTTCTGACTAACGTGAAAGTGCGCGGCACCTGGGCCGAGGTTCAGCTCGGGGCGATCCTGGAGCAAATCCTCACCCCGGACCAGTTCGAGCGGAACGTCCGGGTAAAATCCGACTCATCGGAAAGTGTGGAGTTTGCCGTGCGGCTGCCGGGCCCGAAGGACGACCCCGGGACTTGCGTCTGGCTTCCCATTGACTCGAAGTTTCCCCAGGAGGACTATCTGCGCCTGCAAGAAGCCGCGGAGAGAGCCGATGCGGGAGCAATTCAGGCGGCCACAGACTCCCTGGTGCGAACCGTTCGGTCGGCGGCCAAGGACATCTACGATAAATACATCAGCCCACCCAACACCACCGATTTTGCCATCATGTTCCTGGCTACGGAAGGGCTCTATGCGGAGGTGCTGCGGCAGCCGGCCTTTGTTGAAGACCTGCAGCACCGCTATCGCGTGGTGGTGGCGGGTCCCACCACCTTGGCGGCGATTTTGAGCAGCCTGCGCATGGGCTTCCAGACCCTTGCCATAGAGCAGCGGGCCGTAGAGGTGTGGCGGGTCTTGGGGGCGATCAAGACCGAATTCGGCAAGTTCGGCGAGGTCCTGGACAAGGTCAAGCACCAGCTCGACACGGCGAGCCGAACGATTGATAAGACCGGGGTGCGAAGCCGGGCCATAGAGCGCAAGCTCCGTTCCGTGGAGAAATTAACCGAGCCGGAAGCCTTGGAGATTCTTGCCCTGCCCTCCTTAGGCGAGGAAATTGAGGGAGAAGACACGGCGTTGGCAGACGCAACCACAATGACCAAACCCCTGGAATGAGGGCATGCTATTCGGTTTGCACCCAAATGACCACATAAGAATCGGTTGCTGCGGACAACGGGGAGCGCCGCGCACCGCCCCTAGGGGTGAACCTTCACCGCAAAACCTGCGGCTGCATTTTCCTTATTTCCGGATGGACAATGGCTAACCTTTCAAGGAGTCCGGCTCATCTTCCCCGGCCGGTTTTGCGGTTGATCCCTGGCCGGGCGGCGGCAGGGTGAAATAAAACGTGGCCCCCTGCCTCGGATCGATTTCGGCCCAGACGCGGCCGCCGTGACGTTGGATGATATGCTTGACCGTGGCCAAGCCTGGGCCGGGGCTGGAAAAATCCCTGGTGGCGCACAAACGGTGAAACGTTCTGAACAAAGCGTGGCCGCCGTTCGGAGCAAATCCGGCCCGGTTGTCCCGGACCAGGAACCCCCGGGTCCCGTCCGTGGCGGACAGGGCCTCGAACTCAATCTTGGCCCTGGGAACCGTCCCGGTAAATTTCCAGGCATTGCCCAGAAGGATTGACAGCACCCATCGGAGCATGGCGGGGTCGCCTTCGGCCCTCAGGTTCGCCCCGATGATGAATTCCACCCGGCGCCCCGGCGCGGTGTGCTGGAGAGCGGCGGCAATGGCGCGGGCCTGGTCGCTGAGATCAATTACCTGCCACTGCATTGCGGCCCCGGCCAACCGGGCGTGCTCCAGCAACGCCTCCGTGAGCTCTCCCGTCTGCCGGATCATGCGCCGCAGCCGGCGGAGATACCGGCACCCTCTGAAGTCAAGCCGATGGGCGCCGGCCACCTCCAGGGCCTGGCAGAAGCTGCTGATCCAGCGGAGCGGCGACCTGAGATCGCGGCGCACCGCGGCGGTGAAAGCGTCCAATTCCCCCTTGGTGACTTCCAATTCCCCGGTTAAGGCCTTATCTCCCCGAGCCTGACCCGCCAGTTCGGCCTGGAGCCGTTGGAGGCGAATTTCCGCTTCCCTCCGGTCAGTTATGTCGATGCCGGTCCCGATCACGTGCGAAACCGACCCGTCTTCCCCGATGTGGGCCGCGGCGGACCAGGCGATCCGGCGGTGGACGCCGTCTTTGGCTACCCACTCAATCTCCTCGGTCGGGTGAATCTCCCCGGCAACGAGATGAAAAAACGCCTCTTTCATGGCGTCAACGGCTTCGGGAGCCGGGAAAACCTCCCAGAAAGGCCGGCCTTGCACCTGAGACAGGGCATATCCGGTGAGCCTCTCACCGGCAGGGTTTAGGCGATCGATGCGTCCCTGGCAATCCAGGATCAGCACCATAACCTGGGCCGTCTCCATGAGGCTGTCGGCAAAATCCCGCTCTCGCCGCACCATGGCCTCGGCGAGCCTCAGGTTCCGGAACAACAGGTTATATGGCCTCCTGATCCCCGTTTCGATCAAGGCTTTATACATCAGGAAAAGCGACGAGATTTTGAGGAGTTGGGCCACCACCCCGGCCTGGCCGGACGCCTCCGTAAAAACGGTGCGGGTAAACTCCGAGCCGGCGGCCAGGGCGATGGCTGCCAACAACAGATGGAGCACCTCGAGGTCGAACTCCTCCCGCCGGCGCCACAACAGGGCCAGCGCCCCCAACAGGATGACGCCGGGCAAAAAATCCGCGGTTTGCTTCAGCGCCGCCAGACCCGGCCCGGCCGCCTCGCGCAGGGGGAAAATCGGCCAGACAAAAATCATCAAGGTAATGACCGCGAAGACCAGGCCATAACCGGCAAAAACCGCATAAGGCTTCAGGCGGCGCCCCAGGCACAGAGGGGCCAGGCACAGGGAAACGCTCTCGAGGCCCCGGGCCGCAAATCCCAGTTGGACGGGCAAATGGGCCCCGAACCCGGGGAAGACCCTCATACCCCCATAAGCCAGGATGTGAAGCAGGTCTAAAACGCCCACGAACAGGTAGGAAATCCCCAGGAAGAGCAGGTAGTTATTTTCCAGGAAGCCACGGGAATTCCAGGCAACGGCAAAGACGCCTCCGGCAATAACGGCGCTGAAGATCCCGGCGATACCGTGGAACAGCGGCAGGCTGTAGCGGCTGGTCAGATAAAACCCCACGAGCGCCAGGGCCCAGATCATAAAGTGCACGTAGGTGCCGAAACGGCCGGATGGTTCACTCATCGCATCTTGGAGATTTGCCCGCTTACGTTGCGTCCGTCGAGGCTCCGCCTCCGGAGGCGCATCTGGCATTATCTGAGGACAACGGCGAATTCGGGTGATCCAGAGACATTCCCTGTCAATAGAGAGATTTTATCATTATTCGCAGGATTTAGAGAATTTGTAAAGCTAGGGTTGCGGACCTCTCCCCAAAACTCATGCATCAGATGGGTAAGAGGGGTGGATCGATGCGAGACAGGGAATTGAGCCGGAGCGTCGAACGCCATCCAGATCAGTCGAACCGGAAATCTTTCTCGGTGAGCAGCCGGACGCAGACATCCACTGCGTCCGGGTCATAAAGTTTACCCCTATTCCGGGTAATCTCCTCCAGGGCCTTATCATTTCCCAGGGCCGGCCGGTAGGGCCGGTGCGAGGCCATGGCCTCCACCACGTCGGCCACCGCCAGGATTTTAGCCTCCGGGGTAATCTCTTCCGCGGTCAACCCCGAGGGGTAGCCGGAACCATCCAGCCGTTCGTGGTGCTGGAGCACTCCCTGGGCCACAGGCCAGGGGAAGGCGATATCTTTCAGGATGTCATATCCCACCTGGGGGTGGACCTTGATGAGGCCAAACTCCGTCGGGCTGATTTTCCCCGGCTTATTGAGGATCTCGGCGGGCACCGCGATCTTGCCCAGATCGTGGAGAAAGCACATAACTTGTATCCCCTCGACTCGATCCGCCGGCCACCCCAGTTCCCGGGCCATGGCGCAGCTCAGTTGGGCCACCCGCCGCTGATGCCCGGCGGTATAGGGGTCTTTGATTTCCACGGTATTTGCTAAAGCCGCCACGGTCCCCTGCAAGGCCTGGTGCAAACTTTCCAGCCCCTGCCTCACCTGGGTCTCCGCCTGCTTCCGTTCGGTAATGTCCCGGGCCACACTGAGGATCAACTCCCGGCCCTCCACCGCCAAGATCCGGGCGAAAATCTCCACCGGCATGACCGAGCCGTCCTTGCGCCGGTGCTCGGATTCAAAGATCAATTCACCGTTGGCCCACAATTCTTTCAGGATATTGTCCTGGTAAACCGCGGCCTCAGGAGTTTTCAGCGCCCAAGCCCCTAAACTCAGCAACTCCTCTTTTCCATACCACCGCGTAATATAGGCTGCCTCATTGACATAGAGGAAATTTCCTTCCATATCATAGAGGAAAATGGAGTCGCTGGCGCTATCGAGAAGCTTTTCTTTGAGCTTCAGTTCGCTTTCCGTCCGCTTACGCTCCGTAATAACGTCAAATACGGCCACAAAGTATTCTTTTCGGGGGCTATACACCGAGATCGAAAACCACATCTTCAAGGCTTCCAAATAGTTCTCAAACCTCTCGGGTTTGCCGGTCAGGGCCACCCTGCCATAGATTTCGAACAACTCCGGATCAGACTCTCGGATGCCCGGAATGACTTCGGACACTCTTTTCCCCACCACATCTTTCAACCCGGTCAAGGTCTCGAAGGAACTATTGACTTTAAGGTAGATGAAATCCTGCGGCTGATTGTCCTCAAAGAGCATCTGACAGTAAGAAAATCCGTTCAGCATGTTCTCGAACAAAGAACGATAGAGGTGTTCACTCTCCTGAAGGGCCGCCTCCGTCTGTTCACGTTCAGTGATGTCTTCGACTACCTCGATAAATCCACTTATCCGGCCGTCGGGGCCCCGGTGCGGAAAAGCCTGGAGGCGTACGACTACCTTGCTGCCGTCATCCCGGAGGCCTGAGGTTTCCGCCACCGCCTTCTCTCCCGTGGCCATGGCCTGGGTCCCCGGACAATGGGCACAGACCCCATCCCGCTTCTCAAATTCCCGAAAACACTCCCGGCCCACTATGTCGCCGATAGGCTTTTGGAATAACCTCGCCTGGGCCGCGTTGGTCATGATTACCCGGTAATCAGAGCTGATCAACGTGATCCCCAGATCAATGTTCTCCACCAGGGTGCGGTAGCGCTCCTCGCTCTCCCGCAGGGCCTTGATGGTCTCTTGACGGTCCGTAATGTCCACGGCCGTAAAAACCACCCCGGCATCAAGATCGAGGGGATCAATGGGGGTAGAACTTAAGAAAACATCAATGAGCTTGCCATCCTTGCGCCGCAAACGGGTTTCGATGGACCCGGTTCCCTGCTGTTTTATGCCCGCGTACTTGACCTGCCCGACCCGCTCAAACTCAGCCTCGCTCTCGTATAGCATCCGGGCGCTTTGCCCCTGCACCTCTCCCCGGGAATATCCGGTCATCATGGTGAATTGCTCGTTGGTCCAGCCGAATACCCGATTAGTGACCAAGCCGATACCTATGGGCGCGGCCCGTAAGATGCTGCTCAAAGCGGCTTCGCTTTTAAGCAGTGCTTCCTCGGCCCGCCGGCGGTCCCGCCGCCCCCCGGCTTCCCCCAACTCCCGCGCCACTGCCGGAACCAGCCGGGCCAGATTATGCTTCATGACGTAATCGTGGGCCCCGGCCTTCATCAGGGCCACCGCCTTCTCTTCGCCGATGGTGCCGGACACAATGATAAACGGCAGATCCCGGCCGCTGGCCTTTAAGATCTCCAGGGCCGCAGACGCCGAGAACTGGGGCATCTTATAATCTGCCAGCACGATGTCCCAATCCGGTTGCGCCAGGGCCTTCCGCATCTCACCGGCGGTTTCCACCCGTTCATGCACGAGGTCATAGCCTGCCCCCTGCAACCGGCGGCTGATAAGCCCCGCATCACTTTCAGAGTCCTCCACCATCAAGACCCGGAGCTGTTTTTTCATGGCGGCCTCACTTAGGCGGCGGCGGTTCGTTCAGGACTACCCAATACAAGTCCAGGGCCCTCACCGCCTCGGCAAATTGGTGAAAATCAACCGGCTTTCGAATGTAACTGTTGGCTCCCAGGTCATAACTCATGGCCACATCCTGCTCTTCCCGGGAAGAGGTGAGGATCACCACCGGCAGGCGTTTGGTCAGATCATGGGCGCGGATGCGTTTCAAGACCGCCAGGCCGTCCAGCCTGGGCAGCTTTAGATCCAGTAAAATGACCGCGGGCATTAAGCCGGTGTCCCGGCCGGAGTAGGCGGCGGCGCCGAACAGATAATCCAGCGCCTCCTGACCATCCTCTACCACCACCAGGTCGTTGTGGATACGGTGCCTCTCAAAGGCGCGTTTTGTCAGCCCGACGTCGCTGGGGTTGTCCTCAACCAGGAGAATGGCCTTTTTCTGCATGCTGCCTCCTAAAGGGTGAAAAAAAACGTTGCCCCTCGATCTACCGCCGCCTCGGCCCAGACCCGGCCGCCGTGGCGGAGCACGATGCGCTGGACCGTGGCCAAACCGATGCCCGTGCCCGGAAACTCCGAGGCTTTATGCAGCCGTTGAAAAGCCCCGAACAGTTTGTCCGTATGCTCTGGGTCAAACCCCGCGCCGTTGTCCCGGACAAAGAAGACGGGCTGACCTTCCTGGAATATCCGGCCGAACTCAATTAACCCCCCGGAACGCTTACCGGTGAACTTCCAGGCGTTGTCCAGCAGATTCGACAGCGCAACCTCCAGCAACTGGGGGTCGCCCACCGCGGTCAACCCCTCCTGGACGGCAAACTCCACCCGGCGCTCCGGCCCGGTTTCCCGCAGCCGGCCAATGATAGCCCAGGCCAGGGCGGTGAGGTCCACCGGCTCCCGCTGCATCCCGGCCCGGCCAACCCGGGAAAGGCTGAGCAGGTCGTCAATGAGCTGCCCCATATGTTGGGTTTCAGTGCGCACCCGTTCCAGGTACGTCCTCCCCTGGTCATCCAGCCCTTGGGCATAGTCTTCCAAAAACGCCTGGGTCCAACCGTCAATACCGCGCAAGGGCGCCCGCAGGTCGTGGGAAACCGAATAACTGAATGCCTCCAGTTCCCGGTTGGCCGCCTCCAGTAGGGTGGTGCGTTCCCGGACGCGCCCTTCCAATTCGCGGTTGAGGGCGCGGATTTCGGCCTCCGCCTGTTGGCGGGCCGCCCTGGCGCGGTCCAGGTCCTTGGAGATGGCGCCCCCTGCCGCGGCTACCACCAGGACCATAACCCCGGCGGCGCCCAGAGCCAGCAAGGCTGCCGTCAAGGCCGGGTTAGAAAATAAGCCCGGAATGACCTGGTGCAGCCACCCCTGGGCGAGAACAATGAACCCCGTTAGGGGCAGAAAGGTCCGAAGCAGCCTGGCCCGGACCGAGTCGCCCATGAGCGCCCGCAGGGGCCAGCACTCCAGGCCCGCCGCCGCCGTGAGCCCTACTCCCAATACCAGGAAGGTGATCGTGGTGATGACCGCCATGGGTATAACGTCCCCGCCATAGAGCAGCGGGGTGCCGAACAGGTAACCCATGGTGCCGACCAGACCCAGCAATGCCACCAGCAGGCCCAAGACGCCCGGCAGGTTCCGGATGGAGTGGCGGGGCCGCAGGACCAGGAACAGGGCAATCCCGGAGATGCACATGCCGGCGCCGGTCAGGGGAGACATGCGATTGGTCACCACGCTCCCAAATTGCTCGGTGGCGGGAAACCAGAACTCTTCAAAGCTCAAGTCGACCCTAATGAAGTACTCAAGTGAGTTGAGAAACCCAAAGACCGCGGTCAGGATTACCACCACCAGCGCCAGGGCGCACCCCCGGCCTTCCAGGGACCGGCTTCGGTACAGGAGGAGGCCGGAACCCAACAACAGGCAGGACCAGGCCGTGCTCTGGGCCATGGGAATGTAACGCCAGGATATTCTGGCCAATTCTCCCACCCCGGCAAACCAGCCCGCCAAACCCAGCATCCCCAGCATCATCACCGCGGCGCCGCATATCATGGCCACGCGCCGCAATGATGTCTCCATGGGCTGGCCCGCATTACTCACCATCGGATATCCCCTAATGACCGGCGGATAGTTCGCTTCTCCGCGCCGGTGCACCGCCCGGCAGGCCAGACCCGGCTCCGGTTCCCGGCGGTGCGGCACTGCCTCCCGGTGTGGCTGGTCCGGCGAGTCCCGCCGAAACCTTTGCCTGAGTTCGTCACGGCTATCGCCTGAGGCCGTAAGAGTACGTTGGTTCGCTTCCACGATCTTCAGGCTTGTCAACCGGGAATGAGCCTGTCATCAAGCGCCGTGATGGGTAAACTGGTCTCCAAACCCTGACTTACCGAATAACTTGCTTCCCGGGGAAGGGCCCATATAGGGCCCCCGCCCGGAGGCTCAGGCGTAGCTGGATATCTTCTTCTATACATCGGCAAGTTACGCTTAACCTTTAATGGCCCCGCCCGGCCTGACCAGCTTTGCCCGCCAGTCTGGATTAGCCCTTGGTTACCTGAAGGCTTGCCAGTCCTCAACTTTCTAGAAGGAAAGCAAAGAATCTCGTATCTTCAAAAGGTTGAGAGCCTGAACTCCGTTCAGGATGACCGAAAAACCCATTTTGCATGGGACTCTTCCGATCCCGTCAAGGCCAGGAGAGGAATTCATTCCAGCTATTCAACTTTTTTTGGTTTAAGGCGGGCAAGTAGAATGTAAAAGATAAGGGGCTAGGCCCTTGAGCCTAACCCCTCGAATTTGCTGGGGTGAACGACGGGACTTGAACCCGCGACCGCCGGGGCCACAACCCGGTGCTCTGCCAACTGAGCTACGCCCACCATCAAAGTGATTTGTAACATACCCGTCGCTTCCTGGCAAGGGCGCGGCAACCGCGGATGCAGATAATCAGCCAAACTCTCCCGTCCCGGCAGTTCCGGCCTCCGCCTGGAGCCGGGGCCCGCTTCGCACCTTTACATCGGCCCCGGAAGGATATATGGTAATCTGGACGACGTTATAAGGAGAGCTTATGTACCAGGCCAGGTTTTGGGAAAGTGCCGGCGATCAGAAGGTCCATTGCTTTTTGTGCGCCCAGGAGTGCAAGATCGATCCGGGCAAACGGGGACTCTGCCACGTCCGGGAGAACCAGGACGGCACTCTCTACAGCCTCAATTACGCCCGGGTCATTGCCGAGCACATCGACCCCATTGAGAAAAAGCCCCTGTTCCACTTCCTGCCGGGCACCCGCTCCTATTCCATCGCCACCACGGGCTGCAACTTCATGTGCCTCCACTGCCAGAACTACGACATCTCCCAGTATCCCCGGGTCCACGGCGGCAAGATCATGGGGGACGAACGCGATCCCGAGGCCATTGTGGCCTATGCCCTGGGGTCCCATTCCGCCAGCATCTCCTACACCTACACCGAACCCACCATTTTCTTCGAATATGCCCAGGACGTGGCCCGCCTGGCCCGGGAACACGGCCTCCGCAACGTCTTCGTGTCCAACGGTTTCATGACCGAGGCCTCCGCCACCGCCCTGGCGGAATTCATCGACGCCGACAATATTGACTTGAAGAGCATGCGGGACGATTTCTACCGCAAGGTTTGCAAGGCCCGGCTGCAGCCGGTGCTGGACACCATCACCCGGCTCAAGCAGTTGGGGGTCTGGATCGAGGTTACCACCTTAATCATCCCGGGGCACAACGACTCCGAGGCCGAACTCACCGAGATCGCTCACTTTATCAAAAACGTCAGCCCGGCCATCCCCTGGCACGTCACTGCGTTTCACCCCACCTTCAAGATGATGGACCGGCCCGCCACCCCGCCGGCCACCCTGGTCAAGGCCCGGGAGATCGGCCTGGCGGCCGGCCTCCGCTATGTCTACGTCGGCAACATCCCGGGGCAAGGCGGCGAGAACACTTACTGCTACGCCTGCCGGGAGCTGCTCATCGAGCGCCTGGGTTATACCATCAAGCGCTACCACCTCAAGGACGGGCGCTGTCCCAAGTGCCAGGCCGAAATCGACGGGGTCTGGAAGTAGTTCCCGGTGCCGCCTCAGCCCCCCGGGGCCTCCGCCGCCCTTACCACTCAATGCCGCGCCGGGACTTGACCCCGGCCTCGTAGTAGTGTTTCAGGGGCCTCATTTCCGTCACCAGGTCCGCCAATTCCACCAGTTCCGGGGGGGCCTGGCGGCCCGTCAGGACCACCTCCACCCACGGCGGCCGCGCCCTTAACACATCAAGCGCCTCCGCCAGCGGCACCAGATTAAAGGTCAGGGCCAGGTTGATTTCATCCAGGATCACCAGATCGTGCGCCCCGGCCGAAATCACCTGCCGGGCCAGTTCCCAGGCCTCTCGCACGCGCGCCAAGTCTTCCGGGTCCGGGTCTCTAAGATTGACCAGCCCCGGCCGTCCGAAATAGCGCAGGGTCATCTCCGGGGCCAACCGGTCCGCCGCGGCCTTGGCCTCCCCGGTCTCCCGGCCCTTCATGAACTGCACCATGTACACCTTAAACCCCTGCCCCACGGCCCTGAGGGCCAATCCCAGGGCGCAGGTGGTCTTGCCCTTGCCGTCCCCGGTATACACCTGAATCAGCCCCCGGCTCAGTCGCGTCTCGGCCATCGTCTTTCCTTTTATAAATGCGGTGGTCTTATGTTCCGAAATCCATCCGATAACTCGGTCATAACCCTCATCTCCATATTCATCCGAGATGCATAGAGAGGGCCGGCCACCATGAATTCCCTGCCCCCGCTCCGGCCGCTCGGCCGCCAGCCTTAAGCCCCGTTCTTCGGGAGAGAAAAGTAAAAAGTGGCGCCCTCATCGACTTTGCCCTCTGCCCAAACCCGGCCGCCGTGCCGCTGAATAATGCGTTTGACCAGGGCCAGGCCAACGCCGGTACCTTCGAATTCCTCACTACGGTGCAGACGCTGGAAAGGACGGAACAGGTTGCCGATAAAACGCGCATCAAAACCAGCGCCGTTGTCCTTGACATAATAAATGTTCTCTTGATCTTCGATTCGCCCACCCACCTCGATGATCGCGGACGGCCTGGATTTAGTGAACTTGACGGCATTAGTCAGGAGATTCACCATGACCTGGTAAAGCAAGGAATGATCGCCTAAGGCCGGGGGCAGATCGCCAATAGTTAAATGCAAGTCCCGGTTCGGGGTATCCGCCCGGAGTTGCGTGAAAACCTGGTTAGTCATGACAGTCATATTGACCAGGGATTTTTTTATCTGCACCCTCCCCAGGCGTGCCAGGGCTAGCAGATCATCGATGAGAGCACTCATGAGATCGGTATTGGTACGGATAATTTGGAGAAGCCTGAGCCCTTCGGAGTCAAGTTTGCCGGCGTATTCGCTTGCCAATATCCGGGCAAAACCACCAATGGCCCGAACCGGGGCCTTGAGGTCATGGGAGACGGAATAGGAGAAGGACTCCAACTCCCGGTTGGCGAACTCCAGTTCGGCGGTGCGTTTCCTCAGGGCCTCCTCGCTCAGGTTCAGGTTGCGGAACAACAGGTTATAGGGTTTAACCAACCCGGTCTCGATGATGGCCTTATAAATCAGGTAAAACGATAAAATCTTAAAGAAGTGGCCGATGAAATTGCTGAGGTCGTAAACGCCCACATAAAAAGTGAAGGCCAATTCTGAGGCCATGGTCAGGACGATGGACCAGATTATCAGGCGCAGGACCATGCGGTCAAATTCCTCCCGTTGCCGCCACAAGAAAACCAGGGCCCCGGCCAGGATGCCGCAAATTATGTACTCGCTGATTTTCTTGAAGGGAGTGAGACCCACCCCTTCCACGAAACAGACCGGAAAAATCCTCCAGTAGAAGATGGTCAGACAGAGTAAGGTGAAAACGAGAGAGTAGCCGGCGAACAAGGCGACGGGGTTGAGGCGGCGGCGGAGAAACCATGGGGCCAGCAACAGCGAGACAGCCTCCAAATAACGGGCTGCGATCCACAACTGGGTAGGCAGGTTGGCGCCGAACCCGGAAAAAATACTCATGCCCTTATAGGACAGGGTATGCGCCAGATCAATAATGCCCACAAACAGGTAGGCAATGCCCAGGTACAGCAGGTAATTGTTTTCCAGGAAGCGCCGGGAATTCCAGGCGATGGCAAAAACGCCCACGGCAATGACCACGCTGAACAGCTCGGCCAGGCTGTGGTACAGGAGGTAGTTGTAAAGGCTGGACAGATAGAGGCCAACCAGCACGATGGCCCAGACAAGAGGTTGCAATACTTTGTTCAATTGTTGCAGTCGGGCTTCCATGGACTCCGGGGACGGCGGGGGCGGCCTGACCTCAAAGCCGGCGCCGAAAATTTTAAAATAGAATTATGCGGCCCACCTCGATTGCCGAATTAAAAGCCTTGGTTTTCCGTCATGACGGCAGCCCGTTAACCGCCGCCACCGTCAGCCTTTCAACCCTTCAGCAAATTCCGGGCGATGATCAGGCGCATGATTTCGTTGGTGCCTTCGTAGATTTGGCCTGCCTTGGCGTCCCGGAAGTAGCGTTCCAGGGGGTATCCCGTTAGGCAGCCGTAGCCTCCCAGGATCTGCACCCCTTCGGTGGCCGCGGCCATGGCCGCATCGGTGGCGAATTTCTTGGCCATGGCCGCGGCCAGGCCGTAAGGCCGCTTCTGGTCTTTGAGCCAGGCGGCCTTCAGGGTCAGGAGGCTGGCGGCCTCTAAATCCGTGGCCATGTCCGCCAGCTTCCACTGGATGGCCTGAAAATCCGCCACGGCCTGGCCGAACTGCCGCCGCTGTTTGGCATAGGCCATGGCCGCGGCCAGGGCGGCCCGGCCCAGTCCCACGGCGATGGCGGCGGAGCCCACCCGGGCGGCGTCCAGGGCAGCCAGCATTACTTTAAGCCCCTGGTTCGCCTCCCCCAGGAGGCTGGTCTCCGGCAACCGGGCCTGGTCAAAAAAGAGCCGTACCGAAGCCGCGCCCCTCAACCCCAGTTTCTCCTCCCGGGCCCCCCAGGTGACCTCCGGGGTGGCGGGGATTTCCACCACCAGGGCGCTGATCCCCTTGGCGCCCCGCTCCGGGTCGGTGAGGGCCGCCACCAGGGCGAAGCGGGCCTCGCCCCCCGAGGTGACGAAGTTTTTGGCCCCGCTGAGCACCCAGCCGTCCTGCTCCCGGCGGGCTACGGTCTTCATTCCGGCCGGATCGGACCCCGCCTCGGGTTCGGTCAGGGCGAAACAGGCATAGACCTCCCCCCGGGCCACCGGCGGCAACCAAGCCTCTTTCTGGGCCGGGGTGCCGAACTGGGCCACGGCCCCCCCGAACAGGGAGTGGTTGACATGCAGAATCAGGGCCGAAGCCGGACAGGCCTGGGCCAGCTCCATCTGGGCCAGGACGTAGGCCACATAATCCAGGCCCTGGCCGCCGTATTCCCGGGGCAGGGCCAGGCCGAACATGCCGCCTTGGGCCCAACGCTGCAAAATCTCCCGGGGAAACTTGGCCTCCCGGTCAAGCCGGGCGGACAGGTGCATCACTTCCTGGGCCAGGCTGTGCGCCTTTTCCTGGACCCCCTGCTGTTCCGGTGATAAAGTAAAATCCATGCTGACCCCCCAGGGCTGGTAGAGAATTTTGCGGCTATCATCCCAGATTTGGAGGGCCTGGTCAAGATGTTCCCCCAGGAGCCCCGGGCTTTACGGCGCCCCGTGAGACTCCAGGCCGCTTTTTGGAGGCGCAGCCTCCATTAATTTAGCTTTGCAGCTTGGCACCTCGAGGTAATTAGGATAAATTTTCGGGTTAGAGACAAATTCTGAGGATGTGCGATCGTGAAGCATCGAATCCTTGCCGTTGGCGTATTGTGGGCGGTTCTCCTGGCCCAGGTCCTGACGCCGGCCCAGGCCCGGGAGGTATCGGCCCCGGCGCCAGCCGTGGTCAATCTTGAACAGGTGCTGGAAGGCAAACCCACCGCCACCGTCAATGCCGGCGGCGGTGTCACCCTGGTGCTCGCCACCGTCGGCGGCCGGTTCGGGCAAGACCTGACCATCATGGCCGACGGCCGCCAAGTGCAGAAATTAGAAGGCGGCAGATTTATTGCTTGCGCCCGGCTGGAAGCGGGACCGGTCACCTATTGGGCCATTGCCGAATTCACCGGGGGCGCCCATTGCTGCGGCCAATTCGCCTTCCTGGCCCGGGCCGCGGCCGGCCAACCGGTGCGCTATCTGGGCCAAACTTTGGGCTACAATGGCGGCCCCCGGGATTTCCCCGGCTCGTTTATCGCTCGACAGGGTCAGCTCTACTTTGAGAGTTTTGACAACCGCTTCGATTATTTTCATGCCAGCCATGCCGACAGCCTCCTGGTCAACGTGCCTCAGACGTACTATCGTCTGACCCCCGCCGGCCTCACCGTGGATAACCTCCCTTTTAAAGATGTGTATATGAAAGAAGCGGCCGGGGTGGATAGCAAGATTCGCCGGCAGGGCACCCCCCAGGATGGCAAAGGTGAGGCCATTCTCAGGCCGGGTTTTTCACCGGGATTTGAGACCATGATGTTTGCCGATACCCTGGGGCAGCTCTTGGTAAAGCGCACCATCCTGTATCTTTACGCCCGGGAGGACAAGTTGGCCTGGGACACGCTCCGGCGGGATGTGTCACGCTACTACCTCACCTCCGCCTGGGTGCCGCAGTTGCAGGCAGAAATCTTGAAGACCATGCAGGAGCACCCCTACTGATAACGGGGCGCCAAAGCCGGGCGCCGGGAATCATCGAATATGGAGAACCGACCGTCACACTTTCGCCTGGCCCTGATTTTAGGAGGGGCGCGCAGCGGTAAGAGCCGCTACGGCCTGGGTCTGGCCGCCCGCTGCCCGGCTCCCCGCCTCTTTGTGGCCACCTGCCAGCCCCGGGATGCCGAGATGGAGGCCCGCATCGAGGCCCACCAACGGGAACGGGGCTCGGACTGGGCCACCCGGGAGGTCCCCCTCAAGCTGGCGGCCGCCCTGGGGGAAGCCCAGAACCATTACGGGGTCGTAGTGGTGGACTGCCTCACCATGTGGGTGTCCAATCTCTTGCTTCAGGAGGACGCCACCCCCGGCCGCGTCCAGACAGCCGGCGAGGACCTGCTGGCGGCCCTGGCCGCAAGCGCCGTCCCCACCATTCTGGTCAGCAACGAGGTGGGGTGGGGGATCGTCCCGGACAACCCCCTGGCCCGGGAATTCCGGGATCAGGCCGGCTGGCTGCACCAGCGTCTGGCGCAAGTGGCGGACCTGGTGGTCCTGGTAGTGGCGGGGATCCCGGTGCTCATTAAGAGCGATCTGTTCCCGGCCAGACCGTGAACGGGTTGGCAGATTCAGGGCGCTTGAGAAAAAACATGGTGCGCGGTGCGCACCCTACACCTTGCCTTCGCCTGTCCTTAGCTTTTGCTGAAAGCTGACTGCTGATAGCTACTTTAAGATTGAGGTCTTGCAACTATGATGACGGAATTGTCTCAGATAATTTCCCAGATCGAACCCCTCAACCCCGCCTGGCTGGAACAGGCCCGGGAGCGCCTGGATTCCCTTACCAAGCCCCGGGGCAGTTTGGGCCGCCTGGAGGAACTGGCGGCTCTCTATGTCGGCATCCGCGGCGAGCTGTTGCCGGCCCTCGAAAAGAAGTGGGTGGTAGTTTTCGCCGCCGATCATGGAGTGGTGGCCGAAGGGGTGAGCGCCTATCCCCAGGAAGTCACCTACCAGATGGTCCTCAACTTTCTCCGGGGCGGCGCCGGGATCAATGCCCTGGCCCGGCATGCCGGGGCCCGGGTGGCGGTGGTGGATATCGGCGTCAACCACGATTTCGGCCCCATCCCCGAACTCATCGACCGGAAAGTGGCCTACGGCTCCCGCAATATGGCCCAGGAACCGGCTCTCACCCGGGAAGAGGCCCTTCAGGCCCTCCTGGTGGGGGTGGAAATGGCTGAACAGGCCACCGCCACCGGGGTGGACGCCCTGGCCGCCGGGGACATGGGCATCGGCAACACCACCCCCGCCGCCGCCCTGGCCTCAGTCTTTACCGGCAAGCCGGTGGCCGCGGTCACCGGCCGGGGCACCGGCATCGAGGACCCGGTTTGGCGCCATAAGATGGCAGTGATCAACCGGGCCCTGGCCCTGCACCATCCCAGCGCCGAAGACCCCGTGGGGGCCCTGGCCGCGGTGGGCGGCCTGGAGATTGCCGGCATCGCCGGCTTCATCCTGGGAACCGCCGCGGCCCGGCGGCCCCTGGTACTCGACGGTTTCATCGCCACCGCCGGGGCGCTGGTGGCCAAGGCCCTGGCCCCCGCCGTCACCGATTACCTCATCGCCGCCCACCGCTCGGTGGAGCCGGGGCACCAGATCATGCTGGATTCCCTGGGCCTCAAACCCCTGTTGCAATTCCAGATGCGCCTGGGAGAAGGCACCGGCGCCGCCCTGGGCTTGACCCTGCTGGAAGCCGGGGTCAGGGTCTACCGGGAAATGGCCACCTTCGGGGAGGCCGGGGTGGCCGACCAGGACGCATGAACTCCACCCTGCCCCTGGCCCTCACCTTTCTCACCAAGCTGCCCTGGCCCTGGCGGGGCCCGGCGGACGAGGCGGCCCTGGCCCGCTCGATGTTCTGGTTCCCCTGGGTCGGGGCTTTGCTTGGCTTAATTTTCTGGTTGGCCTGGGCGGGCTTGCAAAAAATACTGCCCGCCCCGGCGGCCGCGGCTGTGCTCCTGACGCTGACGGTGTGGGTCACCGGCGGGCTGCACCTGGACGGCCTGGCCGATACCGCCGACGGCCTGGGCGGGGGCCACACCCCGGAAACCGCCCTCCGCATCATGAAAGACTCCCGGGTGGGCGCTTTCGGGGTCATCAGCCTCATCCTGGGGCTGGTCCTCAAATTTTCCCTGTTCCTCTCCCTGGCCGCCCAAACCCGCGGGACCGGAGTCCTGCTGCTCTTCCCGGTAATCAGCCGCTGGTCCATGGTGCTCCTGGCCTATCTCTCCCCCTACGCCCGGGCGGAAGGCGGCCTGGGACAGGCCATGACCCTGGGGGTAAGCCCCCGGGTCCTCATGGGCGCCAGCCTCAGCGCCGGAGGCTTAGCGCTTCTGATCCTGGGCGCCCCGGGCCTGGTGCTCTTCATGGCCGCCGCCGCCCTGGTCTGGCTGGGCAACCTCTACTTCCAGCGCCGCCTGGGCGGCATCACCGGCGACATCCTGGGCGCCACCAACGAAGTCGTGGAGATTATAGTCCTGGCCGGGGCCTTGATGTTGATCTAGCAGCCTTCTCAAAGTGGATCAGGAAGAGGCTGAAGCGGGCAAGTCCAGCTTGAGGGTAAAAGGGCAAAGCGGTTGGAGAGACACTCCAGGAATAAGGAAAAGATAAATACCAGGCGGCGGGAAACCTTCGGGCTGAAAAAATCTGCTGAACCGTGAACCACAATTCCTGCATTAAGCTAATTCAATAATTTCACGGGGCCTTACAACCTGGTGATAAATAGCAGGTATTGTATCGGGGATTACTCAGTCGAAGGGCATGAGGATTCCGTGGCGCGGGAGGGAAAAGGAGAGGCAGCAAGAATATCTTTAGAATTGATCCTGATAAATATTTCTAATCTTTTCATAAGGCGTTTTTTTAAGTATGCACGATAATAGTATAGAAAACCATACATTATTACCCATATTATAGTTGAATATATTGTATTAGGAATAGATTTATCCCCTTTGCATAATAAATATATCAAAATAACAATAATACCAATAATAAGTGCAACAATAGATGCTCCAATAGAACTCATCAATAATAAATTATTTCTAAACCAATTTGCATTTTGTTCATAATCTTTTTTTGAGTCCAAGTAATGCCAAATTATATGTGAATATTCATAAATATCATCTTTTGAAAGGTTTTTCTCATTAGTATTTAACCATCCAACTTCTTTAGATTGCATGTCATTTTGTTCAAAAAGAATATGCCAATAAAGAAATATCCAATAAAGAGGCACACCTGCAATGATTGCAAAAACAGCGAGAAGAAGGATAAATTTTGTTATACATTCAACATTATCAATAGGGACATTAAAGTGATTTATTAATATTATACAATCTGAAGCAACTAAAATTGCCCCAGGAAGAAAGAACCTATAAAATCTTTGGAATTCAAGGCCCATAATTAATTATATAATTTGCCATAGATTGATTAAACAGTCTGTGAAGACCGAAGTCAAAAATGTTTCCGGGCCTCTCTTCCCGAGCTTACCCCCACAAAAAAAAGTTTCCTCTTTTAAACCTGACTTGTCCTTAAGAGGGCATGATAGCACAAATATTAGCTGATATGGTTAGGTTTTCAGATTTTTTTCCATAACCCATATTTGTGCAAATTATTGGTAGATCGGCGGTCTATGAACCCCTGTGGGATAATTCGGGGCTGGGATAATTAACGTATGAAGCAATAAAAAAGGTTAGCCGAATGGCTAACCCTTTGAAATCAGTGGTGGCGGGGCCCAGAATCGAACTGGGGACACGCGGATTTTCAGTCCGCTGCTCTACCGGCTGAGCTACCCCGCCTCCCAGGTGTTTTGTTTATCCCGCTCTCCGGTTTTTGTCAATACAAAATCGCCCTTGCCAAAACCTTTCAATCCATGGACAATGGTCTCCAGGGAGCAAAGCCTCGGAAATTTACCGTTCCCGGGGGCGGTTGGACCATTTTTCCCGCTGTACCGGGCTGATATTGATTTGCACTCAAAAAAGGAACAAAGGCTAGGTAGGGGCGCACCCGTGGGTTTGCCCTCTTAGGGGGACACGCAGGTTCCCCCCCTTGTACAAAAATCGTCCATCGATCGCCACATGGCATGAGACCAAGTTGCGTTCAAACAGATAATTGAGCCTGTAGCATTACGTTTAGCATGCGCTTGCACAGGCGAGACGCCTGTGCCACCAGATTTTATCTCTATGAAGGCAACTTGGCATGAGACCACCAGACAAAATATCTCCATTTTATGCCCTTATGGTTAACCGGGGCAGTTCCTCATATGCCTGTGGCCCACCCATAAAGCATAAAAAGGTCAGTGGGGCGGGCGTCGCCGCCCGCCGGCCGGTCCGCACAGGCGAGACGCCTGTGCCACCAGATTCTCAATAACTTTTCGAAGCAGTTCCTCATGGGCCTATGGCCCACCCGTAAATTATGAAAAGTACGTGGCCAAATGGCGGCGGCCACAGGCCGCCCTATAACCTTGAACTTTGAACCTTGAACTTTGAACTTTTTGGAACAGGTTATAAAGGAGGGTCTTATTGCCGGACGCTTACCTTCTCATTGTGGGCCCTGAAACCGAATCCCGCCAGCGAGTGGCCGACATTCTGGCCCGGGTTCCCTATGAGGTGGGCCGCTGCGGCTGGGACCGGTTGGCCGCCGAACTCCAGGTCCGGTCCCCGAACCTCCTGGTGCTCCTGGAAGAGGCCGGCGCGGTGCAGCCGTTGATTCGCCGCCTCAAAGCCGATGATGCCACCTGGAACCTGCCCATCATTGTGGGGCTGACTGAGTTTTCCGATACGGCCGCCGCCTGGGCCCTGGAGGCCGGGGCGGACGAATTTCTTCTCCCCCCCTTTGAACCCCGGGAGGTCCTGGCCCGGGTGGCCGTGGTCCTCCGCCTGCAAAATGACCGGCGCCTGCTGTTGGCCTCCCACGAGGAATTTTCCCGAATCTTTCATGAGACCGCCCATCCCCTCTTTTTCTGCGACCGCTGGGGCACGGTGTGCAATCTCAACCCTGCCCTGCGGCGCCTCCTGGGCTATCCCGGCAAACGGGGGACTCCGGTGCCCGTGCCGCTGGAGGAGCTGCTCTATGCCTCCGAGGACCGGGAGCGCTTCCGGCGGGTGCTTAACCAACCGGACGCCGGGGATAACGTCAAGCTCCACCTGGTGAACCGGGAGGGCCAGCCGGTGACGGTGTTGATCAACGACCTGGCCCTGAAGGGACGTCCCCAGGAAGTCGTGAGCTTCCAGGTCCAGCCGGTGGGGTCCCCCTCTCCCCTCAAGCGGGCCCTCCAGGGGCTGGTTGAGCACCTGCTGCCCAGCGCCCGGGATTATCTGGCCCTGATGCAGATGACGCCGCTGTTGGGGGGACGATACGAAAAAATCAAAAAACTGGGACAGGGAAATTTCGGCGAGGTGTGGCTGGTGGTGGACACCGAGGCCCTGGGCCCGGAGCGCCGCTTCGTGGCCAAAATCCCCTTCCTCAAGGCCGCCAACGCCAAGTTCCGGAAAGAGGCGGCCATCTGCCAGAAGCTCGACCCCCACCCCGGGGTGGCGCGGCTGATTGATACTTTGGAAGACGATGGGAAATTGGTTATAATTCAAGAATACGTGGAAGGCATGACCCTGGGGGACATGCTGGGTCAGGAGTTGCCCCGGCCAATGGTAGAGCGCCTCATCCTGCAGCTCATCGAGGTGGTGGCCCATGCCCATAAGAACCGCATCATGCACCGGGACATCAAGCCCAATAACATCATCATCCAGCCCAACGGCAATCTGAAGCTGCTGGATTTCGGGGCCGCCAAGATGCTGGGGGAAAAGGAGATCAGCGCCACCATGGTGGGGTCCCGGCCCTTCATGGCGCCGGAGCAGATCATGGGCCAGAGCGAACGCCGCAGCGATATCTGGGCCATCGGGGTGCTCATGTATCTGTTGTACACCGGGGAGTTGCCGTTTTACAGCGAGGTGGAAAAACTGCTCATTGACCAGATCCTGGAGCAGGAGCCCACACCCCCCCGGGAGGAGAACCCGGAGATTTCCCCGGCCCTGGAGGCCATTATCCTCAAGTGTCTCAAGAAAAAGCTGGAAGAGCGTTACCCCAGCGCCGTGGCCCTCCGGAGCGACCTGTTGCGCCAATTCCCCCACTACGGCACCCAGGGCGGGAGGTGGCCGTGGATCCATTGACCCACCTCACCACCGGGATTATCTGCTCCCAACTGGTGCCGGCGCCCTCCCGGTGGTGGGCCGCGCTGGCCGGGGTTATCTTCTCATTGCTGCCGGACGTGGATTACTTTTTTATCTTTTGGGACCGTCTGGCCTTTATCCGCTATCACCGGGGGTTTACCCACTCGCTGCTGGCCGTGCCGCTTTTTGCCCTGGCCGGAGCGCTCCTGGGCCGCTACCTGGGCGGGGACCGCTGGTTCAAGCCCCTGTTCATCATCGGCCTGGCGGTCCTGGCCTCCCACCTGATCCTGGACCTGGCCACCTCCTACGGCACCCAAATTCTCAGCCCCTTTTCCCGGCGGCGCTTTGCCCTGGACTGGCTTTTTATCATCGACCCCTACTTTACCGCCCTGCTGGTGGCCGGAACCATCGCGGCCCTGGCCTGGCCACTATGGGGGCCCCGCCTGGGAGCCTGGTGTATGGCTGCCGCCGCGGTCTATCTGCTGGTCTGCGCCTCTTACCACCACCAGGCCCTGGACCTGGCCCGGCGGATATTTCCGGACGTCAAACCCGTGGGGCACCGCGTGGCCGCCCTGCCCCAACCCTTTTCCAGCCGCCGCTGGCAACTGATCGCCGCCGGCCCGGCTGACGTCCAACAGGCCTTTGTGCAGCTCCCTGTTGAGGCCGCCCTGGGCCTAGGGGCTTTAGAGGGGAAGGCCTCGGTGGCCCCTGTCACGCCAAACCAGGCCTGTCCCACCCCGGCCAGCCCTTACCAGGCGCCCGGCCACCTGACCATCCGGACCTGGAACGCGGCCCCGGCGGCCGCCGCCATCGCTTCGCCGGAGGCTGAGGCCATCCTGGCCACCTTCCTGGAGTTCGCCCGGTTTCCGCTGCTCTGCCAGGCCGGGTCCCAGGGCGATGACCAGCTTATGGAGTGGCGGGACCTGCGCTTTTCCATCCCCGGCCGGGCCTTCCCCTTCGTCCTGGAACTGCGTCTGGACGCCCAGGGCCGGCTCCAGCACTGGCTCCTCGGGCGGCGGGGATGAGGGGGGTGAGCAGTTAGCAGTCAGCAGTTAGCAGTTAGCCTCTGGTTCCAAAGTTGAACTTGGGAACCCAAGTGCGACCCAAGCTGAGCTTGGCGTCTTCCCAATGCCAAGCACAGCTTGGCAGGCAATGACGCGTTCCCAAGCACAGATCGGGAACGAGAAACAACTCCCGTCCCGCCCCCTGTACATGAATGAGACGGAAGGTTTTTCCCCATGGACAATCTTTTCAATGCCATTCCTCCTGAATTTGCCGCGGAAATCATCCAGGTTCTCCTGGCCACCGGCAATTTCCGCCTGGAGCGCATCGTGTCCTCGGGTCAGGCCACGCCTGCGGGGGAGTGGTACGACCAGGATACTCACGAGTGGGTGGCGCTCTTGAGCGGTAGCGCCGGGCTGCGTTTCGAGGATGAAGCCGAGTCCCGGGTGCTCGCCCCGGGTGACTATCTGCTCATCCCGGCCCATCGCCGTCACCGGGTGGAGTGGACCGACCCCGAGACCCCCACGGTGTGGCTGGCCTTGCATTACCCCTGAAGTGTAGGGGCGGTTCACGAACCGCCCCTACGAAAAGTTTTGCGAACCGAGGCCCTGAGATCGAACCATCGGTAACACCACGTATACTGGTTTATCTGCTGGCGGCAGTCATCCTGGGAAGCACGGTGCAGCCGTGCCGGGCTGAATCCATGGATCGAGAAGTTATTCAGGCAAATCTGAAAAAACATCTCACCTACCTGAGCGTCACCCTGGGGGACCGCTCCATCTGCCGCCCCGGGAGCCTTAAAGCGGCTGAGGATTACGTGGCGCAAAACTTTGCGGCCATGGGTTATGCGCCCCGGCGTCAGGACTTTGTCTACATGAAAGAAGAGGTGGCCAATATCATCGCCGGCGACGAAAACCCCCGCGGCTACTACATCCTGGGGGCCCACTTCGACACCGTGGCCGGCACCCCCGGCGCCGACGACAACGCCAGCGGGGTGGCCGTGCTCCTGGAGGCGGCCCGCCTGGCCCGGAACTTGACCCCGCCCCGGCCCTGGGCCTTTATCGGCTTCACCTGCGAAGAACCCCCGGCCTTTGCCACCCCAGCCATGGGCTCCCAGGTTTACGCCAAGCGGGCCCGCCGGCAAAACGCCAAGATTTTAGGCATGCTCTGCCTGGAGATGGTGGGATACTACTCCCAGACCCCGGACAGCCAGTCGCTGCCTCTGCCCCTCAAGCTCATGGGCTACCCCACCACCGGCAATTTCATCGGCCTGGTGAGCGACCGGCGCTCCCGGCCCCTCATGGACCGCCTGGAGGCCGCCATTAAGGGGGCTTCCCGCCTGCCCGCGATCACCCTGTCGGTGCCTTTCGGGGGCCATATCCTGCCGGAAGTGCGCCTGAGCGACCACGCCAGTTTTTGGGATGAGGGTTACCCCGCGGTCATGCTCACCGACACCGCGTTCATGCGCAACCCCAACTACCACGGACCCGGGGATGTCATGGAGCACCTGGACCTGACAGCCATGACCGAGTTGACCCTGGGTCTGGTGAATTTTATCGGGCAGCACGGCCGATAGGGCAAAAAACCGTAAAGTCCCTGCGCCTTGCGTCCAGGTATGATAATATTAATGCATGGGCCCTTAGCCCACTCGAAGTTCATGAAAAGTCTGGTGGCCGGGCTTCCTGGTTCGTCACTGTCTAAGGTTACGGTGCGTGAGACGCACCCTACGGTAGACTTTTCGTAAAAAAATTCAGATTAAAAGGCGGACCGGCATGGCCGACAAGAAATTCTTAGGCAAAATTCATGGAGAACCGTGGGACGCCCTGGCTAAGGGACCCCGGGAGGCGCTATCTACCATCTGGAACAGCTATCTGGCCGAGGTGCTGCAAGTCTCTCCCAAGAGTGAGCGCTACAAGATCATGCGCCGGGAGATCGAGGCGGCCGCGGGTTTCAAAGAGGTTTATGAGAACTGGAACACCCTGTCTCCCGAGTCCCGGGCCGTTGCCTGGCGCCGCCTGATGACCGCCAGCCGCAACCATCTCCTGGAGCGGGGCGAAAGCTGCGTGCGCTGCGGCGAATGCTGCGAAAAGGGGAGCCCTACCCTGCTCATGGGCGACCTCGGGCTCTTTCAGCGGAACGTCTTGAGCTTAAATGACGTCTATACCCTCCGGCCCGGGGAGAAGGCCACCACCCGGGAGGGAGAGGTGACCGCCTTGACCGAGGAACGGCTGAAGGTCCGGGAAATCCCGGGCGCCCGCCAGTGCTGGTTTTACCTGGCGCCCAACCAATCCTGCCGGATTTATGCGGACCGGCCGGAGCAGTGCCGCCGCCAGCAGTGCTGGGGCGAACCCCCGGCCCCGCCCGCGGCCGAAGAACTCCTGCAGCGCCGCCACCTCTTCGCTAACGTCCCCGAGATGTGGGACTTGATCCAGGCGCATCAGGCCCGCTGTGACTGCGCCGAGGTGGTCCGCAACCTGGCCGGCCTGGGAGGCGGGGTTGATGCGGCCAGCGACGCCCTGTTCGAGGCCCTGCACTTCGACCACTACCTGCGTCAGATGCTCATGGACGACTGGCAGATGACCCCTGAGGCCACCGAATTTCTCCTGGGCCGCCCCATGCGCGAGTTCATCGAGACCCTCGGCCTCAACGCCACCCTGACCCCGGAGGGCGTCTTTACCCTGTCACCGCGCCAGGACTGACACATGATCGAAGACCTGATCAAGAGCAACCGCAGTTGCCGGCGTTTCCTCCAAAAAGAGGCGGTCCCGGTGGACACCCTGAGGTGGCTGGTGAATCTGGCCCGGGTCTCAGCTTCCGCCGCCAATCTCCAACCACTCAAATATATCCTCTCCAACGAGCCCCACAAAAACGAGATGATCTTCTCGGGCCTGAGATGGGCCGCCTACCTGAAGAACTGGCCCGGCCCCCAGGAAGGGGAGCGGCCCTCAGCCTATATCATCGTGGTGGGCGATTGGAACCTGGCCAAAGACTTTGGCCCCGACCTGGGGATCGCGGCTCAGAGCATCCTCCTGGGAGCCCGGGAACGCCGCCTGGCCGGGTGCATGATCGGCTCAATCAACAAAGAACTGCTCCAGGAGATGTTTCATCTCCCGAAACGCTTTGAAATTCTCCTGGTCATCGCCCTGGGCAAACCCAAGGAAACCGCGGTCATTGACGACCTGCAGCCCGGAGACGGCATCGAGTACTGGCGGGATGAGCATGCCGTGCACCACGTGCCCAAGCGGCGGCTGGAAGATATCATCCTCAGCGAGTAGCCTCCGCCTCGTTTCCTGGTGCTTGCACAGCCGTTTCGCCTGTGTAAGCGCCAGATGAAGCCTGCGGCTGCCAAAAGAGGGCCTCGCCATAGGGATAATCATACCAATTTTTGGAAATTTCCCGGCTTATATTTAGGATTCCCCTGATTGCCTGGCTGGAACTGCTGCCCTACACTGCCCGCAAGTGTGAAGGGAAGGAGGCAAAGCCATGGATACTGCTATCTATGCGGTTATCTTTCTTTTGGGAGGAGTGGGCACGGTCATCGTTATGCGCCTGCTGTTCCTGTTCTGGAACCGGCCGTTTAAAAAAAGTCAAGACGACCGGTATCTGGAGCAGATCGCCAACGCCCTGCAATTGAAAGAGTTTGGGAAAGCAGAAGCCACGCCGAGATCTTAGGATTCATGACGGCGCGGCAGGTTACTCCCGGAGCCACCGGCGGCCGATCCGCAGCATCCGGCCCACCTCTTCCAGGATACCGGCGGCTTTAAGGCGGCGGATGAGCTGCTGACAACGGACAGGCTCCAGGCGGTCATGCCATTCTTGTTCCCCGAAGGCCTCGCCGCCGGTGGCAATGAGCCAGGCGGACACCTCACCTGCCAGGTTTGGGGGCAGGCCCGACAGCGCCGCTTCAACCCCCGGTTCCAAGGTGTCGGCCCGGACCACCAAAAAGCAGGTTTCCAAGGCATAGCGCACCGCGGCGGAGCGCCCCTGGTTATGGCGCAGCAGTCCGGCGTGGAGAAACTTCTTTAAATATTCCCAGGCGGTCCTGCGGTCAACCCCGAAGTGCCGGGTGAAATCCAGGAGCCGGAACCAGCCGCCCTGGGTGCGGCCCAGAAACTCCCAAAGCCGGTCCTGGTTGACCTTGCGGTGAGGCCGGCGCGGCAACAGACCCTGGCCCTCTTCCCGAAGCCAGGCCCTTAGCCGGTCCACCTGCAGCACGCGCCGGGATGGTATGGCGGTGGCCCCCGGCGCCGGGATGGCCTGTACGGGCGTTGCGGCCGCCGCCTTCGAGGAACCGGCGGTGGTCATGGGGTAATACAGGGGAAACCAGATATCCACCTGACTGAGCAGGTGGCGAAACCGGTCCAGGGTGACCCGCCCGGCCAGATTGACGGCCAGGCTGTCTTTGAGACGGGTCTTCACCAGGTGGCGAAGGGTTTGGGAGTCCACCGGTAAGCTCGAGGTCTCCAGAATCACTTCCAACATCAACCCGGTTACCAGGGCCCGGTCCAGTTTCTCCGCTTGCTTCCCGAAGTCCTTCAGGTCTTGTTCCCCGACACCGCTTCTTTGGTTCCCAGTCATGGTCCTCGCCGGGCCCGGGAAAGGGGGAGGCCTCCTCTCGCCGGGCTTATTCAAGTGGTATCCAGGTTCGGGAACGCCGCCGCTCCCGGCCCGGTGCGGCTAATGGATGCAAGATCCCGGCCAGAACCGCGAAAAAGCTATAGAGTTAATATTATTGCCAAATTATAAAAACATCTGAATCTCCTCTGAAAATGTCCCATGGCCTGTCCCATGGATGTCCCACTAGTCCCAGGGCTGGCCGCCATACAAGACCTTATGGCAGGCGGGGCACCGCACCTCTCCCCCCAGGCCGGCAATGATGGCGCCCAAAAAAGCCGGCAGGTCGCCGGGCCGCCTGGAGGTGATGAGGTTGCCGTCCACCACCACCGCCGCATCCCGGTAAGTGGCCCCGGCGTGGACCAGGTCGTCTTTGATGGCAAAGAAGCAGGTGACGGTTTTTCCGGCCACCACTTCGGCGGAGGCCAGCATCCAGGGGCCGTGACAGATGGCGGCCACGATCTTGCCGCGCTGGGCCATCTCCCGCACCAAGCCCACCATGCCCGCATGGCGGCGCATGCGGTCCGGGGCGTATCCCCCGGGCACCACCAGGGCGTCGAACTGCTCCGCGTCCACCTCTGAAATGGCTTTATCCACGGCGACGGGGTAACCGTACTTGCCGCGGTGTTCGGTGGCGCCGCCGGGGCCCACCACCAGCACCTCAGCCCCCTCTTCCTGTAGCCGCAGCAGGGGATACCAGAGTTCCAGGTCTTCATAGAGATCTTCGGCAAAGATGGCGACGCGTTTGCCTGGCAAACGTTTTTCCAACGGCATGACCCTACCTCCTTGAACAGAAGAAACTGGAACAAAGATAAGGTTGGCCGCAAACCCGCGCAAGGTAATGAGGCGGACGCGGTTGATTTTGACTTCCGATAAGGATTATGCCAACACCCCGGCAGCTCTGAAGCAAAAATACACGCCCTTAGCCACGCTGACTTGCTGACTTCTCCGGCCGGTTAGCGTTGCCGGGGCGGGGCTCAGAAACCGCCGCCGGATCATTTGCTCCACACCTAACGGGGTTCGGATTGCCTGGGTCTTACTTTAAGGCAAAGGAGAAAGATTGCCAGAACAGAGGCAACGATTGACCAAGTTTTTCCTGACCGGGCCGCCATGGGCGGTGGGGGCGTTAAAGGACTGGAGGATCGATATACGAGCCGATGCCGCTAAATGAGCATAGCCCGATCATCTGACGTTTTCCCCTCCGAAGATAAGCGTCCAAGGTCCCGGGCAGCAACTGGTCTGCCAAGGACACCGGCAGAAACACCCTCTGCCGGTAATCATATGCCTTGAATTAAGCCATCTCACCATCAACACACAAACATCTGCACAGATTCCTGAGATAAATGATAATGAACTTCAGTGTTCTGGAACCAGATTGAGGACACTAACCTGCCCTTGCTCTGCTACCCCTTGGGCCAGTTCCACCAGGCGCCTGTGATGGGTGAAGAAGAGCACCTGAATTTTCTTGGAAAGTTCTGCCAGAGCCCCCAGGGTGGCTGTGGCCCGCTGGTCGTCGAAGTTGACCAGGATGTCATCGACGATAAAGGGCATGGGCTCGCTGGCCTCTAAATATTTTTCCAGGCTGGCCAGGCGTAGGGAGAGGTAAAGTTGATCTCGGGTGCCATCGCTCATCGCCTCGATCCGGATTCGTTGTCCGGCCGCCCGAACTCCCAGCAGGATTGGTTCGTCCTTTTCATTGAAATCGGTGGTTAGCCCGGTAAAGGAATTAAGGGTCAGACGCCTGAAATAGGCGCCCCCCCGCGCCAAAAGGGGCCCCTTATTTTCTTCCCGATAGCGTTCAATTTCCCGACGCAGGACGACCGAGGCCATCCGCAGGCGGAGAAACTGGCCAACTCCCTCCCGGATGCGGGCAGCGATGCCCTGCACCTTATCAGCGGCGTCAGCCGCCCGAGAGTTGCCATCCATGAGTTCCAGTTCTTTTTCTGACCTGGCAATCGCTCCGGCAAGGTCCAGGAGTTTTTGGCCTAGCCCCTGGATTTGACGGCCAAGTTCAGCGATTGCTTCCGGTAACTCATCTGGGTTTACCTTGGCCGCTTCCCGGCGGATCTCTTCCAGGGTGGCCCCGGGAGCCAGCTCCAGGACTTGCTCCTCCAGATCGTCAATTTCTTTCTGAAGATTCTGATACTGGTTCGAGAGCCCCTCCCTGGCCTCGAGTTCGTCAGGCTTCTCGCAGCCGGCTTGCCGGCAAAGCCTGGCCAGGCTTTCTGTCATAAGGCGGCTGGTATCCCGGGATGCCTGGATGATGCCCTGCTTTTCTTTGATCTGCTTCCTCAAGGCAGTCTCGGTAGCCGCGTCTACCTTGGCTTGGCTCAGCCGGGTCTGCAGTTCGGCCGCTGCCTGAGCCGGGGGGATGGTGAGCAAGGTGGGAGCCAAATGCTTTACCAGGGCTGTGACATCCTCGGTAAACCGCCTGGCATCCTGGTTGATGCCTTCAATGCGGGTTTGTATTGAGGCGGCTTCGTGGAGTTTTTGGAAGAGCTCATCGAGCTTACCTATCACCACCTGGACCGCGGCAGGTGTCGTTTCCCCGGACAGGTCCAGGGGCTGGATGGCCTTAGACCAGTTGGCCCGCCAATTTTCCAGGTCCCGCTGGGCCTGGGCTTTTTCCTGGTTCGCTTCTTCGATTTCTTCCCTGACCGCCGTAATTTTCTGTTGCAGGTCCTGTTTATACCGGTTCTGGCCTTCAACCATCTCCACCACTTTTTGGCACAGTTGCAATAACCTCTCCAGGGTTTCCGGAAGCATCGGCTCGGGCTCAACCAGGTGTACCAACTCTCTATCCAGTTCAGCCCGGTGTGCCGAGATGAGCTCTTCCAGTTCCTCCGCTTCCAAACGGAGGTTGCGCACTGTTTCTGCCATGTGGACCAGTTCTCGATGCCTAATGATCCAGGAGCGCATTTCTCTGGGAGACAACGGGACTATACCGGTGACAGACCAGAGTTTCCGCCAGTCCTCCTGGACCTGATCTAACTGCTCTTGGAGATTGGTTATCTGGTCCCCCAGCTGTTCAAGGTTGTTCTCAAACTTGACCTGCTCTGACACCAGAGCCGCCTGGGTGGCCACCCGTTTAGATTCCCGGCGGAGCCGGTCGGCTATTAAGTCGCTGGTAGATACGCTCTTCTCGTAGGCCTCGGGGAGCTCATGATCCGGAGCATAAGACCTCTTTTCCGCAGTGATATCTTGCCGGTCCAGCCATTCCAGGCGAAGCAGCTTCCAGCCATAGTCCCGCCGCTCCCTGGCGCCCGCCAGCTCAGCCTCGCTGGGCACTTCGCCCATAAGCTGCAGCTCAGCCAATTGCCGGGTTATTTCTCTCAGGCTGGCCTGGTGTTCATTGGCTTTATCAGCCACACCGGACAGGGCTGTATTGAGACCCTGCATCCCGGTCTCAAAGCGCTCCACGGTCTCATCCCCCGGGATGGCCAGGGTTTCCAGATCTTCCAGTAGACCAGCCCAGAGGCCGAGTTTCTTGAGACCGACCTGAGCCTGCTGGGTGGTTTTATTCAATTCCTTCTTGACCTTGCGGTAAGCCTCTTCCATCTTGCCTTGGCTCTTGGCCCGCTCCATCGCCTGCTTGAGATTACCAGGATCCCCCGGGTCCATAATGGCATCCCGTTTTTTTATAGTCTCCTTCAACGTGCTCTCGGCTTTCTCGATCCGTTTTACCGCTTCAGCTACCCGCACAATCAGGGCTTGATGCTGTCCGGTCAGAGCCTGAATCTGGGTGCGTTGCGCGGCCGGCAAACGTCTGCCATGAGCCTCTTCGATTGCCTGACCAGGATAGAGGTCCGCCAGCAACAACTTGGCATCGGCCTGCAGTTGTCGTGCAGTTCCTTTCAGGCCGGGCAGATCCTGGGCTGCCTTTTGGTAGGCTCCTGAGCGATGGTATATCGCCGTGATGGCCTGGGCTTGACTAAGCAATTCTTGCGGTACGCTAAGACCGTCGAGTTCTTCCTCCAGTCTCTTCTTATCGCTGGCGGCACGCTCCAGACTTTCCTGGGCAGATTTCAGCTTAAGCACCGACTCTTTCCTGGCCTCGGTGAACTCCAGATTGAGAAGCACTACACGGCCCAGGTTTTTCTGCCTGAGAATCAAGGCATCTCTTTTCGCAATCTTGGGGATCACCTGATTCAAGCGTTCCAAGCGGTGTTTTTCTGCGGAGGTCTCTCCCAGGTCACCGGAAATCTTATCCAACTGGAGGCGATGGTCTCTCAATTCCTGGTCTTTCTCTATCCAGTCGCGGCTCCGCAATGAATGGTCTGAAACCATCTTCTTATGGACAGCATATTCGGAAATAGCCTGATTGATGACTTGGAGTTGGCCTTTAGGCAGGAATAAGGCTCTCGCCTTAACCTCCAGTTCCTGGATAACCTCGCGAAGGCCGGCTGTGCCCAGGCCTGCGGCGAACAGGCTCTGACCCAGCTCACCTCCGCCTCTGAGGATATCTTCACCGCCGCTGACCAGAGCATGGTGGTCTATGCCAAACATGCTCTGGAAGACCTGCCGATCAATCCCATGCAAATAATTCTTGAGGATGTCGTCGTCCAGGGGGTTCCCTTCGGGAGTCAGTACGGTGTTGGCGCGGCCTTTGCGCCGGATAAAGGCAAGTTCTTGTCCGGCGGAATTTCTTAGCGTGCCGCCAATTTTCAATTGCTGAAAATCATGAATAAAATTGTCGGGGGAGTTGTGCTCGATGCCGAACAGCCATCCGGTAAGAGCGCGCAAAGAGGAACTCTTGCCTGCTTCATTAGGGCCATAGATGATCAGCATGTCTGTTTGGTTGCCGGTAAAATCCAGGTTGAGGCCGGTGAAAGGCCCGAACGCGATGAGGTGCAGGTTGAGAATTTTCACTGACCAGTCCCCCGTTTGAGAAGATGGGCCAGGAGCAGGTGTCTGACATCTCCCATAGCTTGGCGGTAGGTTTCTCGATCGTCAAGCTTGATGGCCTCTTCACCGAACTTCATCTCGGGAGGGAGTTTGCGGTGCAAGTCGTCAAATTCCCGCTCCAAATCATCTAAGAGACGGTCATTGACGCTGAGGTCCTGGATGCTCCGGAGCAGGCCGCCCAATGCATCCTGCCTGGTCAAGATCTCTTCCAGGTTGACCTCGGTGGTGGTCTTGAACCGGATTTTTTCCAGCCAGATGTTGCCACCTCCCAGGTCAGTGGATAGGGCGCGGATCTCGTTAGCCCAGTGCTCCGGTTGCGTGGAAAGCTCCAGATGGGCGCCGCAGGAGCCGTGTACCCTGAGGCGTATGGCCAGGGGACAGTCAATCCCTTTGGCAGCCTCGGCCGCCAGATGCATAAACACCAGATCGAGAACCTCCTGGGCGTTTTCTGTGCCGGTGGCATCCACCTCACACCTGACCCACCGCAGGATATCCAAATCAATATGGTCGACGGCGGTCACTTTCCCATCGTCCACGGTCACCAGGGTGCATCCTTTGGGGCCGGCTTCCAGGATGTTACGCCCCTGGATGTTGCCTGGATAAACCACCCAGGGGTCCTGGTGTAATTCTTCCCGTTTATGCACATGCCCCAGGGCCCAGTAGTCATAGCCTTTGGCCAGCAAATCTTCCAGGGTGCAAGGGGCATAAGTCTCATGGCCGGGGCGCCCATCGGCGCTGGTATGCAGCAGGCCGATATTAAAGAGATCAGGGCGGGGAGGTGGAAACTTGACTGCCAGATTTTCCGTTACTGCCTTAGTATAAAATCCCTGGCCATGCACCACCACTCCCGGGTTTTCCAGAATCATGGATTCCGGGGCCTGATGAGAGGGCCTGAAGACATTATCCGGCAGGCGCAGATGTTTGGTCATGTGGCTGGCGGCGTCGTGATTGCCGGAAATGAGAAAGACCTGAATGCCCGCCTCCCGGAGCCGGGACATTTGGGCCGTGAAAAAGAGGCCAGTGTTGTAATCCTTCCAGTCGCGGTCGTAGAGGTCACCGGCAATGAGGACGAAGGCCACCTCCTCGGCCAGGGCCAACTCCACCAGGGCTTTCAAGGCCTGGCGGGTTGCCCCCCGGATCTCCTCCACCGGGGCTCCGGGATATTGCTGCAGGCCAATGAGAGGACTATCAAGATGAATGTCGGCTGAGTGGATAAACTTGAACATGTCTTCACCTTAGATATTGCGGATTCAGAGTCTTCCCTCCGGCCGGATTACTCTGAATGAAGAGATTTGGATGAGGATTTTCAATCGGGCAAAAGTAAGAATGCTAACTAATTGCGGCTCTTTATCGCTTAAGGGTCTCGCAGCATTCTTCCAGTCCAGGAATTTAATTACGTTACAAAGTTCCCCTTAACCATGATACTGCTTCTTTAAGCTGCATCGGCGCCTCCCAAGTCTGCGGTGTTTCTCGCAAAATCACCTTAGCACAGGAACGCCGATGAAACTTAATTTTTTTCTAAAACCTAACCCCAAAGAGACTTTTGCAAGAGGCTCCCTAGGTTTTTCTGAGTCAGCGCAGCCGGCCGGTTAATCAAGTTGAGACCTCTGCGAAAGTCTCTATCGCTATTCTTCCTCATCAAAATGTGGCGTAGGCGCCCTCGCCTGCGCCTATATACAGTATGAACAGCCGAGGGCGGCTATCCTACATGAGACTTTCGCAGAGGTCTCAAGTTACAATTCGGGAGGTATGGGTGACGGCCTTGAGAAGAAGTGGTCTGCCATTCCGCCGGATGTATGAAACCCGCCGCACATTTGCATCCTGGGTATTGGCCTCGGGAGAATCACCCGAGTGGGTAGCCAGATCCCTCGGCCATGTGAACACCTCAATGGTTTACAAGTCCTATGGGTGCTATATCCCCAATCTGACGAGGCGCGATGGTTCAGCTCTGGAGGGAATGGCCGCTCAACTACAGAAGGGAAAGGAGGCATGGACAGGCCCAATCGTAGGCACAATCAGCCAAATTAGGGTCGTCTCAGTAGGCTAATACCAAGTTGCCGTCATAGATGTAATTCTGGCTTTACGGTAGCACCCGTCGTCGGGGCGGTTCGCGAACCGCCCCGACAATTATGATTATTACTTGTTTGACGGCAACTTGGTATAACAGGTTGGATTTATGAGCAATAAAATGGTGCCGAAGGCGGGATTTGAACCCGCACGGGTATTCCCCACCACCCCCTCAAGATGGCGTGTCTACCAGGTTCCACCACTTCGGCACGTAGGTGATCATTTGCTTGGAGGCGCAGCCGGTCCCGGAGGAGTTGGCTGGACCGGGGCGTCCGGCGCCGGAGTGGCCGGGGCGGCTGGGGCCGGTTGGGTAGCCGCGGGTTTCCCCGCCCCTTGCATCACCGAGGGCGCCTGCTGCCGGCCCATAAAGGTCAGGCCCAGGGAGGTGCACATAAAGAGAATGGCAACGATGGCAGTAAGCTTGGCCAGAAACGGGGCGGCCCCGGTGGAGCCGAAAACCGTCTGGCTGGAGCCGCCGAACGCCGCGCCGATGCCGGCGCCCTTGCCGTGCTGCAAGAGCACGATGGAGACCAGAGCCAGCGATACGATCACATGAATGACAATGACGATGGTATGCATATCAATTGTATAATATAGGAAAAACCCCGCCGGGGCGCAAGCCTTTTCGGTGCCCGGCAGGGGATTTTCTGAAATCGTCAGCCTTAAAACCAGGCCGAAACAAGGCGATTTAGCTGCTAAGGATACCCTCTAATTCTGTTAGCATTTCAAGATGAATATTTGTTTGAAGAGGGGCAGCCGAGTAATAGCGATTTTCGCCAAATGGAATGTTTTCTGCTCTTTCAAACTTGAAAGGGCCTGGGGGAAAGGTTATAGTTGGATTAGTCCAGAAAGAAATACCATAGGTTTCAAATAAAATAGGGTGGTGATCATGACCTACGATTAATGAACTTAAACGCTTCCCAAAATTCTCTAATTCAGGGTTGAGGGCATTCAATGATTTATTGGTTTTAACCCATAATTCGCTAAAATAAGCTTTCGATCTGAGAATTTCTTTGTATGGAACCAAACCGAATTCCCCGGCAATCCACGACAGGAAATCATCAAGAAATGAATCTGAATCCTCAGTAGAAGATCGTGTGTCCGCGAGAAAGCCATCATTATAAATAGTTAGATCAATGGCGATATCATTTTTGGGGTCTTTTTGAAAACTCCCCCCAACAAAATTGATGCCCTTACTCAAATCAAGTTCTTCCGGTTTAGTAGGAAATTGCACAAATCTATATTTTTCAATTACAGGTGCAATTAAAGAAAACACATTACGACCATGAGGATTAAGATCAACCAAATTGATAAACCAAATAGATCGCGCTCGCTGAACTGATAGTAATTTCATCATCGCACTCCTGCCATTGCTGTTTGTGGTGTCATTTTTCTCTCTTCTTGCAATTTTTCCATTATTCCATGGTTTTTTTGTCTGCGTTCTCCAAAATTAAGTAAATTAGTCTTGGCTGGCTGCGGAGAGAGAGCTTGTGCCAACCCGGATGATGGACCCTGCGAGGGATAAAGCACCGCGGATTTTTTATCTCCTGCATGGCACAATCCACCATTACCAACAAGAGATAAAATTAGAGGTTCTGGTTGCGAGGAGGCGGCATTGCACTCTTGTTTAACCGCCTCTTCCATCTCCCTGAAGTAAGGGTCTTCATTAAAACTTACTACCTGTAATGATTCAGGAGAGAGTTTGAGTTCCCAATCCACCAATTGGCTTATTGGAGCAAACCTAACTATTAAAGCTATATCAAAAGCAGATGCTAATCGCTTTAATGTCGATAATGTAAATGCATTTTTATAGTTAGGATTCTCAATAGCAGAGATCCTTTCTTGCTTCATACCTGCACGTTCAGCTAATTCTTTTTGAGTCAACCCCCTCTGTTCTCGCAGTGCCCGAATCTGAAAAGGTATACCTGTATCAATATGTTCGGAGACAAAAGCGTCCCTATATTCTTTATTTTTCATGTCAGCTATTAATCTTTTGCTGATCTTCATTGTATTCACCTATATACTTATTTCTGTCTTGTTGAATTAATTCGTACCTTCTCTTGGCGGTTTCTCTTGCCTCAGGTGGTTCCCAACTGGGTTTTCCCCTTTTTCCGCTCTTTTTTCGTGCTCCAATTACCAAAGTAAAGTCTTTTTCGCCAGGACCATAAAAGCCTAAAGGTCGATATTCGACCTTGTTGCCACTAATCCGAATTTCATAAATAGGATCATATTTTTTGCCTTGAAGTTTTTTAATAAGGGGCGGTTCCCAAATTTTTATCGTCTTCATGTAGGCTAAACGTAATCTAATCTTTTCCTTGTCCTTTAGGGGCAAATCTTTCCGCCATTTGGCTATGACATCAAATCCCTTTTCGTCGACAAAAACCTTAAATGTCCAATAATTGTCCATAATATAATATCTTTATTATAAATTGCAAGGGAAAAATCTTGACTTGATATAATATATTTATTATATACCAAAAAAAGGCTTGCTACAGAGGGTTATGGGCGAAAAAAACCAAACCCCTACCCCGCGGCTTGGATAATCGGCAGGAACAACTCGGGTTTGAGGGAGGCGCCGCCTACCAGGGCGCCGTCGATATCGGGCTGGGCCAGGAGGGTGGCGGCGTTGTCCGGGGTGACGCTGCCGCCGTATTGGATGCGGATGGCTTCGGCCACCGACCCCACAAACTCCCGCAGCAGGCTGCGGATGAAGTGGTGCACCGTCTGGGCCTGCTCCGGGGTGGCGGTGAGCCCCGTGCCGATGGCCCACACCGGCTCGTAGGCAATGACCAGGGCGTCGCCGGTGGCGGGTTTGATCGTCCCCAGGCCGCCTTCGAGCTGGGTTCTCACCACCTGGAGGGTTTGATCCGCCTCGCGCTCCGCCCGGGTCTCGCCGATGCACAGGATGGGGATCAGCCCGGCCGCGATCACCGCGGTGAGCTTCCGGTTGACGCTCTCGTCGGTGTCGCCGAAGTGCTGGCGCCGCTCGGAATGCCCGACGATGACGTAGCGGCAACCCGCATCGGCCAGCATGGCGGCGGAGATGGCGCCTGTATAAGCGCCTTGCGGCTCCCAGAAGGTGTCCTGGGCGGCCAGGCGGATGTCAGACCCGGCCAACTCCTGGGCCACCGCGGCCAGGGCGGTATAGGGCGGCGCCAGCGCCACTTCGGCCCGCCGGCCCGGGGCCGCCCCGTCCCGGATATTCCGGGCCAGGGTCCTGGCCTCGGCCAGGGTCTTATGCATCTTCCAGTTGCCGGCGATGAAGGGTTGACGTTCAGCCATCTTGGTTCCCCGCCGCCCAGGCTTCCAGGGCCTGAATGCCCGGCAGTTTTTTGCCTTCCAACAGCTCGATGAAGGCGCCGCCGCCGGTGGAGACATAGGAAAATTTCTGGAAGTCCCCGGCCTTATGCAGGGCCACGTCGGTGTCGCCGCCGCCCACGATGGTCAGGGCATAGGAATCCGCCACCTTCTGGACCATGGCCATGGTGCCCCGGCTGAAGGCGTCATATTCGAAGGCCCCCATGGGCCCGTTCCAGACAATGGTTTTGGCGTTTTGCAGGGCCTCGCCGAAGAGCGTCACCGTTGCCGGGCCGATGTCGGTGATGAGCCAGTCCTTGGGGACTTCCTGCACCGGGATGATCTTGGTTTCAGCCTGCTTGTCCAGCCGGTCGGCCACCACGCAGTCCACCGGCAGATAGAATTTGACGTTCTTCTGCAAGGCCTCGGCCATGGTGTCCTTGGCGGCATCCAGCAGACTGTCTTCCACCAGGGATTTCCCCACTTCATAACCCATGGCCTTGAGAAAGGTGTTGGCCATGGCCCCGCCGATAATCATCTTGTCGACGTGCTGCAAGAGATTCTTCAGGGCCGTGAGTTTGCCGGAGATCTTAGCGCCCCCGATGAGGGCCGCCAGGGGCCGGGCTGGGTCTTCCATAGCCCGGTGGAAGTAATGCACCTCATCCCGCATCAGGAAACCCCCGACGCAGATGGGGGCGAAATGGGTGACCGCTTCCACCGAGGCATGGGCCCGGTGGGCCACGGCGAAGGCGTCGTCCACGTAAACGTCGATGCCTTTCATTAATTCCCGGGCAAAATTTTCGTCATTTTTCTCTTCTTCGGGGTGATAGCGCAGGTTTTCCAGAAGGAGTACATCGCCGGGTTTCATTTCAGATTTGGCCTGATCCACTTCCGGGCCGACACAATCCGTCGCCAGCTTGACGTTCTTGTGCAACCGGTACGCCAGCCGCCGGGCCACCGGCGCCAGTGAGAAGGCTTCCACCGGCTGCCCTTTGGGCCTGCCTAAATGAGACGCCAGGATAACCTTGGCATCGCCTTCCAAACAATAATTTATCGTGGGTAACACGGCCCGGATGCGGGTGTCGTCGGTGATGTTACGGTTCTGGTCCAGAGGGACGTTGAAATCCACCCGGATGAAAAGGGTCTTTCCCTTGATATCAATCTCATCAAGAAATTTCACAGGCAGCTCCTCTTGCTTGCAGATTATGCTATGTGGCGGCCGACGTACGCCGCCAGGTCCAGCATCCGGTGGGAAAAACCCATCTCGTTATCATACCACGCCATCACCTTTACCAGGGTCCCCCCCAGGACGTTGGTGAGCTCGGCATCCAGCACGGCGGAAAAACCGCAGCCGTTATAATCCGTAGATACCAGGGGCGCAAAGGACACATCCAAGACCCCTGCCAAAGACCCGGCCGCGGCCGTAACGAAGGCCTGGTTCACCTCCTCTCTGGAGGTGGGCCGGGTCACCGTGGCCACCAGGTCCACCATAGACACGTTGGGCGTGGGAACCCGGATGGAGAGACCATCCAGCCGGCCGGACAATTCCGGCATCACCTCGGTGACCGCCCGGGCGGCGCCGGTGGAGGTGGGAATCATGGACAGGCAGGCGGCCCGGGCCCGTCTAAAATCGCTGTGGGAGCCGTCCAGGAGGCGTTGATCCATAGTATAGGAATGACAGGTGGTCATAAACCCATACTCCAAGCCGAAGGCGTCATACAGCACTTTTACCACCGGCGCCAAACAGTTGGTGGTGCAGGAGGCGTTGGAGATGATCCGGTGGCGGGCCGGATCGAAGTCCCGGTGATTGACCCCATAGACAAAGGTAGCGTCGAGCTTTTTTCCGGGGGCGCCCAGAATGACGCGTTGCGCCCCGGCCTTGAGGTGCCCTTCGTTGGCAGCCCGGTCCCGAAAGGCGCCGGTGGATTCCAGGACGATATCCACCCCCAACTCCTTCCAGGGGAGGCCTTCCGGGTCCAGAACCCGGGTGACCCGCACTTCCCGGCCGTTAATGATGAGGTTTTCCCCCTGGGCGGCAACAGTGCCCGAAAACCGGCCATGAACCGAATCATAGGTAAAGAGATGAATATCTCTGGCGATATCGGCCCGGGAATTGATGGCCACCAATTCCAAATCCTTATCGGTGGCAGCCATGAGCCGGGTGAGACACCGGCCGATACGCCCGAAGCCGTTGATAGCTACTCTGATCACTGCTCCTCCTTCATTTCCGAATACTCTGGCCGATAACGGGCCTGAACGCTTTCCAATCCGGGACCTCTGGGAAAGTCTCATGGAGGATAGCCGCCCTCGGCTGTCCATGGTTTATTTATGTGCAGGCGAGGGCGCCGACGATACATTTTGATTGCAGAGGATTCCCATAGAGACTTGCGCAGAGGTCTCAATCTGGGCTTAATGTTAATCAGAGTTGTTCGGGCCGTCAATGATTTTATCCTTTCGGCGAGTTTTTCCGAAAAGAGTCTCAGGGGAAATGTAAGGCGGCGCTTGCCGCGCCGCTTTTTTTTGTGGAGAGCGGCGACTCCGGGGAAGGCTGCACTCTGTCTGTAGTATTGGCCATATCCCCCCGGTTTCGGTCTGGTGCTTAAGGAGGCGTTGGCTTTCGCTCTTGCTTTTTTGCGGTATTTGCTTTAAATGGTTATTTTATCTTTTTACCGGGATGCCACATGGCCAACCTCGTCCGTCAGTTGGGACAGCGCTCGTTAAATATCGTCATAGAAGCCGGGGGCATGGTAATCTTCCTCCTGGAGGGTCTGGGCCTGGCCTTGGTGCCGCCCTTCCGGCCCCGCCGGCTCCTCCAGGAAATTTATCAAATCGGGGTCAAATCCACCCTGATCGTCATGCTTACCGGCGCCTTTACCGGCATGGTCATGGCCCTGCAGGGCTACTACACCCTGAAGCAGTACGGTTCCGAAGGGGCCCTGGGTTCAGCGGTGGCCTTGAGCCTGATTCGGGAGATGGGACCGGTGCTTACCGGCATCATGGTCTCGGCCCGGGCCGGGTCCGCAGTCACCGCCGAGATCGGCATCATGCGGATCACCGAGCAGTTGGACGCCCTGGACACCATGGCCGTCAATCCCCTTCAATATGTGGTGATGCCCAAATTGCTGGCCGGGGTCATCGCGGTTCCGTTGCTCACCGCCATCTTCGACATGGTGGGTATCCTGGGCGGCTATCTCGTGGGCGTGGTCCTTTTGGGGGTCAGCTCAGGCGCCTATTTCTCGGGCATGGTCAGGAGTGTCGTTCCCCTGGATGTCTACGGCGGCATCGTCAAATCCCTGGTGTTCGGCCTCACCATCATCCTGGTGGCCTGCTACAAGGGCTACAATACCCAACACGGGGCCGAAGGCGTGAGCAAGGCCACCAACCAGACCGTGGTCTTGTCCGCGGTGCTGATCCTGGCGTGGGACTATATTCTCACCTCATTCTTTATGTAAACCATGATAAAAATCGTCAACCTGACCAAATCCTTTGGCGGCCACAAGGTCTTGGACGGCGTCAATCTCACCATGCCCACCGGCCAGATTACGGTGGTGATCGGCAAGAGCGGGGTGGGCAAAAGCGTGCTCCTGAAACATATTGTCGGCCTGCTGAAACCCGACTCCGGCCAAATTATCGTCGACGGCCAGGATATGTCATTGCTGACGACGCGCGAACTGCGGCAATTCAAGCAGCGCTTCGCCGTGCTGTTCCAGGGCGGGGCCCTGTTCGACTCCCTGAACGTGTTTGAAAATATCGCCTTTCCCCTGCGGGAAAAAACCCGGCTGACCGAAGCCGAGATCGCCAAACGGGTTCGGGAACGCCTGGTCCAGATGTCCCTGACTTCCGAGGTGGAAACCAAGTTTCCCGACGAACTGAGCGGCGGCATGAAGAAGCGGGTGGCCCTGGCCCGGGCCATGATTCAGGAACCGGAGATCATGTTCTATGATGAGCCGGTCACCGGGCTGGACCCGCCCATGACCAACACCGTCTTTCATCTGATCACCAAGACCCATCAGGAGAGCGGCTATACGGCTTTAATGGTGAGTCACGACATTCCCGAAGTCTTTAGCGTGGCCCACCAGGTGGCCATGCTTCACAAGGGCCGCATCATTGCGGCGGGCACCCCCGAGGAGATTCAGAACCATACTGACCCCATGGTCCAGAGTTTCATCCGGGGAGAAGTCGATTTTCTGGAGGGCTAAACAAGCTTATGAAACGAGCCAATCTGGAACTGACCGTGGGTTTTTTCGTCCTCATAGGCCTGGTTTGCCTGGCTTATCTGGCAATTAATCTGGGCAAGATAGAGATTTACGGCGAGGGCTACCAGATCTTTGCCAACTTCGACAATGCCTCCGGCCTCAAGACCGGGGCCACGGTGGAAGTAGGCGGGGTGGAAGTGGGCCGGGTGGTATCCATCGAGCTCACCCCCTTGTATCAGGCCCGGATTGGTCTGAAGATGCAGCCCGGGCTCAAGGTTCATGACGATGCCATCGCCTCCATCCGCACCAAGGGGATCATCGGGGATAAATTTATCAAGTTGTCTTCGGGCGGTTCGGAAAAGCTCATCCCTCCGGGAGGAACCATCACCAACACCGAATCCGGCATCGATCTGGAAGAACTGCTCGGCACGTACATTCACGGCAAGGTATGAGGAGGGAAGCCGTCGTGGCAGGGAGAGGCGGAACACCTTCCGGTTGGTTCATGAGGTAGGGGCGGGTTTCAAACCCGACCCTGCAAAGCGAACCTGGTATGAGCGGCCTTTGACTTGTCGGTTTCTGGTATAATATTGCATGAGGATTGAATCCCCTCTGGGAAGCTGAGGCGGTCACCTGCCCGGCCCGGCTTGGCGATGCGGGAGCAGTGGCCCCGGCAGCCGGGCTGCAAGCCCTGAGGCTATAAGGAGTTATTTCATGATAGGCTTGATGATGCGAAGCGTGATTTTTGGGTTAACCCTCCAGTTGGTGGTAGGAGTTGCCGGAGCCTGGGCGGGACCTCCCACGGAAACTGTCAGGCAGGTCATCGAAAAATCCCTGGATATCATCCAAAACCCCTCTTATGGGAAGCAGGAAAAGCAGCGGAAAGTTAGGAGCATCGTTGATCCGCACTTCGACTACCAGGAAATGGCCAAGCGGTCCCTGGGACCCGCCTGGGGCAAACTCAGCGTCGCCCAGCGCCAGGAGTTTGTGTCCCTGTTCTCTCAACTGCTGGAGGCCTCCTACTCCGATAAAATCGAGAAGTACGCCCAGCGGGTGAAAATTGACTATACCGGCGAGATTGCGAGTGGCGACAGCGTCGAAGTGCGCACGGTGGTGGTGAAGGCCAACGACCGGATGCCCCTGAACTACCGCCTCCTCAATGAAGGCGGCACCTGGAAGGTCTACGACGTGGTCTTCGAGGGCGTCAGTCTGATAAGCAACTACCGGTCTCAGTTCAGCCGGATTATCCATGAGTCAGGCTATGCCGAACTGGTAAAGCGCCTCAAGACCAAGGTGTCCGAAATAACGCGAGCCGGATGAGGACCATGCTGGCCTGGAATGGGGGAGACGAGTCCCAGCCGTCTCCCCTTCTGCTAACCGCCGGTTCCGGAGCCGGGGCCTGATACCATATCTCAATCAATTGGTAGCACAGGCGTCTCGCCTGTGCAGGCGCAGGCTAAGGCCTGCGGCTACCATAACTTGCTTTTTGATTGCAACTCGGTATGAACTGCGCGCGGGCCCCGGCTGCCCACGCCTGCTTCACCCTGGCCAACGGTAACCCTTGCCCCCCATGAATCCCGAACCGGTCCCCACTCCCCGTTATGCCGTCCTGCTCCTAATCTGCTGCGGGGTGGTCCTCGGGTGCTATTTCGGCACCTACATGCGCTTCCCGGTGGTGCCGCTCTACGCCCAGGCCTTGGGCGCCGATACGGTTATGGTGGGGCTGATCAACGCCGCCTTCCTGCTGTCCGCCGGGGCATTGTCCCTGCCCCTGGGTCTGGTCGTCCACCGCCTGGGCATGAAGCTGCTGGCCGGGGTGGGGCTGCTGATCCTGGGCGCCTCCTCCTTTCTCCTGGCCGTCAGTTCGACGCCGCACCAGCTCATCTGGATATACCTGTTTTCCGGCGCCGGACTGGCCGCCTTCGGCCCCACCACCATGTCCTATGTGGCCGGCATCTCGCCGCCCACCCACCTGGGCCGGTCCTATGGCTGGTACACCACGGCGCTCTATGTCGGTATGAGCCTGGGGCCGGCAGCCGGGGGCTTCGTGGCCGAGGTCTGGGGCTTTCCCTTGGTGTTTATCCTGTCAGGGATCAGCATCTTCTTGACCTTCTGGGCCATGTTCTTTTTCCTGCCCCGGGCCCGTGACGTTATGCCCGCAAGCCCCCGCCAACCCGCCATGGGAGCCGCCTTAATCCGGGAAGTCGGCAAAAATCTGCCGCTGTTGGGCACCTGGCTGGCCACCGCCGGGGGCTGCTTCGGGTTGGGCGTCTTCATCACCTACCTGCCCTTGCATGCCCACGAGCAGGGATTGACCTACGGGCAGATCGGCCTGGTCTTTGCCGTTCAGGGCCTGATGAACGCCGTCTCCCGCCTCCCCTTCGGACACCTGAGCGATCGGGTGAAACACCGCACCCTCCTGGTGGTCTGGGGGCTCCTCGGGATCGCGGCCTCCCTGGCCGGCTATGGGCTCTCCCGGCGGCCGCTCCATTTCATCCTCTGCGCCGGCGTCATGGGAATCGGCATGGGCCTTACCTTCACGTCGGTGGCAGCCCTCTGCGTCGAAACCGTCACCCCCGGCCACCGCGCCATCGCCATGGGCGGCTATAACTCCGCCATCTACCTGGGCATGATGGTCAGCGCCGCCGGCCTGGGCCCCATCATCGGCCTCACCGGCTATAAGGACGGCTTTCTCCTGACCACGCTCATCACGGTCCTGATTACCGGGATGGCCTTTCTGCTCATGAAAAATTTCTCCCCGCCCGCAGTCCCCCACCCCGAGGGGCAAGGGTGACCCCAACCTTCCTGGCGGCCTCGCCCAGTCAACATCTGAGGGTGATTTTTCCCGATAATCGGGTATAATTTATGTAATTTGATGGCGGCGGGGTTTCCAGGTCATCCCCCTAATACCGAGTTGCAATAAAAAAAACCATTTATGGTAGCCGCAGGCTTTAGCCTGCGCCTGCACAGGCGAGACGCCTATGCCACCCATTGATTGCGAAATGGTATAAAGTCTCGGGAAAGGTGAGTCAACCGGCCCTGTCACCTGCAAGAGAAAGGAACTATATATGTCTAAAAACGAGTGGCGGAGAAGCTATGGGTTGCGGGTTTTACTCCTGACCCTGGCCGTAAGCCTTAGTATGGGGGGTTCAGCGGCCCTGGCCGCCGGCCCCGCGGATGACATAAAAAGCCTGATTAATGAAGTGCAGGCCATTCTCGACAACCCGGCCCTCAAGGCCCCGGACCAGCGTAACAAGAAGGTCGACCTGGTGGAGAAGGCCGCGGCCCGCCATTTCAACTACCGGGAAATGGCCAAACGGTCCCTGGGTGAAACCTGGGACACCCTCACCAAGGGCCAGCAAGATGAATTCGTGAAGAATTTCAGCGGTCTTTTGAAGGCCTCGTTTGCCTGCCGCCTGGACGAATTCACCAAGGCCGGGGTGACCTACAAACCGGAAATCCTCAAAGCTGATCAGGCCGAGGTGCCCATCGTCATTCTGCGTCCCAACGACAAGATTCCCGTCAGCTTTCGAATGCTCAAGGAGCCCCAGGGCTGGATGATTTACGACCTCCTGATCGAAGGGGTCAGCCTGGCGGACAACTACCGGGGCCAGTTCGCCCGGGTCATTAAAGGCGGTTCGTTCAACGACCTGCTCAAAGTCCTCCAGGCCAAGATGGCCGAGGAGTGTAAGCCGTAATTTTGCTTAAAGGTGGCCCCAGCTGTAGCCAATGAGAGCATCAGGGGGCGCAGCCAGGCCAGCCTTCAATCTCGGCGCTTGGTCCGCCATCGGGAAGTCTAAGCGAGTTCCGTATGAGTCCGCCTCAACTATTTTGGGAGCCTGGTTCATCCTGTCACATCTTTCTTTATTTCCCCAAATCCGAATAGAATTTCTGCATGCAAACCGGGCATATCCCATGTGAAAAATCCACCCCGATATAGTCAGTGAAGTACCTCTCAACGCTTTGCCAGTACTCTTGATCATCCCGAACCTGCTTGCAATGGGCGCAAATCGGAATGATATCCCGCAAAGTCGAAATCTCATTGATATCCTCAAGAATCAATATCGCCCGGGGGTCTTCACTGCCAGGCATCGGACTCGCGGTGATCAATAGTTCGATCTCTTTTTTAGTTCCCGCCAGCATAAGTTCTATCTTGCTGCGTCGCCGGGTGACAGCTTGCCCCTCCAAGCATTTTGTTACAGATTTTCTAATGGCGCAATTATCGCAGAATAGCGCTCTGCCACACCCTTCTGGCACATCATGCGCATGCAGACAGTGGAGAACTTCACCCCCGCGACGATTTAAGATAGTTGCTTTATCCAGGCCAAATACGTTTGCCGCGGTATGGTTCAGATCGAGTATCCGCACATCGCTATCCACAATAAATATCATGAGAGGAATAGCATTCAATATGGTTTGATAGTATATGTCAGTACGACTTTCCATTAATTTCTCCTAGCCTAATATTATTGTGTTCAGTAAGTTCTATCCATTTTATTAACGCGGGTAGGTAACCCCAAAACCCTTAGCAAAAGATCCCTTTGACGCATTTGGGATCCCGGTAAAGACGAGGACGGCTGCCCTTCCGGGTTGACGCACCCGGGTAGCTTCTGTTGCTCTTTATCTGCATTACACCCGGGCAAACTCCAGCGGCTCGTCCTTGCGGTAGGCCAGGGCCTGGCAGGTGGCGATGCGCCTGCCCCGGGGGTCGGTCACCTCGATGAAATAGGTGGCGGTGCGCCGGCCGGCGTGGAGTTCTGTGGTCGCGGCGATGAGACGCTCCCCCATCTTGGCCGCGGCGTGGAAGGTGAGGTTCATGTTAAGGGCCACCGCCACCGTGCCGTGGCCGTTCACCGCCGCCTGGAAGGCCTCGTCGATCAAGGCGAAGATGGCCGAGCCGTGGACCATCCCCAGGATATTGGCCATCTTGGGCCGGCAGACCATGCTCACCCTGGCCCGCCCCGGCCCCACCTCTTCCAGCTCCAATTCCCAGAACCGGCTGATCTCCTGGGCGGCCACCCGCTCCTTGAAAGCGCTCAAAAAAGCTTCATCGACTTTGGTCATTTTTCTGCCCCCGAGAGCTATTTTTTCCCCGTATTGCGTTTTTCGTTTTGCGTTTTTCGTTTTTCGTCCTTGATTTTCGAACTTCCCGGCTTTGGCTGAAACCTGAAAGCTGACTGCTCACAGATTA
>Ga0351885_10063_pt1 | contig 54472 bp, 48 predicted proteins | sample TotcelFGM3001L13_FD_206771 | JGI IMG/M metagenome (GOLD analysis project Ga0351885, IMG submission 206771) | Enriched cells from coal bed in the Powder River Basin, Montana, United States - Total cells FGM rep3 HSBNCT.FGM.300.1.L13 ... | reverse complement strand
GTTGGTGAGTGAAACCAAGGTGAGGTGTCTGCCCTATTGGGAGCTGATATTCGAGGATGCCTTCCCTGGCCCGGGCTTTACAATCGAAGCCTTAAACTCATAATATGTCCGATACGATACGCCACGCGCCTCCCAAATGTTCAGTAAGGCGATAGGTTGAAGGCTGAAGAGGGAGGGCTGCTTCAGTGAACGGCACCCTGCCCCCTTTTTTCATATTTTTTCAATCCTCACCGGCACGGCTTTCAGCAAGGGAAATCCGCTGATGGGATCATTGATGTGATCAAAGGTGACAAAATTGATGCGCCAGTCTTCCCAGGCGTGATAGACCTCAACCACTCCGCGTCGCAGCTCGGACTTGTGGACGATTCGGGCCTCGATGACCAGAGAACCGGTTTTCGACACAATCCGTACCAAATCCGCGTTTGAAATCCCCAGCTCTGCCGCATCATCCGGATGAATTTCAACCTCTGCCTTTGAATGCACCTTCCGGAACCGCTCGATGTTCTGGTGCCTGGAATGGTAAAACAACGTCATTCTGGCCCCGCTCGTCAGGAGTAACGGGTAATCCCGGTTTTTATGGCTGAGGTGATACGGTGGCACATATTCGGGAATTTCGGTCAGCCCCAGGTTTTTCAGGTATGAAGAGGCAAATTCAACTTTTCCAGATGGGGTGGGCAAAGGCTGAAACCGGTATTTTTGATAGCGATGGGGCTTGTACTGGATACCTTCGGGGTGGGCTTGAAGCGCTTCCAGACTAATCCCGGATGGCTCCAAAATAAAACGGTTTACCGCGGTTTCGTCTTCCCATGAAAAATAGCGCTCCCCGAATCCCAAGCGCCAGGCCAGATCTTTCCAGAGTCTGTATTCATCGTATACCCCGGGTATTTCAGCCACCCGGGTCGTCAGATACACGCGCTGGTACTTGTGGTTGATATGAATCTCGGAGCGCTCCAGGTAGGAAGCGGCAGGCAGAATGTAATGGGCAAGCCGTGCGGTCCGGGTCATGAACAGGTCATTGACGACCAACAGATCCAGGCTGGAGAATGCCTCTTCAACCTTGCGTGTGTTGGGATTTGTTACCGCGGGATTGGCCGCTGTGATGACAAGCCCTTTCAGGGGATATTGGCCGCGCCCCAGCATATAATCCATCGCGGTCATGGTATGGCATTCCTTCCGAATGTCATAGAGTACCGGGAAGAGATCGGCACCGATGGGCTTTTCTTTTTCCAGCGGAAGTTCATCGTAAAGGGTCAGACTGTGCCGGTCCAGGGTTTCCGGCCAGCCAAAACCGCACGCGATGTCCAGGGCGCCACAGAGACAGGACAGGATGGCCAGAGCGCGAATGTTGTTCACGCCGTTTTCATGGTGTTCCAAACCGGCGCCGACATAAAGGCTGACCTTTGGCCGATGTTTATTGATCAGTTCGGCCATTTGAATCACCACATCCGCATATACTCCGGTCAGGGTTTCCACAACCTGCGGGGTAAAGGATTCGGCATATGCGGCAATCTTTTCCATGCCGATACAGTAACGCGCAACAAAGGCCTGATCATAGCCGCCTGTCCGGATGAGTTGGTGAATCAGTCCCCAGGCCAAGGCACCATCTGTTCCGGGAATGGGTTGCGCAAAAATATCCGCATAACAGGCAATGGGATTCATGCGCGGGTCCACCACCACCAGGTTTGCCCCACTGGCCCTGGCATCCGCAAATTCGGCCATGAACGGCGGATGACACACCGGCGGATTGGTGCCAAAAAGAAAAATCACACCTGCAGTGGTGTAATCCGGAAAAGGGTTCCAGAAACCGGCAACCAGATAATGCCCCAGATACCGGCTGTTGAAGCAGGCGGAATCATTGGAAAAATAATTCGGTGTGCCAAAGGCATGCGCAAAACGGCGCACGTATTCCTCCTGCTGCAGAAATCCAACACCCTCTCCCTTCCACATGCCGACGGAACGGGCGCCGAATCTGTCCTTGATGCGCATCAGTTTTTCGGCAATTTCATCCAGGGCCTGATCACGGGTAATTTCAATGAACCCGCCATTGGCCTGCCGTTTCAAGGGTGTCAGAATCCGGTCGGGATGATAAAACATGTCCAGACCAGCCTTTCCGCGGGGGCACATCCGCCCCTGATTCACGGGATTTCCTTCTGCCGGTGTGATGTCCGTCATGGCACCGTCCTGCCGATGCACATCGATACTGCAACGGGTATCACACATTCGGCAAAGGGTTTTCACCATTCCATTTTCACAAACGGGTTTAGCCGTCATCGTGACCATCCGTTTCCATCGGGACAGCCCGAATGCCGAACTTCAAATCCTTTTGTTCCCGATTCATTTCAACAAACGCTTCAACACTGCAAAAATGAAGGGCCCTGGCCATGCAGACATCCACGCAGATGGGACGGCCGCCGCACAAATCGCATTTGGTTGCCACCTGCTGAATGTCATCCAGTTGAACCGCTCCATATGGACAGGCGGCCACACACAGGCCACATCCGATGCAAATGCTTTTGTCAATGATTACGACCCCGGTCACCGGATCACGGGTTATGGCTTCGGGCGGGCATACCGACATGCATTCCGCCTTTTCACACTGACGGCAGGTTGTTGTGAGAATGCGCCGCTTCTCCATATCCACATGAACCCGGATATTGGCGGTATGGCAGTGGTTGACTTCGTCCTGGTGGAAAAAACAGACCCTCTGGCAACTCAGACAGGCGATGCATCGCGCGGTTTCAACGCATACAATATTCATGGAAGAACCGTCCGCAATTCCACCGGCCCAATGGCCCTTTCGACGGCATCCAGCAGGGCTCCCGAACGCATCAGGGATACCATGTCAGCAATATCGGCTGCCAGCACCCGGTCCTCATCCAGAAATGGTATTTTGCTGCGGATCACGGTATGCGCTTCCCGGGTTCCCTTCCCTGCCGACAGGTGCTGCCTTTCGACGAGCAGATCATAGGCCTGGGCCGCGCACAACATTTCCACCGCCAGAACATGTTCCACATTGTCAAGAATCTCCCGGCACTGCCGGATGGCAATGGTGCCCATGGAGACGTGGTCCTCCTTGTTGGCGGATGTGGGAATCGAATCCACACAGGCCGGATGGGCCAGGACCTTGTTTTCCGATACCAGGGCCGCAGCCATGTACTGGGCAATCATGAATCCGGAATTCAGTCCCCCGTTCTTTACCAGAAACGCCGGCAGTTCACTGAGCTGCGGGTTGACCAGCCGCTCGATCCGCCTTTCGGAAACATTACCCAGTTCAGCAATCCCCATGGACAGGTAGTCGGCCGCCATGGCAATGGGCTGACCGTGAAAGTTGCCACCCAGACGGATTTCTTCGGTCTCCGTAAAAATCAGGGGGTTGGTGGTGGTAGAATTGATTTCGATGTTCACGACATTTCCGGCATGAATCACGGCATCCTTGCTGGCTCCGTGTATCTGGGGAGCGCATCTTAACGTATACGCATCCTGTACCCGGGCACACCCCTGATGGGACAGGATGATCTGGCTGTTGTCGGTCAGTCTCAGCATGTTCCGGGCCGAGGCGATCTGCCCGGGATGGGGCCTAACCTGATGAATCCGGGGATCAAACTCGGAACTGCTCCCCATCAGCACCTCGAGACTCATGGCGCAGGCGACATCCGCCAGTTTTGCCAAGCAGACGGCATCGTGAACCACCAGGGCCGCAATGCCGGTCATAACCTGGGTGCCGTTGATCAGGGCCAGCCCCTCACCTGCCTCGAGACACAGCGGTGCCAGGCCAACCTTCTCCAGGGCTTTTGCCCCGTCCATGCGCTTTCCCTTGAAAAAGGCTTCTCCCATACCGATCAGGACCAGGCCAAGATGGGCTGTGGGGGCCAGGTCACCACTGGCGCCCACCGAACCTTTTTCCGGAATCACCGGGGTTACGCCACGATTTAAAAATGCCACCAGATGGCTGAGAGTCTGGTTGGTGCAGGCGGAGTATCCCATATACAGATCATGAAGCCGGATGGTCATGATCGCCCGAACCACATCTTCGGGCAGGGGGTCTCCAACGCCCGCGGCATGACTCATCAGTATCTTTTTCTGCAGGGCACGGGTGTCTTCCGGAGATATTGTGACATTGCACATGGCGCCAAAGCCCGTGGTGATGCCATAAATCACCTTCTTTTCCCTGACCCACCTGGCAACAAGACGCGTTGCTTTTTCAACGCGCGCATGGCCTTCCGGGGAAACGCTGACCGGAACCCTGCCACGGGAAACGGCCACCACGTCATCGATGGTTAATGGTTCCTTGTCTATTATGATGGTCTGCATTTTGCGGTATGGGCTTTCACGATCTCTCATCCGGTGACTTTCACCATGCCGTACATTTTAAAATATTCCTTCCGCAGCAGGTTGGCTGCTTCGAGAACATCCTTCATATACTGCTCCTCCCTGGACGAAACGAGCCGCAATCCCCAGACATCCACAGAAGACTTAATGATGCTGCCAGCCGGCACATAGGTGTGCGTCTCGATATTCGTGCGCATGACCATGGCGCCCATCCCCAACCAAACATTCGACTCCAGCGTGGCGCTGTAAATTGTGCTTCGCATGGCCAGAAAACAATCTTCACCGATGGAACACGGGCCATGGATGGCCACGCCATGGGCTATCGAAGTCCTCGGCCCGATGCTGACTGTGGCGCCACCGTGACTGTGGATGATCACGCCATCCTGGATATTGACCTCTTCACCAATGACGATAGGTTTGACTCTGCCGTCGGAGCCCCGTTCATCAGCCCGGATCACTGCCAGGGGGCCGATGAAAACATCCTTTTCGACCTTTACGTTTCCGATGATCTGGGCAGACGGGTCGATGAGCGCGGTGGCATGAACCTCGGGATGATCGCCCGCAAGGTTGGGTCGGATATTACGCGGTAAATTTGTCATGATATTTCTCCTCCTAAAACCGGTTTGACAATGGTTTTGATCTCGTATAGCACCTTGAACGGATTCTGTATGCCGATAACAATTTCCGTTCTCGCCCACATCGCAAGGCCCGTGGATCACGGACCCATATGCCAATAATGCGCATTTCAGCCTTCATGCTTTTTGAGTTCTGAATCCACCTTTTGCCCGACCGCATCTATGGACAGATCGATGCGGGATAGAATCCGGTTCACTTCCGAACGGCAGTTTTCCACAAAAACCGGATCATTGATTCCGCCCAGGTTGATACGCACGTTATAGGCTGCGGCGTATGCAGCCGTTTTTACCAGTTGTGCAGCAGTTCCGGCATCGGTGATGCAGTTGACGTTTCCTTTTTCCACCGCATGGTTAACATGATCAGCCAGTTTCAGGGTATTCTTCAACGTTTCCAGCGGGACCACGGCAGCCTTACGGTTAGCCTGTTCGATGGCAGTCTTTCGAACTGCCTTTTCTTCTGATGTTTCTTTGGGTAGCCGCATGGCCGCCACAACCTGATTATAGGCTTGGGTGTCTGCGTCCATCAATTCCAGAAAGCGTCCGGCCAGGGGGTCCGCCTGCTGTATCAAATCTTCCATTATCTCCCAGTCAGGACGATATTTTTCTTTGCCAAGCGTCAGCCTGGCCACCATGGCGCAAAGGGCCGCGCTTAATCCGGCGCAAAGGGCCGCGACACTGCCGCCTCCAGGGGCCGGCGAAACAGACGCCAGTTCCCTGACAAATTCAGACACGGTCAAATCTGCAAGTTTCATTTTGGATTCCCGTTTATCATTATGTAGTTCCGTCAGTCTTCAGCCGTTCCCCTTTTTTATACACCTCGACAACCGGTGAGACCCCGGCATGATACGCCAGAATCGCAGGCGACTCACCGTCCAGAATCAAAAAATCGGCCTGCTTGCCAATATCCAGGCTGCCAACCCGATCGGCCATACCGATGGCATAAGCAGCATTCAAGGTGGCTGCAGTCAGGGCTTCTTCCGGCGTCAATCCCATGTTCATCACGGAAAGACCGAACACAAATGGCATGGACTCCGTAAAGCAGGAACCGGGGTTGCAGTCTGTGGCAATGGCGACCGGAACCCCTGCTGTTATCATGTCTCTGGCTCTGGCATAGGGTTTTTGCAGGCTGTACGCGGTTCCGGGCAACAGAACGGCAATGGTTCCAGCAGTTGCCAGTTTGGCAATGTTGGCATCGCTTGCGGCCAGCAGATGCTCGGCAGAAACGGCCCGAAGCTCCGCGGCCAGTCCCGCTCCCCCCATGTCATGAACTTCATCTGCATGAATTTTAACCCCGAAACCGGCGGAGCCCGCTGCATTTAAAATGATTCGGCTCTGCTCCACCGAAAAAACGCCATCTTCGCAGAACACGTCACAATACCGGGCAATATTCTGGTGCCTGACCGCCGGTATCATCTCCGTTATCAGAAGATCAACATAGTCATCCGGTTTATTTCGATATTCTTCCGGAATCGCATGCGCTCCCATAAACGTGGCCACCACGTCCAACGGGGTTTGGCGGCTGACCCTGGCAATGACCGAAAGCATTTTGAGCTCGGTTTCGGTATTCAGGCCGTAACCACTCTTGATTTCAAGCGTCGTGGTCCCGAACCGCAGGGCAGATAACGCATTTTTCAGCGTCACCTCAAAAAGGTTTTTCTCAGACGTTTTCCGGATGGCAATCACGGACGAAAGGATGCCACCCCCGGCCTTCAGAATATCCAGATACGACATACCTGTCAGGCGAAGCCCGAATTCCGATTCCCGTCTGACGGCAAAGCACATGTGCGTATGGGGATCCACAAATCCTGGAATGACGCATTTGCCACCGCAATCGACTTCCTCATCGATCTGTCTGGCCTGAATATCCGCCAGTACCTCGGGCTCGGTTCCAATACGCTCGATCAACCCATCACACACCAGCATGGCCCCCTGTTCAAAATCCGCCACCCGCCTCTGGGAATTGCCGGCCTGGGGCATGCCGTTGTCCACAGGCGTAAAAAAATGCGCATTCCGGATCAATTTAAGAATCATCGCGGTCTCCCATCATCTCCAAAAGACGAAGCTCGATCACCTGTCGGGTGTCAAAACCGGCGATCTGCATGTAATATTCGGCGCTGTTCAACAATGCCGCTGCCGGAACCATGCCATAAACCTCGGTTTCTACGATTTCGACCCCCCAGCGTTTGGCCTCCATTCGCACAAACTCCTGCACCCGGTAAAGGGGATTCTTCATGTGGTCCACGATGTTCAGGCTGACCTGAACCATGCCTCGGTCGGCCAATGGCAAACCAATGCCCTTGACATGGCTGAAACCGCCGCCAGATGCGCGCGCCGCGAGGGCAATGCCCTTTGCCACCTTCAGATCACTGGTATTCAGGTTGACGTTAAAGGCGATCAGAAACGGGCGGGCGCCGATGATCGTAGCTCCGGCACTGGGATGAAGGGCAGGCAGACCCACATCCGGATGCCGCTCCGGCCGATTTATCTCGGTTTTCAAGATCTCGTACTGGCCTTTTCGAATCACCTCCAGTTTTTTTCGTTCCGGATTTCGGGCCGCCTCTTCATAAAAATAGACAGGAATGCCGGTTTCCGAATGAAAACGGCTGCCAAAGGCATGGGCCAGATCCACGCATTCGGCCATGGTAATGGCTTTGATCGGCGTAAACGGAATCACATCCACAGCCCCGATTCGCGGATGTCCGCCGTTGTGTTTTTCCATATCGATATGACGAACAGCTATCCGGGTAGCCGCGATCAGGGCGTCCTGAATCGGATCAGGCTCACCGACCAGGCTGATGACCAGGCGATTATGGTCCTTGTCGGCCCGGTCATCGAACAGATAACAGCCCTTTTTGTTCCGGAAACAACCCACAATGGCATCAATGACTTCCGGCCGTCGGCCTTCGCTGAAATTGGGAACGCATTCAATTAATGGTTTGGACATGGTTGGTAATCCTTTTTCCTTCAGTCGTCAGCCTTCAGCCTTATCACTTTTTCAATCAATTCTTCATCCGGTACATAGGGAATCGTAATGTGGTCTCCGGTCGTGTTGCTCATATTATATTCCATTGCAACCGACATGGCATTGGGGTTTCTGGCCCAGTTGCGACGTGCCACCCCGCCCATCACATCCCAGGAGATGGCAGATCGAATAATGTCGTCCACCCGCAGGCTGCCGTCCAGAACCAACCCGAATCCACCGTTAATGGCCTTGCCTATGCCCGTTCCACCGCCGTTATGAAGCGCCACCAGCGACATGCCTCGGGCGCAGTTACCTGCAAAACAGTGGGTGGCCATGTCTGCCGCCACATTGCTGCCATCCCGGATATTGGCAGTCTCCCGGAAAGGCGAATCCGTTCCGCCCGGATCATGGTGGTCACGGCCGATCATGATGGGTCCAACTTCACCGCTTCGGACCATCCGGTTAAAGGCAAGGGCGATATCCACCCGGCCCTTCGCATCCTGATACAGAATTCTGGCCTGGGTACCCACCACCAGTTGATTTTTTTGGGCATCCCGGATCCAGTTGTAATTGTCGCGATCCTCATTTCTGCGGCCCGGATCGATGCAGCCCATGGCGGCACGGTCGGTCCTGACCAGGTCTTCCGGCTTTCCGCTGAGGCACACCCACCGGAATGGACCATATCCATAGTCAAAAATGGGTCCCATGACGTCCTCGAAATACGAGGGGAAAATAAACCCGTCCTTGGTGTCCGTTTTGTTGCGCGCAATTTCCGTAACCCCGGCATCGTAAACCGCCTTCATAAAGGCATTGCCGTAATCAAAGAAATAGACACCGCGATCCACCAGAATTTTGATCAGTTCAAAATGCCGGCGCAGGCTTTTGTCGACCAGCGCGCAGAATTTTTTGCGGTCGCCTGTCAGAAGGGCTGTCCGTTCTTCATACATCAACCCCTGGGGACAGTACCCGCCACTGTAGGCCACATGACAGGACGTCTGATCGGATAACAGATCGATCGGGATGTTTTCCGCCACGGCATATTCCAGCAGATCCACCACGTTTCCGTAAAATGCAATGGAGAGCGGCTCTTTCGATTTCCTGGCTGCCAGGGCCCAGGCAAAGACTTCCTTCAAATCGGATGACATTTTCCGGACCCAGCCCTGATCGAGTCGGGTCTGTATCCGCGAGGCATCAACCTCGGCCACGATCGAAACCGCACCCGCAATCTCCGCAGCCTTTGGCTGAGCGCCGCTCATGCCGCCGAGTCCCGATGAAACAAACAGAATGCCTTTCAGATCCCCATCTTGTGATGTATGGCACTTCAGGCGGCCAGCATTCAGCAAGGTGTTGTAGGTGCCGTGCACAATGCCCTGCGGGCCGATGTACATCCATCCGCCGGCTGTCATCTGGCCATAGCTGGACACGCCCATCTGGGCTGCCACTTCCCAGTCCGCCTCATTGTCATATACACCCACCAGCAGGCCGTTGGTGATGATGACCCGCGGGTTTTCCGGCTGCGAGCGGAACAGCCCCAGCGGATGTCCGGAGGCCATTACCAGTGTCTGATCATCGGTGAGACGTTCCAGATATTTTTTGATCAGCCGGTACTGCATCCAGTTCTGGCATACGCTCCCGGTTTCTCCGTAGGTCACCAGTTCATACGGATACAGCGCCACATCGAAATCCAGGTTATTGTCAATCATGACCTGAAATGCCCTGCCGGCCAGACACCGTCCCCTGTAGGCGTCCACTGGCTTTGCCTGGATGGCTCCCTGCGGACGAAAGCGGTAGCCGTATATCCGGCCCCGGGTCATCAGTTCATTTAAAAATTCATGAGCCAGAACAGCGTGATGGGCTTCCGGGATATACCGCAGGGCATTTTTCAGAGCCACCCGAGTTTGATCTTTTGTCAGACGGAAACCACGATCCGGTGCCCGCCGGATGCCATTCTCAAATTTCGGCATTTCCGGCAAATCCGGGTCCAACTGAATCGTCATGGCATTGAAGCTATCTTTATTGCTGACCATACTGTCCCCCCTTCACAATCCTGTGATTAGGCTGTATATACAACACTCACCCCATTAAAATCCACAACATTTGAAGTGGTGTGGAAGAATCCCCTCGACATCGATCCGAAAGCCCTGTATAAAAATCCAAGTTGACCCATATATAACATTGTGAATGCGATTCTGCACAGTCGCCAAAATTGATGTTCATCCAATCCCATGCGGACCGAATGACCTCAAAAGCCCCCAAATACGAAACCATCAAGCAGTTCCTGATTCAGGGTATATCATCGCGCACGTTCACCGATACCATTCCGTCGGAAAACCAGTTGGCGGAAAAATTCGGGGTGAGCCGGATGACGGCCCGAAGAGCGCTGGATGAACTTGAAAGAGACGGCTCGGTTGAGCGCTTTCCAGGTAAGGGAACGTTTGTCAGAAAAACCCAGCATTATACCCGTGGTTTTTTTCGGGTTCGGCCGTTTCGCAAATGGGCAGAAGACATCAATGTGACGATGACCACCCGGGTTCTGGAAGCCAGACTGATCGATCCGCCCGGGGATATCTCTGAAAAACTGCAGACCAAAGGCCAGGTCGTTTATCTTCGCATCCTGAATTTTTTTAATGACAAGCCGGTACGCTATTCCATACGTTACCTCGTCTCCGAGCCATGCGCTGGCATCCTATGGGAAAATCTCGAAAAGGAATCGATTCACGACATTCTGATCAACAAATACCGTCTGCCCCTGACCAAAATCAGCCAAAGTTTGACCGCTATCGGGCTTCCATCCAAACTCGCCCGTCTTTTCAATGCGGAACCCGGCTATCCGGCATTCTACTTTCAGCGTCTGACCTTTTCCTTTGATAATCCCATCACGTACGTGGAATACTATATGCGCGGGGAAATGGCCTTTGATGACACCTTCTCCCCCCAGTTGGACCACGCGGACTTTTCTTCCCCAATGGATTGATCCGGTCAATGTATCCCCAGGAAAACCTCTACAAAACGGGAATCACCCCGGGCTGCTGCGGCCTTGCCCTGCCAGACCGTTCTTCCGGATTCGAGCACGCAAACGTCGTCAGCAGCAGATAGTGCACGATCCGTGTTCTGTTCCACCAGAAGAATCCCCAGTCCATCCTTTTTAAGCCTGAACAGGGATTCGTAACACAGGTCGATCACCTTGGGCATAAGCCCCAGAGACAGCTCGTCGATCATGATCATTCGGGGCCTGGCCATCAATGCACGCCCGATGGCCAGCATCTGCTGCTCACCACCGGAAAGGTTCCCGGCCAGAAGATTCAGCCGTTCCGAAAGCCTGGGAAATAGCGCAAGCACATAGTCCCGGTCTTCCCTGAAATACGTTAGCGGATGGATCACCCCGCCGACCTTGAGATTATCCTCGACGGTTAATTCCTTGAAAACGCGCCGGCCTTCCGGGCAGATGGCCAAGCCCCGGCGAACCCGCTCGGCGGTTGGCAGCAGCCCGATATCCTGATCATCCATGACGATACGGCCTTGCAGCAGGGATACGTGCCCGGCGATGCACATCAGCAAAGATGATTTTCCGGAACCGTTGGGGCCCAGAAGCGCCGTGATCGTTCCTGGCAAAATCTCCAGTGAAACGTCCCTGGCCGCCACAAACGCGCCATAGCCGCAACTGACGTTTTCAATCGAGAACATGACTTGGCGTCTCCACATGGGCCGGTTCACCACCCAGGTAAGCGGTCCGGACTGAGGGATCGCTCATAACCGTCATGGGCACGCCGTCGGCAATTTTGCGGCCGTTATCCATTACCAGCAACCGCCTGCTGACGCGAAGGATCTCCCCGAGGTTATGTTCGATCAGAATGATGGTCAGCCCCTGTCGGTTGATGTCTGCGATGGTGGTCGCCAGGGCTTCGGACTCATTCGAGTTCAAGCCGGCCAGGGGTTCATCCAGCAGAAGCAACCTGGGGTTTTGGGCCAGGGCGCGGGCCATCTCCAGACGCTTCAAAATCCCGAGCGGTAGAATGGCAGGGCTTTGCTCCGCATACCCGGCAATGTCAACGCGCGACAGCATGGCATGCGCGGTCTTTCGTTCCGCGACTTGTGAAAGGTTCAATAGTGCGCCCATCGGGAAGCGCGTCTTGGCAAAACCCGCGGCCAGAACCACATTATCCAGTACTGAAATCTCGCGAAACGGCTTGACGATCTGCTGTGACAGCGCCAGCCCCTTTCGGATTCTCGCATCGATGGACAGCGCGTCCAAAGGCTCTCCCCGCAACGTGATTTTACCGGAATCTGTCCGAACCACTCCGGTGATGGCACGAAGCATCGTGGTTTTGCCCGCCCCGTTCGGGCCGATCAGCCCGAGCAGTTCGCCTTCATGAACATCAAACGACACATCATCCACAGCCGTGACTCCGCCAAAACGAACGGTAACGCCAGCCACCTCAAGAAGCGGACGCGTCATCTTTTTTCTCCTTCCTGCGCTGGCGCCAGGAACCGTCTGGCAAAACCCGCCATGCCCGTCGGACTGAACCGCATCATGAGAAACAGCAGGCCGCCATAGACCAGGAGTTTGTAGTCACCGATGAACTGAAACCAGGACGGCAGCACGCTCAAGAGCGCCGCAGAGATGGCCACGCCCGTAACCGAGCCGATACCGCCGACGACCACCATGGACAAAACCGTGATTGATTCCACAAAACCGAAACTGTCCGGGCCGATAAATTTGATATGATGGGCATAAAGCGCTCCTGCCAGTCCGGCCAGAGCTGTCCCGATCGCAAACGCCGCAAGTTTGTATCGCGGTACATCGATGCCCAGAATGCGGGTGGTGTCCTCGTCCTCGGCAATGGCCCCAAAAACCTTGCCCATCCATGATTTTTTAAGATAAAAGCTGAACAACGCCGTGGCTGCGCAAAGTCCGATCGTCAGGATCATGAAGACAGTCTTTGAAAGGCCGGAATCCGGAATGCCCGAAACGCCCATTTCCCCGCCCAGAAACGACTGCTGGCGGACAATGCCCACAAACAGGAATCCCACGCCCATGGTCGTAATGGCCAGAAAGTCGGCCCGAACCCGAAGGCTGGTCAATCCGATGACGAGACCGATCGCACCGGCCAGCAGCATCGAAAGTGGCAGGGTGACGAGAAACGGGATGCCACTTTTTGCTGCCATGGCTGAAAAATAGGCCCCGATCCCGAGGTATGCGGCATGTCCCAGGCTGATCTGTCCGCAGAAACCGGTAATCAGGTTGAGCGACAAGGCAAAGAGTACACTGATCCCCATGGAGATGAGCAACGAGATTTCATATTCCATCCGTTTTTCCTCACTTTCTCGTGAACAACCCCTGTGGCCGAAACATCAGGACGAGGATCAGAAAGGCAAAGGCGATGGCGTTTCGGTCAAGAATTTTACCGAGATAGATCGTGCCGAAAGATTCGATCACGCCAAGAACCAGCGATGCCAGAAGGGTTCCCCTGACCGAGCCCAGCCCACCCAGAACGATAATGGCAAGGGATTTGTACGATGGAACGCTTCCCATGGTCGGCTCCACCAGATTGTTCAGAACCGATACCATTACCCCGGCCAGACCTGCCAGGGAAGAGCCAACAAAAAAAATGAGGTATCTCACCTTCTGAAGGGAAATGCCGAAGGATTCCGCCATTTCAGGATCGGATACCGTTGCCTGACAGGAAATCCCCATCCGGGTTCGGGTCTGAAGGTAGCCAAGAATAGCGATGATTCCGGCGGCCCCCACCATCACCGCTATCTCAGCCAGTTTAAACCGGAACGTCCCAAACAGGTCAACCTGGCCCTGCAGCGGCGGAGCCAGGTACGTGAGTCCGGAAGCGCCGAAGACAATCCGGAATATTTCCTCGGAAGCGATATAAAGCCCGATCGATGCGATCAGTGGCACAAACGGAGGCTGGGTGAGAATCGGTTGATAGCAGAGCCGGAATATCGCCATGCCCGCAAGGCCGGAAACAATCATCGCTCCCGGAATGGCAATGATCAGACCCCCGAACTCGTTTGCCAAAATGCAACCGATATAAGCCCCCATCGTGAAAACTGCGGCATGCGCCACATGGAGGATTCTTAACAGTCCATACACCAGGGTCAGGCCCAGGGCAATCAGCGCATAAATACTGCCCTGAACCAGCCCCTGTGCGATGAGTTCAAGGATCAGCATGGAGATTATTTCTTGGAAGGCGGTGTCAATAGACCCGCATCCGAAATAATGGCATACCGGTGAAAGGCGTTGCCCTTGACGATTTGCACCTGAATGTCTTTTTTCACTTCATGAAGATCGTTAAAAGACAGGGTTCCAATAGGCGTGTTGAACGTGCCTGCGGCAATGGCGTTCTTCAGTACTTCCCCGCCTTTGCCGCCTGATTTTTTCAGACCATCAATCAAAACACTGGCTGCGGTATATGCCGAAGCGGCGACCATATCCGCCCCGAAACCGGCAGCTTTCCGGAATTCGGCCAGAAATGCCTGGGTGACCGGCGATTCCGAATCACGATCAAGGGAAGTGGTCACCAGTGTCCCTTCTGCAGCAGGACCTGCGATCTCGATGAATTTCTCCGAATCATACCCTTCCTGGCCGATGATCGGCGCCGTGACACCACCGGCCCGAAGCTGACTGACCAGTGGGCCTGCCGTAAAATAATACCCGGATGCATAGATGACGTCCGGATTGTCATCCTTGATTTTGGAGACCAGTGGCCCGAATTGTCGATCCGGAAGACCATATTCATACTCGTTCACGATGGTGAGTCCAAACTTGGCATACGCTTCCTTGAATCCGGCCGTCAATGCCTGGCCAAAGTCATTTTTGATGGTAACCAGTACAACTTTCTTTTTGCCCATGTCACTGACCAGTTTGGCGCCGGCTCTCCCCTGAACCTCGCCCATGGTCGCAGTTCGAAACATATAGTCGCCGGAAAGGGTGATGTCCGGATGAATGGCGTAGGCAACCACATAGGGAACTTTCGCAGCCTGGAATATGGGCGCTGCCGCACGGGTGGACCCGGAATAGGACCCAGAAACCGCACCGATCACCTTGTCTTTTTCCACCAGCTTGGTGGCAACCGGAACCGCCTCTTTTGGAGCAGCCTGGTCATCATAGACGACCAACTCGATTTTTTCGCCGTTGATCCCCCCTTTGGCATTGGCCTGAGCCACCGCGAGTTTGGCTCCTTCAAGGGCCGACTTGCCATCAGACGCCGCAAAACCGGTCAGTGGCGCGTTAAAACCGATTTTCACATCCGCGCATACATGTGCCGGGCGCATGATCAGCGTCATGGACAGAATTATAAACAGGGATACAGCCAGTCTTGCCAGAAATCGATTCATCATAATGCCTCCTTTACGTAATGATGGTTTGCCAAATGACCATAATTGCCATATTTTTATCAATACAACACAACATCCAATATTGCATATTAACCGTATTGTCTTTATATTGCAGTTAGATATCCATATTTTCATCATTGCAATCTGGTAATTTATTGTATATACATTACTTTCGATTTTATAAACGTAACTGAAATCCGTTGTCAATATTTTTATTAACGTTCAGACTGAAAGACCAAGGATGCCATTCCTTTCTTTCCTTCAGCCTTTGAATTCAGGAGCATTTGCGTGATTCATGTGAGTAAAACCCAAAACAGCATCCCTCTCTTTCAGCAAATCAAGTCAAACATTCTTTCTCAAATCAAAAGCGGAGAATTGAAAGAAGGGGACCGGGTGCCGACGGAAATGTCTCTCTGTGTGCGGTATGGGGCCTCAAGAATGACCATCAACCGCGCCCTGCGGGAGCTGGCAATCGAACAGATTCTCAGACGCGTCCAGGGGGACGGAACATATGTCGCCCAGCAGAAATACCAGGCCACCATCGTTGAAATCAAGAGCATAGCTGACGAAATCAGGACCAGAGGTCATGTACACACCTGCGAAGTCCTCCAGTTGTGCCGAAAGAAAGCCGATGCGGAGTTGAACCGGCTGTTCAACCTCAAATCGGGATCCCGGCTGTTTCATTCAAACCTGGTCCATTTTGAGGATGGGGTTCCGATTCAGGTGGAAACAAGATGGGTCAACCCGGTTCTGGCCCCCGATTATCTCGAACAGGATTTCACCCTGAGCACGCCAAATGAATACCTGATGAAGGTTGCACCACTGGAGGGAGTCAGCTACCGTATCGAAGCCACCCTGCCGTCTCTAAACATCCGCAAACTGCTGAAGATGCCCAGAGGAAACCCCTGCCTGGTTCTCTACCGAATCACCCGATCATTTGGAGCCATCGCCTCGTCGGTGACCATGTGGCATCCGGGTGACAGCTATCAGTTTGTCGGAAGTTTTTAGCAGGAGACAGAACAATGACCATCACACCGATATTCAGCCATACCCGCGACGGTTTGGACCTGCTGAACCATCAGAAGCAGTTGTATGCACAAATGGATCAGGCATATGACTCAGCGGCTGCCCATTACCGGTTTGCCTGTTCCGGGTGCGACGAGAATTGCTGCCAGACCCGTTTTTATCATCATACGATCATCGAATACAGTTATTTGTATTGGGGAATGCAACAGATGGAACCCGTGCAGCAGGCTGATATTCGTGCCCGTGCTGCGGCATGTGCACACAGAGACACCCAGGACGATTCCAGCCATTTCATCCAAAAGCCCTGGTGTCCGCTGAATGATCAGGGTATGTGTCAGTTATATGCCTTTCGTCCAATGATCTGCAGACTGCACGGACTTCCGCATGAATTGACACCACCGGGTAAACGCCGGGCAAATGGCCCCGGATGCAACGCATTTATCAGACAGTGCGGTCATCGATCCTATTTCCCACTGGATCGTACCCCCTTATATCGTCGTCTGGCGGAAATCGAAATGGCTGTCAGGCAATATCTTGCATTCAGATCCAAAATCAGGTTGACCATCGCCCAGATGATCTGCCATTTCCCGGAGGACCATGATGACACACCCTGAAACCAACCATACACCGTCATCCGAAATAACGGCCCGCATCAGCCGGCTCCAGCAGGGTCTGCAGGAAAATCATATCGATTCCGTTCTGATTGCGCAGCCGGTCGATCTGTTTTATTTTGCCGGAACCCTTCAGCAATCCTTCCTGTTTGTTCCGAATCTGGGCCAACCGCTTCTGATGGTCAGAAAAAGTCTGGAACGGGCGAGGCAGGAGTCGGCGTTGCCCCATATATCCGGACTTTCCAATCCAAAACATATTCCGGATCTGATTCGCAGCCATGGCCTTTCACAAGGCCGTATTCTCGGCCTGGAACTGGATGTCATTCCGGCCCAATTATATATCCGCATTCAGCACCTGTTTGGGGGGGTTGAAATTCGGGATGTTTCCCATATCATTCGAACCGTCCGGTCAATCAAGTCGGAATATGAACAGAATAAAATCCGGCGATCCGCCGAACTGGGAGATCAGGTCTTTGCATATGCCAGAGGCGTCATTTCCGAAGGCATGACCGAGGTGGCGTTGGCTGGTATTATTGAGGCGCATGCCCGAAAACTGGGGCACCAGGGAATCGTGCGGATGCGACTGTACGGAAGTGAACTCTTTTACGGGCATCTGATGTCAGGCCCTGGGGCAGCCACGCCCAGTTATCTGTCATCTCCTACCGGTGGGGATGGCCTGAGTCCGGCCATTGCGCAGGGCCCGGGATTTAACCGTATCAAGGCGCATGAACCGATACTGGTGGATTATGTATTTGCCTGGGAGGGATATCTGGCCGATCAAACCCGGATATTTTGTATTGGCGAACTTCCGGATGATCTGACACAGGCCCATCAGGATATGCTACACCTGCAGAATATCCTGATGAAAGCAATCAAACCGGGAATCACAGCCGGAGCCATTTATGATCAGGCCATTGACCTGTCGACGCAATGGGGATATGGCGCCAATTTCATGGGCGTTGACGGGGATACGCGGATTCGGTTTGTGGGGCATGGTCTGGGGCTGGAGTTGGACGAATACCCGTTCCTTGCAAAAGGCCAGTCCGCGACCATTGAAGAAAACATGGTCATTGCCCTGGAACCCAAGCTGATATTTCCGGGTAAAGGTGTGGTGGGAATCGAAAATACCCATCTGGTGACAACGAATGGGCTTTTACGAATGACCCGATTTGAGGATTGCGTCATTCAAGTTTGATTCCAGGTGGACCGCATAAACAAAAAGCCCGAAGTCCATATAAAGAAACTGGGCTCCGGGCTGTAACACTTCTGAATATTGCGAGAAACCTTCTGCCAAATAGGGTACGACAGATCTGGTTTCTATCGGCTTGAGTTTACCGTTTCGAGAACTGGAAGCGGGCTCTGGCAGCACGCTGACCGTATTTCTTTCTTTCCTTGCTTCGGGGATCCCGCTTGACAAAACCGGCTTTTTTAAGAATCTGCCGAAAATCCGGGTCCGCCTCCATCAGTGCCCGGGTGATACCATGACGAATGGCGCCGGCCTGACCGGAAGACCCCCCCCCCAGAACCCGGACGTTGATATCATAAGTTCCAAGGGTTTGAGTCAGAATCAATGGCTGTGTGATTGCGTATCTGGCAGCAGGCACTGAAAAATATTCATCAATATCTCTGTCATTGACGGTAATGGCACCCTTTCCGGGTTTTAGCCAAGTTCTGGCTATCGACGATTTCCGCCTTCCCGTAGCGTAATACGAAACTTCTTTTTCCATGTATTTCCCCGGCAATCTGTTTGGTTTGGTTTGATCAAATCGTATATCAAATAGCTTATATCGAATTCAAAAATTCATGCGCCTGTCAAAAATCGGCCTGCTGATTCGTTATGCCACTTTCAATTCCTGCGGCTGCTGCGCTTCATGCGGATGTTCCTGACCGGCATATATTTTCAGTTTGGTCAGCATTTTTCTCCCCAGGCTATTTCTGGGAAGCATTCCCTTTACAGCAATTTTAATCAAATCTTCCGGTCGTTTCTGCAATAATTTGCCTGCGCTGATTTCCTTTAGACCTCCTGGATATCCACTGTGCCGATAATACATTTTCTGGCTCAGTTTATTGCCGGTCAGCCGGATTTTTTCCGCATTTACAACAACGATCCAATCCCCCATATCCACATGCGGGGTAAACATGGGATTGGTTTTGCCGCGCAGACGGGATGCGATCTGAGACGCGAGTCTGCCCAAAACCGCTCCATTGGCATCAACAACGTGCCATATCCCCTTGTTATCTGATGATTTTGCACTCATCGTATATTTCTTCACAATAATTCTCCCTATTTGCTGAAAACAATCCGGCATTTATAAATAAATCGCCGGATTGTGTCAAGTCTAAAATAAGCCATTTGCAAAAAGAAACCCGATAATCCTTTATGACTGAGAGAGCTGCCGTCTGCCAAACGTAATGCCCAAACGACTGCGAAAATCCCATATCGGACTTTTCTGAATTTCCGATCGAACGACTGGTGCCACGTTGATCATGCTGGTCAGAATGGCTGCCAAATACGGAAGCGCCTGAATCAAAAGAGCGACAACCCATAGCATCATCTCCGGGTTGTCTGTTCCAAATTTATCCATAATTCCAAAGGCCGCCAGAAACAATCCCATCAGCATCAACACCTCTTCCGAGGCCATCCGCAGGCCTTTAACCACGGCCCGCTGATTTTCGCATTTCGGCGTTCGCAAAAACGGCTGATTGCTTGTTGTAAAACCGGCCAGTATGGCCCGTCCAATTGTATGGCTGAGTGCCATTCCCGCCACAGCAGCGCCCAGACGATGTTTGAACGAACAATCGATGCGGACTTTGTACAGCATCATAAAATGGGCCATCCGAAAAATAAACACACCCATTGTCGGAAAAAGCAGCAGATACAGGGGCTGGCCGAATATCCATGGCATGGTCAGCATCCCGACAACCCAGAACAGGGTGGTCCACGTGATAAGCACATTGAGTGCGTCACCAATCCAGGGCATCCATCCTGTGGCAAAATGAAATCGCTGACCCATTGTCAGGTTGGACGCCTGATTCCACGGCAGAAAAAGTCGCCAATGCCGCCGGATAATCTGTACCGCGCCATATGCCCAGCGAAACCGCTGCCGCTTGTACCCGGCAAACGAATCCGGCGTCAATCCTTTTCCGAAGCTTTCCGGCACATACACCGATTCATAGCCCGCATTCATCAGCCTGAGACCCAATTCCGAATCCTCGCAGATACACCACTCCCCCCAGCGTCCAACCTGCTCCAGAGCAGATTTGCGAATCAGGGTCATGGTTCCATGCTGAATGATGGCATCCCGTTCGTTACGGTGAACCATGCCGATCTGAAAAAATCCCCAGTATTCCCAGTTGAGCATTGATTTAAAACCACTGCCTTCCCATTCCCGATGGTCCTGGGGGGCCTGAACAAAACCGACCTTTGGCGTGTCAAAATAGGGAACCATTGATTTCAGCCAGTTCGGGCGAACAATATAATCGCTGTCAACCACTGCGACAATCGCGGTATCGGATGCGGTGGCATTCAGCGCGAAATTCAATGCGCCAGCCTTGTACCCCGGCCACTTGCCCAGGTGGAAAAAGCGAAACCGCTCTCCCAATTTTTCGCAATAGGCTTTCACCGGCTCCCATATTGCCGGATCCGTTGTATTGTTATCGATGACCAGAACCTCAAAATTGGGATAATCAAGACTGGCGAAACTATCCAGTGTTTTCGCCACCATATCCGGCGGTTCGTTGCAAATGGCCATATGCAGGGACACCTTGGGCCAGGATCGGTCGGCACCCGGCAAGAAAGGCCGAAAAACCCGCTTAAGTCCAACCGGAAACAGCATTTCAGACATTTCAAACGCATTGATCAGCACAATTGCCAACAGTCCGGCCTGCAGCGGCAGAAGCAGTGCCCAGACGATCCGCTCCATAAAAAGAAGTTCCGTGTTTATGGGAATAAAGAGCATCCATACCATTGCGGATACCATTCCCTGAAGAATCACGGCAAACAGCAGCCGGCCATTGTTCGGCTGACTGAATCTCTGATTAAGATAAATGAGAAGGGGTGCAAGCCCCAGAAACATGGAAATAAAAAATTCGACTGGAATGGGCCGATGTTTGGCCACAGGACCTTCCATGGGCAGCTTGAGCTGCCGATGGATATCAAAAATCCCCCAGTGCGCCCCGACAACCCCTTCCAGCGGAATCTTCCAGGATTGGTCAAAGGCCTCCATGATAAAATAATCCATTTTTTTCTCGGCAGCCACATTCAAAAACTGCCGAATGAACATGGCCTGATTGACCCGGCTGGGCTTGGACATGCCCCAGCGTTCCCCCAGGCTGGGCCAGCCCACTTCGGCCAGAAGCACCGGTTTGTCCGGAAATGCCTGCTGAACCTGATTGTACCGTTCGATGACCCATGTGACCGCCTGATCGATGGGCACCCTTTCCCAGAAAGGCAGAACGTGAATCGCGATATAGTCCACGTTTTTGGCCAGTTCCGGATGGTTGATCCAGACATGCCAGGGCTCGGCCGTACTGACCGGACAGGGAACCTGTTCACGTACCCGGCGGATATACTGGATCACCTGTTCGACCGTCAAGTCTCCGCGAAGCGTGGATTCATTCCCCACGATGACCCGCTTGATGGTCGACGTATAGATTTTGGCGTTTCGAATCAGATTGCTGATTTCTTTTTCATTTTTTTCCAAATCCTTATCCAGCCAGGCGCCTGCAGTGACACCGAAACCGTAACGCACGGCCATGCCGGGAATATTCTCGAACCCATCCATCGAAGAATAGGTACGGACGCTATTCACCTGGCCCTTTAACACCCGGAGGTCGCTGTCGATCTGATCGGGTCGGGGATAAATTTTTTTCATGGCATCCTGTCCTTCATGATAGGGACTGAAGGAAACGCCCTGAATTTTACCGGTCCAGTCGGGCTGGTCCGGTACTTTGCGGTTGAATCCGATCCATACGGCCAGATTAACCGCAATAACCGCCATCAGAATAAAAAATGTCGATTTTTTCATAAAATATCACCAAATGGATTATAGTCGTTTTCATCTGCCCAAAACAACTCATCCCGCACCAAAGAGGAAGCGGGATTTAAGATGGGGCCGCCAAGCGTTATTCTTGACGTTTATGATGTGGCGTATATTATGTCTTATTGGTAGGATAGTCAAGAATTGAAAAAGATTTTACGTCAGGGAAAAATCGTTAGATTTATCGGCCGAATCAACTCAGATCAAAACCTCCGGGGAACTATTATGAACGGTTATGATCTGAAATCCCGGAATTGTGATTTTATTCCTTGATTTTGCACCATTCATTGCGATATCTGTCAGAAGTTGCGAAAATCGCGGAGAAGAATGACGGGTGAATCCCAATTGACTGTATTGTTTTTAATGTTTGTTGAGGAGATGGATATGGAAATTTCAGTGACAAAGACAAACCGTTTAAAAGAAAAACCCGACGCGTCAAACTTGGGTTTTGGAACCATTTTCACCGATCACATGTTCAACATGGACTATTCCGTGGAGACCGGATGGTGCAATCCAAGAATTGAAGCCTATGCACCCATTCAGATGGACCCGGCCACCATGGTGCTGCATTATGGACAGGCGGTCTTTGAAGGTCTGAAGGCATATCGAACCGGGTCCGGAGCCATTCAGCTTTTCCGGCCGGCGGACAATTTGAAAAGACTGAACCGGTCAAACCATCTGTTGTGTATTCCGGAATTCGATGAGGCGCTGGCGCTGGACGGATTGAAAGCGCTGCTTCGGGTCGAACAGGAGTGGATTCCGGGCGCGCCCGGAACATCGCTTTACATCCGGCCGACCATTGTGGCCATGGATCCATTTCTGGGCGTCCGGGCATCACACACCTACCGGTTTTTTATCATCCTGTGTCCGGTAGGTGCATATTACGCATCGGGATTCAATCCGGTCAAAATATGGGTCACGCGAAATCACGTGCGTGCAGTTCGGGGCGGTGTCGGCGAGGCAAAAACACCTGGCAATTATGCGGCCAGCCTGTATGCTGCGGATGTGGCGCATAAACAGGGGTATACCCAGGTATTGTGGCTGGACGGCGTTGAGCAGAAATACATCGAAGAAGTTGGCGCGATGAACATCTTTTTTCTGATCGACGACGAGTTGATCACGCCAGCACTGAATGGCAGCATTCTGCCGGGCATTACGCGGGATTCTGTTCTGGCGCTCTCCCGGTCATGGGGAATCAAAACCACCGAACGCCGTATCAGCATCGATGAAGTCATGGAAGCCCGTGCTGCCTGAAAGCTTCAGGAAATATTTGGCTCCGGCACGGCAGCCGTCATTTCGCCCGTCGGCGAACTGAAATATGGCGATACCGTCATTTCCATCACGGATGGAAAAGTTGGTCCCATGGCCAATCGTCTGTACAAAGCCATCACCGACATCCAATATGGCAAAGCACCGGATTCCATGGGCTGGATTGTCCCGGTTTAAGGGCAACCGTTTGTTAACCATGTCGGAAGGGTAAAAACCATGACTGAAAACCGCGGACACGATCAACTGCCATTTTTTTTGGAGAAAATGAAAGCCGCCGGACTTCAGCCGGTAGTGATGGATGCATTTACCTGCTATTATAAAAAGGTGGTTTCCGGAGACAAAGGGTTCATTTTTAATCGGGATATCCGGCCTGTCGATCCATCGGAAATCCTTCATCTGGAAAATCTGACGGCGTTTGCCGATGCCGGATCACAGGCCAGATCCCGAACTGTCATGATCGTTCTGAATGGGGGGCTGGGGACCAGCATGGGGCTGACCGGCCCCAAATCTCTCCTGGCGGCCAGAAACCGCCAGAGTTTTCTGGAAATGATCATTCGGCAGGCAGAAAAAAAATCCATCCGGCTGGCCCTCATGAACAGTTTCAATACCCATGCGGCGACACTGGCGGCATTAAAGGCCATTGCCCCGAACCCTTTTCCCTGTCTGTTTGTTCAGAACCGATTCCCCAAAATTCTTCAGTATGGGCTGGGCCCGGCATGCTGGCCCAAAAACCCGGATCTGGAATGGAATCCGCCCGGTCACGGCGATATTTATACCGCGTTGGTCTCCTCCGGTGTTCTTCAGCAGTTGCTGAGCGAGGGAATCCAGTATGCCCTGATCACCAATTCCGACAACCTGGGCGCAACCCTGGATGATGCACTGCTGGGTTATTTTTCTGAAAAACGGCTGCCCTTCATGATGGAGGTGTCGCAACGGCAGCCCGTGGATTTCAAGGGCGGACATCTGGCTGTTCACAACAATGGCCGCCTGATTCTTCGTGAAGTCGCCCAGTGCCCCGAAGACGAGCTTGACAGCAGCCGGGACATTGTCACGTATCAGTATTTCAATACCAACAACATCTGGGTCAATCTGACATTCTTGAATGAGTTGATTCAGTCACAAGGCGCCATCATTCTGCCCATGATCCTGAATCCCAAAACAATTGACCCCCGTGATGAATCCAGCCCGCCGGTCTATCAGATCGAAAGTGCGATGGGGTCTGCCATTTTTATGTTTGAAGGGGCTGCCGCAGTCAAAGTGCCACGCAAGCGGTTTTTTCCGGTCAAAAAATGCAACGAACTTCTGGCCCTACGATCCGACCGGTTTGACTATTCCGAAGAAAATGGTCTTCGACTCAATTCGAAACTGTCTTCCGACAATATTTCGATTCAGTTGGATCCCCGCTATTATGAAAAATTTGATCAGTTTGAAGCCCGGTTTCCCTTTGGCCCGCCGTCCCTGATACACTGCGATTCCCTGACAGTAACCGGAGATGTGGTGTTCGGTCGAAACGTCGAATTAAAGGGGAATGTCGAGATTATCAGCAGCCGAAGCCAGCAGATGAGAATTCCGGACGAGGCGCTGGTGGATGGGGTTCTGTACCTTTAATTCCATTTTTCATTCAAGCCAAACCTGTTTGTAAGAGTCAATTATGATATTCAGCAGTGTCATTCTGACAAACGCCGGAATCCAGAGGGGGCATGGCTGGATTTCCCCCCGCCTTTGCCTGAATATTCTCTGGTCAGGCATTGTTCTGGTTGCCTTTCTGATGACGACTTCACCCGCGTATTCCGATGAAAACACAACGGCGATGCGGCTGATAGCGCCGGAGACCGGTGCATACACCGGCGCATATGTGGATTTTGGGGATGGCGAGGACAATGTCACGCTGGAGGCCATTGAAAATTTTGAAAAAATGGTGGGAAAACATCAGGCGGTCATTGCCTGCGGGGCATTCTGGGGAGAGCAACATTTTCCAAAAAGAAATGTCAAAATTATTACCCGGTATGGTGCGATTCCACTTCTATTCTGGTCACCGTGGGACAAACCCTATGCTGAAAGCAAGCCGCCGGATCAGTTTGGTCTGAATCATATTTTAAATGGAAAATGGGATGCGTATATTGACCAGTGGGCACAAGATGCCAGGACATGGGGCAAACCGCTTCTGGTTGCATGGGGTCTGGAAATGAACGGAACCTGGTTTCCCTGGTCCGGAATTTTTTACGGCGGCGGCGAAAAAATTTCCGCTGGAAACAGCACCGTATATAAAGGACCAGACACGTTTAAAAAAGCCTACCGGTATGTGGTGGACCGGGTTCGGGCCAAAGGCGCCACCAACATTCAATGGATATTTCATGTCAATCATACCACCCTGCCCAAGGAAAAGTGGAATGAGTTTGCCGCCTATTATCCCGGGCCGGAGTATGTAGACTGGCTGGGCATGAGTGTATATGGCATGATGAATAAATGGCAGGGCTGGGCTCCTTTTTACGAGGCGTTTTATCATGCATATGAAGAAATCTGCCTGATCGATCCAATCAAACCTGTCATTGTCGCCGAGTGGGGCGTGGGGGAATTCCCCGCCAAAGGAAACAAAGGTGAATGGCTTACCACTGCCCTGAATATCATGAAAACCCAAAGTCCGCGCGTCAAGGCCGCTGTTTACTGGCATGAACGGTGGCAAAATGAAGACGAGACCTACAGCAATCTTCGCATCAGTTCTTCCCCGGAATCCATTGCGGCGTATCGTCAGGGGATATCCGATGCCTACTGGATCGACCGGCCGATTTTTGCACCGGTTCCGTGATCATATATCGCTTTCAGGATAAGGTTGGTTAAAAAAATCATTGCTCAGAGAGTGCCATTTCCGTTGGCGCTACGGATTATTTCAGCCAGCATCCCCCATACCCGCACCAGTTCGCTGATTCCCCACGCCTGAGCGTCGCAGCCCCGGGGCGTATGGGGCGCATGGCCATCCAGAATCTCCGGCATTTGCCCGATACAGCCCTTTTTCAGAATCGTCATGCCGCTGGACAGATACGAAAACGCCGTCTTTGCGCCCTTCTGTCCATATGTTTTCAACCACGCCTCACAAAATAAGGGAAACTGCCATGTCCAGGCCGTCCCATTATGATAGGCGGGTTTTCTTTGGGTGTCCTCATCCCCCATGTAAATCCCTTTGTAGGGATGGGATGGATCACCCAGCAGGTGACCATTGTACCGGATTTCGATTGGAGTGTTCACCGGACGATCTGCCAGACTTCGAATGGCCCCCGGAATGATCAACTTCTGACAGGCCATCAGAATGGACTTCTTTTGATCGGGATTCCGGACTGCCGAGAGCGTGATGGCCAGGAGTTGATTGGGACGCAGGGCATCATCCGGAAGGGCTTTTGACGCCGGACATCCGGGTTCTGCATGAAGGCAATCCGAGAGAAAGCCGTCCTGCGGCCGCCAGAAATATTTCTGAATGGATGTTTCGATGGTCCGAACCCGGTCATTCCATTGGTCGCGATGGGAAATTCGGTCAATGTCAGACAGAAGCCCAGCCGCATGATACCACAGGGCCTGAATTTCAACCGGATATCCCTGTCGCGGTGTTCCGGCCGGATAATTGGTGTCCATCCAGGTAAAATGGGGCGGGCTGAATATCAGACCGGATGAGGAATCCAGATGAATGCCGTTGGGTGTTCCCCTGCACCAGGCGTTTCCGATGGCAATCAGGACATCCCGAACCGTGCGTCCGCCGCAGTCAGCTTCTAAAAACGAATCACTGCCTTCTGCCTGAATCAGATCGCTGACCGCCACAAACAGCCACAGCGGCGCATCCGATGTGTCCCGGTTGGCTGGGGTTTTGCCCTGAATCATGTTTGGAAGTGTGCCATTTTCCTCAAGCCGGGCATACTGCAGAATGATCGACCGCGCAACATCCAATTCTCCGGCTGCGATTAACCCGCGAACCGCAATCAGGGAATCCCGTCCCCAGTCCAGAAACCACGGAAATCCGGCGATCACACTCATTAAATCATTCCGCCGAACGACAAACTGCATCAGGGACTGTTTCATGACTCGCCAAACCGCTTCGGACGGCTGTTCCAAAATCGATGATTCCGGGATGAATGACGGGAATCGCTTTTCTGACGGCTGCATTTTTTGGGAATCGGCATTGGCCGCAACAATCAGCCTGACCGACTGACTGCCGGTAATATCCACTGAAAAATAGCCGGGGCTGAACAGATCGGAATAGGGGTCCAGCCCTCTTTCGGCTTCCAGTGATCGATACACCATATACTGCCATTCCGGCGCGACAAAAAATTCACTATCGGGCAGAGTCACGGTCAGATCACGGTCCGAAGCCGGAGAAAACCGAAAACCGTTATCTGTTGCCGAAATACAGGCTGGAAACCCGTGCTCCGGCCCCAGATAGGCTTTGGTCACTTCATGAAAGCTTCGGTCTTCAATGTCCGGACGAAGGATCAGTCTGACCGGCTGATGGTCCGGCAGTGTGCTCTTCAGGCTGTCGGTCGGAGATCGGAAAAAATCCATCAGAACGGTGTTTTCCCCTGGCTGCATCATCATGCCGATGGTCAACAGAATGTGTTGACCCTGACCGCATGGAACATGAAACCGCCAGATCCCCCATCCGCTTTGGTCCTGTGAGAATGCATCCAGACAGTTCTTGCAGATTTCCTGGGAATATCCCTGATAGACAATCCAGGCCCGGCATCGCGACAAAAATATCCATCTGTCTTCTGGAAAATTTGGATTCAGATTGGCAGCCAGCAGGGCGTCATACCGGCTGTCAAGCATTCCCCAGGATACCCGGGCGCGGAGCATGGCGCCACACCCATTGGTGGACAGAAAAAGAGGTGATCCGGTAATGCATTCCGAACGGTTGAGCCGTGTGATATGGTGTCGCGGATCGGGATCGGTCAGAAACAAAAGCAATGACTCGCCATGATGACTTTTTCCGGTTTCAAATACAGACAGCCTGAGCGTCCGGGTGACAGGCGATTTGACAGCAGCCGGTTGAAACATCACCACATGGGTTTCATCCCTGACAGGCAGGCTGTTTTTTTGCATCAGCGTCCGGTCCTGGGCCATGATGGTTGCCCGAAAGGGAAAAGGCGCCCGGAGCATCAGAAAAAAACCCTGTGGAATGGGCACCGTGCGGTATTGATCCTGTGGCCATTCCCAAACAATCAGGCGGGGTTCATCGCTGTCCGGATTCATTCGGCGTAAACAGGCGATCGGATCGGTTGACAGACCTTTTACAGCCTCATGGATATCAAACCCAGACAGGTCCTGAATGCCCGTGAACCCGTGATGAATTTCAAGTGCCATGGCACAGAAGCCCTGATAGCGTATGGCTTCCGGCAATTGAAATCCATTGGTTCGACCCGCTTCAATCCGATTCACATCGGATGAATCCGACGTCAGACACACCACCTGGCCGGGTTGAAGCAGCATATTTTCGATATCGGGTGTTCGTTCGATCCGGACAGTCTGACCGGTAATCAGATCGATGGGTTTCACATCAATAAAACAGGGTTTCCAGGCAGCAATTTCCGTGGAAGAATCATTCAGATTGGCGACAATTATCAATGCCTGGCCCGATGGAACATGCAGGCGGTGAAGCACCACAGAATTTCCTGGACCCACATGAATCAATTTCAATCGTGTGTTTGAATGAAAACAGGGATGGGTCTTCAGAATGGCATTCAGTCTCTGAATATGCTGAACCTGGTTTTCGGAATGTCCCCAGTTGAGTGAGGACGATTCGTGAACAATGATCTTGTCCGATGCAAGCCACTCCAGGCCATTGGCAAATCCAAAGCCGCCCAGATCGGAAAACAGGGCACACAATGCTGTCCGCATCCGTGCCCAGTTATGGGACCGGGCTGCCAATCGGTTGTTATCATGGGTTTCGGCAAAATGAACCAGAAGTCCATCGGATTGGGACATATCGATGGCTCCGGGCAGATAGCCTTCGATCTGAGACCGGTCATCATTCTGAAACAGCTCGGAATAGGCCCAGTTGAAATTGGCCAGGTTCAGAATATCGCGGGCAACGGATATTTTGCCGCCAAGCCCTTCCAGAAAAAAAATGGTATCGGCATACTGATCCCGTACCACAGCCGTAATGTATTGCCAGGCTTCAACCGGAATCATGTATCCGGCATCGCATCGAAATCCGTCTACCCCTCTTCGGCACCAGGTCAGAAATACCTCGGCCATATATTTCCAGAGATCCTGATGGGAATAATCCAGGCGGGTCAGATCTTCCCAGAGGACACCCCAGGCTCCGGGGACTTCAATTTTTCCGCTTCCGTCCCGTGCCAGCCACTCCGGATGGGTTTCATGCAGGCTGGCCGCCCATCCCGTATGGTTTGGGGCGATATCGATGATGATTTTTCCGCATCGGGCATGAACGGCATCCACCATCTCGACAAACTGCTCCAACGGTGTTGCACAGGGGTCAAATACGGCCATTGCCGGATCAACCGCCGTAAAACTCAACGCGGCATACGGGCTGCCAAACCGGCCCATTCGGGCATAGGTTGTCGGTGTCGGGTGAATCGGCAGCAGATGCAGTATCCGGCATCCCAGGGTCCCCATGATAAAATCCAGTTCCGATATCAGGTCCCGGAAGGAACCGGATCTGGGAATGACCGTGTATCCTTTTTCATCCAACTGCCGGATACAGGCGGATTCCTGAAGATCCGGAAACGCCTGGCCGCTTTTGTTTGGGCCAAACTGTCTTACAAATGCATTGTAGATGGTGTTGGCACAGCAGATGTCCGAAGGGCTGACATTGATGGATGTATTGGATCCTTCCGGCCATTCGGGATCAGACTGGTTTTCATCCAGGTAAAAACACTTGGCTTCAAAATGCCCGGTTTCTGCTAGTCCCAGAACGATCTGAAATTCCTGACCGGAAACACGCACCATCGGAATATCGAACCAGTCCCTGGCAAGCGGTGGGCTGCCCTGATCGATTCGATGATGGATTTCCCGGCGGGTGACGGCCGCATGGCCGATATTGGTTCGAATCCAGGCATGGCCGGATCCAACACGGTTCAGGCTCAGGGCAAATGTCTGCCGGTCACCCTGAAAGGCCCGGATACGGGATCCCGGCGCCGGGTATTGAATGAGCGTTTTTGAAACCGTCATGGGGTTATGATGATAACATGGTTCCGGGTTCCAAATGTGTTGCCACACTGTTGGGGGTTATCCGGATCGGTCTGCCATTGGTCGTCAACCCTGAATTTATACTCGTACCGTCCCGGTGACAGCATCAGAACCCTTTTCCATATACCGTCACGGTCCAGTTTCATTGGATGACTTGACAGGTTCCAGTGGTTGAAATCACCGGCCAGAAAGACCTTTTTTGCGCCATCCGCTCTGAATGAAAAGGTTATTTTTCGTGTTCCAGCAGTCGTTTTTTTGGTTTTTGCAGGCATGATGTGCCTCCTTTTAATAAATTCATCGACGTATAGGCATTTTTCCCAGGGCAAACTGACTGTACCTTAACCATATAGACCTTCAGAAAATTCATTTCGCAAGGCAGCAGGGACGGAATAGGCCTGTTGCGGCTGAGGCCTTGAAAAACTGTCGGCCATCCCCGACCGATAAGGCACCTGAAATCTTTATCTTGAAAGCGATGGATAAATCTTATTGATTTTGTGGATTTATTCGGTATAGGTTAAAAGCAACACCTAATTGTATTACCAACTGTTTTTATCCCCCATAATACAGACTGAAGTTAAAGCCCGCTTTCACTATTAGGATGGATACCGGTTATTGTCAATGAGTTTTGGAGGCTTTCGATGCCATGCGTTTTTCTGTCATTCTCCATCGCCGCGATCAATTCAGCTTTTACACCTGCGCTGCGCTGTGTTGCATATTGATCGGTTCCGTGGTCACAGCCGGAACAGAATCCGATTCACCGGTAATTCATCGCCCGGTTCTGATCACGGCCGCCATGTGTGAGGATATTCAGGAACACACACCGATAAACGACGGCGTCGTTTTTTCAATTGCAATCGGTAAAATCCATTGCTACTCCTCTTTTGAGCAGATATTCGATAAAATGGCGATTTACCACAACTGGTATTATCGGGATGAACTCAGCACCAAAATCAAGCTGCTTCTGATCCCTCCCAGATGGTCAACGTTCAGTGCGATTCAACTGCGGGAAGCGGATAAAGGTCCCTGGCGGGTTGAAATCACCGATGCCGATGGACAGGTATTTAAAATTCTTCGATTCAGTGTCACTGACTGACCTTATGGATTACATTCTCTATTTTTTAAACAGTATACGCTGGCAGGATGTCGTTGATATCACGCTGAACAGCTATATTCTATTCCGGTTTTATGTGCTCTTCCGCAAAACCAATGTGTTTAAAATTCTGATTGGAATCGCGGCGCTGTGGTTTTTTCAGCAGATTGCGGTTTCCGTAGGCCTGATTGTCACCAGTTGGGTGGTTCAGGCCATCACAACGGTTGCTGCGCTGATCATCATTGTGGTTTTTCGAAACGAAATTCGAAGCGTGCTTCAGACCCGAAATCTGAAAGCGATTCTGTGGGGATTTTCCCAAAAGTCGCTGAATGCACCTGTACAGATCATTGCCGAAAGTGCGTTTGATCTGGCAAAAAAACGGATCGGTGCGCTGATTGTCATTCCGGGCAAGGAAGACCTCAATGAGGCGATACAGAACGGCATTCCCGTGAATGGTGAAATTTCCAGAGAGATGATCAGCAGTATTTTCTGGCCGGACAATCCGGTACATGATGGCGCCATGCTGATCGAAGGCAATCAGATTACGGAAGTGGGGGTGATTCTACCGCTTTCCTATCGTCAGGATCTGCCTTCCTATTATGGAACACGCCATCGGGCTGCTGTGGGTATTGCCGAGATGACCGATGCGATGGTGATCGTGGTTTCGGAGGAACGTGGCACCATTCTGGCCATCAAGGGATCGCGGATCCAGCGGATACTGAAGGTTGAAGACCTGATCACCGTGCTGCAGGAGCATACCGGAGAGACGGATAATACGAAAAAATCCATCAGACGGGATCGAATGGAGTTTCTCGCTGCGGCCATGGTGTCATTCATGGTGATCACCGGAATCTGGCTGACCATCGCCCGGGGTTTGGATACTCTGGTTACACTTGAAATTCCGATTGAATATATGAATAGAAGTCCGGCTATCGAGATTATGGATGCGTCTGTCAATTCGGTTCGTATTCAGTTGGGCGGATCAGGGGCCCTGATCAAATCGATTCGTCCGGAACAGGTTCGCGTCAGAATCGATCTGGGCCGATCGTTTGTCGGAAGCAATACGTTTACCATTACCAATGAAAACATTTCGCTTCCGCCGGGTGTGTTTATCAAAAGCTTTCAGCCGTCGGCGGTCGACGTTATTCTGGATATTCCGGTTAGCAAAGAAATTCCCATTCAGGTGGACTGGACTGGAAAGTTGCCTGAAAATCTGAGAATCGAACGGATTGCGCTCGATCCGGAAAAAATAACCGTGGTGGGTGGCAGCCAGATATTGAAAAATATTCAAACTATCTATACAGAGAAAATTCCACTGGATAATCTGACCACATCCCGATCCATGACGGTCAACCTGGCGCTTCGTCCGGCATCCTTAAAGGTGGGGCCGGGATTCAGAGAAAAATTGGTCGTTGAGTACGTGGTTAAGGAAAAAACAGCAAAAGAGGCGAAACCCTAAACAAAACGTCCCGCCATTGTCATGGAAATACGGAATCCATCCGATCAATCAATACCGAGATACGCTTTTTGTACCATTTCATTGCGTTTCAGGTTTTCTGCAGTGTCATCGATGACAATTACGCCGTTCTGAATCACATAACCCCGGTGCGCAATGGAAAGGGCCATCAGCGCATTCTGTTCCACCAGCAGAATGGTTGTGCCCTGATCATTCAAGGTCTTGATGATATCGAAAATCAGTTCCACCAGAAGCGGTGCAAGCCCCATGGAAGGCTCGTCAAGCATGAGTATCCGTGGATTCATCATCAGTCCGCGGGCAATGGCGAGCATCTGCTGTTCACCGCCCGAAAGGGTGCCGCCATACTGGCCGATCCGTTCTTTAAGGCGGGGAAACAATTCAAAACCATAGGTCATCCGGCGTTCGATTTCATTCGGGTCGTCCACGGTAAAGGCACCCATTTCCAGGTTCTCCTGGACGGTCAGCTTCGGAAATATTCCCCGGCCTTCAGGCACATGTCCAATGCCTGAAAGCACGATGGTATGCGCTTTCATATGGGATATATCCTTGCCATCCAGTAGAATTTGACCCTGCTTGGGGTGTATAATCCCGGAGATGGTGCGGAGCGTGGTACTCTTGCCGGCGCCGTTTGAGCCGATCAGTGTCACGATCTCGCCCTCGTTGACCTCGATCGAGATACCCCTGAGCGCATGAATGTGACCATAGAAGCTGTGAATGTCATGAAGAGACAGCAGGCTCATACGATCTTCTCCTCATGTTGTCCGGCAACGGCTCCCCGGCCGAGATAGGCTTCGATGACCCGTTTGTTTGAACGGATCTCATCCGGTGTCCCTTCCGCAATTTTTTCGCCGTAATCCATGACGCAAATATGTTCCGAGATATTCATTACCACGCGCATATCGTGTTCGATGAGCAGAATCGTGATTCCCTTTTCATCCCGAATCCGCCGAAACAGACGGGTGATATCCTCGGTTTCCTGTGGGTTCATGCCGGCTGCCGGTTCATCCAGAAGCAGCATGAGCGGGTCGGCGGCCAAAGCGCGGGCGATCTCCAGCCGGCGTTGGCCGCCATAAGGCAGATTTTTGGCCAGCTCGTTGCCGACCCCTTTCAGGCCCACGTAGGTCATCAGTTCTTCGGCTTTTTGTTCCGACTCTTTTTCTTCTTTTTTAAAAAAGGGCAGATGAAAGAGGGTGTCAATGGACGACTGTTTCAGATGGACATGCATACCCACCATAATGTTCTCGATAACCGACATATTGCCGAAAAGTCGAATATTCTGAAAGGTGCGTGAAATCCCGCGCGAGGCGATCTGGTCAGGTCGCAGTCCATTTAACCGTTTGCCGTTAAAGGTAATTTGGCCTTCATCGGGTTTGTAGATTCCGGTCAGGGTATTGAAGAAGGTCGTCTTTCCGGCGCCATTGGGGCCGATGATACTGACAATCCGGCCCGGTTCCAGCTTGAAGTTGACGTTGTTGACGGCGATCAGACCCCCAAATCGTTTCATGATGTTGGTTGTTTCAAGTAGTGCCATGGTTATTTCCGTCTTATTCCTTGCCGTCCGCATCGTCAGCAGCCAGTTCACGTTTACGGCGCTCGGACGGAATCAGCCCCTCCGGACGAAAGATCATCATCAGGATCAGAATCAACCCGAACAGCAGTCGCTGATATTTGGCCGGGTCCAGTTGGGTGGACAGGTTGGCCCAGGCAAAATTGATGATGGGTATGATAGCATCGCTCTGACGCAGTTGGCTTAAATATAACGAGAGGCCCTGGAGGACCTGCAGGTTCAGGATGGTGACCACAGCCGCCCCCAGGATCACGCCGGGGATGCTGCCTGAACCACCCAGAATAACCATTGACAGAACGCCGATTGACTGCATGAACGAGAATGATTCCGGACTGATGAAGGTCCGGCTTCCAGCGAGCAGAACGCCCATGACGCCGGCAAAAGAGGCGCCGACGGCAAATGCGGCCAGCTTCATCCTGACCAGGGGAATGCCCATTGCAATTGCCGCGGTCTCGTCTTCGCGGATCGCGGTCCAGGCGCGACCGATTTTTGAATCGTCCAGGCGCCGGGTCACAAAAACAATGACGATGATAACCCCCAGTGCCAGCAAATAGAACATGACGTTATACATGTCGGCCGGGGTCACCTCATGCCCGACGATGCCCCGGAACAGCGTGTTGAAGCCGTCAACTGCCACCTGCGGCATGGTTGGCCGCTGGATCGGGGTGATCCCCTGCGGGCCGTTGGTGAAATTGAGCGGTTTGTCAAGGTTGTTTGCCAGAACGCGGATCACCTCTCCAAAGCCCAGCGTCACGATGGCCAGGTAGTCGCCACGCAACCGCAGGACAGGTGTGCCGAGCAGAATACCGGTCAGCGCCGCAACAAAAATCGCTGCGAACATGAAGAGATAGAAGGCGTCTCCTGGCAGGAGAAACGGCAAATTGGGCGGCTGGGTTCCTGGTGCGAAGGGAAGAACATAAAACTGCTGGGAACCGAAAAACGCCCACAGATACGCCCCGACAGCATAGAATGCCACATAGCCCAGATCGAGCAGACCGGCAAAACCGACGACGATATTCAAACCCAGCGCCAGGGCCGCAAACACGCTGATCTGGAAGATAACTTCCAGGTAGAAGATGTTCCGGACACCCACCACCGGGAATATAAACAGGGTCAGTATCACCCCAACGATCAGCTTGAAGCGGCGATCCGCCTTGAAATAATAAAGCGTGAAAAATGAGGTGATCAACACCAGAAAGGCCAGGTTCGAGCGCGGGCTAGTATAGACAAGGGCCGTACCCAGAACCATATGAGCCAGTATGATGATATGCGGATAAATCCCCTGTTCCAGTCTTTTGACGCTATCTTTAGGGACCATCTGCTTCTCCTTAGGCCTTCTGGGCCACGTTTGCACCCATGAGTCCCTGGGGGCGGAAGATGAGCACCAGGATCAGGATGCTGAAGGCAAAGATGTCCTTGTATTCGGTGCCGGCCGCGCCCATGGTGAAAACCCCCATGTAGGAACCGGCGTAGGTTTCCAGCATACCGAGAACGATACCCCCGAGCAACGCCCCTGTCATGTTGCCGATACCCCCCAGGACTGCGGCGGTAAAGGCCTTCAGACCCGGGAAAAAACCGACGAAGGGGTCGATCCGGGTGAATTTCAGGGCGTACAGGACCCCCGCTGCGCCACCCAGCATACCGCCGACCAGAAAGGTCAGTGAGATGATCCGGTTGACATCGATACCCATCAGGCTTGCCGTGGGATGATCCTGGGCAACGGCACGGATGGCCTTGCCAACTTTGGTCGCATTGACCAGATAGTTCAGGGCCACCAGCATCAGCACAGCCGAAACAATAACGATTATCGATTTGATTGACACGCCAAGGGTGATACTGGTTTCCCCCAGGGCCATTTTACCAAGGATTACGCGACGATCGAAATTTCCAAACGTGGGGAATATCCGGTTGAACTGCCCGGTTGTCAGGCTTTCCACAAGGCGGATGACATCCTGCAGCAGAAAAGAGACCCCGATTGCCGAAATCAGCGGTACCAGGCGTGAGGCATGGCGCAGGGGGCGATATGCCACGCGCTCCACGGCAACAGCCAGACCACCGGCTATCACCATGCCCCCAACCATGGCCAGAATCAAATAAACATAGGCCATTACCAGAGAAGCGCCGGTCAGGATTCCAAATTTATCCAGTGCAATCAGGATTTCGACCCCGACAAACGCTCCGACGGCAAAGATTTCACTGTGCGCGAAGTTGATAAATTCCAGAACACCATAAACCATGGTATAGCCCAGGGCGATGGCGGCATAAACAAAGCCGATTGTCAGTCCATCGATGGCGACCTGGGGCAGATTGACAAGGGTATATGTATAAAGCGATACGTTCAGCCGTTCGAACAGTGTCTGTCCGACCACGGTTCTGTCCAGAATCAGGGCGAGAATCAGAACAATGGCGGATAGAACGACCGTGGTGCCCAGCGAGAAAAAGAAAAGCTGACCCAGTGGACGCAACAGCTCATGGACATTGATTGATTTCAAAAACCGTTTCATATATGAATCCGAATAAAAAACTCCCGGATGCTTGATGCAAGCATCCGGGGGGGATGAGCCGGGGAAGGATTATTTCGGCGGCGCGATGTCGAGGGTCTCAACGACCGGGTTATCGCTCCATTTTGCGGGATCGGGGGAGGCGACTTTGATCACGAAATATTTGGCAATTGTCGGATCGCCGATACTGTTGAAGGTAAATTTGCCGGTGATTCCTTCGTAATCCTTTAATGCGCGAATCTCCTTGGTGACGGCTTCGCGGGTCGGGAGTTTGTTGCCGTTGGCTTTGGCGGCTGCCTCAATGGCCTTCAGAACGATACCCATTGAATCATAACCCTGGGCGGCGAAAGGCTGTGGCGCCGCATTATATTTGGCTTTGAAATCCGTGACGAACTTGGCGGTGCCGGGATAAATCTTGGCAGGGCCGGATACGGTGGAGTAGAACGTCCCGCCACCGTCAAGCAGGGTTTGTCCGCCAATTTTGGCGGCATCGGAAGAGTCAAAACCATCATCGCTCAGAAACATGCCCATATAGCCTTTTTCACGGGCCTGTTTGAACAGAACAGCCGCCTGGGAATACATGCCACCAAAGTAAACCAGATCGGGGTTGCCTGCAATAATCGGGGACAGAAGGGAATCGAAATTTGCCTTTTCCTCGGTGCCTTCGAAACCAAGAACTTTCATGCCTTTTTCCTGAGCTCTCTGTCTGAAGAACTCGGCAATGCCCTGTCCGTAAGCGGTCTTGTCATGGACGACAAAGACGCTTTTCACTTTTTTCCCGGCGGCAAAGTCGGCGCCGACAACGCCCTGAACATCGTCACGTCCAACGATACGGTTGACTTCCATATAACCACGGGTGGTGACTTTCGGGTTGGTGTTGGCGGGAGAGACATTGGCCAGACCGGAGGTATGATAAACCTCGGATGACGGAATCTGAACGCCGGAATTATAGTGTCCAACAATGGCCAGGATTGCAGGATCGGAGACAATACGTTTGGCGTTGGCAACGCCGGTATCGGGATTGGCCTGGTCATCGAACGGGGCCAGTTCAATCTTGAATCCCATTTTGGCCAAAGGTCCACTCATTTGTTCGAGGGCCATTTCGGCGCCGCGTTTGATATCAACCCCGACGACGGACTGGTCACCGGAAAGCGGTGACTGGGTAGCGATCTTGATGATCTGATCGGCAGCAGCGGCAGGGCCGCCGAAGGCCATTCCTGCAAAGATTAACAACGAAAGAACAACCAATAAGCGTTTCGTCATACTCCCATCCTCCTTTGAATACGGTTAGTCGGTTCGTAAAGATACATCATTCAAAATGCACCCGGCAAACACCATTACAACATTTGGATGCTTACCCATTCGTTAAAAAAAAGTCAAGCAGTGTATAGTCAACTGTGCAATATTTTTTGTTTTTACCGGCAGTCGTGATTGGAAAGAAGGGGAAAGGGTATGCGGGATTTGACCTGCCGGGAATTCGTTGTTATTTTCGACAGTAAAACCGATGCGTGGACCGGAGCATCCCAAGCAATTACACATGACATGGAGGTGCGTTATGATTGGTAACCGACTGAAAACCGCAATGAACGAACAGATCAAAAACGAGCTCGAATCCTATTACATTTATTTGTCCATGGCAGCATGGTTCCATTCAAAAAGCCTGGATGGAATGGCTCACTGGATGCGCTGTCAGGCCCATGAGGAAATGATTCATGCCATGAAATTTTTCGATCACATCATTGACAGGGGCGGGAAAGTCGTCCTTCAGGATTTAAAGCAGCTTAAAACCGAATGGGCATCGCCTCTGGAAATCTGGGAAGAAACCTTGGCGCATGAACAGTTCATATCCGGCAAGATCAATGACCTGACAACCATTGCCCGGAAAGAAAAAGACTATGCCGCAGAGCCCCTGCTGGGCTGGTTTTCCAAAGAGCAGATCGAGGAAGAGGCCACGGCAGGCAAGGTGCTGGAGCAGATCAGGATGGTCAAAGACCATCAGGCAGGCATCATGTTTTTGGACAAAGAGCTTGGGGCCAGACTTTTTCCGGCAGGGTCTCCCATAGATCCTGCTGCATATAATCTGGCGAGCTGATTGTCACCATGTCGGATGGGTTTATTTCACGAGACGGTGGCTGCAAAAACCGGTTTTCCTGCTGAAAAGCGGAATTTGTGTTTGATGCCACCGTGGTTTTTTGCAACCGGTTTATTGACAAACGGGATCTCACATTCTTGTCGTTTATGACCTTTTAACGATTCATTCTGCACTTTGATGTTGACAAAAACTTCGCCTTTTGATCAATATTCACAGGATTATGGCCGTTTATCTTACAGCAACAATCTTTTGGAGGGGTCAGAATGAAAAACGGGTTACGGTGTCTGGCAGTGGTTCTGATGGGGGTGATGGTGATATCCGGCGGTGCGGCTGCCGCGGAAAAAACATTTATCAACGGGATCGATGCAAATTATCCACCTTACAGCTTTATTGACAAAACCGGCAAGCCGGATGGCCTGGATGTCATGGCCGTGAACTGGATTGCAAAAGAGATGGGATTCAAGGTCAAACATCAACCGACCGAATGGGCGGCCATCATTCCCAGCCTGAAAGCAAAAAAAATTGATTTTATCGCATCCGGAATGAGCGTGACGCCGGAGCGGAAAGAGCAGGTCAATTTTACGCTCTCCTACTATCAGACCGTGATGGTGCTGGTGGCCAAGGATATTTCCACCCTGACAGTGGATCAGACGCTGAATGGCAATCTGAAGTGGGGCGTTCAACGCGGAACATCGGAAGCCAAATGGATCGAGGACAACCTGCTGAAAAAAGGAAAGACCTTCAAGCTGCAGCAGTATGATTCCGCCCCTCTGGCCATGGAGGACATCCTGAACGGCCGCATCGATGTGGCGGCTGTATCCACAACATCCGCTGAAGAATTCATGCTGAAGGGCATGGCCCTTAAAATCGTCGGGAAATATGGTCAGCCCGATGACGAAACCGCCTATGCCGTTCGCAAGGAAGATACCGAACTTTACAAGAAACTGAACGACGGGCTGAAAAAATTGATGGCAACGCCCTACTGGCAGGAATTGAAAAATCAGTATGGCCTGAGATAAGGAAAGTGCATGTCGCAGGGAATGACGGCCATTCAGGAAGGCTTCTGGTATCTGCTTGAAGGCGCATGGGTCAATCTGTTTGTGGTGATAGGCGCCCTGATGTTTGGCTTTTTTCTGGGGCTTCCCCTTTCCCTGGGTCAGGTCTATGGCGGCAAAGCACTGCGTCGTGCCATTGCGGTGTATGTCTGGTTTTTCAGAGGCATTCCGCTCCTGGTCTTCCTGTTTCTGTTTTATTTTGGTCTGGTCACCTGGCTTGACATCAACCTGTCCGCGTTTACCGTTGCCATCATTGTTCTGGGTCTGATCAGCTCGGCCTATCAGTCCCAGACCCTTCGGGGCGCGATTCTGTCCATTCCGGAAGGGCAGATGAAAGCGGCAAGGGCATTGGGCATGAGTGATATCCAGGCCATATTCCGGGTCATCCTGCCCCAGTCGATCCGGCTGTCCATTCCCGGATGGTCCAATGAATATTCCATTCTGCTGAAAGATTCCGCGGTGACCTATGCGCTGGGTGTTTCCGAGCTCATGTCCCGTGCCAATCATGTGGCTTCCCGGACCTACCAGCATTTATATCTTTATATCACCGCCGGAATCCTGTTCATGATACTGACCTATGTGGGAACCCGCGTCATGGGAATGATTCAGAAGCGATTTACCGTTCCCGGATTCACCCGTTAGGATACCCTATGGCATTTCCCACGCCGGTTCTGTCTGTCGAAAAAATTACCAAAACCTATGGTTCTCTCACCATTCTGGATCAGGTATCCCTGTCAGTCAACCGGGGCGAGATCAAAGTGTTGATCGGCCCGTCCGGCGCCGGCAAAAGCACCCTGCTGCAAAGCATCAATTTTCTGGTTCAGCCGGACAGCGGAACGGTCGCACTGGACGGACAGGCCATCAATCCGCTCGACAAAAAAGCGTTGTGCGCCTATCGCCAGCAGGTGGGCATGATCTTTCAGGATTTCAATCTCTTTGATCACCTGACTGCCCTGGCCAATGTCGAAATCGGACTGATCCGGGTCAAACACATGAAAAAAAAACACGCCAGAGACCGGGCCATGGCCGAGCTGGAACGGGTCGGGCTGAAGCCTCATACCGCCCATTATCCGGCCCAGCTTTCCGGCGGACAGAAACAGCGGGTGTCCATTGCCCGGGCTCTGGCCATGGATCCCAAGGTCATGCTTCTGGACGAGCCGACGTCGGCCCTGGATCCCGAACTGATTGGCGAAGTCCATTCGGTCATCAGCCAGTTGGGAGAAGCCGGCATGACCATGATACTGGCCACCCATCAGATCGGATTTGCCAGGCATCTGGCCCACAAGATGATTTTTATGGAAAACGGACGGATTGTTGAACAGGGACCTCCGGATGTGATTCTGGATCGGGCCTGCTGCGAGCGGACCCGTGAATTCTGTTCCAGAATCAGCAATATGGGCGAGAAACCCTGATATGTCGGAACTGCTTTACATCGGTGAAGAGGTTCTTCCGGCACTTTTCAGAGGATTATGGATCAGCCTGATTCTGATTCTGCCATCATCGGTTCTGGGACTTGCCGCAGGTGTTCTGGTCGGCACGCTGCGGGTCTATGGCCCTACCGGTTTCAGATGGCTGACCAGTGCCTATGTCCTGGTCTTCCGGGGGTTTCCGCTGATTGTTCAACTGTATATCTGGTATTTCGGTCTGCCGAGAATCGGCATCTACATGAGCCCTTATGGTGCTTCGGTCATGGGTTTTGTTCTGTGCAGCGCTGCCTATCATTCCGAATATGTCCGGGGGGCGCTGCTCTCCATCCGGCATGGACAGGTCCTGGCCGCCCAGTCCATCGGGCTTGACCGGCTTCAGACCATTTTATATGTCATCATGCCCCAGGCCTTTCGCCGGGCCCTGCCCGGGTGCGGCAACGAGATCATTTATCTGATCAAGTATTCCTCGCTGGCCTATATGGTCACCTGTATCGAGCTGACTGGTGAGGGCAAGATTCTGGCATCCGCATCATTCAAGTATATCGAGGTATTTGTGATTGTGGGCGTCATTTATCTGGGGATGGTCTCCATTGCGTCCTGGCTGTTGTCAATGCTTGAAAACCAACTGGCCATACCGGGTTTTGAACGCTATCGATCCTGAACCGGAAACCACGCCATGCCGCTAACAACCAACCGGGAAATCCCATGTAACTATACATCCGCGGATGACTGCCAGATTGTCACCCTTTTACTGGGATCATCTGTCTGGTATGCCATCCAGAGCCTCCAGTATCGAAAGGTGACCGGCCGTCTGATCCGCCTGGTTTTTCGATTTATCGGGGATCTGTTCATGCTGCACAGAAATCCCTTTGTGGTTCAGGAGCTGATCGACAATGCGACCCGCCGGCGCCGGTTTTTGAATTCCGCCCGGTTTGATCTGGATATGGTCAGACGTCATATGGCCGGTATTCCGGAAGGTGATCTCATTATCCGGGCCTGCCATGCCGCGTTGAAAAAACTGGAAAGCCGCCTGGCAACTGCCGGTGAAAGGCGCGGACGGATTCAGCAGGTCATCGGTGCGGTGATCGGCGCTCAAAATGTCCGGTTTGACCCCTTTTCGCTCATCAGCCACGCCACGGATGCCACGGACTGGCGACTGGTTCTGCCTGTAGCCGTTTTGTATCCGTCAGAAGAGAATCAAATCCCCGGTCTGATTCAGGCCATATCGCAACTGAACCTTCATATCATTCCCCGGGGTGCCGGGACCGGCCTGACCGGCGGCAGCATTCCGGCTGAAGATGACTGCGTCATCATCAATCTGGAAAAGCTCAACCATATTCATGGCATATCCCATCGATGCATGAAACGGGCTGACGGTTCGGCTCAGGATGTTCCGGTCATCAGCCTGGAGGCCGGCGTCATTACCGAAGACGCCATCCGGTTTGCCGCGGCCCACAATCTGGTCTTTGCGACCGATCCGACCAGTGCCTGGGCCTGTACCATCGGTGGAAACATTGCGGAAAACGCCGGAGGTAAAACCGCGGTTCTCTGGGGAACAGCCATTGACAACATCCTGATGTACCGTATCGTCACGCCTGATGGAAGGCTGATTGACATCAGACGGGTGAATCATCCGGTTCGAAAAATTCAGCCCGGGGATTTTGTCGAATTTGAAATGACTGACCCGCACGGCACGGTCATCGATCGTATCAGCCTGAGCGCCGATGACATCCGTAAGCCGGGACTGGGAAAGGACATCACCAACAAGGCGCTTGGCGGGCTTCCCGGTATTCAGAAGGAAGGCTGCGACGGGGTGATCACCTCTGCGGAATTCATTCTCTATCCGGCTTATCTCCATAAGCTGACCTGCTGCCTGGAATTTTTTGGCGAAGACATGGACGAGGCCGGCCGGGTGATTGTGGATATATCCCGAAATTTTGAAAACAGGGGGCAGGAAGCCCTGATGGCGCTGGAACATTTTGACGAGGAATATGTCAAGGCCATTGACTATACGGTCAAGGCACCGGTTCGACAGCGGCCCAAGGCTGTTCTGTTGATCGATATTGTCGGACATACCCCGGACCAGGTGTCTGCCGGTCAAAACAAACTGACCCACCTCCTGTCACCCTATTCCCAGACATTTTTGACCATTGCCCAGACACCGGAAGAGGGAATCCGGTTCTGGCAGGATCGCAAAAAACTGGGCGCCATTGCCAGACGGACCCATGCCTTTAAACTGAACGAAGATATTGTGCTGCCCCTGGATATGCTGGCCGACTTTTCCACATTTGTCGATAATTATAATATCGAGGAAGACCGGTATAACCAGAAAACCGTTGTCTGGCAGATTGCTGCGGCCGTCGATAACAATCCCGCAATGCCCCATGATGCCTGGATGCACCAGAAACAGGATTCGGCACGCAATCTCTGTATGGAGATTCAGGATGTCCTGGATCTGGCCGGAAAAACCCATCTTCAGGAAGAAAGTCATTTGAAACGCCTGATGGATGAGCTGAATCTGCTGTTCAGCGGTGTTCCCGGAATCATGTCGAACCTGGCGGAAATTCATGCGGATGTCCGCCGACGCCTGATTGTCATTGCCACCCACATGCATGCCGGAGACGGAAATGTTCATGTCAATATTCCGGTCTTTTCCAATGATCGGGACATGATGAACCGGGCTGCAGAAACAGCGGATGCGGTCATGGCCCAGGCCGTGGCCCTTGGCGGGGTGGTCAGCGGCGAGCACGGCATCGGCATCACCAAATTCAAATATTTGTCGGCCGAAAAACTGGCCGATATGTCTGCCTATCGGGACCGGGTGGATCCAACGCGGCTGATGAATCCCGGAAAGCTGGAAAATCCGGATGTGCCGCTTCAGGCCTATGCCACATCCTTCAATCTGCTGGGTATCGAAGCCCATATTCTGCGGTATGGATCGCTTGAAAACCTGGCAAAAGGCATATCCGGATGCATCCGGTGCGGCAAATGCAAACCCAACTGCTGCGTCTTTTCTCCGGCTGAAAATCTTTTCTATCACCCCCGGAATAAAAACCTGGCCATCACCTCCCTGATCGAGGCAGTGTTATACGACGCCCAACGGTCGCATTCCGCCCGGTTCGAGATCCTGCACTATTTGAAAGAAATTGCCGATCACTGTACCATCTGCCACAAATGCCTAAATCCCTGCCCGGTTCACATTGATACCGGGGACATCACGGTGATGGAACGGGAAGTGTTACAGGCATTTTCAATCAAAAAGCCGCCGGTTCTGACCGGGATGACCCTGACTTATCTGGAAAGCCGATCCAAAATGGTCAACCGGGTGTTTCGAAAAGGTGCGTTGGACTGGGGGACATCCATTCAGCGGATCGGAAACCGGATGATGACAGCCGGAGTGTTTCCCGATATGCTGCGGCATTTTCCCTTGGCGGAACACCTGGCCTCACTCCTTCCAGTTCTGCCGGATGGCACCCTGCATGACCTGTTGCCTGCCTATGGATTTCAGGATCTGCTGGTGCTGGAACCGGAAAAAAATGCCACACACACTGTGTTCTATTTTCCCGGATGCGGGTCCGAGCGGCTCCATTCGACGGTTTCCAAAGCCGCCATCTTTCTGATGCTGACACACCGGGTTCGCGTGGTACTGCCGCCCCGGTTTTTATGCTGCGGATTTCCGGCATGGGCCAATGCGGAATCAAACCAGCATGACAGACTCGTTCTTCGCAACACCATTATTTTTCATCAGATTCGGGAAATGCTGGGACATGTGAAATTCGATGGATGCGTTGTCACATGCGGAACCTGCCGGGAAAGTCTGAATCATATGAATACGTCAGATATCTTTGGATGTCCGGTCACGGACGTCGCCGGGCTGTTGATGACAGGCGGTCTGAAACCCGGGGCCGGGAAAAAACGGCTGTATCACATCCCCTGTCATGATTCTCTGGATGGACAGGGCATGCAGTTATTGGAACGGGCTGAATACGATATTGACGCATCCCCCCACTGCTGTTCCGAGGCCGGAACCCTGGCGGTCAGCAGCCCGGCCATTGCGCATGCCATGTTGACGCGAAAGCAGAACAGCCTGAACACACGCATGGCAGATAACGGTCATAAAACCGTCCTCTTGACCAACTGCCCGGCCTGCCTTCAGGGGCTGGGACGGCTTCACGGAAATTTGTCGGTGAGGCATATCTGCGAAGATATGGCGCTTGATATCGGCGGAATCCAGTGGCAGCAGGCGCTGGGGGTGATGGCCAATAAGGCATCGGCCATTCGGTTTTAAAAACCATGAAAGATAACACCATGATTATTGCACTGGGAGGCAAAATCCCGCAAATCGGTCAGAATGTATTTATCGCGCCGACAGCCGTGATTGTCGGAGATGTTCAAATCGAAGATGGTGCCAGCATCTGGTATGGGGCTGTGCTGCGGGGAGACATGGCCCGCATAAGGGTCGGGAAAAATACCAACATTCAGGACAATTGCACCATTCATACCGACTTTGGAAAACCCGCAACCATCGGCAGCCATGTGACCATCGGGCATAATGTGATCTTGCACGGGTGTACGGTCGAAGATCATTGCCTGATTGGAATGGGGTGCATTCTGCTGAATGAGGCACACATTCACACCGGTTCCCTGGTGGGAGCCGGATCACTGATCAAAGAACGCCAGGTTGTGGGGCCATATCAACTGGTGGCCGGATCACCCGCCATATTTCGAAAAAAACTTTCCCCAGAGGATATCGCGCGCCGCATCGCGGCCCCCATTCAGAATTACCTGGATGCGGCCGTGGAACATATGCGTTTAACTGTTCTGCAGTAGTGGTACGCTTTTGAATGAAAATGACGATGAATAATGACCATAAGACCATCAACCTCAGCGTTCTTATCGTAGACGATGAGGCCAATATCCGCAAGACGCTCTCTTATTGTCTGGCGGCCGAGGGACATACGGTGATCTCCGTCAGCAACCCGGCCGACGCGGCCGGAGAAGCCAAGAGGCGATCGTTTGACCTCGCTTTTGTGGACCTCAGGCTGGGTGAGGAAAACGGCATGGCGTTGATTCCCATCCTGCTGTCGGATTCCCCCTGGACCAAGATTGTGGTCATCACGGCGCATGCATCCATCGAGAGTGCCGTGGAGGCGATGAAAAAAGGCGCCACCGATTATATCACAAAGCCCTTTACCCCGGATCAGATCAAGTTTCTCACCCGGCGGATCGGCAGGATTCGGGAGATGGAAAACCAGATCCTCGTGCTTGAGGAGATCAATAAGCGGCTGGGTCCGGAGGATAGTCTCCAGACCAAAAATATAGGCATGCAGCGGGTCATCGAGACCGCGAAAAAAGCCGCGGCCTCGGAGGCGACTGTCCTGCTCTGCGGAGAAAGCGGCACGGGCAAATCGGTATTTGCCCGGGCAATTCATAACTGGAGCCCGAGATCGGGAAAACCCGTGGGAGTATTGGCATGCCCGGCGGTTCCTTTTGATCTTCTGGAGAGCGAGTTGTTCGGGCATGCCAGAGGGGCGTTCACAGGGGCGGCAAGCGATAATCCCGGACGCATTGCCGCATGCGAGGGAGGGTCGCTCTTTCTGGATGAAATCGGAGATATGGCTCCGTCGATCCAGGCCAAATTGCTTCGGTTCATTCAGGATAAGGAATATGAGCGTCTTGGGGAATCGAAGGTCCGCAAGGCGGACGTGCGCATCATTGCGGCGACCAATGCCGACCTGGAAAAGCGGGTGGCAGATGGCCGCTTCCGGGAAGACCTGTTTTACCGGCTCAACGTGATCACCCTGACGATTCCTCCGCTTCGGGAGCGACCGGAAGATATCCTGTCGCTATCCATGGATTTCCTGGCTCATTTCTGCCGGATCAATCACAAAACCGTGCTCGGTTTTACCGACGAGGCCAAACAGTCACTGACACGCCATGCCTGGCCGGGAAATGTTCGGGAACTTCGCAATACAATCGAAAGAGCCGTGATCCTGGGCTGCGGCGAATGGATCGGTATAAACGATTTTCCTGACAATATTTCTCCAGCCGCCGGCACGCCTGCGATTGGTGACATGGTGACGTTGTCCACGATTGAAGAGCTGCATATCAGAAGGGTCATGGCAGGCACCGCTTCGCTGCAGGAAGCGGCAGACGTTCTGGGTATTGATCAGGCAACACTCTGGCGCAGGCGCAAAGCCTACGGAATCTGATTCCGATCTTTTATCACCAACCTTGCATTTTTCAAGGATATGGCGATCCCGACCTTTCAGACTTCAACGCATATCCCCCCTTTTTCTCTAATATCAATTCGAAATTATTTGTATTTTAGCAATGGCACGGCTGTTGCTTCTGTATCGGCTCAGAATGTATTCGACTGGAGGGCTGGTTCCCATGACGTTGAAAAAGAAAATTCTTTTCGGATATGGCGTTGCCTTTGTCCTGATGGGCGTTGTTGTCGTGTGGGCAGTTATAAACCTGGTGTCTCTGGGTCAGGCAACCGATGCCATTTTGAGCGAAAACTATCGGAGCATCCTTGCCGCCGAAAATATGGTGGATGCCCTGGAGCGGCAGGACAGTGGAATTCTGCTCATCTACCTGGGTGATGCCGAAAATGGAATCGCACAATTCAGGGAAAACGAGGCGGTCTTTCTGGAATGGTTTGCCCGCGCCAAGGACAACATTACCATTCAGGGCGAGACAATGCTGGTACGATCCATCGAGACAGATTATGCAACCTACCGAAAACAATTCTCGGTGCTGACCGATTTCCGTGAGATCACTGACACAACCTTGCGTACCGGCGGTTATCAGAAAACGATCTACCCCCTTTTCGCAAAGGTGCGCGAGGCGTGTATCCGCCTGCGCAACATCAACGAGGAAACCATGTACGCCGCAAGTGTCAGGGCCGGAAACGTGTCCAGACGTGCCATCTGGTCAACTGTGCTCGTGGCGGCATCCGCGCTGTCGATAGCCCTTATATTCAGCCTGTTTCTTGCCGAGCGGATCGTCCGTCCAATCAGGCGTTTCATGGCGGCATCCAGAAAGATATCATCGGGCGATTATGCGGTACAGATACCCATCGAGACCCGTGATGAACTGGGTCGTCTGGCCGGCGAATTCAATCAGATGGCCAGCCAGATAGGCCGTTACCACGAAATGAACATTGAGCAGATCATTGCCGAAAAAAACAAGAGTGAAGCGATTCTTTCAAGTATTGAAGACGGTTTGGTGGTTTTTGATACCCGACTTCGGATAACCGGGATAAACCCCGCTGCACGACGGTTGCTGGGCTTGGCGTTTTCTGAAAAATCCCAAACATGCTGCCAGGACATTTTACCGGGCTCGATTGTCTGCGATCTCATCTCAACGGCTGTCGAAACCGGAGAGCAACCCGATGTCCCCGATGAGAAGCGGATCATCGTTCTTCCGGATGGCGAAAAATCCAGACATTATCTCTTTTCCGTGACAGCGATTCGGGGAAGGGATTCCAGCCTGTCCGGTATTGTTCTGTTGCTCAGAGATGTCACTCGCCTGAAGGAAGTGGAGCGGCTGAAAACTGAATTTGTCATGGCGGCGTCTCATGAGCTTCGCACACCGCTGACCAGTCTGAGTATGAGCGTGGATTTACTTTTGGAACACGCCGCTCAGAAGCTTTCCGAAAATGATCGGGGTCTGCTCCAGGCAGCTCATGAGGAAGTCCATCGAATGAAGGCTCTTGTCAATGATCTGCTGGACCTGTCCAAAATCGAGGCAGGCAGGATCGACCTGGAATTCGAAAGTGTTCCGGTTCTGACATTGTTTGATCATGTCAAAGTGATTTTTAAAAGTCAGATGGAAATGAATGCGGTTTCCCTCACATCCGAAACAGCAGGTGATCCGCCCAATGTCCGTGCTGATGCCAATAAAATTACATGGGTATTGACCAATCTGATTTCAAACGCCCTGCGATATGTGCCCAAAGGCGGTAATATAAACCTGATGGCTCATCGGATCGGATCTCACGTCCATCTGTCCGTGCGTGACGATGGCCCGGGAATTCCCTTTGAATATCAATCCAGGATATTCCAGAAATTTGTTCAGGTGAAGGGGCAGGAGGCGGGGGGAACCGGTCTGGGGCTGGCCATCTGCAAGGAGATCGTCCGTGCCCACGGTGGAGGGATCTGGGTGGAATCATCGCCTGGCCAGGGTAGTTCCTTTATTTTCACGTTGCCCGTTGCTGAGTATTGATATTCATTTGCCTTCTCAAAGCACCTTTTCCGTTTCATAGGAGAAAGACGTCATGCGCTACAATCCGATTCTGGTCGTGGATGATGAAAAAAATATCCGCCTGACGGTTTCCAGGTCACTCGAAGTTTTAGAAACGCCGGTTCAGACAGCGGTCAACGGCGAAGAGGCACTGCAAAAACTGGAAGAAGAGTCTTTTTCGATGGTGTTTCTGGATCTGAAACTGCCAGGTATGGATGGAATGGAGGTCCTGCACCGGATTCATCAGGATTGGCCCAGTGTCCCGGTTGTCATTATCACGGCTCATGGAACCATTGATACGGCGGTTGAGGCCATGAAGGCTGGGGCGGCAGATTTCATAAAGAAGCCGTTCAGTCCGGAGGAAATTCGGAATATGGCGACCCGCGTGCTGGAGCGCAGATCCCGGGATTCAGAAAATGTCGTCGGATACCCAGCATGGATTGAGCTGATCCATCATCATATCGCCAACAGGGATTTTGCCAAAGCCAGAGAGGCCGCCTGCAAAGCCATCTCTGTTGACCCGGGTCAGCCGGAGGCATTCAATCTGCTGGGTGCACTTTATGAAATCAGGGGTGATTTGCTGGATGCCCAGAAATTCTATCGTGCAGCCCTTGATATCGAGCCGACATACACGCCTTCTTTGTCGAATCTGAAGCGAACCACGTCCTGGGAAAAATTCGGAAGAATCGACCTTGGTTCGAAACAATACCACATTCGATTGCAGGATGAATCAGACGAACAGGAAAGCGATCATGAAAAATAGTTTATATATCGTGATTGTCGGTTGTGGGAGACTGGGTTCGCTTTTGGCCAACCGGTTGAGTCATTCGGGTCATTCCATCGTGGTCATTGACAGGGATGAAGCCACTTTCAACGATCTGTCATCGGATTACAGCGGTTTTCGGCTGGAAGGGGACGCCACACAGATGGCGGTTTTGAAAATGGCCAAGTTAAAAAACGCAGATGTTCTTTTTGCGGCGACCCACGAAGACAACGTCAATCTGATGGTGGCGCAGGTCGCAAAAAAAATTTTCCATGTTCCGCATGTGTTGGCCAGGGTTTTTGACCCCAGACGGGAGCAGGTTTTTGATCAACTTGGAATAGAAACCATCTCTCCGACATCGGTAGCTGCGGAGATGTTTCTGATGGCTGTTGCAAGTGGTCATGAGGGCGGAAGCGGGGCACCATCATGAAGATACTGATTATCGGTGGTGGGAAACCACTCTATTTTCTTTGCCGGAATTTTACCGCCAAGGGGTACGAAGTCGTGATCATCAACCGGAATCCGGGAGAGTGCCTGCATCTGGCCCGGCAGCTTTCCGCAACCGTTATCTGCGGCGATGGAAGTGATCCCGAAATTCTCAAAGAAGCCGGTGCAATGGGAGCGGATGTCGTACTGGCAATTTCACCCAACGATCAGGATAACCTGATTATCTGTCAATTGGCCTCTCTTCAGTTCGGTGTTCCCAGATCGGTTGCGCTGGCCAATGATCCCGACAATGTCGAGGTGTTTGAAAGGCTTGGCGTAACCGTATTTTCGACCACACATATCGTCGCCGGTCTGATTGAACAGCGGGCATCACTGGAACAGATCACCAATCATCTTCCTGTCGGAGATGGCCGGGTGAACGTCACAGAAATCATTCTGGATGGGAATTCCCCGACAGCCGGAAAATGCCTGAAGGATATCGCCCTTCCGGATAATGCACTGGTCGCCGTTGTCATTCGGGCGGATCAGCCGATCATCCCTCGGGGATCCAGTCAATTGATGGGAGGTGACCGGGTTGTTTTGATTACACTTCCGGAAAATCATGGCCGGGTGCTGAAGACGTTTACGGGCGAACGATAATACAGGCGGAAAGAAAATCCGGGATTAACCATCAAAAATAAGGAAAATCGTTTTCAGCCGATTCAAAGGGTCAAAGACTTGCGTGAAAAAGAATATCTAACGAAACATTATAGCGCGATTCTGTCCGCCATCGGGATAATTTTCATCATATCCTTTGCGGTTATGCTTTCTCCGCTTCTGCTGCTTCCAGTGTATCCGGAGGAAATGAAACACGCCTGGGCATTCCTTCTTCCCGCCGGGATACTGGGTGGGTGTGGCGTGCTGTTGAGACGCATTTTTCGCAGAAACGCGTATGTCGTACTGTCAATTCAGGAGGGGGGAATTATCGTTCTGGTCAGTTGGAGCGCGGTCATATTCTTTTCCGCATGGCCGCTTTCATTGGTTCTGGGCATTGATTTTTCACGAGCGGTTTTTGAATCGGTCAGCGCCTGGACCACGACGGGTCTTTCGGTTGTGGACGTGACCCGCGCCGGAAAATTGATCCTGTTCTGGCGAAGCGCCATGCAACTGGCGGGTGGAGCGGGACTTGCCGTCATCATGATGTCGACTATCATGGGGCCGACGGGTGTTGGAATTTCCGGTGCAGAAGGACGCGGTGACCAGTTGGTGCCGCATGTCCGCCGGTCTGCCCGGCTGGTGTTGCTGATTTATCTGGGCTATGCCTGCGCCGGAATAGCGGCATACCGGCTGGCCGGGATGTCATTATTCGATGCCGTCAATCATTCCTTTGCGGCTGTCTCCACCGGAGGCTTTTCAACCCGGCCGGAAAGCATTGGTTTCTGGGATTCCCCGGCAATCGAAGCCGTATCCATCCCTCTCATGCTGCTTGGAAATCTCAGTTTTGTGACCGCCTGGTACCTGTGGAAAGGCGAGTTCCGGGCAGTCTTCCGCAATGGGGAGGTCCGGCTGATGTCGGCTCTAATTCCGTTTTCAGCCGCCGTGGTTTTTATTTTCACCTGCAAATCATTATATCCCCATCTCGAAAAGGCGTTTCGCGTAGCGGTTTTTGAGTCCATATCCGCTTTGACGACAACCGGCTTTTCAACGGTAAGCTATGGAAACTGGAATGCTTTCGGTTTGTTCATCCTGATTGTGTTGATGTTGATCGGCGGCGGAACATGCTCCACGGCTGGCGGCATCAAACAGTTTCGCATCCACCTTCTCTGGAACCTGCTGATATGGGAGTTCAAACGGGCTATGATGCAGAGACAGGCCATTCTGGATCGATCGGTTTGGGAAGGTGACAAGCGGATTTTAGTGGATGACACCCGAATCCGGCAGATCAGTGCATTTATTTTCCTGTATATGGCCATTTATGGAGCAGGCGTTGCGGTAATGTGTGCATGTGGTTTTTCTCTTCAGGACTCTCTGTTCGAGTTTGCCTCAGCCATTGGAACCGTGGGTCTTTCCATCGGGGTCACCTCCGCCACCATGCCGGGTTTGGCGCTGTGGGCTGAGACGCTTGCCATGTTTCTTGGACGGCTGGAGTTCATCGTCGTGATCGTCAGCCTGTTGAAGATCGGCAGAGACGGCAGACTTCTGATGAGGCCGACAGTAAAGGGGAATTAATCCGATGATAAATGAGATGCGCTCAGTTGATGAGGCGTTTGTACCAACCCTTCGGTTTCTGGTTTGCGATATAACAGACAACATTGACGGCCGGATCTCATCCCATACAGAATGGGTGTCCAGCCCGATCCAATGTTTGAACCAGGCTGTCGACAGGAATCCCGGGGTCATTTTGATTCGTTTTGACCGGATGCCAATCCGGGCGCGCGAAACTCTCGTGGAACTGATTGCCGCACTCAAGCAAAACAGGTATACTCAAAAGTGTTCTGTCGTAGCGCTTCTGCATTCAAAGCACCGCCAATTGATAGAAGATCTCAAGCGGGTGGATGTCGATTACATCCGATATATCGGTGATGCTGGATTGGAGCCAACACAGGTGGAAGGGATCATCGAAAAATTGGGAGAGGAAGATCAATTGGAGCGGCATCTGGAGACACTATGCCCGTTTCTGCATTACAGCCGGATCGATTCGGAAAACGAAATGACGGTTTGCGGCGCATACATGGACCGACTCGTTCTGGGTGGCCGACGATTGCATGAAGTCTGTGAGACCGGAAACCATCTTTCCTGCGACTACTATAGACTTTCAGAAAATTCATTTCGCAAGGCAGCAGGGAGGGGATAGACCTTTTGCGGCTGACGCCTTGAAAAACTGTCGGCCATCCCGACCGATAACGCAGCGAAATTATTTTTCTGAAGGTCTATGACATCTTTTTTTACCATATGTACTCAAATAACAAGGAGCGAAATCTATGGGAAAAGTCAAAATTGACAGCGACGCTGCTTTTTTATACCCGATGCCGATGGTATTGGTGGGCTCGGTTGTTGATGGAAAATCAAATTTCATGGCTGTTGGCTGGGTTTCGAGAGTCAATTTCAAACCGCCACTGTTTGCGATAGCATTAGGACCGCATCACACAAATAAAGGAATTGACGAAAACAAGGAATTCAGTATCAATATTCCTGATGTTTCCCTAATCGAAAAAACTGATTATTGCGGACTGGTTTCCGGCAGCAAAACAGATAAATCCGAACTTTTCAATGTTTTCTTTGGTGATTTGGGCAGCGCGCCACTGATAACAGAATGCCCGATTTGTATGTCATGCTCTTTGTTTGATACCGTAAAATTGCCGTTTAATACGCTTTACATCGGAGAGCCGAAAGAGGTATTTACAGAAGAAAAATTTAT